>Ga0209517_10009944_pt1 | contig 10705 bp, 8 predicted proteins | sample PeaSoiMetSII2010_FD_187695 | JGI IMG/M metagenome (GOLD analysis project Ga0209517, IMG submission 187695) | Peat soil microbial communities from Weissenstadt, Germany - SII-2010 (SPAdes) (version 2) | ecosystem: Environmental > Terrestrial > Soil > Wetlands > Peat | place: Germany: Weissenstadt... | reverse complement strand
GGGTGCCGTATTTTTCCTGCCATGCCGTGACCGTGTAGTTGCCCGGCGGCACGCCGTTGATGGTGTAGTTGCCGTTTTCATCCGTGGTCGCGTACGGTCCCTTCACCACCACATACCAGCCGTTCATCCAGGGATGGATGTTGCACTTTACCGGAATCACTTCCGGCGCCTTCCAGCTCTTCTCGACCGGAGCGGCTCCGGGCGGCTGCGACTGGTTCCATGGAATGTTGCCGGTCATCGGGTTGGGCAGCGGGTGAATGTTGTGGGTCGTCGCATCGCTGGTTACGACCTTGAAGGTCTCGCCCACATCCATCGCCAGCACGTGCGGCGTGTACATGCAGTTTTTCTGATCGAATACCGGAACTGCCGTCGAGACCGTCGCGGGGCCGGTCCAATCGGAGATGTAGAGCACGACATTCTCCAATCCGCCATTCGCGCCGACGACAACTTCTTCCAGGTGTGCGGGAGAGTTCTCGTGGGCTTTGGAGCAATAGGGATCTTTCGACATGTCGATGCCCTTCATGTGCGGGGCCACGCCGTCGAGTTTGACCGTTCCTGTGATTTTGCCTTCGCCGGCGGCGTTGACGTGCCGACTCAATATCAGCGCACCGCAAAACACCAGTACGATCGCCGCTAGTACTGCCGAATATCTGTATCGATTCCTCATAGAATCCTCCTTCAAGCCCAACCGATGTAACGATTTCAACGCTCCGAACATGCACCTGTTCATGAATGCCAGCCTGGAACTCACTGCTGTCCCGCCGGAGCATTCGGATCGACCGGCTTCAGTCCAAGCTGCTTCGCCATCTCTTTTTCCTTGCTGTTCTGGCGCATGAGTGTTCGCAGGTAGAACACCAAGTCCCAAGCCTCGTCGGGCTTGATGTTGTCGGCAAACGAAGGCATGGGAGTTCCGTCCAAGCCGGTCATGAAAATTCTGTAGATATCACGATCCGTGTCGCCACATTTCGGCCGGGCACCCTCGGTGAAGTTGAAAGCCGCGATCGGCCGTCCAAGATCATCCTGCAGGGTTGCCGCCGACGGTCCGTTAGCCTGGCCAAGCACGCCGTGGCACTTCCAGCACTGCACCCGGGCAAAGACGTCGCGCCCTGCCTTGATGCGCTCCGCCGTGACCTCCGGCTCGGGCGGAATGGTAATGGGTGTGCCCGGCTTTTCGCCCACCCAGCGTGGCGAGAAGTGCTTGACCCAAGCCACCAGATCGGCACGCTGCTGTTTGGTAAACGTGTTCCATTGCGGCATGTTGGAGCGGTCAAAGCCGCGAGTGATGGCGTCGTAAAGGTCCTGGTCGGCGGGCAAGGTTCCGGTCGGAGTGGAGCGGCACTTGAAGACGCCCAACTGGAAGTCGCGTGGCTGTTGGTACATGGGGGGCTGCATGTAAGGGGCGTTTTCGCCGTTGCCGTCGCCATTCTCGCCGTGGCAGCCAACGCAATAGCGGCGGTAGTCGGCCTTGCCGTCTTTGGCGTGACCGGTGATGTTTCCGATGTGGCTCTCTATGCCCATGCGCTTCTCAAAGTCGGCCTGCGTGAGCTGCGCCCAGGAAGTCATCGGGAGCGCCAAAACCGCAGTCGCGCCCACCAGAAGCGACCAAGTCTGCAATCTTGTCCGCATGTTCAATCCCCTTCTAGAAGTCGAAGTCAAATCCGATCAAGAGCTCGCTGGTGTTGACGTTGGCAGAGCCCAGACCGAGCGTCGGACCGGTGCCATCCTGATGCAGCCAGTTGTACTCGTTGTGCCAGGCAAAGCCCGCCCGGCTCGTCATGAACGGGTTATAACGGTAGCCGATGGTGTAGGTCGTAATGTTGCCAAAGTTGGAAGCCGACGCCAAGCCGTTAAACTGGCCAGTCGCCGAATTGAAGCACTGTCCTGTCGGGGTCGGAGTAGCAATGGTGCAGGCCCCACCATTGGACTGCTGCGACATCCGGATCGTCTCGAACCGCCCGATGAAGATCAGCTGCGGGCTGTACACGTAGTGAGGTTCGAACAGGACGCCGTTCCAGCTGGGCGCTTGCGCGCCCGCGGGCAAGGGCGTTCCGGGTACGTTGTTGCCCGGGACCGTGCCTCCGATCAGGTCTCCGTAGCCTTGACCGAACCAGGCGTTGTCGGATCCGTGCTGGGTGACGACCTGCAAATCGAAGTGCTGGCCGAAGTAGAACTGGCCAAAAAAGCCTTCGCGACTAAACGATTGATTGCCCAACCCTGCGCCTCCGAGCGGAGTGCCCCCCTGGGTCAAGTAATACGTGGGCGCTTCCCCGACCATGGCATAGCCGCCGATGCGATCCACCCCCAGCTTGCCCGTATCGAAGGCTTGGCTGAAGGTGAAGAACCCGGTGTAGGCATTACCATACGGCAGGCCAACGTTTCCGTCGGTCGAACTCAGGATGGCTGCAGAGTAGCGGGTGCGGTCGTTGTTGGAGTGGCCCATCACCTCAACGCCCAGCTGGTTATCTCCCATCTGGCCGAAGATGTTGCCGTCGCCGACCGGGATGAAATGGTAGAGCTGGTAGATTCCACCGTTGCCGGTGAGGGTCAGAACTCGCTTTTCCGATAGGAGGTTATCGAGCTCGAACTTGCCCAGCTTAATGTTGAGCCAGGGGCTGCCGAACAAGTTGTCCAGCCGCGCCATCACTGTCTCGAAATGGAATTTACCAGTGTTATCGGAGGAGGGCAGCACATAGAACGAGAAATTCTTTTCCAGCGTGCCGCCGGTGTGAAAGTCAAGTCCGCTCAGGTCAAAGCCCGAACTGGTAACTCGCTGGACCGCGGACCCCGTGGGGACGCCGCCCGCGTAGGTGTCCACCTCGACCTTGCCGGTGCTGACCCGGTGCCAAATCGGCGTGATGCGGAACGTGACCGGCCAGTAGCCGGGATTCTGCCAGATCGGGGCGTCCCGGTCGTTCATCAGTTGGTAGCCGTTGTCTTTGAATTTTTGGCCAAAATAATTCAGCATTGGCCAAGATTCATGGCAGGCGGAACAGCGTAGGCCATACTTCCGGGCAAAAGCAGGGAGGGCGTTGGCTGACTGGCTGGCGCTCAGAACCAGGGCAACCAGAATCAGCGCAGCGGCCGTGAAGGATGTTGCAAAACGAAACCGCACATGACGAGACCGCGTCAACGTGGACATGACGGACTCCCTCAAACTGATTGTTATGTCTTCAACAATGCAAAAAGGCTGACTTCCACGACGAAGAGCGAAAATGAGAATCAGACAAAGGAACCGAAACGCAAGGAACCCCTTCCTGCTCCGATTTGAACCCGTGCCTAACTTCGTTCCCCATGGTCATACCACCGTACCGTGACCTGCTGTGCCCAAGACCCTACAACGATCCATTGCCGAAGTGCAAGCAGAATTTACATTTTTTTTGCAAATTCTTGACAATGTCTCCTCGAATCATGGCTGGCGGTTATGACATTAGGCCATTCTCCTGCTGAAAGTCCGGCCTCCTGGTTGACAGCTTCTCACCCCTCGATTAAGAGTTAAGAGCGCTGTTCGGCTGCGCGTTGGGTCGCCGGGCGGAAGAAGCAGATTGAGATCCGCTGCCACCAGCGGAATCCGTGGTTGGGTTGGGTCGTTAGGTCGTTGGGTCGTGTAATGAAGATATTCGTCGCCGATACGCTGGTCATGGGGGAAGCGAAACAGAGGCCCTGCCTCCGGCCGGGTTACGCATCCCAACGATTCCTGGCGGCAGCATTGTTACTGCTGACCACAGCCGTGCCTTTGCTTCAGGCTCGAGAAAAGGACAAGCTTCCCTACGGCGAGGGGCTGATCGTCAATGTCCCTTACCCGGAGTCCGTGGTCGAACAAGTCGTACAAGACGTCGCCCAGAACGGCTTGATCCGCGGCACCAAGGAATACAACAAAGACCAGTACATCGAAGGCGCCAAGGCCGCCGATTCGACGCGCGTGTTTCCGCCTTGGACCCAGGGCGGTAAGATTTTCTACAAGGTTCGGCTGCAGGCGCTCGATCCCCGCAATTTCAAGGACAGCGGTGATGTAGGTACGCTGGCGGTACGCTACGTGGTGCAACGCCAAGGCGACAAGAACACGGTGCTGCGCATCGACGCCGTTTTCGTCGAGGATTTTCGCCGCACCGTTCACGCCTCGAACGGGTCGGTGGAAAGCAGCGAATACAAAGACATCCACGACCATCTCGACGCCCTCGACGTCATGAAGCAGCAGACCGAGGAGGCGGAACAAGAGAATCAGCAACTCCGGCTGAAGAAACAATCCCCGGAGGTCAGCAGCAGCCGGGCGCCAACGCCCGCACCTCCGGCCGATCCGGCAGCGGCTGCGAACGCAAACCTCCCCAGCAACAGCGTTCCCGCTCCGGAAAAGCCCGTCGAACTGGCAACGGGCCAAACACTATCCTCGGGGCAGACTTCCCCGGGCCAGACTTCTCCGGGGCAGACTCTGGAGCAGCATGTTCAGGATTTGCGACGCCAGGTGGAACGGCTGGTGAAGGCGCCCGGCGCTCCGCTGAAGTCCGCACCCTTCCATACGGCGAGCACGCTGAGTCCGCTGACCACGGGCACGGAAGTTCTGATTCTGATTTCGACTCCCTACTGGTATGGCGTGGAAACGCGCGAAGGGCAGCATGGATGGATCTTCCGCGACGAATTGGAGCCACTGCCATGAACCGGAAGCGGCCACACGCTGTACGAGGGGCAGCGCTGCACGCGCTACTGCATGCGCTCTGGGGAATGATGTTCCTGGCGTTGCTCGCAGGGCGCGGCAGCGCCCAGGGCAGCGGCTACGAGCGCACCTTTGTCGAATCGAAGGCGAACGTTGAGAAGGTCTTGAAAGAGATGCAGGCTTCGATGGCGGGCCGGCTTCCCGTGTTGGACGGTTTCGCACTCGCCGGCGATCGCCCGCTCGATCGCTTCCAGCGCGGTTATTTCCAGTCCACCGTGCAGGTCACGCCTACGGCTGCGGGAGGATCCGTAGTCCACGTCAGTACCAAGGTGACGGCCTGGTATTCCGATCCGATTCCTTCCCGCTCGGGATATCAGCTGCTGAGTTCGAACGGCCGCCTGGAAGTGGACCTGCTCGACGAACTGGCGGCGGAACTCGCCACACGAACGGCTGCCACGCCGATACCGGCAGGAAACAACGCGAATCCACAGCCGGCTCAGCAACGTCCCCCTGTTTCTCCAACTCCTTCGTCTCCGTCTCCTGCGCACCCATCCCCGGCTGCATCAACTCCAGCGCGGACAGTTCCTCCGGCCCAGACAATCGCATCCGCCCGGCCCGTCGACTCCACGCCGCCCGCGCCGTCGCCACGATTGCCGGAGACCGGCGGAACATTTTCTTCGTCTCTTTCTTCGCCTCTGGCGCACGGCCTTGCAGCCGAGCGATCGGGCGCGGCCGACACCACGCACACTCCGCCTCCAGACGCTAACCAGCGAGAGTTGAAGGCCGAGGCGGACAGCCTGGAAGAAATTCTCAAGAACCAGTCGCATCCCAAGAACCTCGTGGCCGTGAAGAAGTCGGGGACGCCCGTGGTCGCATCTGCGAGCTTGGCGGCGAAAACGCTGTTCCTGGCCAGCGCCCACGATGAGTTCGAGATACTCGACTACAACACCGACTGGGTGCACGTGAAGATTTCGGGATTGTCCCGGGGATGGATCTGGCGCACCAGCCTGGAAATGCCCGACGGCATTCCCGAAGTCGGTACGCAAGCCGGTCCTGCTCCGGGACCAACCGCCGACGAACTGTTCCGCGTCAGCCGCGAGGAGACGGCCGCGTTCCCCGGCGACTGGGAACCGCTTCGCAACAAGAGCGTAAAGATTATTTCGGTGCAGAAGACGGACGAGTCGGCGGCGGGCGGGGATGCGAAGCTGAAACTGGAATTCGCGAAATCCCTGCTCGACAAAAACTACGCGGAGCTACAAAAGAACGCGAACGGCCTGGCGGGCGTCGTGCTGATTTTCGATTCCGCCGACGGCGGCATGATCGCAACCACTCTCGCCACGCTGCAGCAGTGGAAGGCGGGCACGTTGTCAGACTCCGCTCTCTGGCATCAATCCTACTTTGATCCGCCTGAGATGCTAGGTTCGCCTGCTTCATCCGCGAGTCAGTAGCCGGAGCCCAGTCAGCTTTTCATCACCTTCTGAAATGCAGCCTGAAATTTTTCCATCTCCGCCTGCGTGCCGATAGTAATGCGGACACAAGTCGGCATGATGGGCCAGACTCGGCCAATCATCACGTTTTCCTTCGCCATGGCGTCTCTCACTTGCTGCCCGGGCCGCTTGGTGTCGAGCATAAAATGGTTCGCCTCGGAAGGAATGTACGAGTAGCCGTTGCGATCGAGCCACTCAAACGTTTGCTGACGAACGGTGGCATTGATCCGCCGCCGCTCTGCCACCACAGTGGGATCATTCAAACTGGCTGTCGCCGCTACGACCGCGGTGATGGGCATGAAGTTCCCCCCGCGGGCCAGCACCTTTTCGAGCAACTCGGGGCGCGCAATCACCAATCCGCAGCGCAGGCCGGCCAGTCCATAAACTTTTGAGAACGTGCGCAGCACGATGACGTCTTTGCCAGCCTTGACCAGATCGAACGCCGAGGTCGTCGCTTCGGTCAAATGGAGATAAGCCTCATCGACCAGAACGATCGAGTCTTTCGGCTTGTTGGCCACGAGATATTCGATGTCCGCATGTGGCGTGACCGTGCCGGTAGGGTTATTCGGATTGCAGATGTAGAAGATCCCGGCGTCGGGGCCGGCCGCCAGCATCGCCTTCACGTCATGCGCGTAGGTTTTCGTGAGCGGAACCTTGACCACGCGCGCCCCCGCAATTCCCGCCATCATCATGCCCGTCTCGAAACATGGATCGGCCGTGACATAACTCTTTTGCGGCGAAGTGAACGTGAGCACGCTTAACATCAGCGGAGGGGTTGAGCCGGCGGTGCAATAAATCCAGTCAGGATTCAGGCCTTCCTGCTTTGCGAACGTGCTGACCAGGTCGTCGGTGAGGTTGTCGGAGTAGCGGCCGCCTTGCGGGATGATGGCGGCGACGGCGTCGCGCGCAGCCTGGCAGGGGCCCAGCGGATTCTCATTCGCATCGATCAGAACCGCATCTTTTGCGTGCGGCAGCCGATGCCGCGAAGCGGCGGCCAGCATGGGTTCGGTCATCCCGTGGAAAACAGCCGCCGCAGACGCAGCCGCCGACAGGTGCAGAAATGAACGCCGGGAGAAACGGGGCATGGAAACCTCCGCAAGGGAGTGTATCAGTGTTCGTGGGGAGCGCTAGTCTTCTTTGCGTCCGGCGTAATATCCGGCCCGGGCCTGAATCTTGTAGCCCTGCTTGTTCTTGATCTCGATCTTGCGGTAGGTTCCGTCGAGTTTCGTATTGGTCGAGGTGAAGCCGATGTTGTACTGGCTGCGCAGCTCGGCGGCGATCTGGTCGAAGGCGTCGCGAAGCTTGTCGAACTTGTTGCCCACGTTGATGACCCGGCCTCCGGTCGGCTCGGTAAGTTTGTGCATGTCGTAGTCGCCGGAGTAGCCCATCCCGCCGTAGGCCCCGCGATCGGCGCACAGCAGGACGTAGACGATGGCGTCCGCTTTCTGCGCCGCCTCAATCGCATCTTTGATTTTCAATCGGCTGCCTTCATCCTGCCCGTCGGTGAGCAGAATCATCGCCTTGCGTCCCACTTCTTTCGCCAGCATGTCGTGGGCGGAAAGGTAGACCGCATCGTAGAGCACGGTGCCGGGCTGCTGTGCGGTGGGCACCGGACCACCACCGGCCCCGGGTAGTGTCGGCATCGTGACCCCGGAATTAATCTTCACCGAATTCAGGGCCTTCTGCAGCCGATGAACGTCGCGCGTGAAATCCTGCGCAAGGTTGGAATCGACGTTGAAGTCGATGACGAAGGCCTCATCTTTGTCGGTCAGGATCTGTTTCAGAAACGCCCCGCCGACTTCCTTCTCCATATCGAGGACTCGCAACTGGCTGCCGCTGGAGTCGATCAGAATTCCGAGCGTGAGTGGCAGGTTGGTCTCGGGAGTGAAATACTTCACGGTTTGCGGCTTGCCGTCCTCAGCGATTTCAAAATCATCTTTTGTGAGGTTGGGCATGAGCGCGCCGTGCTTATCTTTGACATTGAAGAAAAGCGATACGACGCTGACGTTCACCTTCAAGGTTTCGATGGGCTGCTGGTTGTCCTCGGACTGCCCTTGAGAGGTCTGGTCTTGAGATTTCTGGTCGCCAGGTTTCTGGACCGGGGCAGCGGGTTGCTGGCCCGCCGCTGCCGGCTGGGCTGGCGACTGGAGATTCGACTGCTGGGCGGCCGGCTGCTGCGCCATGGCGAACGGCGATACGATGCACAGGGTGACCAGGATCGCTGCGGCCAGGATTCGCCGCTGAAAAACAGGAAGCTTCGGCATTCGGGACTCTCTCAGGATTCTTTGGTAGTCTAATCCTGTGGCGTTAGATGCACCAAATGGGGCGACTTGGGCATCTTACAGACAGAAAGTGGCTTTTCGCGGAATGTGAACCGCGGGACGACTACAAGGAGAACGATGGCGCCGGTGAAAACAAATAACACATGGCGGAGGCCTTTGGGGAGTTCGCTAGTCGCCTTGGCAATGGTGATAGCTCTGACCCCGGCACTGCCAGCGCAGTCCAGCGGCGGCCAGACGCAGACCCCGCCGCCCGCCACCTCCCAACCGCAGGATATCCCTGACGCTCCTTCGACCGTCCAACCGCCTCCCAAGACGGCCTTGCCGGCGCCGCAGCCCGGCGCGCGGCCGAACCAACCGATTCCCTTTCCCGGCGACGCCCCGCAGCAAGCCGACCAGAACAAGCAAGATCAGAAGCAGCAAGATCAGGACAAAACGGCTTCCCCGCCGATGCCGCCGGTCGAGACGCTGCCGCCGGGCAAGGCGCCGAGAAATCAGATCAATCCCGCCGAAGGCCTCTACACATTCAAGACTACGGTCATCTCGGTTCAGATTCCCGTGATGGTAAAAACCCCCGATGGGCGCCGCGTGGATGGCCTTCTCCCCCGAGATTTCACGGTACTGGAAAACGGCAAGAAGCAGACTCTGACTTATTTCACCAGCGATCCCTTTGAGCTCTCGGTGGCGATTGTCATCGACACCGGCATGTCCGACGTGGCCTTGCAGAAGGTAAACGAGACCTATTCTGCCCTGGCCGGCGCGTTCAGTCCCTACGATGAAGTTGCGCTTTACACCTACAGCAGCACGGTCAGCCAGGTGACGGATTTCATCGCCCGGCCCGAGAAATTGACGGCCGCGCTGCAAGACATGAAACAGGTTCGCGGGCACGCCAACGGCCCCCCTGTGCTGGGCGGGCCGCTTGGACCACAGGGTCCCACAGTGAATGGGGCGCCGGCGGGCGGACCGATCATCGCGCCAGTCTACACACCGCCCCGGGAATACCATGTTTTGAACGACGCGATCCTCCAGGCCGCGCTTGACCTGGGCAAGCGCCCGCGCGACCGCCGAAAAGTAATCTTCGTCATCAGCGACGGCCGGGAGATGGGGAGCCATGCCAGCTACCGCGGAGTGTTGCACCTGCTGCAGAGCCGCGATATCCAGGTGAGAGCGGTCGTCGTCGACAGCGGCGCCCTGCCCGTTTTCAAGCAGATTGAAAGGTTCCATCTGCCGGATCAGGGCCGTGACAATCTCCTTACGAAATACGTGAAGGCGACCTGCGGTGCCGAGCCACTTCCCGAACTCTCCCGCAACGCCATCGAAGACGCCTATGCGGAAATCACCTCCGAGGCGCGGAATCAATACACGCTGGGATACAACGCTCAGGCCACAACCGGCAATTCGGCCTACCGCAGCATCGAAGTGCTGGTGGACAAGAAGGGGCTGAAGGTTGCCGCCAAAGACGGCTATTTTGCGGTTCCGACGGCCCGCTAGCGCGGTCTGCACCTGCCCAAACTCGCCGCCTGGCACCTTCCGGCTGGCGGGGGGTCACCTGAGTAACCTGCGTCGGGCACCTTCCGTATGATATAAAGACCGCGAGCCTCCAAAAGGACAAAGTGTGCGCGGCCGCCTGCGAGGGTATGCCCGCATTTGAGGAAAGCCTTGAGTTTCATCAACTTCGCAGCGCGCGAGATCAATTGCAAGATCGTGTACTATGGCGCCGGACTCGGCGGCAAGACCACGAATTTGCAGGTGATCTACCAGAAAACTGCGGACCAGCAGAAGGGCAAGATGATCTCGCTGGCCACCGAAACCGAGCGCACGTTGTTCTTCGATTTTCTGCCGCTGGATCTGGGCTCGGTGCGCGGCTTCAAGACTCGTATCCACCTCTACACCGTTCCCGGACAGGTGTTTTACGATGCCAGCCGCAAGCTGATTCTGCGCGGCGTCGACGGCATCGTTTTCGTTGCCGACTCGCAGGAGCAGCGCATGGACGCCAACGTCGAAGCGCTCGACAACCTGATGTCGAACCTGAAAGAACATGGCTACGACTTCAATAAGATTCCCTATGTGCTGCAGTTGAACAAGCGCGATCTGCCCAACATTCTTCCTGTCGATCTGCTGGCCACCGAACTGCGCAAGAAGAATGAAGCCATCGTCGAGGCGGTCGCCTTCCAGGGCATCGGCGTTTTTGAAACGCTGAAGGAAATCGCCAAGCAGGTGCTGACGGAGTTGAAGGCGGGCGGGTAGGGAGAGGCAGTTCTCAGTTCTCAGTTCTCAGTTCTCAGTTCTCA
>Ga0209517_10009943_pt1 | contig 10705 bp, 10 predicted proteins | sample PeaSoiMetSII2010_FD_187695 | JGI IMG/M metagenome (GOLD analysis project Ga0209517, IMG submission 187695) | Peat soil microbial communities from Weissenstadt, Germany - SII-2010 (SPAdes) (version 2) | ecosystem: Environmental > Terrestrial > Soil > Wetlands > Peat | place: Germany... | reverse complement strand
CCCGGCCTGACGTGTCTGGTGTAATCATTACTCAGGGACTCGATTCAATGGAGGAAACCGCATACTTCCTTGATCTGACCAACAAGACAGACAAGCCGATAGTTTGTACCGGTGCTAAGCGGGACGCTTCTCAGTGGGATACTGATGGACCACGTAATATCCTGAATTCTGTGCGTGTAGCCATTGCAAAAGAGGCTATTGGTCAGGGAGCAATGGTAGTCCTTAACAGTCAAATAAATGCAGCACGAGAAGTTACCGACACTAGTAAGGAACGATTCGAGACATTCACGTCCGGCCAGGCAGGCTTCCTGGGATACGTGGACGACGATCGAATCCTCTTTATTCGAAAATCGCTGAGACGCCAGATGCTCCCAATCAAAGGGACGCCCCCACCTGTAGACATTGTGGTCATGTATGGAGGGGCTGATGGAAAGTTCATCGATAACGCCGTCGAGTCTAGTACTCAGGGAATAGTGGTCGTGGCCGATGGGGTAGGCAATGTGAATGCAGAAATGTATGAGGCAATCAAGAGGGTCCGTGACAAGGGAATCGCTGTGGTCATAAGTTCCTGGGTTCCTAATGGCAGGGTGCGGCCCAAATACGGGTTCAATGGTGGTAGTACAACACTCGCCAAACTGGGTGCTATCTTTGCAAACGACCTTGGCCCAAAAAAGGCGAGAATATTGCTCATGATAGCTATGGAAACCACTAGGGATGTTAAAGAACTTCAGGACATTTTCAACAAATAACTTAAAACAGGTGAAGTTTCAGAAAAATTGATTTATCTTGCTAGCGTGCGACGCAGATGGCATTTCCTGGTGAGTTCTCATAACGGGGCGCACCTGCTACGGTATTATTCCGTTTTTTTAGTATTCTTATTTGCGAAAGCCTCGACTGATGACTGGGATAAAGAAGAATAATCATCACCCACGCTCGTGCTATAGCAATGTGGAGTTCGATCAATATCACCCTCAGCCACAGAGGGATTGCTCGGGTCCCTCTATGTGCACTTTTCAACCAGAAATCGATGCAACAGTCAATGGTGGGCTGACCACCCGCCGAAAGGGCTTTTAGGTAGTCCGAACATGGACGTGATCTTCGTACCAAATTTTGACGTAACCCTCATATTGAAAGGAGGGTGAGATGATGAAGAGCAAGGTTTGGACTGTGGTCTGTGTGTTAGTTGCTTTTGGTCTGGTTGCATGTGGTAGTGGTGGAGGAGGTTCGTCGAGTAATAATAGTGGGAATACAAGCTCACTAGCAATGAAAGGGACATCGGGAAATGCAGTAAATATGAATGGAACGCGGACGGGCTGTAAACATTTCAATCAGGCTCAGCAAGATCAGCTAATCGTGGCAAATGCAAATAGCGTTGCCATCGCTTATTCTTCCTCCATTTGGTCTGCCACGACAACTTCTAATTGTCAGCAAACTGCTAGCCCCGACGCGATCATGACGGTAACTCAGACGGCCTCTCTGGGCGCGGAAGCAGCTGCAATCTGGACTGACGAAAGTGGTTCCACCTCACAGCCTTCAGGCGTACCAGCCAATGCACAAGCCACCAAGGTAAAATCAGTGTATCATTCTGCGATAATGACAGTGAACTCGGCGTCATGGGTAGATAGCTTTAATGGTGATGGCATGTCTGGAAAGACCGACTGGGCTGTAGGAGTACCAACTAATGTGCTTAATTGTACTGCCTTGATTCCTTCAGCTAAAGTCGTAGATTATTGGGTGGTCGATGATAGCTCCACACAATTAAAATTGTACGATCAAACCATTGGGACGTTGCCTTATCAGGTCGATAGCATCAATCCCTTATTGAAGTAGCAGCCACATTAATTTAAATAGATGAGTTGCCGTATAACATAGGGATTCAGCCGTTTCCAGAATGAGCATTCTGGGTATCTCTGAGAAGCAATCTAATGGTTTTACTAAAACATGGAGGTACATTATGATTATAATTAGGCTCAGAGCTGTTATCATCGGACTTGCATTTGTAATTATTTGTGGTTGTGCACCTGCAAAAAACCCATATTATCCAAAAGCAACTGAAGGTTTCCAGTCAAAAGGTTTTGTAGAAGAGACTTGTAAAAAGACGTTCACCAAAATTAAAGAAATTCTTGCAGACAATAAAATTTCTATCGATCAATCAAACGATACAGAATATAAGATAGGAACAGGTTACCTGGAGGGGGACACAGTGATGGATAACAGAAAGGTCATCTACCATCGCTACAAATATAACATTTCTCTTTCAGAAGAAAAGGATAACCGATGCAAAATAAACATAGCAGCGATTATTGAATCTTCTTCGAAATCAGCTACATGGCATGATACCAGCGATTATAACCCAGCGTTGGTGAAACAACTTGAGCAGTGGCTTTATGAAAAAATTGAAAAGTAATTTATGGTGAAACACAACAGCAAAAATTACTGTACACCAAGCCATGTAACAAAATTTGAAGAATAGTCTTCAGCTCCACGCCACGCGTCTCTGTTTATGCAATAAAATTAATAGTTTCAGATGCTTGAAATTTGCCGACCTTTAAATGTGCTTTAATATAAATAGTTCTCGATAAAGCCAAATCCTTCGTAAGAGGGGGACGGAAAGTCACGGATCTTAAAACCTAAGATGACCGAGCTGCTGTAAAATGATTCCTGTCGACATGCTCGGCTTTTTTTAGGGGGTGATGTTAATACTAAGACTCTTGGAGATGTAAACTCATTAGGTGTTGTTCTATGAGCGCAAAGCTGACGCACGCGTTTATACGCAAGCTACAACTTATTTAGTCCCCGATACTTGCGTAATATAGAAATTATGCGCTAACAGGTGTTTGCGATGAGAACCGCTATCTTTTAGAACTGATAAGTATCGAATCAATAACCCCGCAGCAAGCTGACGGGGTATAAAGGAAGATTGTTCAACTGAGAAACCTGCGGTTTCTCTCACTCTTCCCTCTATATGGTGACCACGCAGCAAGCTACGCGGAATAGCAAGTTTAACTATTTAGTGCATTAACCTTTCAGTTGAATATTTAAACATGTGTGATCCCTCAATTTTGTTTTTGACCATTGACCGTTAGGGAGTAATGCAGGAGATATTATGAGACGTTTCGTAGCGATTATTATCGTTGCTGCGTCTTTCGGATTGTGGCGAGTTTCTTTAGGCGAAATATTCGAGCGGGTCGTTGATATTCCGACGCGACCTGGGGTAACGCAACGATTTCTCTACCTCGCGCCGGAGCATCCCAAAACCGCTGTTATCCTGTTTGCAGGTGAGCATGGCGGTCTTAAAATATCTCAGGAGGGCGGTATTGGATCATTGAAAGATAACTTTCTAGTGCGGACGCGTCAACAATTCGTTGAGTAGGGTCTGTCAGTGGCTCTTGTTGATGCGCCCTCTGATCGTCAAAGGCAGGAGTTCGCCGGTGGTTTCCGTCAAAAGCCCGAACATGTTACTGATATAAAAGCAGTAATTGCATGGCTCAAGAAGCAAAATAATGTGCCTGTCTGGCTGATTGGGATAAGTCGCGGAACGCAATCCGCTACATTCGTTGCCACACAATTAAGCGTCACAGAGGGTGGTCCCGATGGTTTGGTCTTGATGTCGACAATCCTGTCGGATACCAATGAACGCGCTGTGCCTGAAATGCCATTGGAAAAAAACTCCATCCCCGTTCTAGTGGTCCACCACGAGCAAGACGACTGTAAATATTGCTCATATCGTGACATCCCTATTCTTATAAATAAACTTAATGGAGCTCTAAGAAAAGAATTGATCACCGTTTCAGGGGGAGTAAGCCAAGGCGATCCCTGCAAGGCTTTTGCTCATCATGGCTTTAACGGTCGGGAGAAGGAAGTAGTCAGCACAATTGCCGAATGGATCCTGTTTAAGTAGATCAGTTATGAAGGTCGTGTAGAGCAGCGCGAAGCTCGTCACAATGATTCCAATCAGCAAAGATAGGGGCCCTATGAACAGCACCCATAACCCACGTAAATTGATGCATGTTCCAAACTATATTGGGATGTTATCTGGAAACCAATTAAGTACTTATTCTGGGATGTTGAGTACGAGGTCTGCTCACTAATGGTTAGGCGTATACTATACGAAGGGATAAAAGAACATGCGTAGCTTGGTGGCGATTCTATTCAGCCTCATTACGGTCCTGTTCGGCCACATTGCTGTGGCCACGGGCAATGATCTCGGGGTTGTACTTTTGCATGGAAAGGGAGGATTGCCTTCCGGACATATTCGTGAATTGGCCGCCGCCCTTGAAAGCAAAGGTTATCTTGTTTCGACCCCTACAATGCCGTGGGCGCAGAATCGAATATATGATGCTTCGTTCGAGGAGGCGATGAACGAGATAGATCGGGAGGTCGCCTCTCTGCGGCAGAAGGGTGCGAAATTCGTGGTCATCGCGGGTCATAGCTTGGGCGCGAATGCCGCCCTTGGCTACGTTGCGTCACGGGACAGAGTCGAAGGGATTATTGCGTTGGCTCCCGCTCATACACCCGACCTGCAGGGGTTCAGCAAACGAGTGGGGCCGGACGTCAGTCGCGCGAGAGCTCTAATCACGGCCGGAAAAGGGAAAGAGAAACAGCGTTTTACCGACGTCAACCAGGGACGAGATGTACAGGTCACGGCGACCGCAGAAGTCTACCTCAGTTGGTTCGACCCGAACGGGCCCGCGGTAATGCCCAAATCCGCAGCCTCGTTCAAAACCCCTACTCCACTGCTGGTCGTCATCGGGAGTGGCGAGCGCAATGCGCAGGGGAAGGATTACTTTTTTGACAAGGCACCACCTCATGCCAAAAGCAGATTTGTCACAGTTGCCGCTGACCACTTTGCGGTGCCGAGTGCAGCGATTGAGGAGGTCATAACTTGGCTGGGCGCGTTACGACAGTGAACGGGTACGCCTATCCGAGCTTTGCAGCGGAAGCGCCACAGGCGGCGTGCGAACTTGTCGTCTGTTCGCATAATAACTCCTTTTGCAGATTGTAACTTTCAACCAGAAGTCGATAATAGTTAAGACTATTTGAAATTGCGGACTCGTAGGTGGAGACGAGATAGACATAATGCTTGACGTGATGTAGAATCGCGGTTGAAGCATGCTGTCCGGACCCATTCCTGGTACTGTGTATATATGATAAAATAAATTGATTTCCATGTTTCATGTAGTATTCTTCAATCATTCGTATCTAGTCATTTTTCTACACATACAGCATACCCATACGACAACATGGCCGAGAAATCATAAATATTTTCGTCAAAAGGCAGTATAGCTGATGATGTAGTTTGTTTATTGCTATCCTCTGAAGACTTTGGGGAGTTTATGGCAAGAGGAGTAAAGATCATAAGCCTCTGGCTCGGTCTGATAATGGCGGCAGGATGCGTAAAGAGCCATGTGAACCTGGAGGATAGTGGTTTGTCCCGTTCGCGCACGTTGATCGTCGGATCAATCGGAAATGACGAGAAGGGGCTGCCCCTTTTCGGAACGCCCCTGACGGAGAGACCTTCCAAAGAGGGTGAGCACTTTGCTATCCTGCGCCTGACTGGGGACCGGCCCACATTGAGCTGCGACATCGTCGTAGTCGGGCGGAATCCGGACTTTCACAAACCGATCCAGGCGGTATACGAGTGGACAGGAAAAGGGTTTAGACTCGGTTTGGGCGTTACGGGATTGATGGCCCAACTTCTCCAGGGGGCAACCGGCCCACCGCAGGTGGTGCTCGTAATCGTTTTCGCGCCAATTGTTGCAGGAACTGCCGGCGGATTCGTCGTGGGCGTGGCCGACGGGATCGTGATAACCACTGAGGAGCTAGGCAAGATAGTGACAAAGGACGAGCGGCTTATTACATGCACCAGCTATGAATATGACGACCTCGATCGTCTCACGCTCATGCGCATGTTTACGGCCGATCGCACCCAAGAACTGGTACGCACTACGTTCGAATATGAGGGGCCCAGCAGGGTGCCGACAAAAGCCGTGGTCAAGAGCTTGGTAGAAGGCGCAGAACAGGAGGTAAGGTAAGCCATCCCGGATCAACCGTAACGTTCGGACGCTGCTAAATACGATATGAAAATCGCGTGACAACAGAGATAATATTTATACTTTGATGCTTCCTGGAGCTCACGACAGTTTCATTTTATTGAAATTGTAATTTTCATCTTGAAGCTGTTATCGCATACCTTAAAAACTTTCATTTATTCCCTAGTTTCATTCTTGGCAACAGTTGAATTATCAAGCAGAATCCAATATGCATACCCTTAATATACCCCATCGAAAATATTGACAAATCTTCATATCGATGCTTGTATTTAAGTAGTTCTCGATAAAGCCAAACCCTTTGCAAGAGGGGGACGGAAAGCCACGGGTCTTATAAGACCAAGACGGCCGAGCTGCCGAAGGATGATGCCTTTGGTAAGTTCGGCCTTTTTATTTGGATTACGATCAACAGCGAAAGAGACGAGAAGGAAGCATGAGGGGCTACAGATTTATAAGAGCATTAATGTATATCCTGGCGAGTCTCACGCTGACCCTGACCTCCTGTGGAGGAGAAGGTGGAGGCACACCTCCACAATACACAGGAGTCGGGCAAGTCGAGCAATTTAATGGAGTAGGCAGAAGTACCGCGGTACTGAGGGCTATTAGCATTACGCCGATTAACCCTCTTGGCATCAACTCTGGAACACAACTCAAATTTAGCGCAAGGGGCTATTTCTCAGACAATTCCGAGCAGGATATAACAACGTTGGTGGTCTGGACTTCATCTGACACATCAATTGCAACCATTAGTAATGAACTAGGCACAAAAGGACAGGCAATAACAGTATCGAGAGGGTATTGCAGCATTTCCGCAGCGCTGGATGGCATTTCGAATTCAACAATCATAGGCATTAACTAATGTCATTAACTTGTGGATGATGTGGAAGGAAAAAGCATTGTGGACGTAAAAAAGGAGGACATATGCGAGTAGCTAAATTTATCATCGTTCTTTTGTTCTTACTCATGAGCTCCTCAGCATTCGCCCAAAATCTGCTGCCCCCGATGGCTCTTGTCGAGCCGAACATGACAGTGAATCTTAATACCGCAGTACAATTGGATGGCACCCACTCCTATGACCCCAACGGCCTACCGATCGTGGCTTGGAGCTGGGTGGTAGTCTCTGCTCCGGCAGGTGCTGCGAATCCGTTGTCAGCCACGAACATTGCGACACCGACGTTTACAGGGAATGTGCTCGGCCAGTACTACCTCAGCCTGACGGTGGAAGACAATGCCCAACTCTGGAGTAATCAGGCTTTTGAATTGATCACCGTCGTTCAGAACCAGCCGCCAGTTGCACTGCCCCCGGTAGCTAGTGCCGGGCCGAACATGTCGGTGAATCTTAATACCGCGGTACAACTTGACGGTACGCACTCCTACGACCCCAATGGCTTTCCGATCGTGGCTTGGAGCTGGGTGGTAGTCTCTGCTCCGGCAGGTGCCGCGAATCCACTGTCAGCCACGAACATTGCGACACCGACGTTTACAGGGACCGTGCCCGGCCAGTATTCCATCGGCCTGATGGTGGAAGACAATGCCCAACTCTGGAGTGGCCAGAGTACTGTAACAATCACTGTCGTCCAGAACCCGCCGCCTTTTCCGGTGCCCCCGTTGGCTTATGCCGGGCAGAACATGACGGACATTCAAGGAACCACGATACAACTTACCGGCACGGCTGTCGACCCCAACGGTCTTCCTATCTTGGCTTGGAGCTGGGTGGTGGTCTCTGCTCCTGCTGGCGCGCCTAATCCGCTAGGCGCCGCTGACACCCCGACGCCGACGTTTAATAGTTCCATCCTCGGCCAGTATTACCTCAGCCTGACTGTGTTCGACGGCCAACTCTGGAGTAATCAGGCTTTTGTAACAATCACTGTCGTCGCGCTCCTGCCTCCGGTTGCGGTGATTAACGCCACACCCACCAGCGGCCCCGCGCCGCTGACTGTGCAGTTCGATGGGACGCAGAGTTACGACCCACAGGGCGGGGCGCTGCAATACGCATGGGAGTTCGGCGATGGGAATTCTGCGACAACACCAATAGCTTCAAACACTTACATCACGCCCTCGCCCGCACCCTACGAAGCGTGTTTAGTAGTTGTGGACCCGCTTGACGCAGTCGGTGAGGTGTGCATCCAGATCTACGTCCTTCCGCCACTGCCCATTGCCAACGCCGGGTCGAGCCAGACAGTACACGCAGGGAAGGTTGTAACGCTGGACGGAAGCGGCAGTTCTGATCCTTCAGGACTCGTCCCGCTGACCTACGCCTGGAGCTTCGTTTCCGTTCCTCCGGGCAGCACAGCCACCCTCTCAGGCCCAACCTCTGTTCACCCGACATTCACCGCGGACCTGGTGGGGAATTATGTGATACAGCTCGTCGTTACCAATAGTACAGGGGTACAAAGCAGTCCTAGCACCGTCACCATAAGTACCACCAATACCGCACCGATCGCCAACCCGGGGCCTGATCAGGTCATCATCCAGGTCGGGACCACTGTCCAGCTCGATGGATCCCATAGCTATGATCCTGACGGCGACACGATAACCTATCTCTGGACCATAACCACCAAACCGCAGAATAGCTTAGCCACACTCGCCAGCGCCACTACAGCTACTACTTCTTTTGTTGCGGATGTCGACGGGACCTATGTCATCACACTGGTGGTTAGCGACCCCTGGGTGCCAAGCTTACCGAAAACCGTTACCGTGAGCTTTGAAAACGTTAAGCCGGTGGCCGACGCGGGTGCCGCGCAAGCAGGAGTAGTTGGAACTCCTGTTACTCTGGATGGCAGCGGCAGTTCTGATGCCAATTTGCTTCCTTTAACGTACCAGTGGAGTTTCGTCCTGGTTCCGACAGGGAGTCAAGCAGCAATCACAAACCCCTCGGCAGCGCAAGCGACCTTTGACCCAGACCAGCCCGGTATCTACATTGTACAGCTGATCGTCGCAGACAGTTTCCTCACCAGCGACCCCAGCACGGTCCAGATTAAAGTGGTGAGCCAGCTGACCGAGATTCATACGCTTCTCAAGAACTTGATTGACTACATCGGCTCTCTGGATCGCAGGGACTTCAAGAACTGCTCTATGCGGAACGACCTGATCCGCATGCTGCAGGATGTTATGACCGACGTCGAGCAACGACATCAGGGAGATTCCCTGAATGACTTGAATGGTATTGTCAGGAGAGTAGACGGTTGTACCGTCTCAGGAGCACCGGACAGGGATGACTGGATCATCGATTGTCAGGCGCAAACGGCTGTGTACAGTCAACTTATGAGTATTATTTCGGAGGTCAAGGAGTTAATGAGCGAGTAATGTTGATCAGTTCACGCATAGGTAAGGACTTTGAGGTCCTTAGCCCACGCGAGTCTAAGTGCCGCATGATTCAGAGTGTCCTTCGAAAGGAGGTTTGTATGGTTGCCATAACTCGATCGCGTTTTACATTTTGCTGCTTTATGTGCGCACTGTTATGCATGCTGGTTATCTTCACCCCGAGTGTTGGCCGTGCGCAGGCAAAGGTGGAGATTTACCCGTTCCAATCAATAACACTCACCGATAAGCAATTTCTCATGGGTGAAAAGGATGGTACGCCCGTTACGCTGGCGGGCATGCTTCGCTTGCCTCACCCGGGCAATGATCGACTGCCGGCCGTCATTTTGCTACATGGCTCGGGAGGAATAGCTGAGTACGTCACCGATTGGGTGCAGGATCTGAATGCCATAGGTGTAGCCACTTTCGTCATCGATAGTTTCTCGGCGCGAGGTATCAATAATACCAGGTACGATCAGTCCCAGCTCGGCCGGCTGGCGATGATCTTCGATGCCTATCGCGCGCTCGAGTTGCTCGCCAAACATCCGCGAATCGACCCAGCGCGGATTGCTGTTATGGGCTTTTCTCGGGGTGGTCAGGCAGCGCTTTACGCGAGCGTGAAGCGCTTTCAGCGCATGCATGGTCCAACCAACTTAGAGTTTGCCGCGTACATCCCGTTCTACCCGAACTGCACCACAACCTTTCGCGATGAAGAAGACGTGTCTGACAAGCCGATTAGGCTTTTTCATGGCACTGCGGACGACTGGGTCCCGATTGCACCATGTCGTGACTACGTTGCGCGGCTGAAAGCGAAAGGCAAGGATGTGCAACTGACAGAATACGCCGGCTGTTATCACGTGTTCGATGGGAAAATGATGAAGCCGCCGGTGAGGCTTGAGAAGGCGCAAACGCCGAGGCAATGCCAGCTTGCGGAGGTACAGGATGGGGTTATCATCAATATTAAAACCAAGGAACCCTTCACCTGGGCCGATCCGTGCGTACAATATGGAGTGACGATGGCTTATGATGAGAAGGCGTCCACCGATGCCAGAAAAGCAGTCAAAGATTTAGTTACCGCTGTACTAAAGCCATAAAGATAGATACGTTGACAGCCGCTCGAGCGGACGCTGGTTGCAGCAGTTCGCTCGAGTCAGGCTTTATCCGCACTTCTACTGCAACCACGCGAAAATCAGCTAAGTATGAAAGTTACAACCCGTATCCGATGATAGTTTCAGCAGGTCGAAATTACACAGTAGTAGGTGTATCTGAGATCTGTTTGAGTACGTCACTTTGCTAATTTTCACGTTGTATACTGCATCTCTTTTTGTAGAGCACACCGAAAAGTAGTAGTAGAT
>Ga0209517_10009942_pt1 | contig 10706 bp, 10 predicted proteins | sample PeaSoiMetSII2010_FD_187695 | JGI IMG/M metagenome (GOLD analysis project Ga0209517, IMG submission 187695) | Peat soil microbial communities from Weissenstadt, Germany - SII-2010 (SPAdes) (version 2) | ecosystem: Environmental > Terrestrial > Soil > Wetlands > Peat | place: Germany... | reverse complement strand
CGCATTTTCCTGAGCCCCGAGCATCGCGCGGCCGCCGACCTGATCATGGCCTGGATGGGCGAAGCGGGAATGCACGCGCATCTCGACGCGATCGGAAATGTCTGCGGCCGTTACGAAGGCGAGCGGGCAGGCCTGCCATGTCTGGTGCTCGGCTCGCACTACGACACCGTCCGCGATGCCGGCAAATGGGACGGCCCGCTCGGCCTGATCACGGCAATCTCCTGCGTCGCCGATCTGCACCGGCGCGGCCGGCGAATGCCGTTTGCCATCGAGGTGACCGGTTTCGCCGACGAGGAGGGCGTTCGCTTCGCCTCGACGCTGCTCGGCAGCCGCGCCGTCGCTGGAACGTTCAGCGAAAGCGTGCTCGGTACAAGAGACGGCGCCGGAATTTCGATGCGCGAGGCGCTCATCCAGTTCGGTCTCGATCCCGACCATGTCGGCGCCGCGGCACGCACGAGAGGCGAGCTACTGGCCTATATCGAACTGCACATCGAGCAGGGCCCCGTCCTGGAAGCCCGGAACGTGCCGGTTGGCGTGGTCACCGCGATCTCCGGCGCGACCCGTCTTGCGGCAAGACTGACCGGCATGGCCGGCCATGCCGGAACGGTGCCGATGGCGCTCCGGCGCGACGCGCTGGCGGGCGCCGCGGAATGTATCGCCAAAATTGAGGAGTTGTGCTGCACCGACGAGGGCGGGTTGGTCGGGACGGTCGGATATATCCACGCCACGCCCGGAGCGACCAATGTGATCCCGGGCCAGGCGCACTTCACCATCGACCTGCGCGCGCCGACCGACATTCACCGCAAGCGTGCGGTAGCCGACATCGTCCGGCAAATCGAAGCGATCGCCAGGCGACGCAAGCTCGCGCTTCAGCTCGACGTGACGCATGAAAACCGCACCGTGCCCTGCGCGCCGTGGCTGAAGGCACAGGTGGCGGAAGCCGTCGCGGCGGAAGGCTATCCGGTGTTCGAACTGCCGAGCGGCGCCGGCCATGACGGCATGGCGATGGTGGACATCGCCGACATTGCCATGATTTTCGTGCGATGCCGCGGCGGCATCAGCCACCATCCGGACGAGCATGTCGAAGTCGCCGACGCCGACGCCGGCGCCCGCGTCCTGCTGCGGCTGATCGAAAATTTCCGGCCGCGCGAGGCAGCTTGATAACTGCTCTCACGCTGCCGAGGGGACAGTCACATCCGTCTTCCCTTGAAGGAGCGGGTGGTGAAAGCTTCCCAAGGCTTCACCACCGCCAGCCGCCGGTCAGAAGCTGAACGATGACAGCAGCATCAGCCCTAATCGAGGTTCGGTCTTGAGACGAATCGAATCTCCGGCGGGGAGCGGCTGATTGACGACAAGGCCGTCGCCAAGGACCTGCGACTTGGGATCGACGCGCAGCCCTATTCCAAAGTTCCAGCTTGAGGTGGCGCTGAGTGCGGCCGTCGGATGACGCATGCCAATCATCCATCCCAGTGCATAAGCCGTGATTGGTCCGTTGGCGGCGGGGGCCGAACTTGTTCCTCCGCCAACTTCGATGGCCACAAAGGGACCCGTCGCGAACTCGTTGCAATTGAGCAAATAGAACGGATCGCTCGATGAGCAGTACTTCCCGCCATATTCCTTGGCCTTGAAGAAATAATGGGCTTCGAGGACAAAACCGACGCCGACATTATTGGAGTTGTCGTTTACTCGCACAATGTTGTTGACGACCGATGCATTGTTCACCCTTGCTCCGCCCACATCGAAATCGGCAGCAAGTCCGATGCCCCAACTAAGACCACCCCAGGTCGTGGTCGTCGTCGTGGTGGTGGTTGTCGTCGTTGTGGTTTTTGTCGCTGTCGTATCGGCGGCGACCGCGACCTGAGTAAATAAACTAGCAAACAGCGCGACCGCCGCGAAATCAACGGCCAATCGTGGCGACATCCATTCTAAACGATTCGACGCAACAAACTCTCTCCACATGTTCAGCTCCCATTGATGATGGGAGGCGAACGCCCTTCAACACTGCCCGTCAGGTCTCGACCTCGACCGGCGCTACACTGTCGTCAGCAATATGGAATCAAAGCTGCCCCCCAGCCACCCCCGTGGCGGGGTTATGCTAGTTTAAGTTGCAGATACTGTCCATGGCATCGCCTGGGCGATCGTTCCATTTTCGGCCAATGGCGTCCTGCAAACCTGGCACGAGATCAGGCAGCAGCGACGAGCGTCGAAGGCCAGCGGCTTTCAGTTTTGGCGATGTCATGCCCGGGTGCGCGCTACCCGGCCGTGACATCTACAAGCTCAGTGCCGTCGAGGACTTGGTGTGCTTTCGCCCGGTCGAGATCGCCCTCCCATGCCGCAACGACGACGGTGGCGACGCAGTTGCCGATCAGGTTGCCGAGCGCGCGCGCCATGCCGATGAACCAGTCGACCGAGAGCACCAGCACGAGCCCGATCGCCGGAATGCTCGGCACTGCATTGAGCGTCGCCGCAAGGATCACGATGGCGGAACCGGGAACGCCGTGTGCGCCCTTCGAGGTGATCAGGGACACGCCGAGCACCAGCAGTAGATCGCCGAACGACAGCGGCGTGTTGGTCGCCTGCGCGATGAAAACGACCGCAAGCGTCAGATAGATCGAGAACGCATCGAGATTGAAGGAATAGCCGGTCGGAATCACTAGTCCGACCACCGAATCCTTCACGCCGAGCCGTTCGAGCTTGCGCATGACCTGCGGCAGCACCGCATCGGAAGAGGCGGTCGCCAGAACGATGGTCAATTCCTCGCGGAGATAGTTCAGGAATTTGAGGATGTTCAGTCCGGCGAGCGCCATCACGCCACCGAGCACGCCAAGGACGAAGATCGTGACCGAGACGTAGAACAGGGCGACCAGCGAGACGAGCTGCTTGAGCGAACCGACGCCATATTTCCCGACCGTATAGGCGACTGCGCCAAGCACGCCGAGCGGCGCCACACGCACGATCAGCCCCATCGCCCGGAACAACACGGTCGATACCGCGTCGATCAGCGAGGCAATTTTCTCGCCCTTTTCACCGCCGACCAAGGCGAGGCTGGTACCGAAGATGATCGCGAAAAACAGCACCTGCAACACGTCGTTGCGCGACAACGCGTCGAATGAGGTGGTCGGAATGATGTTCAGGAGGAAGCTGCCGATGCCGCTACCCTTGAGCTCTTTGGCTCTGCCGGAATAGTTACCGAGCGCATTGGCATCGAGCGTCGACGTATCGATATTCATCCCGTGGCCCGGGCCGAACACGTAGGCGAGTATCAGGCCGACCACGAGCGCAACAGTCGTCATCACCTCGAAATAGATCAGCGCCTTGACGCCGACCCGCCCGACCTTTTTGAGGTCGCCGGCGCCCGCGATGCCATGCACGACGACGCAGAACACGATCGGCGCGACGATCATGGTGATCAGCTTCAGAAAGGCGTCGCTGAAAATTTTCAGGCTGATAGCAAAATCGGGAACAGCCACTCCCAGCACAATCCCGAGCAGGAGGGCAACGAGAACCTGAACAAACAGCGATGTATAAAGCGGCTTTCGCGCGACCGGCGCGGCGGTGGTGATTGTCGCCATCAAACGCTCCCCATCGTCCAAAAAATCTCTGGTCAAGCTGCGAAAGAGCAGCAAATTCCGCGCCAGAAACCGATGCCAATCCTGACCTTCAGAAAGAATAGAATATAATCTTTCAGGCGACGGGCTGGCGGTCAACCTGGGCGAAACTTGCCGCGGGTTTCGCCGCGCAAACTTCGGCTTGCCGGCGTCTGCTTGCCGAGGTAGCTGATAACAAGCAGGATTCCGAAGCGCAGTGCCGGTGAGGGGTATTGTACACAATGGCACAGGCTTTGCTTTACTTAAGCCTGAGAGTTCTCTCGCCCGGGGCGCTTAACGTCATGGCGAACTCAAGTCAGCTACCAAGCGGCATCGTCGCCGCGGAGCCGGAACCGATCGAACTCGATTGGTCGGCCACCGCCCTTGTCATCATCGATATGCAGCGCGATTTCATGGAGCCGGGTGGCTTCGGCGAGACGCTCGGCAATGACGTGTCGCGGCTTGCCACGGCGGTAAAGCCGATCGCGTCGGTTTTGAGCGCGGCGCGCGACCTCGGGATGCTTGTCGTGCACACCCGCGAAGGCCATCTGCCCGATCTGTCGGACGCGCCGCCGGCGAAGGTGGAGCGTGGGGCGCCCAGTCTTCGCATCGGCGATCCCGGTCCGATGGGGCGGATCCTGATCCGCGGCGAAGCCGGTCACGACATCATTCCCGAATTGTATCCGCTCGACAGCGAGATCGTCATCGACAAGCCGGGGAAGGGCGCGTTCTACGCCACCGAACTCGGCGATACCTTGCAGAAATATGGTATCGAGAATTTGCTGGTGTGCGGCGTCACCACCGAGGTCTGCGTCAATACCACCGTGCGCGAAGCCAATGACCGCGGCTATCGCTGCGTCGTGCTGTCCGATGGCTGTGCATCCTACTTCCCCGAATTCCACGAGATGGGCCTGAAGATGATCAAGGCCCAGGGCGGCATCTTCGGCTGGGTCAGCGACTCCGCCGCAGTCCTCAAGGCAATGAAACCGGAGACCTCAAACACGTTGGCAGGGGGAGCATCAAAATGAGCAGGCACTACGCTGGAAACATCATAGAATACCCGAACACCCTTAGGCGACCTGGCGGCACCGCGCAGCTGGGACGTGGCCTGCGGCATCCAGGACGGCCCCCTAAGATTTAGTCGACGATCGTTATCGAATTGACTTCGCACCAGTCGCGCAGCGCTTGCTCGGTCGCCTTTGCTTCGAACTGGTACCAACGATCAAGGGCATTTCGTCGTATCAGAAGGACTCGAAATTTCCGATAAGCGCCCCTCCTGCTGAATATGTATCGAACTTCGTCGAAGTCGTCCGGCATACATTCGCGCGCAAAGTCCAGCACCAGCCGCTTGCCCAGGTCGAGTTCGTGTTTGTCGGGAAGCGCGATGTATTTCTCTTCATCGTCGATGTCAGCGGGCAGTTCGTCATATAGTTCGGCCACGTCGCTAAATTCGGAGTGCCAGTAGATCTTGCCTGTCCGCCTGTCGAGAAAGGCCAGATTTTCGCCGAGGCTGCCGCTCACGCCGACGAATTCAAAGGCCTCGAGTAAATCTTTAAAGCTGGTGGGCATTGGCCTGCTCAAGTCGCGGGTGGCATTGCCCGATCAGCCATCGTCAGGCAGCTCGGCGTATCTAAGCCGATCCATGATCCCGTTGGCAACGGCGATCCGATAGATCGCCTCCGCGAAATGCCGGTTATCGATCACGCTTGCGGATGGAATTTCGCCCAGGCGGCGCGGCAGCTCGGCGAGGATGTCTTCGAACATGTCGAGGTCGAACGGCACGTTGACTCCGGCCGTCATCGAGAAACGCCCAGGGGTAAAAAGCCGGGTGGCCATTATCGCTCCATCTGGCATGGAGCTTTCGAGTCCGATATCGACCAGCCACACCTCGCGGTCGCGGAACAGGTCAGTGGCGATCAGCCCGGCCGTTTGGTGGCGCCGCTCAATCAGCAGAATTGAGAACTGCGCCTTGCGCATCGCGTCAAGGACAAGAGCCTCGTCGGATCCCTGCTGATGCCGGGCCGCTCTGGCGTGCCGGTCGATCGCTCGCGAACGCTGCGGCGAAGCGGTGTGAATGGCGAGGTCATAGACGTAATTCAACTCGTCCATGTGATCGAGGATCAGGGTCTTCCCCTGCGCAAGACCCAATCGGCGCGCCTGATGCAGAAGCGTGTCGCCCGATATAAGCATCAGGACTTCGTGGTGATGTTGTTTGCTGATTTCTCTCAAGAGACGATAGCGGGCAAGTACTTCGTCGCGGCTTGGCGGCGCGTTATCGTTGACGAGGGTGTTGTATTCACGCAGGGGAAGGGCCATGGAACCACCAAAGCTTTGTCATCGAGCGGCAACGCATGTGCCGCAATGCTTCCATGTCCTCTTAAGACGAGCCGTTGATTCGCGGAACGACGATGACGCCGGTTCGGGTGAATTTCCCCGTCTATTGTGCAAGCGGCGGCAGCTGTGTTCCGCTCGCGCTGTGGAGGCGACCGGTGGCGCGAAGGAATTGCCGGCTTCGGGGTTTGCCTTCGCCGGCGCGGTGCTGACTTATTTCGGCTTCATGCATGGCGAGGCGGTCGGCGTCGGCGGCGGCATGGGTGTGACGCCGGGCGTCGCGCTGGCTTACGCGGTGGTAGCGGCCGGCTTCCTCGCCGTTGGAAAGTTCGGCGCCAGCACTTCCTACGTTCCTCAGCACGATCTACCGATCGCGGCACCGGCGGAATGAAATCGGGAAGCGAAAGTCCGGCGTCGGATTGCCGGCGCCGGACTCGTTCTCGCGGCGAGGCTCACGCCGAATCGACGAATATCTTCTAGCGACCGCGGACAGGCCACCTAACGGGAAATACTCACCACATCACTCCCGTCGGCAGCATCGCGCGTGTCGGCGGTAGCGGTGGCACGCGCGGCGCTTGCCGCGGAAGCAGTTGTCCGAACATCTGCACCGAAGTAGTGGCGCGCCATTCGGATCAAACAGCGAACCCTTACCTCATTGGAATAAATGTAGAATCTCCGTCGCTCCTTGCCGGATTCCTCAAGTCCCAGCTCAGATCGAAGGTAGCTAACCAGCGTATTGCAGAACGCGCTACGGAGTTCTATATTACTTGGTATGGAGGTTCGACATGTCCCGTGCAATTGAACGCAAGGAGTACCCGCTTTCGATGCGGCTGCCCGAAGCTGACATTGCAATCATCGATCGGGCGGCAACGCTGCGTGGTCGCTCACGCACGGACTTCGTGCGCGACGCGGCAGTACGTGCGGCCGAGGATGTGCTGATGGAGACGGTGCCCGTTCGGATGAGTCCTGCCGGATTCAAGGCTTTCATGGGCGCGTTATCTGGACCGGCTACGGCGGTCCCCGAGATGGTTGAACTCTTCCGGCGCAGGGCGCCATGGGAGACTCGCGGTTCAAAGACCAGGGGCTGAGGTTTGGCGATTTCCGGCCCCGAGTTGCTGACGGCGGCCCATGATCTTGCCGGGTTCTCCTGCGGTAAGCCATCTCTCGATCGCTGGCTCAAAATGCGAGCTCTGTCTAACCAGGAAAAGGGGTTTACGGCCGTTCTTGTCGTCCATGAATCCAATCGAGTGATCGGTTATTATGGTCTCGCACCAACGGCAATCGTGGCGTCAATCTTGCCGCGGTCTATCCGAACCGGCCAGCCGCCCGATCCTGTCCCCTGCCTGTTGCTCGGGCAGCTTGCGACGGATCAGAATTGGATCGGCAAGGGAATAGGCACGGGCCTTCTTAAACATGCACTGCAGCGCTGTGTCACGGCCGCAGACCTCATTGGAGGTCGCGCGTTGATTGTCAACGCGGTTGACGTCGAGGCCGCTGCGTTCTGGAGGCGGCGCGGTTTCATTCCCTCAAAGGACGATCCGTTCATCCTGTTTAGGTCGATCGCCGATATTGCAGCATCACTTCGATGAAGCAAGGCAGCCAATAGACGGTGATGCTGAGTGCGCCAGGTATGCTTACCTCACCTCACCTCTATCCTCGCCTGGTCCGCCACTTCCTTCCAGATCGCAATGTCCTGCTTGATGAAATTGGCGAAAGCCTCCGGCGAGCTGCCGACGATCTGCATCGCCTCGCTTTCCAAAAGGATCCTCGTTTCCGGGTCTTTCAGCGCGTCCTGAATCTCCTTGTTGAGTCGGGCGACAATTGCCGGCGGAGTTTTTGCCGGCGCCAGGATGCCGTGCCAGCCCACGGCATCGAAGCCCGGATAGCCGCTCTCCGACATCGTCGGCACGTTGGGCGCCACCGGCGAACGATCCTTGCTGGTCACCGCGAGCGCAATCAGCGCTCCCGCATTCACGTGCGGAAGCGCCGAGATCGGATCGGAAAAGACCACCTGCACCTGACCGGCGAGGAGATCGTTCACCGCAAGCGCGGTGCCGCGATAGGGGATGTGGGTCATCTTGATGCCGGCCTTGCTGTCGAACAGCTCGGCAACCAGGTGGTTGGCGGCGCCGACGCCGGTCGTGCCGTAATTCAATTCGCCGGGCTTGCTCTTGGCGAGCGCAACGAATTCCTTCAGGGTTTTCACCCCGAGCGCGGAGCTGACGACCATCACGTAGGGATAGGTGGTTGTCAGCGAGACCGGCGCAAAATCCTTCGGGGGATCGTAGGGCAGGCTCTTGTAGACCGCGGGGTTGATGGAGATCGGCCCGGATTGTCCGAGCAGAAGCGTGTAGCCGTCGGGGTCGGATTTGTTGACGAATTCGGTGCCGACGATCGACCCGCCGCCACCCCTGTTCTCGACCACGACGGTCTGTCCAATGGTGCTGCCGATGTGCCTGGCGAGCACACGGGCAATCGAATCGGCCGCGCCGCCGGCGGCATAGGGCACAATCAAATGGATCGGGCGCGACGGGTAGTCGGCTGCCCTCGCGACGGTTGCCAAGGCGAGCGATGCAACGGCGAGCGATGCAAGGGCGAGCGATGCAAAGGCCAGCGCAAAACACTTCGAACGGGTAGGCATCGGTCCGGCCATTTCACTTGAACGCTGTTTGCCGCACCATAGGGCTAAATTTCCTGTCTGGTCCACAGGAAGCGCTAGTGGTCTGATTCAAACATTCGCTTCCCGTTGCACCAGACACATTTGCAAATGTTGGAATTAAGGACCACTAGCGCTTTGCCAGTGCGCAAACCCAAAAACCAAGAGTGGTTAGCGGACTTCCGCTTTGATAGACATTCCGGACTCAAGTCAGACATCGCATGAGGTCCGAAAAGTGCCAGGAAGAGGCACTGCGCCCCTATCCAGCAGCGCCGCCGGGGAATATGATTGGACATGGTTTCGGTACTCGTCCGGTTGGTAACAGGAGGCGGCAATGACCGAAGTCAAGTGGTCGATCAAGGCGCGTGAATTTGCCAATTGCAATTGCTCCTACGGCTGTCCTTGCCAGTTCAACGGATTGCCAACACATGGAGACTGCCGCGCGGTTGTCGGCATGCAGATCGATACAGGCCAGCACGGGAGCACAAAACTCGACGGCCTCAAGTTTGCGGCGATTTTCAAATGGCCTGGTGCCATTCACGAGGGCAACGGCGAGGCCGCGATCATCGTCGACGAGCGGGCCAATGATTCCCAACGTGAGGCGCTGCTTCGGATTCTGAGTGGTCAAGATACCGAGCCTGGAGCAACGGTCTTTAACGTTTTTGCCTCGACGCTCACGAAGGTGCATGAACCGATTTTCAGCAAGATCGATTTCGAGGTCGACGTCGATGGACGGCGGGCGCGCCTTGTCGTCCCCGGCCTTATCGAAACGCGCGGCGAACCGATTCTCAATCCTGTCACAGGCCATGAACATCGGGTCCGTATCGATATGGTCAACGGCTTTGAATATACGCTCGCCGAGGTCGGGCGCGGTTGGTCGAAAGCGTCGGGCCCAATTGCGTATGAGCTTGCCGATTCATACGGCCAGTTTGCTCGTCTTCATCTCAGCCAGAGCGGCATCGTGCATTGAAAGCACATGAGCAGCCAAGCTCTTGAACTCGTCTTGCGGCGCGACCGCGCTGTCATTGTTGCTGCGCTTGTTGTGATCACGGGGCTTGCCTGGGCCTACGTGTTGTGGCTTGCCAACGACATGGCGATGGGCGGCATGGACATGCCGGATTTCCGCATGATCCCGTCCGGGATGGGGCTGATGATGCCGGTGTCAGCACCATGGCAGCCCATTGAATTCGTCTTCACGTTTGTGATGTGGGTCGTGATGATGATCGGCATGATGACGCCATCGGCCGCCAACATGGTCCTGCTCTATGCGCGCGTCGGCCGGCAGGCGGAGATGCAGGGCAAGCCCTTTGCTAGCAGCAATTGGTTCTTCGGCGGCTATCTCCTGGCTTGGGTGGCGTTCGCGCTGGTCGCGACCTTGGCGCAATGGGCGGCTCAACGCGCTTCACTGCTGACGCCGATGATGGGAAATGCGAGCGTGATCTTCGATGGCGCGTTGCTGATGACGGCCGGACTTTATCAGTGGACGCCGTTGAAGGATGCATGCCTGCGGCAATGCCAGGCGCCATTGCAATTCCTCCAGCGCCACGGCGGATTCCGCCGCGACGCGAAAGGCTCGCTTGAGCTTGGCCTTCGCCACGGCGCCTATTGTGTCGGTTGCTGTTGGACGCTGATGACGCTGCTGTTTGTCGGCGGCGTGATGAATCCGCTGTGGATCGCGGCCCTCACAATATTCGTCCTCGTGGAAAAAGTAATTCCGGCCGGCCGCGTAATTGCGCGGGTCGCAGGCGGAGTATTGGTCGCAGGCGGGGGATGGCTGCTGGCGACGGCGCTCATCCAATGGGTTTCCTGAGCGCGGGCGGCTGCAATCCGAGTGTGTTACGGGTCATTTGCGACCGAATTGGGCTGTCCGTGCCATGTCCGCTTCTCTAATCGGCCGGTTGGGGTCAAGCACTTTCAGGCTATCCACCGCTGCAGTGTTGATGTCTCTCACGGGCTCGCGCCTCTCTTCGGAATCGGCACCAAGGCGAGCCGTCCACAGCATCAGAAGCGGACGTTTTGATTTCATGGTACCGGCATTGATGTAGATCAATTCGCGACGGAAGAAATGCGATATCTTTAACATCAGACATACGGCCTCGATGCGGCCGGATCGGTTGTCTTTGAGCTTATCC
>Ga0209517_10009941_pt1 | contig 10707 bp, 7 predicted proteins | sample PeaSoiMetSII2010_FD_187695 | JGI IMG/M metagenome (GOLD analysis project Ga0209517, IMG submission 187695) | Peat soil microbial communities from Weissenstadt, Germany - SII-2010 (SPAdes) (version 2) | ecosystem: Environmental > Terrestrial > Soil > Wetlands > Peat | place: Germany: Weissenstadt... | reverse complement strand
ATCCGGAGTGGCGATCACCACAGCGTCAATGTCCTTGCGGTCGAGCAATTTCTTGTACTGCGCGAAGTTTGTGGCGATCTTGCCGTCGGTACGCTCTTTTGCCCGTTCGAGATGTCCCTGGTAACAATCACAGACTTCCACGAGGTTGGCCTGGCCGGTTTCCTTGGCCGCTTCGAGCAGGATGTTGCCGCGAATGCCGAAGCCGATGAAGCCCAGATTCACGCGATCGTTAGGGCTTGCGGGTTTGGGAAGCGGCGTTGAAGCGAAAGTGATTGGAGAGCCATTCAGGAAGAGGCCCAGACCAGCGGCGGTGGTCGCACTCTGGAGCATGAATTCACGGCGCGTTGATTTTGACATGGGGGTAGTCCTCCTGGTTACCCCAAATCGTATCAGGGACAGAGCCAGAGCTCCATCGCTACATACTGGTTCTATTGCTCGCCCGTTGATCCAACACGCTGCTATCTAATGCGTTACTCAGCATTTGGTTATTTAGCAATGCCAGTTCCTGACTCTCCGGTGTTATTGTACGGAGTACCCCAGGTGAGCGCCCGCCACGTCCCAATCACAGCGAAGTGCTGCGCGAACCGCGTGAGCGTAGATGTAGCTGAGGGAAGGCTTCCCTTGTAACTGCGTAAACCAGGACATTCCTCGGTGCCATTTTGAGAGATGAATCTAGCGCGCGCCGTTCCGGTCTTCCCGCCAAAAATCGCTTGCGTCGGGCATGCCCCATGACCTCCGATACCAGAGCCTCAACCAGCGAATCTGACCTTCCTGGTATTCTCTCTCGGCGCAGGGCTCTTGTAAGGATTGTCTTTCTCAGCGTGGTGCTAGCAAGTTCCGGCCGTTCGCAACTAGTCGGCGAAGCAGCAGAGCTCTTGGCTCAGCAAGAGGACAAGGGCGAGCAGAATTATTATGTGCATGCGCATCCGTACCTCGAAGAATCAGTCGAACAATTGGTCAAACAGATCCCAGAATTGAGTGCCCTGCAACCCGCCGCCAATCAGAACGAACTACCCACAATTCTCGAAAAGACAGGCAAGCAGGTAGATGAATTCTTCCGGAACGTTGTCGATGTCGCCGCACATGAGGTGATCCGGGAAGAGAAATTGGGCAAGCAAGGACGGGCCACAGCATCGTTTGAGATCGAAGACAGCTATCTGATCCTCCGGCGCGGCAATGCCATGTTTGGAACGCTCGATGAATACCGCATGGACGCGAGTGGAAATCGTCTGGAAGAAACTGGCCTTAGCAATGGATATTTCGTCACTTCCGGGTTTGCTCTGAACCAAAATTACTTCTCGACCGCGTTCCAGGATGAGTGCAAATTCCGCTATCTGGGAGAGGAAAAGATCGGGGTGCGGGATACCTACGTGGTGGCATTCGCCCAAAAGCCCGGCCAGGCCACCATTACCGTAGGAATGGAAGTGCAGCAAGCCCGCCGTGCAATTGTTCGAGTAACCATGCTGGTGCAAGGAATCGCCTGGGTAGACAAGAGCAACTTCCAAATCGTCCGCTTGAGGACAGACCTTCTGGCGCCGCGGGAAGAGATTGGGCTCGCTTCGGAGACAACGTTGGTGACGTTCGGTGAAGTTCACCTTCCCGACGTGCCAACTCCTTTGTGGCTTCCCAGCGACGTGCAGGTGAACGCCCACTTCTCATTGCCCAACGACCAGTTAGGCTATACCGAACAGAACTTCCGGAACGAGCATCGCTACTCCGACTACAAAAGCTACAGAGTGTCGGTCAAGATGGTGCCCGACGTCCCAAAGGAACCCGCCCCGGGCGACCTGCGAATCGATGAGGATAAAAGCGAGCAACTCTACTACGCGAATGCCCATCCGTACCTCGAAGAAACGCCGGATAAGCTGGGGCAGCGCATACCAGAATTGCGGAAGATCCAGCCTCCCGATGATTTGCAGCAATTGCCCGCAATCCTGAAGAAGACAGGGAACACCGTAGACGACTTTCTGGCGCAAATGGTGGACCTGACCGCTCGAGAGAAGATCACCCAGGAGAGAGTGAACAACTACGGATTCACTGCGAAAGAACGGGTGCAAGACAACTACTTGATTATCCACCACACCGACGGGAATAAAGTGGTGATCGGTGAATACCGCACAGATGCTCAGGGCAACCGAATGGACCAGGCTGGGCTGAACAACGGCTTCCTGGTCACGTCGGGATTCGCGTTGAGCTGCGTCTATCTCTCAACGAGACTGCAACCAGAGTCAACCTTTCGCTACCTGGGACAGCAGAAGTTAGGCCCGCACGATACCTATGTTGTGGCGTTCGCCCAGAAGCCGGGCCACACCACCTTCTATGGGACGCTGACAATGTCAGAACGAGACGTCACCACCGTTCGTTTTCTGGTGCAAGGAGTCGCGTGGGTCGACAAAAGTAATTTCCAAATCATCCGAATGCGCACCGATCTTCTCGCTCCGATCCAGGAAATAGCCCTGGACACCCAGACCACAGAGGTGACATTCAGCAAAATGGATCTTCGCGAGGTTGCAGGTCCCTTGTGGCTGCCTAGCGAGGTGAAGGTCCATCAGATATTCAAACAGGTTGACGCCAAGCGTGGCAAAACCTCTCAACGCGAATATCGAAATGACCACCATTACACGGATTATCAACGTTTTCGCGTTTCCGTAAAAATGGTGGCGCCACAGTAGTTCCTGCTGCAATTTCGCGCGAGGCGGTTGTGTCACTCTTGTCCGCCCTGGAATCTACCCCGTCAAGAAAGTGGCCAGACTGGAAGCAGGCGCTACGAATGGGAATTAACCACCACCAGGGCGAAGCCGTCGTAGCCCTTGCTGCCGACGGTTTGGATTTCGGTGGCGGAGATGCGTTTTTCGGCGGCGAGGCGCTCGTTGAAGCGGCGCACTCCTTGAATGTCCACATCGGTGCTGTTCGCGTCGAGCACGCCACCGTCGCGGATTACGTTGTCGGCAAAGATTACGCTGCCGGGGTGGGCTAGCTTCAATGACCAATCGAAATATTCGGACATATTGGATTTGTTGGCATCAATGAAAATCAGGTCGAAGGGGCCGCGGCCTTCGGCGGCAAGTTTTGGCAAACTCTCCAGAGCAGGTCCCAGCTGCAACTCGATCACGTTGGAGAGCCCGGCTTGCGCAAAATTGGAGCGAGAAATTTCGGCGTGTTTCGGATTGGCTTCTAATGTGACCACGCGGCCACCGACGGGAAGTGCTCGCGCGAGCCAGATCGTGCTGTAACTGCCTAGCGTGCCAATCTCCAGAATCTGGCGGGCACCGCATGCTCGCGCCAGAAGATGCAGTAGCATTCCCTGGGCCGGAGAAACTTGAATGGGAGGCAAGCCTGCGGCAGCGGCGGCCTCGAGAGCAGCTTCCAGCGCGGGATCGGGAGGATGCAGCAAGTCGGTGATGTACTTGTCAACGGCCGTCCAAACTTCCTGAGTCATGGCGTCTCCCTGTTGAGGTCAGCAGAATCTCCGGTGTCGAAATGCTTCGCTACCTGAACAGTTTTATGATGCTCAAAAGCAGGAATGGAGTGCAACTGAGCCGAGTCGCGTGGTGCGATTCACAAAATCATTCGCCGCGGAGTCCTGCGGTTCTACGAGCACGTGAAATAGGAATGCCGCGTTATACTCGTTGCCGGAAATCGCGCAAAGGAACACGCCGGTGAGGCACATTTCCGCAATACGCACAGTCTGTTTTGTGTTCTGCGGGCTGATTCTCCTCGTACCTGCCTTCGCCCAGAATCCCCACGGGACTCTTCTGGGCACGGTACAGGATTCTTCGGGCGCGCGTGTGGCCGCGGCTTCTATTGTCGCAATGGAACCGGATATTTCCCTGACGCGGCAAACGCAGTCCGATGCACGCGGCGAATTCCGGCTGGAGGAGCTGCCACCGGGGGAGTATCGCGTCACGATCAATGCTCGCGGATTTTCCGAAGCCACGTCTCAGGTGATTGTGGCCGTGAGCTCGGTGCGCGAAATCAGTGTCACGTTGCAGCCCAAGGGTGTCGTGGAAAAAGTCATGGTGAACGCCGGTTCGCAATCCATCGCCACCGAACCGCTGGAAACCGCGAGCGCCGTGCATCAGGCTGTCGCGTACCGGCAGGATCTGGAAAATATTCCGTTGGCCGCGCGCAGCTTCGCGAATATCGCATATCTGGCACCGGGCACCGAGCCGGTCGAACCTTCCGATCCCACCAAGGCGCGCATTACAGCGGTCTCGACTGGCGGGAGTTCCGGGCTGAACAACGAAATTTCTGTGGACGGCGGGGATAATTCCGACGACTACATCGGCGGCTTTCTGCAGAATTTTTCGCCGGATGCGATCCAGGAATTTGCTTTTCGCACGGCGCAGGCGGACGCCGACACGGGGCGCACCACGGCGGGATCAGTGGTCATCACGACGCGCAGCGGGAGTAATACGTGGCATAGCGACCTGGCGTTTTACGAGCGTGCCGCGGCCTTGAACGCGCGATTCCCGATTGATAATCCCGCACCCAACCCGAAGCAGCCATTCTCCAGGCAAAACTACGCAGGGACACTCGGCGGCCCGATTGTGAAGGACCGCCTGTGGTTCTTCAGCTCACTCGAATACGTTCACGAAAACGCCAGCATCGCCTACAGCCCCGCCAGCACGGAGCAGTTCAATGCGTTGGCACAACTCGCTTCCCAGGGTCTGATTCCCGGCGTGACTTCCATTCCCGTGCCGAGCAACGTGCCCGTGCCGTTCCGCGACGAGTTGGCGACATTCCGCGTGGATTGGGCGCAATCGGAGCGCTCGCGATGGTTTCTGCGCGCCGCCAGCGATTACTACACCATGCACAATGCGCTGGTGCAGCAGGGTGCGCTTCCTTCCACTGGCACAACCGCGCACAACGACTATTTCAACCTGGTGCTGGGCCAGCAGTTCACGTTTTCGCCTGCTTGGTTCGGTTCGTTGGTGTTGGATGCCAGCGCCCTGCACCTGACGCAATCGCGAAATGACCAGTTGGGCTTTGCGCTGGCGTTTCCCTTTACCACTACGTCCAGCGTCACTACCGGATTCGAAACGTATGGGGACAACCAGTTTGTCACCACCATCACCAACTTCCCGGTATTGCGAAATCAGGAAAAATATCAGGTGCGCTATGATGCGACGCACGCGACGGGTGCCCACGCGCCGCGCTTCGGCGTGAACTTTATTCATGAACCCGTTTTGAGTGGCGCGCTGACGGCCAACGCGGAAACGCTGGTCACTTTTCCGCAGGACCCAACCTATTATCTGGCGAATCCCACGCAATTCCCGATCGACTATGCAGCCGGCAGTGCGTTTACGCCCGCTGGCGATGGAAGTTTTTCTCAGAACGTGCAGCGCCTGGGGTTCTATGCGGAAGATTCCTGGCGGGTAACTTCAGGGCTGACTGTGAATTATGGATTGCGGTACGACACGACGTTTGGCTTGTTCATCGCCTCGGGGCGCGATCAAAGCTTCAACCCAGCGCTCAGGACGGGGCTAGTGAATGGCATTCCGCACGACTATCGAAAAGCGGTCGCGCCGCGATTGGGAATTGCTCAGGCACTCGGCGCATCCCGCCATACGGTATTGCGGGCGGGCGTTGGACTGTACTACAACGACCTGGCACAAAACGGCTGGGTTACCGCGTTTCAGTCCGTCAATGCCGGAAGCGTGCTGAATGGCCCCACGACCGCGGCGCTGATTGATCCCAACTACCACACACCATATGCGCTGCATGCCACGGGGGGAGTTCAGCATGCGCTATCCGCCAACTGGATATTTGGCGCCGACTTTACGCACGAAACCGGAATGCATGGTTACCGCAGCTATGACTTCCCGGCGGCTTTTGTGTTTCGCTCGGACAATCGCTCGAGCTATAACGGATTTTCGGTTAGGGTGCAGGGCAGTGTGGGACGCCGCGTGCACCTCACGTCACACTACACGCTGGCCAAAGCGCAAACTTGGGGCTGCGTTCTCGGTGAACTGTTCGATTACGTGAATGGCGTTTGCGATCCGAACAATGCATTCGCGCCCGGTGATTACGGCCCGTCTGGAGAAGATATACGGCACCGGTTTGTGCTTGCCGGGACGTTTCAGGCACCGCGAGGCTTCCTGATTTCCTTGCTCAGTCAGGCGGAAAGCGCGAGGCCCTTTACCATGACCACGCCCCTGGGCAACCGCGCGGTGATTAACGGGGTGAAGACCACGCTCGACGAATTTCGCGGCGCACCGTACATCCAGACAGACCTCCGCGTCAGCCGTCCGCTCCAGATTCGCGAGCGCTGGTCGCTCACGCCTTTTGCTGAGTTCTTTAACCTGTTCAACCGCAACAATCCCGGCGCATTCTTCGTGACGGACATTTCCGCGCTGCCCACGCCTGTGAACAATTTGGCCAACGCCACCGCGTTTTGCCTGAATCCCGCCTGCACGCAAACGCAACCAATCACGAGCTTAAACCAGTTGCGCGTGCCGGCCGGGGCGCTGGGTGACTTCTTCGGGCCTGGCACTACGGTGGGCATACCCTTCGCCGCACAGTTGGGCATCAAACTGACTTTCTAAACTCCTGTTTGATACGAAACTGAGGAGTCTCCCGATGCTCACAAAACCGCGCTGGCTACTGCATTTGGAAGGTGCATCGATTCTTGCGCTGACGCTTTATTTCTTTCATGCAGGACATTATCACTGGTGGCTGTTCGCACTTCTCTTTTTGTCTCCGGATCTATCCATGCTGGGCTATCTCAAGGACGCCAGGTGGGGGGCGGGGGCGTATAACTTGGTCCACACTTTCGTTGGTCCAATCCTATTACTGGCCATCGCGTTTCTGGTTCCTGTTTTCCAGTGTGTTCCGTTCGCTCTCATTTGGCTGGCGCACCTCGGATTTGATCGAATGTTGGGCTTTGGCCTGAAATACCCCACCTTCTTTAAGGATACGCACCTGCAACATGTCTGATTCTTGATCGGGCGCCAGCTGGTTTGCAGGGCCGCGACACTTACGCACTGCAGGCGGTACAATATTAGGATTACGCGAAGGCACAAAGGCCCATGTTTGAGAACCTGACAGATCGGCTGCAACGAACATTCAAGAACCTGCGCGGCCAGGGAAAGCTCACTGAAGAGCACCTGGACGTTGCCATTGGCGAAATCCGCGAAGCGCTGCTGGAAGGCGACGTCAACGTGGGCGTCGCCGACGAACTGCTGGCGAACATCCGCGCAAAGGCACTGGGCACGGAAGTGATGCTGCAGCTTTCGCCCGATCAGCAGGTGGTCAAGATTGTGCGCGACGAATTGCTCGCGCTGCTTGGCAAGCACGCCAAGCCGCTGTTTGCGTCGCGGCCTCCTTCGGTGTGGATGATCGTGGGCTTGCAAGGTTCGGGCAAAACCACCACGACAGGTAAGCTTGCAAAGTGGCTCTCGCAGCACGGGCATCGCCCTATCGTGGTTTCCACCGACATCTACCGTCCTGCCGCCCGCGAACAACTCGCGCAAGTCGCGAAAGCCATCAACATCCCGGTGTGGCCGGGAACCGGCACGGACAAGCCCGTCGAAATCGTGCGTGGTGCAATCCGGGAAGCGAAGCTGTCGGCGAGCGACGTGATCCTGGTGGACACGGCTGGCCGTCTGCATATTGACGATGAGTTGATGAATGAACTCTCCGTGTTGAAAAAGGAACTTCAGCCCACGGAGATGCTGTTCATCGCCGACGCCATGATTGGGCAGGACGCGGTACGCTCGGCCGGGGAATTTCACAAGCGCCTGGGCCTGACCGGCGTGATCCTGACAAAATTGGATGGCGATGCGCGCGGCGGCGCGGCGCTTTCCATCAGCAAGGTTTCCGGAGCCCCGGTAAAATTTGTCGGTCTGGGCGAGAAATATGACGCGCTGGAAGCTTTTTATCCGGAGCGCATCGTTTCGCGCGTGCTGGGCATGGGCGACATTCTTTCGTTGATTGAGCGCGCCGAATCATCTTTTGACAAGAAAGCGGCCATGGAATTGGAGCGCAAGCTCCGCAAGGAAGAATTCACATTGGAAGATTTCCGCGACCAGTTGCGGCAGATCCGCAAGATGGGCCCGCTGGACCAGTTGGTGGACATGCTGCCAAAGGTCGGGCCGCTGCAGAATTTGCCTAAAAATGCGGCCGTTGATGAAAAAAAGCTGAAGCAGGTCGAAGCTATCATCAACTCCATGACCAATGAGGAGCGGCGCGACCACAACGTGATTGACGGAAAACGGCGGAAGCGTATCGCCAAGGGCAGCGGCACGTCCGTGCAGGAAGTCAATCAGGTCATCAAGCAATACATGCAGATGCGCACGATGATGAAGCAGTATGGCGCCATGGCCGCGCGCGCGAAGATGAAAGGCCTGGGAAAACTCGCTGGCATGAGCTGACAGAAAGCTCTCAACAATGACAAAGCGCGTGATTTATTTTGATACGACCATTTGGAACGTGCTGGCTGAGCAAAATCCGGTGGCAGCTGGGGTTTGCCAGGGCCTCGCAGAACGGAATCTGGAGATTGCACTTGGTTTGAATGCGTATTTCGAGATGCTGAGGTCCTTTTCTGGAAAAAGACCAGACGCAGGAAAGAAGTTGTTCGTCTGCCTTCAGCAATTCCTTTCTTGTGGTGTTCGAATCGTTAGAACGTGGGAAGAGTTGCTTATCCAAGAAGCAAAAAACCTCCTGGAAAACCCCGTGGCAGTTGATCTTTTTTGTGACGCAGATTTGCACAACCGACTGCGCTTGGCCGCAAGGGATCTTTCTTCTGGTAACGTTCATCCTGGCACACGGGAGCTCACGGCCAAGAGACAAGGGCAAAGCGAAAGTGTTCGTAATTCAGCCGCACAACACATCTTCAATCAACCCGACATGGTGTCAGACTTTCAGTCCGTCGACCCTGCCAATCTGAGTCAATTCCTGGACAAGGAGAGCCGCGACATCACCGGCCGCCGCCTACTGGCCAAATACCTTTCCGACATTTTTCCGACGTTCAATATGGAATTGCCATTCGCACCCGAAGAGTTCGCAGTAAGACTTCTCAAGTCGACCTCGAATAGGGTGGCTCATGCGATCGTTCGCAGTGATATTTATCAGAACTGGAGAGCGGCAAGAGGCGAGACAGTGCGTCGATGCGTTCCTGACGATTCGTACCACGTTGTGAATGCATCTTATTGCGACGTGTTCGTCACAGAGGATCGCGACGGACAGGGAGACGCTGCGAAGTGCGCTATTCCTGGGATAACAGTTTTGATTTGCGGCAACCGGGCGGTACCAGTGGCAGAATGGCTACTAGAATCGCTTTCTCTCCAACATAAGTCGGCCACTTTGTAGGCGAGTGTCTCAGGGTTGAGGTCGGTGCGGTTGCAGAGCACGATGATGGTCCACTGGCCTTCGGCGAAGCGCTGGATGGTGGTACGAAAGCCCATAGTCTCGCCATCGTGATAGCTGCGCTCGTGACCTTGATACGGATCGAGGAACCAGCCGAATCCGTATTCCACGTGGCGTGGGGCTGCTTTTGGATCGTCACCCGTCTCTTTTGGCCAGCAGGTTTGCGAGCCGTCGTTCAGCCTTACCGGCGTGAGCGCGGGGCGCATTTCCTTTTCGCTGAGCAGTGTGTGTTCCCTCAGAGCCTTGTCCCAGAAAGCCAAATCTTTGAGATTGGAATAGATGCCGCCATCCCCGAGCGTCGCGGAGGTCGAACTCTGATCCGTTTCCTTGAATAGATTCCCTTCTTTTGTATGGCCAAACGCGCGGTTCACCACTTCGTTCTTCCCTTTTTGAAAAGCGACGGTGTGATTCAACCGCAGCGGCACAAAAATCCTCTGATGGAGAAACTCGCCATAAGTTAATCCAGAAACTTTTGCAACGATGAGGCCGAGCAGGACATAGCCCGAATTGCTGTAGGCCCAACTCGTACCCTGCGCGAACTTGCCGGCTTTTTCCTTCTTCAGTAGCTCCAGAACCTCGTCGTCTTGAATTTGCTTTTCCGGCGTCCAAGTCGGCCCCTTCACTTTTTCGGTTGCGTCCATCAAATCTTCATACTCTGGCAGCCCGGAAGTGTGAGTTAAAAGATTCCGAATGGTGATGTTTTTTCCGTAGGCCGGAAAGTCAGGGAAAACATCGGTGAGCGTTTCGTCATAGCGCAGCTTTCCATCGTGCACGAGCAGCATGATAGCCATGGCCGTGAATTGCTTGGTGAAGGAGGCGAGGCGGAAATTCGTTTTGTCGTTAATTTTGGCATCCGTGCGAAGTTCAGCGGCGCCGTATCCCTTTTCAAAAACTGTCTGGCCATTCTTTAGCACCAGTACGGCCAGCCCGGGATCATTAGGCTGCGTGACTCCCTTGAAAATGGCGTCAACCTTTTGCTGCAGGTCATCCTTCGCGGCCCGGGCGGGCAAAAAAGGCAGCACTCCCGCAACCAGTAATGACGCAAACAGAATCCGACGATTCATCCGCATGTTGCTCCACCTCGCGCGAATTGTAGCACCTCATCCGCCGTTCATCTGGCCGTAACAAGGCTGAGATACCGTGTTTCGCCGCCCCAGGATGCTTGATGACACGCATCGCGCTCGATGACCCGCGTTTCTACCTCAACCGCCATCTGCAATGGATGGCCTTCAACCAGCGTGTTTTGGAAGAAGCGCGCGACGCCACAAATCCCCTTCTCGAACGCGTGAAGTTTCTCGCCATTACCGCCAACAACCTCGATGAGTTCGTGGAAATTCG
>Ga0209517_10009940_pt1 | contig 10707 bp, 10 predicted proteins | sample PeaSoiMetSII2010_FD_187695 | JGI IMG/M metagenome (GOLD analysis project Ga0209517, IMG submission 187695) | Peat soil microbial communities from Weissenstadt, Germany - SII-2010 (SPAdes) (version 2) | ecosystem: Environmental > Terrestrial > Soil > Wetlands > Peat | place: Germany... | reverse complement strand
GGGTAAAGGCGGTAGATGAGGTAGCCGCTCCAGCGGTCGGTGCTGAACATGTGATCGTGGATCGGGTGGGCAGCGATGTACTCGGCGGCGGCGACGGGAAACTGCCGCTGGTCAAAGTGCGCGGCCAGCACCGGCGTGCCGTGCAACCGGCCTCCGTTCAGAGCTACCCCCATGCTGGCCACCAGCATGACGGCCGGGATCAGGTGGCCACATAACATGTCTTCGATACTCTTCATCCGCGCAGCGGATTCGCGCACGCGGGTGCAGGCACGCCGCAGCCAGCCCGGCAAATCGCGGCGCAGAGCTTGCAGGCGAATCGCATCGCTCAGCGCCGGCGCGATGGCGAAAGCGATGATCATGGATGAAATCGGAAGGTTGCGGACGGCATACAGACCGGTGTATCCGGCAAATAGCACCAGCACTATGTCTACCGCGCGCAGACGGCGAGCCGCGAGCAGAGCCGCCACCAGGGCCAGCGCCAGCAGGGCTTCGAAGTACTTTTCCGCGTTGCCGTGAAAGTTGGGGGTGGCAAACTCCATGATGTGGTCCATGAAGTACCGGTTGGAAAGATATTGATACACATGGATATGGAGTTTGTATCCATAGGGCGTCAGGAAGGTGGCCAGCGCACTGGCGAGGCCGGCGACGCTGAGCCGCGCGATGGCGGTCCGTGCACCTAGCTTAGTTCCAACGTCCCGGCTGGTCAGGTAGGTCCAAAGGTTCCCTGCCGCGAAAAGCACCAGCAGCACCAGCCCCAGGACAAAGCTCCCATGTACGTTCACCCACACCAGCATCAGCGCCGGCAGCCACCACAAGGCTGTGCTTTTCCCTGCCTGGAAGCGGTACAGCAGTCGCACCCAGATCAAAGTCAGCAGCCAGCCCACTACATGCGGCCGTGCCAGCATATGGACCTGCGCCGAGAGTAGCGCCAGCATCGTCAAGAGGGCGGAAATGAGGAGATTGCCGCCCTCCACCATCAGGGACCGGAAAAGCAGCGCGAACGTAAACCCGATCACCACGGCGGTGAACAGCACGATCCCGTTCAGGCCCAGCCACGCCGCCAGCAGCCCCATCCCCGCGTCGTACAGCCATTCCCACGCATACCAGGGCTTGCCGCTCATGGTGTAGGAAAAATAGTCCGCGTGGGGCACCGACAGAGTACGCACGATGTGTTGCCCGTTGCGTATGTGCCAGCCGGTGTCCGCATCATTAAGCAGGCCGGCGCCCACCGGCGCGAAAACCAGCAACACCACCAGCACCACAAAGATCATGTCGGTGAGGGAAGGAAACAACCATCGCTCCAGCGGAAGACGGTCCTCACGCCGCGTGGGAACGCTAGGATACGCCTCAGCCGCGGGCAAGGGAGGTGGACTCGAGGGGAGTTGAGGGTCCAAATGCGCGGTCGTCGACGAAGACTTGAGCATTACGTTTCCCTGCACCCTGCCCGCTATGAGGGCTGCTCGTTCAGCCCAGGGGGTGGTGGAATTTCCAGTTCGTCGATCAGGCGGTGCAGCGAGGAGCGCGAGATGCGTAGCGTGCGGGCGGCCTGGGCTTTGTTGTTGCCGCTTTGCTCCAGGCTTTTGCGCAGGAGTTGCCGCTTAAAATTGCGGACCTCGTTCTCCCAGGAGCTGTCTCGTTCCTCAAAAGTCCAATTGAACAGCGCGCGCGGCATGTGCTCCAAGCGAATCTCCGGACCGTCACACACCACCACGGCGCGCTCGATTACATGTTGCAATTCCCGCACATTGCCGGGCCAGGGGTACATGCGGAAAGCCGAGAGGACCGCGGGGCCGATGCGCCGCGCGGGACGCTTGTGCCGCTCCACGTAGGTTTGCAGCAAACTATGGGCGAGAACAACGATGTCGTCGCGGCGTACGCGCAAGGGAGGCAACTCAATCTCGATGGTGTTCAAGCGGTAGTACAAATCGGCGCGGAAAGCGCCCGAGGCAACCAGCAGGGGCAGGTTGCGATGGGTGGCGCAGATGATGCGAGCTTCCATGGGCCGGGACTGGTTGCTGCCCACGCGCTCGAAGGTGCGCTCCTGCAGGACCCGCAGCAGCTTGATCTGCAATCCTGAAGGAAGGTCCCCGGCTTCATCCAGGAAAAGCGTACCCCGATCGGCGGCTTCGAAACGTCCACGGCGCATGGAAACGGCGCCGGTGAAGGCCCCTCTTTCGTGCCCGAACAGCTCGGTTTCAATCAGGGTCTCCGGCAATGAGGAGCAGGCCACCGGCACAAAGGGAAACCGCGCGCGTGAGCTTGCGGAATGGATCAACTGGGCCAAAAGCTCCTTCCCGGTGCCGGTTTCACCCGTGATCAGTACGGTGGCATCGCTGGCGGCGATTTTGGAAGCGAACTGCAGGATCTCAGTCATGACCGAGTCAGTTCCGACCACCCATCCGAAGTCCCTCGCCGGCAACGGCAGCGCCCGTAGCCGCTCCAATTCCTGGTTCAACTCGCGCAACTGCACCGCCCGGCGCAGCACGATGCGGAACTCTTCCAGCGGGCTGCTCTCCACAAAGTAATCGTAGGCGCCAGTGGCGATGGCATCGCGGATGACCTGGCGGTCATGCGTCGCGAGCAAAGCAATCACGGGAATGCCGGCTGGGTTGAGCACTACTTTTTTCAGCAGTTCCAGGCGCTCTTCGAACTTCGACGAGTCGGACGCCGGCAACCCGATGATCAAAACGTCGCAGGATTTGCTCTGCTCTATGTCCTGAAAGATCTCAAGCTGCGCAGGAACCAGGGAAAAATCGCTTCCCAGCTTCTGTCCCAGGAGCGCGAGAAAGTCAACCCGTTCGTCGAGGAAGTGAATTCTCATTTGGCTGGTGGTCGCTTGTTAGCGGCGTCCTCCATGGACAGACCGCACATTGCGTGTCAGCATAGCTCACCTGCAAATCAGGACAATTGCCCAAACGTGCGCACATCCCCCGCTCAAACGTGGAACCATCCCCCCACCTAAGGGCTAGGCAAGAGCCTTCACAAATTCCGAACATATCGGCGCAATTATTTGCACATGATCCTTCCAGCCGCGCTTGTTGCTCGCCCCAAGCGTGCAAGTGCTTATAGCAATTGCGCAATTTTGGCTGGAAGGCGGTGGTAATGGGCACTAACGTGCTAATATGACTTCCACTTGAGTGGCTGGCCTCTTAGCACAGAGGCATAGAATTAGCTCTGTCAAGGCTCCCCCCCCGGCTTCTCTCCCCCGCGTTGTCTGAAAAATGCTGAAGGGGCTCGGCCCGTTGCCGGCGCTGCCGCGTGGGCGTTACCGGGCCCGACAAGTCCACTGGGAGGTTGAGCGGCGCCGCGCTTTCGGTGCGCGGCTCCCGTGAAGCGGCTCGTGATCACACGGCTCCGAGAGCAAGAGCATCGGGTAGAACAGATTCTGGCTGTCGCGCGCGTGTTCCTGACCGCGGCATCGTTGCTTGCGGTCCAACTGGACTCTACCGAACCCGCCAGGTACGCGACGCTGACTCGTATTTTGCTCCTTGCCTATCTGGCTTACAGCCTGATCGTCATGCTGTGGTTGCGGACATCGGCGCAGCTCCGCCACCCGAGGATCCCGCTTCTGCTTCACAGCATTGATATCCTGGGGCCAGCGATCATTGTTCTGTTTTCCGACGGGCCCAACAGCCCTTTCCTGATGTTTCTGGTGTTCGTGCAGGTCGCCGCCGGCTATCGCTGGGGACTACGGGAGACCCTGGCAACCACTGTGGTTGCCCTGCTGGTGCTGGTGTCTGGGGCGGCTCTAATCCGATATGGATCGACGCATCTCGGTCTCGTGCTTCAAGGAACGTATGACATCAACCGTCTGGTCATCCGCATCGCTTATTTGCTGGCCATGGGGTTCCTGATCGGGCATCTGGCGCAGAACGAGAAACGGTTACAGACGGAAAGCATCACCATCGCCCGCCTGCTGGCCGAAGTGCGTCCCGAGCAGGGAATTAAGCAGACCTTGCAAGCAGTGCTTGCCGACTTGCTTCACATCTTTGCCGCCGACGCGGTTCTTCTCGCCGTCGAGGAAGTGAGGTGGCGGAGGCTTTATATCTGGGAAGGCCGGCCTGGGGTGGAACCCCAGTCGCTGAAGCTTCGCCTGTTCGAAGCCGATTGGGCGCAGGCGCCGACCTATTGTTTTCCGTTTGCCGGCGAGTTCATATATGCGCTGCGGCGGCAGAATCACGCCGGCAGCCGGCTGGTGAGCGCGCTGACTCTGGACGCCGACGGAAACCCGGCCAATGGTTCCCCTATTTTTTTCCCGGATCATCCGCTGTGGCACGACGTCGATGCGGCAATCGCAGGCTCTTTCACCTTTGGGGAGGAGTGGTCGGGACGCCTTTTCTTGATTAACCCCAAGCTCGGCACCCCTCGGCTCGCCCGGCTGCGCTACCTGCGGACCCTGCTCCGCCAGCTCGGCCCGGTCGTGTCGGGGGCCTACGTGCTGCGCCGGCTCCGTGCCAAGGCAGGCGCCATGGAACGCATGCGCGTCGCACAGGAGCTTCATGACGGCGCCATCCAGTCGCTGATCGCACTGGAAATGCAGATCCACGCGCTTCGCCGTCACTCGGAACGGGGGCTGGGAGCGGAACTGGTGAAGATTCAGGAAGCCTTGCGCCAGGAAATCACCAGCTTGCGCGAGCTGATGGTCCAAATCCGGCCGCTCAATCTCGATCCCCGGCAGTTCGTGGAATTCCTGGCCGATCTCGTGGAGCGCTTCCACCGCGAGACCGGCATCTGCGCGAACTTCGTCACCGACTTGGACGAGCTCAGGCTGCCGGCTCAGGTGCTTCGCGAGCTGGGACGGATCGTTCAGGAGGCCTTGGTCAATGCCAGAAAACACAGTCGGGCCCGCCACATCCTAGTGAGCCTCGGATACAAGGATGGCCGGTGCCGGATTGTGATTGATGACGACGGGTGCGGCTTCGGCTTTGTGGGCCGCTTTTCTCTCGAACAGCTCGAGGCGAAGCGGCAGGGACCCATGGTGATCAAGGAACGCATACGAAGTATCGGCGGTGGACTAACGATTGAATCTGCTCCCGGCCGGGGCGCCCGGCTGGAGATTTCCCTTCCCTCCCCGAAAGCGCAGGCCACATATGCATAAACAGAATAGCTTCATCCGTATCATCGTCGCGGACGATCATCGGATCTTTCGCGACGGACTGTGCAAGCTGTTGGCTATGGAACCGGACCTACGCGTTGAGGGCGATACGGGCGACGGAGACAGGGCCGTCCAGCTCGCGCAGGAGCTGCACCCGGACATCCTGCTGCTGGACCTGGCGATGCGCCCCGATGGCCTGGAGGTTCTGCGGAAGCTCGCCGATCATCCTGCGGCATCGACGCGCACCATCCTGTTGACGGCGGCCATCGAAAACCAGCAGGTCGTGGAAGCCCTGCGGCTGGGCGCGCGCGGCGTGATGCTGAAGGAAGCAGCCACCGCGGTGCTGCTGAAGTGTATCCGCTCGGTGGCGGGCGGCCAGTATTGGATCGGCAACGAAGCGGTGGCCGACTTGGTGAAGCTGGTGCGCGAGATCACCACCCCGGCGCCCAAACGGGATTGTCCCAGGAATAAACTCTCTCCCCGCGAACTTCAGGTGGTTGCCACCATTGTCGCCGGGTACAGTAATAAAGAGATCGCGCAGAAGTTCTCCATCAGCGAAGACACCGTCAAGCATCACCTCACCAACATCTTCGACAAACTAGGGGTATCCAGCCGCCTGGAACTGGCCACCTACGCCATCAGGCATCATCTCGTAGACAGCGAGCCGCTCTAAAGTGCACCATTTGTTGTTCTTTCCACCCTGATTCGGCACCTTCGGGCCATGGCAACACCACCTTCAGTCAATTGTCTGGGCGGCTGAAACTCCTCGACAATGCGCCGAGCCCGGAAGCGGTGAACTGCGGCTGTCCGCACGAGTTGATGGAGGCACGTGGAACAGTGGGACACCATCGAGCAAGGAAAGCCACGGGCTCCACGCTTTGAACTGCTATTGCCCCTGCGATATCGCACGCAGGGTGGGGACGAATGGGAAGAAGGCAGCCTTCGCAACATCAGCCGCTCCGGTCTCTTCTTTTCCGCGCAGCGATCGTACTCGATCAACACCAGGATCGAGCTGACTTTCACTCTGCCCAAGGTCATCCACGATGAGCCTCCGGGCGCGGTGCGCTGCCAAGGCCAGGTCGCACGCAGTGTGCTGGCGGACGCGGAAAAGGATGGGCCCGCGATCGCGGTCAGGATCCTGGATTACCAACTCACGCGAACACCGGCGGCTCCCCCGCTCAATGGCGCGGAGGCCGGAAAGCGGTGAGTGAGTTCCGCACGTGGAGCGGACGATTCCCCGCTTATTAGCGGCTAGCCTTCAGGCGCTTTATTTCCTTCCGTCTGGCTTTCGCCTGCTTCTTCACTTGCTTCTGCAGCGCCTTGTTGCGCTTTTGGGCGGTGCGCGCTTCCGGACTCAGCTTGACCTTCTTAGCCTTGGCGTAGAGCGGAACGGCACAACTCAAGCTCAGGACTACACCGAGCAAAAGCGCCATCAGTTTTTTCACGAGTTCTCCTTGCCGTCCGTGAAAGGCAGTCAGAACAACCCGCTTGATTGTGTCTCGACTGCGCGGAAATGCACAATACAACCAAGGTGGTAAACAATGGCCCAAAGGTGCTGCCTAAGCCGGGTCTCGACGAGCGGCACATCCAAGGTAGCGCTCGAGAACCTGTTCATCGCGGCCAGACGAGAGTGTGTGCCGATTTTGGACCACCTGTCCTGAATGTGCGGCACCCCAAGCTGAAGCTGGGGGCGCACCCCGTCACAACTAGTTGAATTTACGTGACCACGCAACAAAATCCCACTCCGTAATTTGCGCCTTGAATTGCGGTAGACCGGGGGGCTTTCCCCTTATCGCCTGCGTCCAGGACGGGCAACGGTCCGGCATGCAGACTCCAAGCGGTTTCGACATAGGAGCGACATCATGGCTCGACAGTTCGTTTACGCACTTTTCGGATTAATTGCCTTATCCTTGGGGCTCGTGCAATGCGCGCACAATCCCCATGCGATTTCCATGGATGTGTCTCCTAGTGTCGCATCTCTCACATCGGTCGGGCAGACTGTACAGTTTGAAGCTTTTGGGGACATCTTGACGGGTACTCATAGCAGTACGGGAAACCTTACGGATCAGGTGACTTGGTCCTCAAGTAGTACAAGCGTAGCCACTATCAATTCGTCTGGACTAGCCACGGCCGTAAGCGCCGGCACGACCACGATAACAGCTACGCTGGGACCATCTACAGGAGGGATCCTAGAAGCAACCGCCACCCTCACGGTGGGAGGTGCGGCTATCGCCCCACGCGACCTGGCTTCCATCACGATTGTTCCCAGCTCTCAGACCGTGTCCAACATAGGCGAGCCTATTCAGTTCGCGGCCGTTGGAAACTACAGCGCGCCTCCGACGGCTGTCGAACTTACAACCTCGCAGGTTACTTGGAGTTCCAGCGATACAACCATCGCCACTATCAGCTCTGCAGGATTGGCTACCAGCGTAGGTCCAGGCACCGCAACCATCATCGCGACGGCAACGGCACCGATCAGCGGAGCCACTATTATCGGCTCCGCGACCTTGACCGTCTCCTCCACAGCTGTTCCACGTGATCTGGTTTCAATCACGATCATTCCCAATACTCAGAGCTTGTCGGCAGTTGGCGCACTCGCGCAGTTGACAGCCATCGGGAACTACAGCGGCTCACCGACAACCGTCCAACTTACGCCGCAGCAGGTCACCTGGGGTTCCAACGATGTCACCGTTGCCACTGTCAATTCCGCGGGACTTGTTACGAGCGTCGGTGGGGGCACGGCAACCATCACCGCGACCGCAACCGCAAATAGCGGGGCCACTATTGTCGGCGTCGCAACCCTGACGGTTACTGTGCCCACTACTGTCCAACGCGATCTCACATCCATCACGATTATTCCCAGCAGTCAGAACACAACGACTGTGGGGGAGCCAGTACAGTTCACGGCGATCGGGAACTATAACGCCAGCCCGACAACTGTAGACCTGACAGGCCCAGGCATGGTTACCTGGAAGTCCAGTGACACATTCGTTGCCACCATGAATTCGTCGACAGGCCTTGCCACAAGTGCCAACGGCGGCACCACGACGATCACGGCGAGCGCAATCGCACCGGTCAGTGGCGCTACCATTATAGGAACCGCCACGCTGGCGGTTTCGAGCACCGCCGTGCCGACCGATCTGACCTCTATCACTATTATTCCGAGTTCTCAGACTGTGACCAGCGTCGGCGAGACTAATCAGTTCATCGCCATCGGTAACTACAGCAACGGCGCCCCAACCCAGAATCTAACAACCCAAGCCACGTGGCAGCCCAGCGATGTGACCGTTGCCACGATCAACTCCACGGGTCTCGCGACTGCCGTCAGTGGGGGCTCCACCACCATTGAGGCAAGCTTCAAGGCCAACAGCGGAGCTTTGATAACTGGAATCGCCACCCTGAGCGTTTCCGCAAACGCGGTCACACGTGACCTGACTTCCATCACCATCATCCCCAGCAGTCAGACGGTAGACGTCGCAGGTGAATCTGCCCAGTTCATAGCTATAGGAAATTACAGCGGCAGCCCGACGACTGTGGACTTGACAAACCAGGTTACGTGGCAATCCAGCATCCTGGACGTCGCCACCATCAATTCTACCGGGCTTGCGATTGCGGCGAACAACGCCGGCATCACCACAATCACAGCGAGTGCAACAGCCAACAGCGGGGCTACGATTGTTGGAACCGCCGAACTCACCCAGGCCTTGGTCGAGCCGCCGGTGCCAGTCCTCCTGCCGACGTTGACCGTGTTTGAGCTTGGCGCCGGGAGTGGCACAGTCGTCAGCAGCGCCACTGCTACCACTCAGGCGGGGTTGATTACGTGCCCCTCCACATCGGCCGCTAACTCCTGTACCGCATCCTTCCCCTTGGGCACGACGGTCACGCTGACCGCAACCGCAGCTGACGGATCGACCTTTGGCGGGTGGTCCGCTAACTGCACACCGGTAACGGCTACGAGCTGCGAGGTAGTTATGAACGTTAACGAGCCGGTTGCTGCGATATTCAACGTCAACCAGCCTTAGCCGGGGGTTGAGCTACCGCTTTAGAAGCGGACAGTGACTTCGCTGGGGCTGGCGGGAATCAGAAATTGCACGCCGCGCTGCTGATTAGCGCGCTCGGTGGCATCAAGGTCAAGGTCATCGAGCGAGATCCTGCGCGATGCCCGGGGCTTGGTGTAGTCGTAAAGGAACGAGCCACTGATGGTGTACTGGTTAATTTCCTCGCGCTGTCCGTTGCGCCACACCAGCACAGTGGGCAGGGTCGGTTGCGGCTTCTCGCGCGCAGCCGGCAACTCGATGAGCTTCGGCTGCATCATGCTAACCGGCGCCGGCGTCTTGGCTCGCTCATCAACAGCGGGCGCGATCACCTCCGGCAGCGGAGCTTCCTCGAAGTAACGCTCGTCAAAATCAGCATAGCCCATCCCGTACCAGGGCCAAGAACGTTGTCCGTACCCGAGCCGCGCTCCGGAGACGAATCCCCGGCCCATCGGTCCAACGCCCATCCCGGGCAGACCTCGTCCCCGCGGTCCGCCGCCGCGAGGCTGGCCCGCGGCACCCAGACCGAGCGCCAGCACCGATACGGCGACTCCTAGTAGGGCGCGCACAAGCCCATATCATACTCCTCTATCGCTTCAGGTGCTAACCGGCCCGCGATGATCTGAAACATCAGCCGGCCCCAATGCGTGCCGAGGTTCGATGACTGGCTTGAAAACGATCTCGCGCCCGCTGCGGGTTGTGTACCGCTGCCCGCGTGTCCACGCCTTCATCGTCGAATGGGGAATGCGAAGATAATCAGCAGCTTCCTCAATGCTGTAGCGAGGATGCTCCCGAATATCACCCTCGTACCTCGTAATTCTGCGTCGTGCCACGGTCGCAAGAATATACACGCTGAACACCTCCACGCCGCAAGTTGCTTGTTTTGTTCGGCTCTTGGAGCAGAGTGGATTTTTTGCCTTCGGTGTGTGGTTTAGGATCCGCTTGGTCCGCGGTCCAGTACTGGCACCGCCGTGCATGCGACACCGGCCATTGGTCCGCATGGCCGGCGCGCCGCATGGAGTCCCTTTGCGCGTCACCGCAGCGTGGCGCGGCATTCGGATTCCCAGGGGGATTCCCGTTCTTCAGCAACCAGCCACGCCGAGCTCTTTGATCAGGCATGTTTCCGTGTTTGGGCGTGATCATCGTGATGGTGGTCGGCGCCCGCGCCGTGGACGTTCCGGCTGGACTCTCGAGCTGGCGGGTCTGCTTCTTCGTGCTCATCGCCAGAGCCTCCCAGTTCGCCGTGCGCGCCGATGGAGATCATGCCCGATGCGCAACAGCGATTCGGAGCAGTTGTGTGCAGAATCGTGTGCAATTAGCGCCGCTAGTGCCGCACTAGGCCCCTCTGCACCCGCTGTAAGTGTTTGATTTACAATTGGCCGGTGGCTTTGCTGCAGCTTCCCAAGCTGGATGTCGCGGGTTCGATCCCCGTCTCCCGCTCCACCTTTCCAAGCATCGGCAAGGAGTCCCGGACTTGACCAAGGAAGAGGTTCGCGCGCGGATTCAAGAGATCGGCATTATCCCGGCGGCGCGGGTAGCGTCCGCGGAAGAAGCCCGCTTCGCCGCCGACGCCGTCTT
>Ga0209517_10009938_pt1 | contig 10711 bp, 7 predicted proteins | sample PeaSoiMetSII2010_FD_187695 | JGI IMG/M metagenome (GOLD analysis project Ga0209517, IMG submission 187695) | Peat soil microbial communities from Weissenstadt, Germany - SII-2010 (SPAdes) (version 2) | ecosystem: Environmental > Terrestrial > Soil > Wetlands > Peat | place: Germany: Weissenstadt... | reverse complement strand
GATCCTGTTGCTTGAACATCCACGAGAAGTTTCGGAAGCCCACTTCAACGACATTGCCAATACGCCCCTGTGGTCATGTCTCATGACGGGCTATACCGGGGCTGCCCTGGTCCGGGAGGGCTTCGAGGCAGACATTGTCGATGCAGCGCGCTGGACGTCTGCGCAAACTGTGCAGTGGTTGGTGAACAATCCTTCCCCGGCTGTTCTGGCCGTTCACGCGGTCTACTCCTGGGAGGCAACAGAGTCTCTTTTTCAGATGCTTGCCGATCTGCGCAGCCGCAGGTTTGATGCACCGATTTGTCTCTATGGTTTTTTCCCCGGTCTTGTATGGAAAGAAACCCTGGATTACTCTGCAGCAGTTGATTACGTGATCGTCGGGGAACCGGAAGAAACCATGGTGGACCTGGCACGATGCATTGAAGCCGGAATCGAGGCACAGGTAGAAGGCGTTGCTCTAAGGTCCCATGGGAAAGCATCGTTTCCACGCATGCGGGCACCAATCGAATCGCCCGACAGGCTTGCGTTTCCTCTGAGGCCCTCCCTGGACACGGAGCAAACCGTAAGTATCCTGGCGAGCCGGGGATGCTACAATCACTGCTCTTTTTGTCTGGTCCCGGTCCTGGACAAGGGGAAGACCATGTGGAGGGGACGCTCTCCGCAAAACGTTGCCGCTGAGATCTCCGAGCTCGTTTGCGCGGGTAAAAAGGACTTTTACTTCGTTGATCCCAATTTCGTCGGCCCAGGCAAGGCTGGAAAACAAACCGCAGCTAAGCTCGCGTCTCGGTTGGCTGGTCTGGGAATCACCTTCGGCATGGAGACAAGGGCCAACGACGTTACATACGGCCTTATGCGGGAACTGGTGGGAGCCGGGCTGACCAGACTGCTCCTGGGCATTGAAAGCGGCAGGCCCGATGTTTTGAAGCGGCTCGGCAAGCACGCGAGCATCGCCGGCAACGAAAAGGCCATCGCGACTGTACGTGAGGCCGGTCTGGAGCCGGAGATCGGCTTTATCATGTTCGACGCCGCCAGCACGCTCGATGACATTCGAGAGAACCTGAAGTTTCTTCAGCGCAATAGGCTTGTCGACCGTCTGGGCAGGACCGCCAACCTTCTCTATCATGATCATGTGGCGTTTAAGGGGACCCCCGGCTACCAAAACGCTCTTCAACGGAAAATGCTCCTCCCTCGGGGCTTGTTCGGGTTTGAGGGGTTGCTGCTATACCGGGATTTCAGGGTAGGATGGCTGGCCGGGCTTATGAAGAGGATCTGCCATTTCCTCCTGAAGGAAATGGGAAAACCTTCATCACCTGTTTACTGGGTGGAAGAGTCTGTACAAAACGAGCCGTATCGGGCAGCAAACGATCAACTGGTGGAGATCTTCGAAAGACTGCTGGGTTTTGCGGAAAAACTCGATTGTCCACCGGATGCAAATTGGACTCAGGCCCTGCTTTCCAGGCTGATGGATGAACTTCGAAAAACGTTTATGGGAATTTGCGTCCAACACGTCCATAAAAAGCAGGTGGAATCCCCCAAAGAGGTGTACGGCAACTATGAAGGCGAACATCGGCCCTGCTGAAGGCTTATTCAGTGCAAAAATCGAAGAGATTTTTTCCCCGGCACTCAAGCGAAGTTTTCCTTTCCGTCTTGCCACGACCTCCTATATTTTTCCCGCAGAGGTCCTTCCTAACATCCGGAATCTGGGCCGGTACTTTGATGAGGTGGAACTCGTGTTTTTCCAAAGCGGACAGGAAAACAGTCTGCCCACACCGGGCGAAGTCCGCGAGATGGCCCGTCTTGGTTCGGATTTGGACCTGACCTATAGCGTTCATCTGCCGACAGACTTGTTTTTTGGTGACCCCGATCCAGCTTTGCGCAGAAAATTCTGCGAAACGGCTTTCTCCTTTTACGAGAGAACTCTTCCCCTTGACCCCGTTTCCTACATTTTGCACCTGGACAGCAGGAAGGCTGATGGAATGGTTGAACCTGACGGATCGGCATGGAGCGGTCGTGTGGGTGAGTCGCTCGAGACCTTGCAAATGGAGGGGATCGAACTTCAGCGGGTGGCTGTGGAAAACCTCGAATATACTCTGCAGCGCATTTCTCCCTTTGCCCGCGCCTTTGATATGTCCTTTTGCCTCGATATCGGCCACCTGCTCCGATATGGGCATGATGTGACGGAGCAGATGGCGTCGTTTCTCAAAATGAGTTCAGTGGTGCATCTGCATGGAGTTGATAACGGAAAAGACCACGTCGGCCTCGATCTCATTCCGCCGGCGCAATGGGAGATTATCTGCAAGGCCCTTGAACAATATGACGGGAGTCTTTGTCTTGAAGTCTTTTCGCTCGATGACCTTGTTGTTTCGCTCAACAGATTGCAGGAAATAGTAAGAAAGGGAGATCTGCGATGAATCTTGTGGAAATAGTCAAAGGGATTCAACCAATCCGGGAAGAATGGGTGGAAAGGGCCCGTGAGCATACGGCGCATCTTGCAATTCCCCTTCGCGCCCTGGGGCGGCTGCACGATATTGCCGAACGCATTTGCGGTATTTTGGGGACCCTCGAACCCGACGTTGCCACAAAAGTCTTCCTGGTTATGGCTGGAGATCATGGGGTAGTATCCGAGGGGGTGAGTGCGTTTCCACAGGAAGTGACCGGCGAAATGGTGAAGAATTTCCTGAGGGGCGGCGCCGGGATCAATGTCTTGGCGCGCCATGTTGGAGCAGACGTGCTGGTGGTGGACATGGGGATAATTCCCGACGTTGACCGGGGTCACGCTGAAGGCCGCAATAAGTTGCGTGTATGCAAGGTTGACCGGGGCACGGGCAACATAGCCAAAGGACCTGCCATGAGTCGCCATCAGGCCGAGCAGTCGGTCCTGTACGGTTTCAAACTGGCCTCGGAACTATTTTCCGCCGGCGCCCGGCTCCTTGGAACCGGTGATATGGGAATCGGTAACACAACGCCCTCAGCCGCCCTTGGCGTGGCCCTGACGGGGACCCCCGTGGATCAGATGGTGGGCCGTGGGACAGGAATCGATGAGGGTTCACTGGAAAAAAAGCGTGTGATCGTACGGCAGGCTATCGACATAAACCGCCCGAATCCCGGAGACGGTCTGGATGCGCTGGCCAAGGTGGGCGGGTTCGAAATTGGGGGAATCGCAGGGTGCATTCTGGCCGGCGCCTACCATAGGCGTCCCGTCGTAATCGACGGGTTCATCTCCACGGCCGGGGCCCTGGTGGCGCACTCCCTGTGCCCCGCTGCCGTGGATTACCTCTTTGCCGGACATTGCTCGCAGGAAGCCGGACATCGCAGAATGCTTGAGCACCTTGGTCTCGAGCCCATACTCGACCTGCGGATGCGTCTTGGGGAAGGTACCGGTGCGGCACTGGCAATGGGCGTAATTGATGGTGCAGTACGGGTTTTTAAGGAAGTGCTCACTTTTGAGGATGCCGGAGTCTCCAAACAGCCCCGGTAATAGGGTGATGAAAAAGGGTTCTCTGGTGGGAAAAACGCCTAAAAATTGCTAATGATTTCGTCATTCCAGCGGAAGCCGGAATCTAGGCTGTTTCCCAACTAACTGATATTAAAGTAAAAACCACTGGACCCCGGCTTTCGCCGGGGTGACGTTTATAGGGTTTTTCGTCCTGCTGTGGGAATTCTAATCCTTTTTCATCACCCTGCTGGACAACCGGTCTTATATACTTTTGCGCGGGATGGAAGTTGCTTCATTGACTGGATAGTTTATTGTTCAGTCAATAAAACAGGCCATCAAGGAACAAAGACCTTATGTGGCGCCGATTCACCATAGCTCTGTCCTTTTTGACTATCTTTCGGTTGCCTGTTTCCGGCGAGATGTCCTCCGGTGATTTTGGAAGATGTTATGCATGTTTTCCTCTTGTGGGTCTGCTGGTCGGCCTGATTACCTGGGCAATGGTCCTGCTGCTCCAAGCCGCTATGCCCCCGCTTCTCCTTGCTGCCTGGGCCTGCGCCTTTATGACTTTGGTTACTCGAGGGTTTCATCTGGATGGACTGGCGGATTTGGCCGATGGGATCGGGGGAGGCTACACTCCCCAAAGGCGGCTAGAAATTATGAAAGACTCCGCAACCGGCGCATTCGGCGCCCTCGCCTTGGTCTTGGCCATCCTGCTGAAAACGAGCGCCATTTACAGTCTTATTATGGCAAAGAGTTGGATTGCTTTGGCGATTGTTCCGGCCATGAGCCGTTTCGCAATCGTAGTTTGCGCTTATAAAAGCCCGTGCGCTCGAACCGAAGGTCTTGCCAAATCAAGTATCGAATTTGTTACTCGCGGTACACTTCTCGCCGCTGCCTCATTTGCCGTCGTTCTCACCCTGCTCGTTGTTCCAAAGTTCGCTGTGGTCCTCATAGGAGCAGCCACACTGAGCGCGCTCTTGGTCCGGGCGCTGGCGCACCGGCTTATCGGCGGCGTCACTGGTGATGTACTCGGCGCGGTCAATGAAATTACGGAAGTTCTCCTTTTTACATTGTCGGCCTGTCTTGCATACCGGTTGTGAGCGACTCTCTCATGATAAAAAGCTTACCGCCTCAGTTTCGGTATGATAAGCTACCACACTAATTAGACTACACTACGAGGAGGAATATCATGTCGGAACCCTACTACAAACCGGAAGACCTGGCGGATTTTCCAAACATAGGTGAACACTCGCCGGAGCTGGCGGCAAGCTTCTTCGATTACTACGGAAAAGCAACCGGGGCCGGCAGGCTTACAGAACGTGAAAAGGCGCTCATTGCGCTCACGGTGGCAACGGTACGCCATTGTCCCTATTGCATTGACGCATACACGAACAAGTGTCTGTCGCTCGGTGTCGGCAGTGACGAAATGATGGAAGCGATTCATGTCGGCGCAGCGATGGTTGCAGGAGATACGCTGGCCCATGCCACCCAAATCAGAAAAATCGTCCGGAAAAAGGAAATGTAATGGATCCGCGGCAGCAACTTGAGATGCTTGAAATTCCCGGCCGTCGAGAGAGTTTTGTCGAACGTCTGAAGGCGGTGGAGATGTTCCCGCTCTGTGCAACCGGGGTAGCAATCCTTCAATTGAACATTACCAGGCGATGCAACCTGACCTGCCGCCACTGCCACGTGGAAGCATCCCCGGATCGACTGGAAATGATGTCGCAAGAGGTCCTTGCGGAGTGTGTACGAATTGCACACATCTCTGAAATCGACACGATAGACGTCACCGGAGGAGCACCGGAATTACACCCTCAGTTGCCCTGGTTACTGCGAGAACTTGCCGCCACCGGTAAACGGATCATCGTGAGGACGAACCTGGCCGTTCTGACTGAGGGAGTCAGCCAATCTTTCCCGCAAATCTACCGCGAACTTGGTGTGGAAATTGTCGGATCGCTGCCGGATTACACTCCTGAACGCACCGACCGGCAACGCGGTTCCGGAACGTTCGCCCGCTGTATAACGGCGATTGGCCAACTCAACAAAATCGGCTATGGGCGTGAGGGGACAGGCTTGGTCCTTAATCTTATGCACAACCCATCCGGCGCTTTTTTGCCGGGCAATCAACCGTCGCTGGAACACGAGTATAAGCGCCGGCTTCGAGAGGGTTTCGGAGTTGAATTCAACGGGCTTTTCGTCTTAACAAACTGTCCTATCGGCCGTTATCTTGATTATCTTATCGGCAGCGACAATCTTAACGACTACATGGCGGTCCTTGCTTCGGCGTTCAACCCCGCTGCCGTCTCCGCCGTCATGTGCCGGAACACTCTTTCCGTCGGCTGGGACGGCCGATTGTACGATTGCGACTTTAATCAAATGCTCGGTCTGAAGGTTAACGGCGGCTCTCCAACCCACATTCGCGAATTTGACCTCAAGAGGCTCTCCCGGCGTGAGATCATGGTACGCAATCATTGCTTCGCCTGTTGTGCCGGGGCCGGGTCCTCATGCCAGGGCGTACTCGACACATAGAGAACGTTTCAATGAAAGACTTGTGCAGTATTCAGATTATTTTGCTCCTGCTTTCATAAGCAGTTCCTTAAAATCGGGAGGCCGGGGTCTCAGGGGCTGGTTTGCGGTCCTTCCCGGTCTCCTGATCTCGTCGTACTCACCGACTGGTCGGCAGTGAAGGCGAAGGCTTCTATTCTTTCATTTGAATCAATTTCCCATCTTCTGACACGTGGGGCGCCGAATCGACGAACAAAAGATTTAAGCAGTGTGTCGAGTTCTTCGGGCTTTACACCATAAACTGGTGGACAGGAGTGATGCAAAAGCCACACGGTAGCCCCCGGACTGGGCTGGGCCGATGCTTCAGAAGGATTATCCCATACGACCTTACACGGCGCCAATACGTGGAAGTAAAACTCAAGGCTCGAGTGTGAAAATATTTTATAGCCGGTGGATGACTTGCAGCTTGGGTACACACTGTTGGCAACAACCCAGATATCGCCAGGTTTTGAAAGGCGGGCAACCTCCACGAGTGCATCCCGCCTTAAGGCATCGTATTTCGTGTAATATGGTTTGACTACATCATACACAGCGCTGGAAACTGCAATGGCGCCGAAAGTTGCCACAACAAAAACCATGACCGACGGGATGCGTTTCGCAGTGAAGCTCGCCTTCAACAATCCCATCAGCCCCACTCCGGCCAGTAAGCAGATAGCTGGCGCAAGATGCTGATTCGTGCGAGCCGAACCGCCGTATGGATATAGCATCAGGAAGGCAGCGAGCAGGGACAAGGCTGCAGGCGCGAGCAGGAACCAGACTTTCCAGTGGTCGCGACGCCATAAAACTAGCACCCCCGTTATCACTAAGATGAAGGTAAAAGAAGAGCGGAAGTTCTCGCCTCCGAGCGGATACTCCAACAGACCTCCACTGTGAGTGGTCAGCAGCCACCACGGAATTACCCACGGACGATCCAGTGGTGGGAAAGCTGATGCCCACATTCCATATAGGAAGCCCATCCCGTTTTTCATTGGCAGAGTGAACACAAGCAGCGAAAGGACAAAACTTGCTGTAATCAACACCCCCGTGGCGATCCAAAACTTAATCCATCTCCATTCCCCAGCGCGCAAAATAGGCGGCAACAATGCGAGCATCACGCCCCCGGCTACAAACGCCGACGTAAAGGAGCACCAGAGCGCGAGACTGCACGCAAATGCGAAGGCCAGCCACGCCCGGATTGAGGTCCGCTGCTGCCAGAGCCAAAGTCCAAGACACATGATTATCACCGAGGCCAGCAGATCGAGCGAATACGGTTTAACCTCAGTGGCAGAGCGGACCGGACAATATGATGAAGCAAAAATCGCAACGGCGAGAAGGGCCTCCCGTGCGGGCAAAAGCTTGGTCGACAAGCGGTAGAACAGGAGCATTCCACAGATTCCGGCGGCAAACGGCAGAAATCGCAGGCTCCAATCGGACAGCCCCATGATCTTGGTTACTGCAAGTTCAGCCCACCAAAAAAACAGAGGAGCAATCTGCACATAGTAATGCCTAGCCGGGTTGGCAATGTCCCAAAAGCCGTGGTCCACAAAGTTCATCGCGACCATTCCCTCGTCAGGCCAGAGCGGGAAATGAAGCGCGTATCGAGCCAGACGCCAAAGGATATTAATCGCGACCAGGCAGACCCCAAAAAGAAAAAGCCTTTTCCGGATGAGGCCGCGATTTGCCGTAGCCAGACCCCCGAGTGAGCCTAACCGCATTACGATTTCCTGCTTGCGGAGATGAAGCATATCCATTGGTTGAGTGGGCCTTTCATTGGGGACCGTGATGAGTCATTCCTGCTGTCCAACTCCTTTAAGAATCAATAAACCGGCCTGAATACCGCCTTTCGCGGTATAGTATGCTTGCTCGCAACATACTGAAACAAAAGGAGAATCAGACCATGACTTGCGATAGTACAATCTTTTCTCAACTGTTGCAACTCGTTTCAAAACATGGGGTGTGATCAAAACCCTTTGGACACGTTTTGTTAATATCGGGGCCGCTCACGACCATTACAATGCAGAATCGTGGGCTCTGGAGCTGATGTACCCTCTGCCAAGGTTCCCCCAAAGCTCAAGGAACGCCACGGCGTTGCCTATGAGGCACGGATGAGGCTGGGGATTTATTACTGGACTGTGCTATCCGATTCCAGGGGTTTCTCGTAACGCACTATCGCCACCTTGGGCATTCCCGTTTGACAAGCCTCCATTATAGCCGGTCAAACCTACCGGTTAGCACCTTCCTTTTCCCTCAAGATCGTACGAAGCACCTTGCAGTCATAATGCCGCTGCCGGGGCCCGGGTTCCATGATCGCTGCCTCCAGTCCGTGCAGAATAGGGAAAACGACTCCCGGAAGGGCGCCACGCTCATTATAGCGATAAGCATTACTACATGCTTTATGGAAAAATCGTGCGAAATCTTTGCATATCCATCACTTCGGGAAATAGTTTTTGACAGTCAGGTCTGGGTGTTTTATAGAGTGAAACTCATCACCAATTCGACCTTCCCTGTTCAAACGGACTTGACAGCCTGGCCGCAAGCTCCCTCTGCCACCTGTTGAAAGTGGCGAATGAGCAGCTCACGAGGAGGCGTCTAGTGAAGATCGGCGAGCTGGCTAAGCAGACGCAGGTGTCCAAGGAAACCATCCATTATTACGTCCGCGAGGGCCTTCTGCCCCGGCCCCGGAAACTGGGCAAAAATGTCGCAGAGTACAAAGCGGGCTATGTGGAGCGAATTCGCCTCATCAAAGAGCTCCAAGACCACTGCTTTCTCCCCCTGGCGGTGATCAAAAGGATTCTCAAGTTCAAGAAGGGCTCACCTGAGCGCGAATGGTCCCTCCAGCTTCACACAGACTACTTTCGCCCTGTGGATAAGCTTCTCCCCGAGGAGATAGTGGGGGAGGAGCAGTTTCGAAACGCCACCGGCCTGGGTCGGCGGTGGCTGGCCAAGATGGAGGAATGGCGCATCATAACTCCGGAGGTCCGCAACGGTCAAAAGACCTATTCCCAGGATGACCTGACATTAGGCAAGGTGATCGTGGACATGGACAAGATCGGTTTGGGGCCTAAGGACGGCTTCGACCCGGAGGCGCTGAAGTTCTACCGGGACATGTTCCGGGATATCGTGATCATGTCCCACAGGTACTACTGGCAGGACGGGTCGGGGAAGCTGTCTTCCGCAGAACGCTCGATGCGTTCGGTGCAAGCGAGGGAAATAATGGGCGTCTTCTTTCATCATCTCTATCGGAAGCTCTCCCGCGAAGTATACGAAAGCATGGTTTTGCCCCTCATGGGACCCAAAATGGATCAGAATGGGCAGTCTCAGACGTTGCCCGAGTCCTGAGGGAAAAAAGTGTTGTGAGAATGGAATTTCCAGAAAATCGAAAGGAGGTGAAGTCACAGTCTGCCGAACTCCAAGGTCAGGGATTAGAAATCTTAACTGTTTGTCCGGATTTCACATTTCACAACGGAGTTAAGCACTATGGACGCACACGCATTTAAACCTCGTTGGGGGCAGCCTGTAACAGGGATTATCTCCTTTATCACCATCTCCGTAATAACATGGGTCATCTGGTACTTATTCAGTGACCTTCGCGGTCCGTTTCATTATTTTCCTTATCCTTTTCTCATGTATATCGGCGGGATGATAATCATTGGCCTTTGGCAGCATATTTCTTTCGGACACTGGCCGTTTTTGGCTTTGCCACAGCCTATGCGCGGCATTGTGGAGACCGTGGTGAACTTTGTAGGAGCGTGGATATTGATTAACGTGGTCTTCTACAAAATACTGGGATTAGGATTCAACTTCCTGAGCGAACCTAATCTGGAAGCTCTTGCCGCTGCCGGGAAAACAACTATGCCGGCTGGTTGCGGGGCGACTCTGACCTACAATGCATTGATAAACCCGAATTTTATGTTTGCAGAACGTGCCGTGATTTGCTTCGTGCTGATCGGCTTTTTCACCTACGGCGTTAGTGCGGTTCTTTTCGCAAAATGGCCTGTTTACCCGAGCGACCTGAAACAGCCTCAGGCCGGCCTTTGTGAATTGGCCTGGTCAACCACGATAACACTTTTTTTCTATACCGTTCTGATCGTGCCTTTCTGGGGCCTGATCTTCGGTGTAGTTTTCGGGAAGTCCTACGCGCTCAACACCCCATGGTGGGGCGGCATCGCCGGAACCACCCATCTCTCCTGGGTGGTCGGATTTTGGCAATGGATGATTGTGATCCAGTACATGACGGTTCAGGTCTGGCGAATGAAGCCGTGGACGGGCATAAAGCTCCCCCAGCCCTGGAAGGGCCTTATTTCGTTCATTTCGGTCGTGATCATTTCGTATGGACTTGCGATGATTTGCACGAAAATTGCCCCGTTATGGTTGAACATGGAAGAGATTATAAAACAACTCCCGCCGTCGGAAGCTGGGAACCCAGCGCGTTTTCTCTGGCAACATGCTGCTGAAATCGGCGCTTTTGGCCTCTTGCCCCCAATCGTCTGGGCTTATTTTTTCGACGACATGGTTCCCATGGCAGACAAGGATTCGTGGGGGGCTTTCTGGTTCAGAACATTTGGGGTCTTTGTGTTCATAGCGCTGGCTTACGTTTTCTATTATGTGATCAACTGGGGTTATTGGGGCCTCGGCAATCAGCATATGGCAGGCGACATGAGTGAAAGAGTGTTGAAAGGGGAGTCCATCGTTTGGAGCGTATGGTGGCTCATCCCGTTTCTTTGGGTTGACTGG
>Ga0209517_10009937_pt1 | contig 10711 bp, 14 predicted proteins | sample PeaSoiMetSII2010_FD_187695 | JGI IMG/M metagenome (GOLD analysis project Ga0209517, IMG submission 187695) | Peat soil microbial communities from Weissenstadt, Germany - SII-2010 (SPAdes) (version 2) | ecosystem: Environmental > Terrestrial > Soil > Wetlands > Peat | place: Germany... | reverse complement strand
GCCCCTCGCGCCGATAGTGTCGGCGAGTGATCTCGGTCCAGGCCATTGTGAACCCCACCGTTGGTGTCGCAACTGCGATGGAATCACAACCTATTGAGATCACTCAATTCCTTTTCAGTCAGGCTCTAAGGGCAGCAAGAGCGTCGGCACCGCTGCTCGAGCACGGGAAACACTTTCGCCGCCAACGCCGAACACCTAGAAAACGGAGGGGTAGCAGATGGACCCTCTCAAGATTGTTGGCATCGTTATCGCCGTCGTAGTGCTCGCCATGGCCGGTCACGCGTCTTTTGGCAAGCTTGGTGCCGCCATCGGCTTACTGATCGGTGCCGTCCTAGCGTTCGGCGTCGTGGGACTGCTCCGCACGCCAACCAACGAGAGGGGCACGTTTGATCCTGTGCCCGACGTGGAGCATGATCATCCGCCGAAGGCACCAAGTTGATCAGCGAGGGCGCCGCAGGGGATGACAAAGGCTCCCGGTCTTCTCGACGATCTCAGGGTACTCGTTCGGGACATCAACAGTTTTGACCTGATGATGCGTTCGGAGGAAATGATCCGCCGTCGCTGGCCTGATCTGACGCCGGCTGATCGCGAGGAACTCGACGAGTTGATTTCATGCGAGGTCGACGACGCCACAGGGGCCCCGGATCACGGAAAGTGGTTGCTGGTTCGCGGAAGCCTCGACGCTGTAGTACGCGAGACGTCGGATAGGCTGGTCCCGCGCTGAACTCATTGTCAGCACTTGCCTCGACTAATACTAAATTGCCTTTTACTCCAGGTGCTCTACTGCCGATTATCTTGCGGTGATGGACCGAAATGACGCTTACAAGCGTTACGTTGTCGCGGCACAAGCGGCAGACACGCCGACTTGGCGGACCGTCTACACGATCGGCCTTATGTGCGCTTCAGCGGTCTACCATGGAGGCCTCGTCGCGTTCGTCGGCGACAGCGGCTATGGGAGCGACTGGCCCGACCCGCGAGTTAGCCCTCCCCATATGCGACGCAAAGACGACTGACAGAACATGCGCAAACTTTTTCTCTCTTCAATCATTTGGCTTGCTGCGGTCTCGGCCGGAAGCGCACAGGAAAACCCCCGCTATCAGATCATTGCGCTGCCGCCAGTGGAAACCGATACGGGTCACCACGCTCTAATAATCGACACCCAAGCCGGCTTTCTGTGGGAATACTGGTCAGGTCCTGCCGCTAACAACAAAAAAGTTGATGAAGGGATCGCCTTCCTGGGGAAGGTTTCTCCTGGTTCCGTGCCTGGCGAAACCGTTCCAATTCTCAAGCGACTGATGAAAATACAGTGATCTGCCTCCGCTTCGGCGATGGCGCGCTATCGGCGGTACTCTCGCGTGCTTCACGTTGGGCCACACAACCGCTCCCGCGAGCGACGGCTTCTGCGTGTCCGAACCGATGAGCATCACGGGCCGGGCAAATCGGGACCCTCCGGAGACAAATCAGCTGGGGTCGTTTCGATTGCCATCTACGCTGCCGCCGGAACCATCGGCACCAACCTGAGCACCAGCTTCAACTCTGTCGCGACGAAACTCTGAGGATCGCGCCCGCACGGCGAGCCGACATTTAAGTCTTGCTCATCATCCACGCGCAGAGAGAGCGGTAGCACCGGCGTTAGGTGCTATCCTGAGCAGACGCGGCATAGACCGCGAACGCGAACAGGGACGAACCGGCCATGCGCTGGACGCTAATCACCATCGTGGCCATCGGCGGCCTGTTCCTTCTGCTCAATCACGTCGTCATGCACCTGTTTAACTAGTGGCGCAGCGCGGGCCGCTGAGCGCAGGGAACACTTCTGACCGAAATGTGTTTGCAGTGGTCGGTTGCGTCGCCGGGTCGGCGCGACCGGGGTAATCGGGGGAGATACCGTATGCGCTTGCGTCAGACGGACCACCGTCCGCCTATTCTCGTGCGAACAATCACTTTGGGCCGCTGGTCCAGTCCAAACCTCGCCGAGGTCATCGTCGTTGGCACGATGGTGGCGCTAGTGACGTTGGTGTGGGGCTTCCTGGTGTAAGCCTGCGCTGGCACGGCGCACGCCGCTGAGCGCGTGGATTTCCGTGGCGGAAGCGAAGACACAGGGACCGGACGGTAAGTCAATCGCGACGGTTGATTATCTCACACTAAGGGCGCTCTCAACCGAAGGTTTAACTCCAACGCCCGGCTAGTCGCTGTCACAGTCGTGCAATACTGTTTCCAGGTCATCGCCTTCGTGCTCAGGATCCTCCGGCAATCTTCCTAGCCGGGGCGCGATGGAAGGGTTGATGACATGGGCCCCGCCATGGAAATGGCGGGGCCTTATCTATGCCCGCACCGCAGCCGCGATGTCAGCGGACGTTCGCCGGCGGCGGTGTACCTCTCGGCGCAAACGGTGCGGCACCTACTTAATTCTGCAACGAGTTTTGGCTATAACTGGTGGTTGATAAACGGTAGGCTATTCCATACAGGAAGGCGACCGTGGTCAACGTGCTCAGCAATGATGATATCGATTGCTTGCTCGCAATCGGCGAGCGGCAGCGCGCCGATCTGTTGGGCGTGGCTACAGATCTTGCGCAGGCCGATGCCGGAGATGACGCCCAGCAAGTCACTCGCCCAGATGAGCCGGCCAAATCGAGTCAGCTATTGCCGTAACATAGCTTCATTGCGATGGAGGAGTTTGTTGGCGTCATCGGCACGTCCAGAAGAGCGGGCATGCTCGATCCTCACCACCAAGTCATCGAGCTCGGCCATCTTGCGCGCGGCGGCCTGAGCGGCGAGGACGCGATTATCGGCCTGACCTTAGCCGAAACTGCTCTTGCAGTCGGATCAGATCAGGATATCGGGCGCGCGGTATCGCGTCAGTTTCCATCGCGGCGTTCACGCACTTTGCGTGCGCAACATAATTCCCGACCTGGGGCGGGTGGGCCTTGTCGCATGACTGGCGATCTAGGCGCAGGTCGCCGGTTGGCGGCAACGGCGTTGCGCACGACAACAAGCCCGCGCAAAGCAGGAAAATCGCAAATTTCCGTCCCGGGTAGTCAATCAACATTGGTGGCGCTCGGTGGGGCTCTAAGCCGAGATACGCGATGGTGCGTTTCGCGCTTCTCTCCGGTGCGCGTCTCGGCAACGTCATCGGGTTGACCTGGTCTCAAGTCAATTTCGATGCCGAGACTATCTCGTGGCAGACCAAATCGAAGCGCCCTGGCGGACGTCGGCAGGTCCTGCCGCTGACCCCTGCCCTCGCCGCTATTGTCTCAGGCGAGCGGGGCCGGCATCCGGTCTATGTGTTCACCTACGCGGCCGCCCGCAATCGCCATGATCGGCACCGTGGCACGATGCAGGCCAAGGGGGACCGGTATCCCTTCACGATCACCGGCTGGCGGCGCGAGTGGGCTCGGGCATTGAAGGCCGCTGGCATCGCCGACTTTCGATTTCATGATTTGCGCCATACCGCGGCAACCAGAAAGCTCCGGGCGAGCGGCAACCTGCCCGCGGTCCAACACATGCTCGGCCACACCTTGATCGATACCACGCTGCGCTATGCGCGCACCGCGATCGCCGACGTCCGGGCCGTGATGATGGCGGAGGAAATGACGCAATCGCGATACAGCGCGGTGTCGAGAACGCGAAAAGCGTAGATGTATGAATAACTTCCCCGCCCTAGCCTCGGTGCTCCGAAAGCAGGTGCGCTACCAGACTGCGCCACGCCCCGAATCTAGGATTTCTGCGGCTTCTAGAAGATTTCGTGCGTTTCCGCAATCGCCCAAGAAGGGCGAAGTCGAGACTTTTTGGCAAGAACGAACACGCGCCGGCGCGCCCTGATCGACGCGGCGGCACGCCGTGAGGCTGCAGACAGCGATGATTCGGGGTAAACTGGGGCTCAGCGTCGGGGGACGCGTAGGGGGAAGAAATGGCAGAGATTATCGACCGCCGACTCGCCGCGGCGGCGAGCCTCTCGGTAATCGCCGGTTTGCTGGCAGCTTGCTCACCGGCTCCGAGTTGGCCGGCGCCGGTCTACATTGGCGGTACCGGACCAGCGGCGGCAAAGGCGCCGCTGGTAATGACGGCAGGGCCGCCACCGCCAACAATCACGAAGACCGCGCTGCCATCGATCGCGAAGGGACCGATACCGAAGCAACCGCCGCCAAGAACCGCCAAATTTACGTCTGATGTCATTCCGCTAGACGCTTCGCCGTCGAGGCCCCTCACCACGGTCGAGCCATCGCCCCCTGCAAGCACACCACCACCCAGCCCGACGTTGGGGATATCGAGCGGCCGCTTCCCGTGGCCGGTCCATGGCCGCCTCATTGCCGGCTACGGTCTCGCCAACGGCCAGGCGCACAACCAGGGCATCAACATCGCAGCGCCGCTCGGCACGCCGGTCCAGTCGATCGATGCCGGCACGGTCGCCTATGTAGGCAACGAGGCGAAAGGCTACGGCAATCTGGTCCTGGTCAAGCACGCCAATGGCTGGATCTCCGCCTACGCCCATCTCGACGACATCACTGTCAAGAAGGGCGATACGGTGAGCGCCGGCCAAATCATCGCCAGGGTCGGGGACACCGGCGGCGTCGGCGAACCGCAGCTGCATTTTGAACTACGCCGCGGCAGTAAGCCGGTCGATCCGAGGGAGTTCCTCGAACCAGCCGCGAGGACGACATAGAAGGCGAGTAATTCGAGGCCTGAAAATGAGGCGCCGCCGGTTTCGCTCTAAGATGCTCTGAGCTCGGCGCGGACGCGCCGGCCGAGATCGGCGGCTCCGGCTGCCATCGGGCGGTGCAACAATTCGAAGACGCAACCGATCAGTTCGTGGCTTTCGAACGGTGCGGCGATGAAATCGTCAATGTCGGGATTACCGAGGGCCGGCCGAGTGGCCGGTTCGCCAGTGTAAAGGACCTTGAGCCAAGGATGGCGCTGGCGCGCGCGCCGCATCATCGCCGGACCGTCGAGCGAGCCAGGCAAATTCGTTGCCGCCACGATCAGCGCGAAGCCGCGGTCGCCCAAGATCCGCAGCGCCGTCAGCCCCTCGCCGGCCATGGTCACCGCGAAACCTTCGTCGGTGATCAGGCGCGCGATCCGCTCGCGCCGCTCAGTCTCGTGGATGACGACGAGGATCTCGTTCCTCTCAAGACACATTCCTGAGGCACTCCCAGCCACCCGGTCGGAATCAGGGTGGAAGTCTCGGTATCTCCGATATTGGCCGATTTTTCTACAATTATCGCGGCGGGTTTATCAGTAATTTATCGAGCTTTTAGAGTTTAACTTGCGATAAACCATCTATATTTACTTTGTCTTCACCGTAAATCTCCAAGCAAATTAAGCTCCCGGCAAGACGGTTGCGCGACCGTGCCGGCATGGCCGCCTTGCCCGTCGCTCCAGCGCATAACGGTGACGCGTGGCGCGCGCGGATCGAGCCGACTGTCCGGCACGCGGGCTGGCTCGGGTTCTTTCTAGTATTGGCGCCGATTATCGGGCCGCGCGGCTATGGAAGTTTTGTCATGGCGCTGAGCGGCATCGCCATCGTCGAGGCGCTCCTCGTCGAGTCCGTGGTCGCAACCCTCGCCCGCCTTGAGCCGCTCGATGATCGGCATTTGTCGACCGCTCTGGTCAGTGCGGTGGGCATCGGCGCCACAACATCGCTACTGCTTTATCTGGCGGCCGGTCAGCTAGGCGCCATGCTCGACGAAGCGCCGCTCGGCGACATCGCGCAGACGCTGTCGCTGCTGCCGGTGCTGGGTGGGCTGGGCGCGGTGCCGACCGCGCTGCTGCGGCGCCGCGGCAAGGCGGGGCCGTTTGTCGCTTCGACGACCGCCGGGCTTGCCGCTGGCGGCGGTGTTGCCCTGGCGCTGGCCTGGGCCGGCGCCGGCGCGTGGTCGCTGGTCGCGCAGATCGTGACGCAACGCTTGATCGAGTGCGCGGTGCTGTGGGGAATGGCAGCGCGCCGGATCGGCCTCTCTTGTTCGCGCCCGCATTTCAGTGAGCTGTGCCGAGCGCTTGACCTAGATGCGCTTGGCCTCGCCTGGCCGGTCATTTCGCGCCAGGCCCCCTGCCTGATGATTGGCCTCCTCCTGGGGCCGGTCGCGGCCGGGCTCTATCTCTTGGCCGGTCGCGTTGCCGAAGCGCTCGAGGACATTCTGCTGAACGCGCCAAGGCCGGCGAGGCGCGCTCTCCTCGCCGAGTGGGCGAGCGAAATCGCCAAGCCCATCCGGCGCGTCGCGCTTGCCGCGATCCTTTTCAGCTTGCTCCTCCCAGTCGCCCTGCCCCCGATCATCGATCTTCGCTGGTGGGGGGCGGTGCTGCCGGCGCAGGTCATGCTGCTTGGGTTGATCCCGGCGGCGGCGATCACCTCGCGCGCGGCGGCGGTCGGGGCGAGAAACGAGGCGCGGTGGCGGGCGATCGGGGCGGTCGGCGGCCTTGCCGCGGTTGCGCTGGCCGTGCGCTACGGGCTCGTCGCCGTCGCGGCAACCTCGCTGGGTTACGCCATTTGCCTAGCGCTGGCTGGGCTATGGCCGCTTCGCCGCGAGTTCGGGTCGCATTGGCAGCGCACCCTTGCGGGCTCGGCGCGGCCGCTTGTCGCGGCCGCCGCTTCGGGGCTGATCCTTTATCCCTTTGTGGAGCCGGTGGCGCTCGCTCTGACGCCAGTGCCGGCGCTCTGTCTGCTCGGCGCCATTGGCCGCCTCTGTTATCTGCTGCTCGCCGGCGAGCAGCATCGCCTCCAGCTGCCGGCTTTCATCTTCCGGCGCAGGCTTGGTTCCGTCAAACCGGCCTAGCCGCGAGCGCGTAGTTGTCGCGCAAGCCCTTCGCCTGTACCTTCCGACCGCGCTGTTGTGCGAGCCCGTAGCTCAGCCGGTAGAGCAACTGACTTTTAATCAGTAGGTCTCGGGTTCGAATCCCGACGGGCTCACCAGTGAATTCAAATACTTAATTATCATTTAGCTGAGCCAACACTATTTCAGGGTACCAAATGGGGTACCAAAAAACGTGATAGGGAATGTTATGTGATGTGATGTTTTGCCCCTAGAGCCTGCGAACTCCGCGCCTGTGCTATCTTTGCCGAAAGATGTCCGGAGGGGTCAGATGTCGGCAGCGCCTAGCGAACCTGCGACCCGCGCACCAATCCCCTCGGCAGCGCGCGAGGCGATGGAAAAGCTCAACGCCGAGGCCGGTGGATTGCACATCTGGCTGCGTACTCAGGCTAACGCGCCGGCGCAGCGTCCATGGTTCAAGGACAGCGGCATCGATGTCGGCGGGGCGCTCGCCAGGGGGCGGGTCGGCGCCAATCAGATGAAGGCAGAGCCGCATCGCTGGCGCTGGCGCGAGATCGGCCCCTATCTCGACCGCATCGCCGAGATTGCGCGCGACGCCGATGTGTCGCCGATTGAATTCGCCGACCGCCAGCAGTTCCTCCTCACCAATCCTGGCCTCGGCGGAAGGCTCCAGGTGGCGGCGACGATCCGCTGCGCGGTGTCGATCTACCTGCCGGGCGATGTCGCGCCGGTGCATCTCCACGCGCCCAATGCCAGCCGCACGATCCTCTCCGAGAATGGCGGCTATACGACGATCGAGGGCGAACGCTGCGAAGCCTCGCGCGGCGATTTGATCCTCACCCCCAACGGCACCTGGCACGATCACGGCAATGACGGTGCGACCCCGGTGGTATGGGCCGACATCCTCGACTTCCCGCTCTTGGAATTCCTCGACTGCAACTGGATCGACGAGGATTTTCCTGGCGAGCGTGCCGGCAATGCCCGCGCCCAGGCACCGGTTCATAGCAACGGGTACTCGGCTCGGCTCTACGGCGCCGGCGGCATCGTGCCAGGCTTTGTCTCGCATCAGCGCGGCATCGGCCACGCCACGAGCCCGGTGTTTCATTATCGCGGCAGCGTGATCCGAGAGGCGCTGGCCGACTTGCGCGGCGAGAGGGGCGATCCGTACGAAGGCATCAGCTTGCGCTTCGTCAACCCGGCAACCGGCGCCTCGGTGTTTCCGACCCTCGACTACTCGGCCCAGCTGTTGCGGTCGGGCGAGGAGACGCAGTGGAAGCGGGAAACCGCCAACGCCTTCTACATCGTACTCGAAGGCTCGGGCGCGACCGAGATCGGCGGTCAGAGCTTCGATTGGGCAGAGAACGATATCTTCGTCGTGCCCAATTTCCGCTGGCGTCGGCACATCAACCGCGGCACGGGCGACGCGGTGCTCTACTTGTGCTCAGACATGCCGGTATTGGAGAAGATCGGGCAATACCGTGCCCAGGGCCGGGCTTCGGACGGAGAGGTAGTGCAGCTCGTGGCGTAAGGCTCTCTCTGCCCCAGAACACGTGGCCGAGTGTCTGCAGAAGTAAGGCCGCCGGAGGCCGCTAAGCCATAGATCGCCAGAATTCCACGGCCACGCGGGCGCAGCGTTCCGGCTGCAGCAGATTAACGCCGTGGCCAACACCAGCAACCGACTCGACCCGCCCGTTCGGCAGGGTCTCGGCGAAGGTCTTCTGTTGTGCAGAGGCAATCGGGCTCTTGTCGCCACTGAGGAGCAGAACTGGGGCCTTTATCCCTGGCAGCAGCGGCAGGGTATCGACGCCCTCGAAGCAATCATGCATCGCGGCGGCGACGTCCGGCGGCGTCCTATCCATCTCGTGCACGACCCATTCGCAGAGATCCTTGCCTGCGTGTTCCATGTCGAGCCGGTAGCCGAGCGTCTGCCGACACCATTCGCCGACACCAAGAGCACGCATCGCGTCCGAGGCGGTGGCGCGATCCAGCGCGTAGGTGCGCTTAATGTGGTCGGGAATGCGCGTCGGCGTGTTGCAGCACCAGGCTGGCGATGCGGTCGGGATGCGCCGCGGCGAGCAGCAGACCGATAATCCCGCCAGAGGATTCGCCCACCCAATGCACTCGATGCAACGACAAGGCATCGAGCACCGCCAGGATCTGCGCGCCGATCGTCTCGGGCGTATAGCGATACCCGTCCGGCGGCTGATCGGAGAGGCCGCAGCCGAGCAGGTCGGGGCGGTACACCCGATGCGTCTCGGCGACCGCCGGCACCCAGCGGTTCCAGAACAAGGCGTTGCGGGCAAATCCATGCATCATCAGCACAGGTGTCGAACCGTCCCACGGCCACAGAAAGTCGTCGACGACGCAATGGACGGAGGCGCCTTCCGGCAGGGCAATGCGGGACATCGGCAACTTCCTCGGATCTGACTCTCACCTATTCCTAATGGTGGTGTAGGACCACCCGGCCTCTCACCTTCCCGCCGCTCTTCAAGTCACTCAGCGCCGCGCTCGCCTGGTCAGCGGGCCGGGTCTCGATCGGGATCGGCGGAACCTTGCCGGCCTGGACGAGGGCGAGGAGCTCCCGCAGATCCTCGAGCGTGCCGACATAGGAGCCTTCGATCGTCATCATCTTGAACGGGAACAGTACGGTCGAGATCGGGTGGGCGCCGCCATAGAGCCCGACCATGACCAGCTTGCCGCCTTTGCGCAGGATGTTGACGCCGAATTCCATCGTCTTCGGCGAGCCGACAAAATCGATCGCCGCCGCAGCGCCTCCGCCGGTCGCCTCCATCACCTGTTTGACCGCGTCGGGCGCGGCATTGTCGATGGTCGCGACGGCGCCCATCTGGCGGGCGTGGGCGCGCTTCTGCGCATCAACGTCAGCAACGATCACCTTGCCCTTGACGGTGGCCGGAGCGATGTGCACGGCGCTGCCGCCGACACCGCCGGCGCCGATGATAACGAGATGGTCATCGGTGCCAACATGCTCGCGCGTCTTCTTCAGCGCCGAGAAGGCGGTGATGCCGGAGCAGGTGTAGGTCGCCGCGAGCCCCTGCGGGATGCCGTCATGGGGCAGCAGGTAGCGGCCATGCGGCACGATCACATGCGTGCCGTAGCCACCGGCACGCCTCGTGCCGAGGGTGCGCGGAGTAAGGCAAAGTAATTCCTCGCCCTTCCTGCAGACTGCGCATTCGCCGCAGCCGATCCACGGATAGGCGACGACCTTGTCGCCGATCTTGACGCCCGACGCGCCGGGGCCGAGCGCCGCCACCTCGCCGGCAATCTCGTGCCCCATCGTGAAAGGCAGCTGGACGCCACGCGACTCCAGCGAGATCTGCTTCCCATTCCCCAGGTCGAAATGCCCGTCCCAGATATGCACGTCGCTGTGGCAGACGCCCGCCGCCTCGACGCGAAGCAGTACCTCCTCGCCTTGGGGCTCGGGATCCGGGTACTCCCGCGCTTCGAGCGGCTTGCCCCATTCAATGATCTGCATCGCACGCATGCTCAATCCTCCCGTTCCGGTGCTCAACCGCACCCGTGAAGTGAGGCGCCTCAGTCACCCCCGCCGATCGTCACCCCGGCCATCCGCTCGAACACCTTGATGATCGACGAGCCGTCTTCCTTGTTGAGCCCCTGGGCGCGGGCCATTTGGTAGACCTGCTGGCTCAGGTTCGCCATCAACAGCGGCACGCCAAGCGCCTTGGCAAAGCCGGTCTCCAGCTCCTGGTCCTTGTACGAGATGTCGATCGTGCCGCCGGGCGCGAAATTGCGCGCCAGCATCCGCGGCACGCGGTTCTGGAACTGCACGCTGTTCCCGGTGCTGACGCTGACGACCTCAAAGATCTTCCGCGGGTCGAGCCCGGCTTTCTTGCCGAACACCAGCGCCTCGGCGATCGCGACCGTGGCGATCTGGCCGAGCATGTTGTTGATCAGCTTCATTGCGAGGC
>Ga0209517_10009934_pt1 | contig 10713 bp, 8 predicted proteins | sample PeaSoiMetSII2010_FD_187695 | JGI IMG/M metagenome (GOLD analysis project Ga0209517, IMG submission 187695) | Peat soil microbial communities from Weissenstadt, Germany - SII-2010 (SPAdes) (version 2) | ecosystem: Environmental > Terrestrial > Soil > Wetlands > Peat | place: Germany: Weissenstadt... | reverse complement strand
GGTGTTGAACGGCAGATAGATCAGGGATTTTATCCTGTCATCGCCGGACAGAATTCTATCGATGATCCAGCGGTTGTAGGCGCCGCCGAGCCACACCTCCATCTCCGGCTGAGGATGCATGCCGAGAAATAACATCGGCGTCGGAAATACCACCATGTTGTCGATGCCCAGTGAATCCATCGCCCGGCGCGTCAGGATGACGTCACGATGGACGTCGGCTTCCTCAACAATTTCCTTCCTGTCGTCCTGATGCGGGATACGTCCACCCACCGACTGATAGCGAAGACCGAGGTCTCCGTTCAGTCCGTATGGGGGCGCGCCAACCCGCTCTGCCTGGAATCGCATCGCGTTGTCCCGGACAACGGGGTCTTCTATGTAGGTTACAACCTCTTTCCAGGACACTGTCTCAACATGGTGGGCATCAATGTCGCAAATGAACCAATCCTGCAGACCTCGTTTGAGTGCGTTGCGCTTGGCATGCGCCAGTACGTCCCTCGTGTCCGTGTGAACATCAATTTGCTGCACTGCCGAATATTGCGGCCCAAGCTTGCCTTGGATATTCATGATTAGTCTCCCGGGGAATATGTATCCTCGTCCGGACGGCGTCGATACCAAAGGGCAAGCTCCATCGGACCGAGATGCAGCGCGCGCAGCATTTCGGAAACCGCCGACAGAAGCTCGGTGGGCGTCATCTCGCTGTCCCGTTGACCCGCAATCGGCGGAAACGTTCTTTCTTCTCCGTCGGATTTTGCAACATAGAGCCGAATAGCGGCAGTCATCATCTGGGCAACGGCTTCGTCGGAAACGCGATAGGCTTCATTCTTCTCGATCAACTCCCGCGATGCGCGGAGCAATTCGGGAGCTACGGTGTCAATCCAGCCGTAGAGATCGTTTCTCCGGTCCTTGTCAGACTCGGACATAGATCTCACCTTCCCTAATCGTCAAATCCGCTTTACGCAATCGAAAGTGACTGTTGCCCTGGTGGAATCCGGTTTTGATGCTGTATTCATATCCGTGCCAGGGGCACACGATGTTGGTTTCGGACTGGTCGTATGCCTGGGAACGGGTTGTTCTATCTTCCGCGACAGGCTCAATCACACGTTTCATAATGCGTCCCTGGCAAACCGGTCCAGCGCGATGGGCACAGCGATTATGCCATGCGAAGAATTCGCCATCGATCTTGAAGATGCCAACCTCCAACTCTCCGCATTGGACAACCTTTCGGTCACCATCTGCGTAGTCAGTCACTTTCCCAGCCGAATATTCAGGCATGCGTCACTCCTAATCGAGAAGAGACGGGGCGTAAGCATATAGAATGCTGCTCTAATTAATCCCGTGTCAATCTAGAATAGCCGCGCAAGCCGCGCGAAGCTCTGCGACCGGGCGGGGTGCGATGCACGCCGGATTATCGCGTCGATGAAGAAAGTGGGGGCGCTTCGGGGGCGACTTTTTCTCTTGCCCAACCCGTTTGATATCGACTCTATGTTGCTGTTGGCACATTTCGGACTTAACCGGTCCAGCTGACGATGTCCGTTCACAAAGCGGACTTCCCGATCGCACCCATCGAGGTCCGAAAATGACCACCCGGACCGGACATCGGCGTCTGGGCAGTTCTTGCCGTAGTCGCGATCCCGTGAGGCTGTTTCATCGCTCAAGCACGACGAAACAAATCTCCGGCGCAGACGAAGGCATTTTCCCGACTTGCGAAAAGGGCCTGAAACAGGTGCCTGCTAATAATACGACGATGAAACTTCCACGTCGCCAATTCCTGCGTTTAGCCGCGCTCGCCATCGGCGTTCCAGCCATTTCGCGCATGGCTTGCGCGCAAGCCTATCCGGCGCGGCCGGTGCGCATTTTTGTCGGGTTCGCCGCTGGCGGCGCGCCCGACATCGCAGCGCGCCTGATGGCGCAATGGCTGTCCGAACGCTTCGGCCAGCAGTTCATCATTGAGAACCGGCCCGGTGCCGGCGGCAACATTGCCACTGAGGCCGTCGTGGTTGCGTCCGCCGACGGGTACACGCTGCTCCAAGCGGGCCTCCAGAACGCGGTCAACGCCACGCTGTACGAAAAGCTCAAATACAATTTTATCCGCGACGTTGCGCCGGTCGCGAGCATCAGCCACGAGAATTACGGCATGGAGGTGCATCCATCGTTTCCGGCCAAGTCGGTCCCCGAATTCATCGCCTACGCCAAGACCAATCCCGGCAAGCTCAATATGGCGTCGCCCGGCAACGGAACCGGGCCGCATATGGCCGGCGAGCTGTTCAAGATCATGGCCGGCGTCGACATGGTGCACATTCCCTATCGTGGTTCGCCGCCCGCATTGACGGATCTGCTCGCCGGACAGGTGCAGGTGATGTTCAGTCCGCTGTCTTCGTCGATCGAGTACGTCAAAGGCGGCAAGCTGCGCGCGCTGGCGGTAACCACCGCCGCCCGATCGGAAGCGTTGCCCGACCTCCCGACCGTGGGCGAGTTTGTGCTTGGCTACCAGGCGAGCGGCTGGTTCGGCATCTGCGCGCCCAGAACAACGCCCGTCGAGATCATCGACATCCTCAACCGGGAGATCAACGCTGGCCTCGCTGATGCAAGGCTGAAGGTGCGGCTTGCCGACCTCGGCGCCACGGTGTTTGCCGGTTCGCCGTCCGACTTCGGAAGGCATATTGCCGAGGAAACCGAGAAGTGGGGCAAGGTTGTCCGGGCGGCCAACCTCAGGGCCGACTGAAGGGCGCGGCCTGGATCGATGTCCGGTTCCGGAGGGCACCACGCGGCCGCAGTCCGTGGTAATCTGGCATCCGTTGACCCGCTTACGGCCGCACAGGGAGGGTACGATGACGACCGCGACAGAAGGCAGGGAACTCACGCAAGCCGGCCCCGGAACGGTGATGGGCGAGCTGATGCGGCAGTACTGGATTCCCGCCGTGCAGTCATCGGAACTAGAGCGCGACGGGGCGCCGATCCGGCTGATGCTACTTGGCGAGAAGCTGATCGCGTTTCGCGACAGCGCAGGTAGGGTCGGCGTGATGGACCATCGCTGCCCGCATCGCTGCGCCTCGCTGTTCCTGGGACGCAACGAGGAAGGCGGGATCCGCTGCATCTATCATGGCTGGAAATACGACGTCGCCGGCAACTGCATCGACATGGCGAGCGTGCCGCCGCACCAGGATTTCAAGCACAAGGTGAAGGCGAAGGCCTACCCGGCCGTTGAGCGAGCCGGGGTCATCTGGGTCTATATGGGATCGAGCGCCAAGGCGCCGCCACTGCCGGCATTTGAGATCCTTGACGTTCCCGATGACGAAATCGCTGTCACCTTCATCCAGCGCGAATGCAATTATCTTCAGGCGCTCGAGGGCGAGATCGATACCTCGCATTTCGGTTTCCTGCACGCCGGCCACGTCGACCCGGACGACGTGCCCGAGGATGATCCGGTCTACCACACGATCACCAACCGTGCGCCCGAGTACCATATCGCCGATACCGCCTGGGGCACGCAGTACGCGGGCTACCGCGCGGCGGGTGCGGATAGCACCTACTGGCGTTTCGCGAACTTCCTGTTTCCGTTCTGGAGCCAGGCACCCAACGGCGAGTTCGGCAGTCACGTGCATGCGCGCGCCTGGGTGCCGCTCGACGACGGCCACACCATGTTCTGCTTCCTGCGCTGGAAGCGCGGCGTATCGGCGCTAACGCAGCCACAGCCTGCCTTCAAGGACGGCACGCCGATCGGCGGCACCGGGCGCGGCAACAAGTTCCTGCCGAACACGACAGACTGGCTCGGCCGCTGGCGGCTCGCCGCGAACCCGAGCAACGACTGGGGGATCGACCGCGCTGCCCAGCGCAGCAACGCGATCTACAGCGGGATCGACGGCATCCACCTGCAGGATCAGGCCATCACCGAGAGCATGGGGCCCATCACCGACCACGCTTTCGAGCATCTCGCGCCATCGGATCAGATGATCACGCGCACCCGCCGGCGCCTGCTGATGGCGGCCCGTGCGTTACGCGACAAGAACATCTTGCCGCCCGGGGTCGAGGACGCCGAGGTGTTTCGTGGAGCGCGCAGCGGGTACTTCGTCAGCGACGACAAAAACCCCTGGCAGGAGGTCTATGTCAGACAACTGGATGCGGCGTTGCACCCGCCGTCGACCCCATTGCGCGCCGCGGAGTAGGTCGCGCTGTGCGCCGGCGCGACTCTCTCGTCTGGTAGCACGATGAAAGAGATTTGATCCTGATCCCCCGAATTCGAAAGAGGCGCGAGTCCGCGCCTGGCACCTTTGATGCAGGCAACCACCGGACATTTTATGCGTGACCAACCCACGGCCTCTTGAAACAAGCGTTGGTTAGGAGAAGGAAATGACGGATTCAAATCGCACCGTTCTCATCACCGGAGCGGCGCAGGGCCTTGGTCGAGCGATGGGCATCGGGTTGCTCGAACGAGGCTTCAGTGTTGCTGCCGTCGATCGCGACGCGAACGGTCTCTCCACTCTCCGGGAACAAGTCGGCGCCGGACCGAAGCTCGAGGGGTTCGTCGCGGATTTGACCGATTTTGACGCCGCAAAACTGGCTGCAGAAGTGGAGCAGCGGTTCGGCCGGATCGATATCCTCATCAACAACGCCGGTATCGGGCAGGGGCAGGTGAGGCCGGATTATCACGCTCATCCGCCCAAGTTCTACGATGTGACGCCAGGCCAATGGTCCCGGGCAATCGCGGTAAACGCAAACGCGATCTTTCTTCTCAGTCGTGCGGTGGTCAAGCCGATGATAGATCGGAAGTGGGGTCGCATCATCAACATCACAACCAGTCTCGGGACCATGTTGCACGGTGGATCGACGCCGTATGGGCCGAGCAAAGCCTCGGCGGAGGCGTTGAGTTCTGTCATGGCCGCCGATCTCGAAGGCACCGGCGTAACGGTAAACGTGATCATACCGGGTGGTGCGGTCAACACGCCGATGATACCGGCAGAGGCTCCCTTTGCTCGCGATGCGTTGCTGCAACCCCAAGTGATGCTCCCGCCGCTGCTATGGCTCGTCTCGCCCGCGGCCGACCACGTGACCGGGAAGCGGTTCCTGGGCACGAGCTGGGATGCTGGACTTACTTCCGATGCGGCGGCGGAGAAAGCGGGTGCTCCCATCGGATGGAAGGCTCTCGCGGTACTCCCCATCAGGCCCGTGTTCTGACGGACGCGCCGCGCGGTTTCGGCTTGCACCGCCAGTTCCACTGTTGGCAGATACTGTTGCAAAAGTCGAAAATCGGACCACACCGAAAATCTCGCGAAAGCCGATTTTCGGGCGACTCCGCTGCTGCAATACTCTGTGGCGACGATACGAAGCTCCGTGGCCGTTTTTCTGATGAGCGATGAGGTCCCTCAGGTCTCTTCGCACGAAACGCATCAGCGGTCCTAGAAAATTTCGCTCGTCACCCCTAAAAGACTTTTGCAACACTATCTGCCATGAACGGACTCATGCACTGCAGCAAACTAGACGCTATTAGCCTGTGAAAATGGACCTGCAGGACTACCTTTGGCTCGTCCGCGGCAAGACGATCCTGAACTCTGTGAAAACTCCAGGCTCCGTCTCTACATCGATGCTGCCGCCATGCTGTTTTACGACGATGTCGTGGCTCATCGACAGGCCAAGCCCAGTACCTTCGCCCGAGGGCTTGGTCGTGAAGAACGGGTTGAATATTTTCTCTCTCGCCTCTTCCGGAATTCCGGTACCGTTATCGCGAACACGGATTTCAACCTTGTCTCCGAGGTTCTTCGTTGCAGCAGAAACCATTGGCTCGAAGCCGTCACCGGCTTCCGCCTTGCGTTTCGTTGTGGCGTAGAATGAGTTCGATATCAAATTGAGCAGGACTCGTGTGATCTCCTGTGGATAGATATCAGCCATGCCGACGGCCGGATCGAGGTCGCGTTGCAAAACGATGCTGAAGCCAGCCTTTTCTGCTCGGGCACCGTGATAAGCGAGGTTCAGACTCTCATCGACTATCGCGTTGATGTCTGCAGGGCGATGCTCGCCGGAACCTTCACGGGAGTGCTGCAGCATGTTCTTCACGATGGAGTCAGCGCGCTTACCGTGCTGAACAACCTTCTCGAGGTTAGACTTCAGCATCCCCGTCAATTCGTCGACTTCTTCCCGAACATTATTGTCTAACGCGACCGGTTTAAGCACACCGCTCAGTTCGCCTATCAGTTCCGCCGATAGCGCTGAGAAATTGTTGACGAAATTGAGTGGGTTCTTGATCTCGTGGGCGATACCAGCAGTTAGCTGGCCCAGTGAGGCAAGCTTTTCGGTCTGCACCAGGCGATCCTGAGCGGTCCTAAGGTCGTCTAGGGACTGCGTCAACTCCCTGGTTCGTTCGCGAACCTGCTCGAACAGGCGGACGTTCTCGATCGCGATTGCGGCTTGGTCGGCGAAGGTCTCGACTAGAGCGATCTGTTTATCTGTGAAGGGCCTGACCTCCAGGTGATAAATCATCATGACGCCCAGCAAGTCATCGCCCTTGAGTATCGGCACCCCGAGAACTGTTCGGATCGTCTCGACATCTTTCGCCCCATAGGAATAGTTCGGGTCAGACAAAACATCGGGAATGTGAATCGTTCGGCGTTCGAGCGCGGCTCGGGCCGAACCGCTGTGCTGGCCGGGTCGGATTGGATGTTGCGCCACCCATTCCGTGAATTCTGGAGAGGAGTTAAAGGCAACTGCCATCCGCAGCAACTCACCATCGAAACGGAAGATAAATGCCCGGTCGGCACCACACAACCTGACTGAACTTTCGGCCACGGTTTGGAACACCGCATTCAGGTCGAAGGCCGACCGGCTGATGACCTTGAGCACGTCGGCGGTCGCCGTTTGCTGCTGTAGCGACTCTCGCAGATCTTCGGAGCTCGCGCGCAGCTCACGAAGCAACCTCGTGTTTTCGATAGCGATGACTGCTTGAGCCGCGAACTGTTTCAGGAGCGATATCTGCTTCTCCGAGAAACGCGCCGGCTCCTGCCGAAAGATCATGACATTGCCGACCACCTGATCGTTCTTCAGGAGCGGAACGGCGAGAATACTACGCGCACCCCCTAGATCGACCAGCGCGCGCCGGTTGGGTTCGCCTCTGCGATAGGCATCCGACTCGCGGAGATCGGGAACTTCTACAATCGGTTCGCCCTGCAACAGGCGGGCCGGCGCCGTGCCCGGGCCGTACTCCAGCGGCTGGCTGCGCCGGTATTCGTCATAGACGGGAGGGAGCCCGCGCGTGGCAGCGGTATGGAATAGCTCGCCGTCGAATGTATTGAGCACGCCGAAATCGGCAGCGCAAAGGTCCATCGCCTTGCCGAGCATCGCGTTGAACACGGGTGCTAGGTCGCCGAAAGAACCGCTGATGACGCTGAGGACTTCGGCGGTCGCGGTCTGTTGCTGTAAAGATTCGGAGAGATCGCGAGTTTGTCTCTGCACCTCCTCGAACAGGTGGGCATTCTCAATCGCGATAACGGCCTGACTGGCAAAGTTTTCCAGAAGTGCGATTTGCTCGGTGGTGAATGGTCTAACCTCTTGTCGGTACAGGTTGATTACTCCGACAATATTGTCATCCCTGATCATCGGGACGTAGAGCACCGTCCGCGCACCGCCGAGTTCGACGCCTGCGACCGCGTTGGGATTGCCCATCCGATAAGCGTCGCTCTCCCGGGCATCGGGAACATGCGCTGGTTTCTTGGTCACCCGCATCAGATCAACCGGGGTCGTTGCACCGCCAGTATGGAGGTGCTGCCGGCGATACTCGGCAAGTGCGGGAGGGACACCGATTTCGGCCATCGCCCGCATAGCGCCTGCTTCCATCTTATAGATGAAGCCGCATTGTGCCGCGCAGATGCGCATCGCATTGGCAAGCATCGCCTCGAACACCGGTCCGAGTTCACCGCGGGACGACGAGATAACTTGAAGAACCTCGGTGGTTGCCGCCTGTTGCTCGCGTGCTTCAGCCAGTTCGACGGTACGGCGGCTAAGTTCTCGCCGCAAATCGGCAGCCGACGGACCACTCGGGTGCCGGGTTTTCGCGTTAGTCTTGCGCTTCGCCTTGGGAGCCTTTCCGCCCAATTTGCGCGCACTACTCCGTTCCGGGGAACGTTGCGTCATATACAGCCTCTCATCTCAGGAGTAGGCATTCTATCGGCTTAAGGCGTTATCCCGGAAGGGCAGAAACTCCAAAAAAATTGCAGGCCATTAACGAGCCGATCCGATGTCCGAGATGGGGTTAATCGCGCCACTTTTGACCGCGCGACGGTCACTTCCGGTCTTCCCCGGTAAGCCGACATGCTCGGGGCCTGTCAGCATGTCCGAAACGTGCCAATAAGAGACTTCACAACACATTCCGAACGACCGGTCGCCGCCAACACTCAGTACTAGACCACAGCCACAATAACGTGAGCCTGAATTTTGGCAGCAACCTCGCCGCTTCCGTGTCTGCTTGCGATGGCGGACGCGGCTTGGTCGGTGGCGGCCTCCAGCTTACCTGCGTCTCGTGCTTCGATCTCGTTGCGTAGTGGGGTTCCCTGACAGTAGGCAACAGCAGGATGGCGCGGCGAGGATGCGCGGCTCTGCGCGGCTCTAGTCTCGATCACCACGCTGGAGAAGCCGGCCTGCTCCAGATCACGACGGATCAGTGTGGTGTCGTGATAACCGTGAGGCGTGCGTGCCAAAAAGCGGGAAGGATCGTCCGGAAAGACTTCTGCGAGCGCGTTCGTCACATCGTTCGCGAACACGTTCACCTCAATACGATCCCATACGTTGAACACGAAACGTCCGCCGGGTTTGAGCACCCTTTTTGCCTCGCGGTAACCCGATGGGCGATTGGGGAAAAACATCACGCCGAACTGGCAACAAACGAGATCGAAGGCAGCATCCTCGAACGGTAGTGCCTGTGCATCTGCTTTGCGCCAGCTTATGCGACTGTCAGCAGCATAGTCAAGCATCGGTTGGTTGAGGTCGGTGACGACGTAGCTGGCATCCGGCAAAAGCCTTGGCGTCAATGCGCGAGTGACCACGCCAGTGCCAGCAGCGGTTTCTAGAACGCTACTCGGCGACAGTGCAGCCGCTCGTTGTGCAATATCCTCGGCGAAGTTCTCGAAGATCAACGGGACCAGATAGCGGTCATAGCTTTCCGGGATCGAGCCAGCGAACACCTTGTCGCTTTCAGACATTGCTTGTCTCCTGGCCGCCACGTTTGACGCTGTTTGGCGATCTAGTGGACACCACACCCATCCATACGTCAGCGGTTCTGACATGAAGAATGTCGTCTGGGCCCGCGGCGCTTAGCCTCACTGTCATGGGAAGTTCTAAAGGGAGCGTACAAGTTGTGCTATCCGGGCCTTGATGCCTCCGTCGTGAACAAAACGGAGTGTTTTGCTGGTTCAAGATTTTATCGCTTCGGTCAGGTGGTGCTTCGAATATTAGACTGACGGCTTTGTCCGACGAAAGCAATTTCAATAACTGTATGTTCTTAAGGAGGAGGAACTCTCATGAAGCTTCGCGCGACGTTCCTTATTGCAGCAGGGATTTCAATCCTCATTTCGATAGCCGCCCCTGCCAGAGCCGCTGCACCCGAGTCCAAAAGTCAGATCACTATCCTGTACGATGCATTTGGAACCGATCCTTCGATGACGAAGGACTGGGGCTTCTCCGCCCTCGTGGAGATCGCCGGAAAACGAATCTTGTTTGACACCGGCAATGACGCCGACATCTTTGCAGCCAATGTGAAGGCGAAGGGAGTTGACCTCAAAACGCTTGATTTCGTTGTCCTGTCACACCGGCATTCGGACCACATGGCAGGCTTGAATTATGTTTTGAGTGTCAATCCGACAGTGAAGATCTACGCGCCCAAAGAAGGATTCGGCATCTACGGTTCGTCGCTGCCGTCGAGCTTCTACCGAAAAGATGAGACGTTGCCGCCGGAGATGCGCTACTACGGAGGCGCACCACCTCAAGTCATGAAGTTCGGTGCGGCGTGGCGTGGGGCCAACTTCGAATTGATCGACAAGACCACCGAAATCGCTCCGGGCATGACCCTGATAGCGTTGGTGTCCGATGCCCCCGGCACGAAGGAGCTCAAGGAGCTATCTCTTGCCGTGAACACCTCTGAGGGCATCTTATTGGTGGTCGGCTGCTCGCATCCAGGGATTGAAAAGATTGTCGAGGCAGCGGCAGCTATCAATCCTAAAATTCATCTGATTGCCGGCGGTTTCCACCTTGTCGTCGCGTCTGACGAGGATATCGCAAGGGCGGTGGCGGCTCTAAAAGATACCTTCAAGGTCGAAAGCATTGCCCCGGGCCACTGCACGGGCGAGCCAACGTTCGCAGCGTTGAAGAAGACTTTTGGTGACCGATATCTCTATGCGGGTCTCGGCACTACTCTACCGCTTGGAGCGAACACGGGCTCCGACATGCGGCGCGGCGAGGGACCGGCGCTGCAGCAAGATGATCTCACCACCTATCGCAGGCTCGCGCGACGGGAAGATCCGTTTGGTATCCTACAGGCGCGACGCTTACGTACAAAAGCTTCGCAGTTGTGAAGATGCAGCGAGCTAATGGTCGCACAGATCCCGGCGTGCGCTGCTAACGCACCGGGCTCCTCCCTCGGGTCAGACGTCATGCGATGGACGATTTAATCACGCTCGTCGCCCGACGCGCAGCCATTATTCGGATCGACGCGGTATTTCGGCTCAGTGTCCGAAC
>Ga0209517_10009930_pt1 | contig 10717 bp, 9 predicted proteins | sample PeaSoiMetSII2010_FD_187695 | JGI IMG/M metagenome (GOLD analysis project Ga0209517, IMG submission 187695) | Peat soil microbial communities from Weissenstadt, Germany - SII-2010 (SPAdes) (version 2) | ecosystem: Environmental > Terrestrial > Soil > Wetlands > Peat | place: Germany: Weissenstadt... | reverse complement strand
GAGCCGGGAGCGCGCTAACTTCCTTCTTGCGCATCCCTCCTCGGAGCACGACGAGGTGCTGCACCTCGGGGCCCAATCGATTGGCTAAGGCGTCCAGATGTTCATTCCGTTCCGTCAGCACCAGCGGCGAACGCCCCTCTCCCAGGGCTTGGAGCACGTCCTGGCAGATGAGTCGATTACGTTCTTCCTCGGCAACCAGTTCTTCATAGAGTTGGTGAAATTGCATCCGCACATTGGGATGCGCCGGTCGTAACGGACGAAAGCCCGTCGGACGAACCATCACCTTATGCTTAAAAGGATGAGCCGCCGCCTGCTGTTTCGCATTACCCCGATAACGCACGGGACCACATTGCATGAAGATGATCGGATGATGGCCATCCTTCCGCGCGACGGTCGCAGACAAACCCAGGACGAACTTTGCCTTGGCCTGACGTGCCACAAGCTCAAAGCTCTGGGCGGAAAGATGGTGGCATTCGTCAACAATCAAGTGCCCGTAATTCCCCACCAGGTCATCGACGGCCCCCTTTCGCACCAGGCTTTGAATCACGGCCACATCCACTAGACCGGTCGGCTTTTTGCGTCCCCCACCGATCCGACCGATGGCGCGCGCCGGCACGCCCAGGAAGGTGGAAAGCCGCTCGATCCACTGTTCCTGCAATTGCCGCCGGTGTACCAAGACGAGCGTATTAACGCCCCGTTGGGCCATCAACCACGCGGCCACCACGGTCTTTCCGAAGGCAGTGGTGGCCGCCAACACTCCCGTGTCATGGGCGAGCATGGCCTGGGCGGCGACAGCTTGCTCGGTGCGGAGTTGACCCTGGAATGTCATCTTTAGGGGTTGGCCGGCGTGGCGTCGGTCCTGAATCATCGGCCGGATGTTCAAATCCGACAAGGTTTGAAGCAGCTCTTCCAGGCAACCGCGTGGCAGCCCAAGGTGCTTGGAGTGATCCTCTGCGCAGGCAATGATGCGAGGCTTGTCGTAGGTCGAAAGCCGCATGGCCTGAGCTCTGTAGAACTCGGGATTTTGGAACGCCGCCATCCGGATCAACCGGTTGCGGAGGGCAGGAGCCAACCCCTCCTTCCGAATATAGATTTGATTGCCCAGGGTGAGTTCCAAGCTTTCCGGCAGTGGACCTGGGATCGAAGCTTCTCTCCGGCGCCGCGAGGGTGGAGTCAACCATGGGGCTGCTTCGTCTTCATCCTCCGCAGGCGCTAAACGCACGCCGATCACTTTACCCTTGGCCTCGGCGAGACGGACTATCTCTTCAACTTCCTGGCGGGTGATCCTGCGGATCGTGGACAAGAACTCCCATTGGTCAGGATAGGGTGCAAAGCGCTCGTCCACGAAAACGCTATGGCCCGAATCCCGCGAGCGTTTCTGTAGGGGCAGGGCGATCAAGTTGCCGAACCCACCGGGCGGCAGGGTGTCTTGATTCGGAAAGAAACGGTCGTAGGAATCTAGACCGATGTCCGGACGGCGTTCCATGGTTTCCGTCAGAAGGTGCGCCCCCAACTTCCGCGCCAAGCCGGCAGGGATGGCTTCGTCGAAGAAGAACCAAATGTGCCCACCGTGGCCCGAGCGTGATCGCTCCAAGGCAACTGGTACATTCTTTTGGCGGCAGGTTTCCAGAAACGCGACGGCATCCTCCTGCCATGCTGCTTTGTCAAAATCGGCAGCCAGGAAGAAACAGGTTTCGTCCAGCAGCATCGGATAAACACCCATGACGAAACCACGGCCTTGGTCGTCCCGACCCGAGAGATGCCGGCGGAGTACCTCATCAGTTACGGGAAGAAAACGCTGGTGGGGGCATTCGGAACATTTGATTCGCGGTTTTTCGCAAATCCCCGCGACCCACTCATTGGCGCAAGCCGGTGAATAACCGGCCCTGCCTGTCTTGCGGCTTTCGAAACGGCGTGGGTAGACATCTGCGCGCCCGCGAAACAAAGAACGGAAAAGGGCGATTTTGGCTTCGGCGGGTGAATGCTGATTCACGCTAACTTGCTGCAAGGCAGGAGGGCTGAGAAGTGGTTCCACGCCCCTATTTTACATTGGGCTCTCCGCCAAGCTCCAAGCACAATCGAAAACTGTTCACGCCCCTTGTGCGGCTGCACCCCGCTTGACGCTTACTGTGCTCCGATGGCGTACTGGGCCTGATCGATGCCATTACCAAATTCGACCCAAGCAAGAAGGTGAAGCCGGAGACCTACGCGCGGCGCCGGATTTGTGGAAGCATCTTAGATGGCCTCCGAGGAGCCGATCCAGCCTCCCGTGATGTAAGGCGCAAGAGCAAAGAAGTCCAAAAGCTCTATCACGAACTGGAGGTCAAGCTCGGTCGCCCGGTCACGGACGAGGAGATGGCCGCGATGCAGGGAATGAATCTGGCACAGTGGCACCGTGAGCTAAACGAGATTCGAAGTGCTAGGCTTGACTGCGGTACACGGTCCCTCTCAGCGGGTCCGAGATCCATCCAGAGGTCCGTTGAGCCAGCGTTCTTGGCAGGTGATGATCCCGATCCTTTTGACCTCTGTTTCCGTCACGAACAATCCGAGATTCTCTTCCGCGCCATTTCTGGACTGGGGGAGCGCGAGCGGACGATCATCGGCCTTTGTTACCAAAGCGGACTGACGATGCAGGAGATTGCCAGTCGTATGAAGGTACCCAACGATGGACGCATCTGACTTCAGTATGGTCGCCGGTATTTGACATGAAAACGTTTTCCCAGTATTTAGAAGTTGGGGATTCAAGCTAGGCGCTTTATCAGGCCCGCCTAGACCACTTCTAACCTCCAAATCCACTTGAGTACAACTGAGGGAAGCCGGTAGGCATGTCTCGATGTATTCAGATTACCGACCTAGATCGGTCGGTTCTCCTCCGGATGTTTGTATGCAGAAAACGAAGATGACGAGTCAGGCAAGCATGAGGCGGAAAACCACTACCAACTGGATCAGTGCGACGGGAGAAGAATTTTCGCCAGCCACGCTGCCGCTCGTGAAGTTGGGAGATGGTGGGAAAAGGTGAAGACCCAATCTAGAGATTTGATTGAGGAAAGGGGCGATAAGAATGGGACGTAGCGCAACTCCCCTGGAATGGAAGCACATCTTGAGCCAGGACCAAACCAGTCCGGTTGAGCTTACGAAGCGCGACGCTGCTGGTTGCTTTGCAGAACACCACTATACGCTGTCCGAGATCGCAGCAATGTGGAGCCTGAGCCACGATTTCGTCCGGCGGCTATTTCAGAAGGAGCCCGGAGTGCTAATTATGGGGCGGGAGGAAGGAAACGGCGGACGCCGCCGGTACGCGACCTACAGAATTCCCGCATCTGTGGTCGAGCGGGTTCACCGTCGCATGTCCAAAATTCGCTAGTGCTCGAATCAAAAGGTGGAATTACACCCATGCTCATCATTTTCCGGCGGCATCTAAAGAGTTGCCCGCACCGAAAGGACGGGCGTAGGTATCGGCGTTGTCGTTGTCCGATTCATGTCGAAGGGTTCCTTGGTAACGAGCCGTTCCGCAAGGCGCTGCACACCCTGATCGGCACGCGAAGCCCTGTGCTGGATTGGGAGCGGGCGCAGGGTCTCATTCGGGACTGGGAGGCAGCCGGAGAGCGGAAGGTAGCTTCCGCCCCTGTCACGCTGCACAGTGCCTGGGAGCAGTATCTGGACGATGCGTCCGCGCGCCATTTAGCAGAATCAACAATTCGGAAGTACCGATACGCAGCTCGAAATATGGAACTCTACGCGGAGAAACTCGGCTTCCGCTATCTGAAAGAGTTCACGCTGGAAGCGCTCAGGAAATATCGTTCAAGCTGGCCCGATGAAAATCTCTCTGCGCTGAAGAGGCTCGGGCTATTGCGGTCGTTCTTTCGGTTCAGCTGCGATAGCGGTTGGATTCCTGATAACCCGGCGAAGAAACTCCGCAATCCGAAGATCGTTGATCGCCCCACATTGCCGTTTGATTCAGAGGAGATGGTTCGCATCTTGACGGCCCTCAACGCCTACGGGGATACGAAGCATCTCAATGTCCGCCGGCTGCGAGCTCTTGTTCTGTTGATGAGATTCACCGGCTTGAGAATTAGCGACGCCGCTACGTTGCCCTGTGCTCGCGCCGTGGATGGCAAGCTCTTTCTGTACACTTCGAAGGCTGGCACGCCCGTACATTGCCCGCTTCCACCGGTCGTCATCCAAGCGCTGGAACGGATTCGCCGGCCGGGCGAGGCGTACTTCTTCTGGACTGGAAGATCAAAGCCGAAGACGGTGATTACGCACTGGTGGAGCTGCATCCGGAAGGTTTTCAAATTAGCTCGCGTTGACCGAGGACACCCGCACAGGTTTCGGGACACGTTTGCAGTGGACCTGTTGTTGCAGGGAGTTCCACTGGAGCGGGTATCGGTCCTGCTCGGCCACAAGAGCATCAAGGTTACAGAAAAGCACTATGCGCCCTGGATACGTGCCAGGCAGGAGCAGCTTGAGGCTGATGTTAAGCGCGTTTGGGAATCCCACCCCGAGACACTTGGCGAGACGAACCACACGTATAACACACGCGGAAAGACCTCTCGCGCTAACTAATTCATTTCACAGGCCGTTTAGATGGCGGAGGGAGAGGGATTCGAACGTTTTGGCCGTGCTGAAAACAGGCAACTTATTGAAAATTATCGCTTCACGAACCGCACAAATCTCACAAACTGGGCCAAACTGGAACGTAACTGGAACATCGCTTTTTCTTCGCCCCGGCTCTGTTGAATCCTCCGTGATAGAGCGGAACTTCAGGTTGTCGCCCGGCGTACTCTTGTTTCTCAAGTCTCGCCAAACCTGTCAACCAATTGAACGCGCTTCCGAGCGGCCGCCCTGCTGGCAAGTCACTTGTCCTCAGGGGCCAGCATGCACCTGCACGCACCATCATCGCGGATGAATCTAACTTCTTCGTTGAAGCTCTCGAAAACATTGCGGATTTGCGTTCGAAGCTCCGATTCCTTCTTGCAGTCAGGTATCTCAATTATCCTTCGCAGGTGGGAAGACATTAAGCCACGTATCTGAGGGTAGCAGGCAGCGCGAGATCGCCGAAATGCTCCTCCGATCAGATCCTTGAGCGTCGTAACATCCATTGAGAAAAAAGGGGAGATAACCCTTTGGGACGCAACTGAGGTTGAATCGCCGTAGAAACTGGTGCGCGTTGGCAGTCCGACGCCTAGTCGAACTCGTTCCAATTCCGCAGCGCGGCTTGTGAGGAGATTGATCATCATCAGGCCGATGTCCGGCGCCGCAGTATATGACGGCAGCGCCAGGTACCACTCACCGGCAATCGTCTTTTTGGCCGGCAGAGGGCACACTTGGATCTTCTCGCGGCGGTCCGGGGGCAGTCTTGACATCATTTGATCCAGCGTACTGTACCAGTGTCGCCATACGGTCGCCTCGGTATTGACTTCCATTGTCCCCTCAGTCGCTTCACTCGTCGGAGGCAGGGACGTAGCCAGCATTCTGCGAGTGAAGTACGCCCGACGGCAAAGTTGGCGATAGTAAACACCTGCCGTCTCGGCGGGCGGAGAGGTTAGCCACTTCGCCATACGGCAGTCGCTGGGGGCTGCCGGAGGGTCAGACAGAGAGAGGAGTATCTCAAGAAACAAGCAGTTATAGTTTTCGTCACTGACCTCCGGAAAATCAAAAAAGATTCCACCGGGGTTCGTCTTCTCCCACGTCTCGCAAGTGGACGCCAATTTCTCCCAGGAAGACAAGGCCTCTTTATCCGCCAAACGATCTCTGTGATAGGCTAGAAAACTAATATTTTCGAAGAACGGAACGGCGAAAAAGTAGCCCGGCGGCGCCGGCGCGGTAGCTCCGCCAGTCTGTGAAGGTGTATGAACATCGCGTTTGCCTTCCGCAGGAAGAAGGGAATGAGCCCAGACGCGTTTTTTCAATTCCGGAAGGAAATCCTTCCACTCGTCTGTGTTCCACATTGCGGCCGGGAATCGGTAGAGAGGTCGCTCTGCGGCGGCGCCTCTTCCAGCCCCTAGCAATTGGAACTCGTCAAGTTGAACCAGATGGAGCTCATCAATGGCGGAGGAGGGCGCCAGACCCAAGGCCTTGCTCGGGTAGGTGCTCTCCGGCGACTCAAGGCTGACCCTGCGCGTCAGAATCGACCGGATTTCCTTTAGGAATCTTCGATTGTACTGGTCCTGAATATTGCTCTCGCTGTGCAGGAAAAGGCGAATCGGAACAGGCTTGATTTCGCCTCCCGATTCGACTCGAAGAAGAGATAGGCTGGACTCGATTTGAATGCCTCTGCTTCCGACGATCAATTCGAACGGTTCGCGACGGTGTTGCATACCGCGTGTCTTCAAGACCCGGATCATCACATGATACATTCCCCGAAACTCGATGCGAGTGAATTGAATAAGACAGTCGGCGCTATCAACGATTGACCGCTGGAGAGTGGAAGCCTGATCCTCCTTAAGGTCTCCGCAAGAGAATAAGCTAGTGACCCGCAACCTCCTAATCTGCATTATTCATGAACGCGCCGCAGAACGCGGATTTGAGGCGTTTGGGGCCGGATGCTCGTGGCCTTGGAGGTCGGCCGGCCGCCGGAGGCGCATTTCCTCAGTTGCGGACCGGCTGGGGGCGAGAGTCTGGCTGATTCCGTCGACACTGCTGCCTGGGTCCGGCGCGGCGTCCAAGAGAGAAAGGGTACGGGGAAAAGAGTTGAGGGGCTATCCGCTCAAGGCGCCCAAGGCCAGGGCGATTTGACGAAAGCTGTTTAGAAAGGGAAACGAGACGGGAAGATGAATCACCACCCGGCGCACCGAAACCACCACCTGAGCGCCCAGTTTCAGCAGCCGTTCGCGCAAGGTCCACACCTGCGCCCGCGCGCATCCGGTCCGCGCCGCCCGCAGCCGCAGTTCCTGCATCAGAACGTAGGCAGCCGCCGTCATCAGTACCCGGAACTGGTTGGCCAGGAACTTCGAGCAGCTCGTGCGGTCGATCTCCAGGCCCTGGTGCAGTTCCTTGAGGCGGTTCTCGATTTCGCCCCGCTGGCAATAGACCTGTTCGTAAATCCAGCGCGGGCTCTGCTGCAGGTTGGTGATCAGGAAGCGGGGGTTGTCTTTGGGCTCCTTGCCCTCGGCTCGCACCACCTCCGCCTTGAAGATCGCGCGCCGCTCCGCCTGCCAACTCTCGGCGGCATAGCGGCCTTCCCCATAGAGGTGCTCGGTCTGGCCGCTCTCTTCCGAGAATCTCCGCGCCTGCTGCATCGTGGGTTCGGCCAAACGGTTCAGCACCGCATTTTTGGCCATCGCCACCACATACTCCACGCCCATCGCGTCCAGAAACGTCAACAGGAGCGGGTCAGCGAATCCGCCGTCCAGTCGCACTCGCAGGCGCGCCTGGGGAAAGGCCCGCCGCAGCTTCTGCAGGATGCGCCAGAGGATGCCGATAGCCCCCACGCTCGCCACGGCATTGCCGGGCCGCAGCACCGCCGTGAACAGGTATTGCTCCTTTTCGTCGTTGAAGCTGACGAATCCCATCACCGGCAAATAGCACCAGGTGTCGTAGTGGCCATTGAAGAAAGTCAATTGCTGAGCCCCGTGGGTGGGATCGTCGGTGGGGTCCAGATCGAGGGTGATGCACCGGGCCCGGCCGTGCAGCCGGCGGCGATGGCGCTCAACGACCCGATCGGCCAGCGCCTCCGCCAGCCGGTAAAGCTGCTTACGGTCGGGGGCATTCTCAAAGCGCGAGAGCGTGGGCTGCGAAGCCAAGTCCGCGCCCTCGACCGGGTCGCGCCCCACCAGCAGCTTGTGCACCGGGTCGGCCGCCAGCCGCGAGGCGTCGTTGGCATCGGCATACCCACAGGCGAGGCCGTAAATGCGCTGGGCCAGCAACTCTTCCACTTCATGTTCGACCTTGCCCGGCTGCCGCGGATCAACCAGACAGGCGGCCAAGGCTTCGGTCAATCCCAGACGGCGGTCGGCGGCCTTGAGCAGGATCGCGCCACCGTCCGAGCTGCCCTGGCGCTGGTCAAACTGCGCCACCACCGGCTTCGAGAAAATATCGGGGAACAACAGACGCTCTGTTGTGGTATCGTCAGCCAAGCGAAAGCCTCCTTTGGTCATTCAAACAACGTCTCGACAACGTGTTTGTACCATAGGAGGCTTTCCGTGTCTTTAAGAAACGCGAATTATTCGGGCTAGTGAAGGCGGGCGCACGTGGCAGAGGAAGGAAAAGTGTAGGAGGAAGTGTCCGGGCGAACACACACTCAACTCGGCAGGTACAAGAGATGCATCCCCTATGCCTGTCAGTAACATCAGGCGAGGCTTAAAGCACAGCGTGGGCACCCTTCAAGCCGCACGCTGGATGGTGGTGCTATGGCGTTGCGAGTCTGCGGCGTGCTCAAAGCCGCATACTGTGTAATATACCGCCTTGTCGAAATATCGCCCGACGAGCCGATGGAGTTCTCGGTCCCCATGCAGTTCTACGGCTGTATCGACCATGCCGGAAAAGTGAATGTGCTCGAGGAGATGATGTTTGATCTGGCCCAACGAGTAAACGATTTCGCTCAGAGCAATCCCCTCAGCAAACCGCTTCTTGCCCAACTGAGTGTAACTGGACTCAATCGCCAACTCGGTCTCGTCGTTGAGCCAGCGGCCTAGGTTGCGATAAACATCATAGATTCGATAATGCAACTCTTCACGAGTAAGGTGATGGTAGTGTGGTGTGTGATGGTTACTTAGCAGGTCGTCGATGAGACCCCTAGTCAACTGCTCGGCGTGGTCCTCAATGAGCTGTACCAGGCGAGCGGAGAGCATAACGCACCTCCTTCCTGCTGGCGTCACCCTTAATCTGGAACTCCCATCCAGGAATTCCAGCTTGCTTGAGTGTACACCCCGCGGCCTCGTTTTGGAACGGTCTATTTCAGTTATCGAGTCCGCTGGATTTAAGCGGCTTCTGAAGGTCGCCGGGAGGCTAGTCTCAGTATCGTTGTGGGAAATCCGCTTGCGATTCCGGCACAGTCTGGCGAGCGGTATTCAGGCCTCGGAATTCGAGGGGGGCATGACGGTGAGCGGCCCTTCCAGATCCCGCATGATGCGTCGACGGGGGGCTGGTGTGTTTTCCTGGTACTGGTAAACACCCGGTGCCGAGGCGCTGATAAACTTCCCGGAGGCCATCTGGCGGAGTGCCTTGATCTGCTCAGCCGCGGATCGTGAAACTGGCACGATGTACCGCGCAGCTTGGGTGAGGGTGATGCCCAACCGATGTGCCTTCCGGCAGCACTCTTTGATCTCCGCACCGGTCCAGCCTTCGTCATTCGGCAGATCACCTGACACGTTGTACTTCTTGAGATAGATTCCCCAGATCGTCTCCCGCTCTTCTGCCGTTGGTAGATCAAAGAAGAACGTACCCTGCGTGAAGCGCCTACGCAGCTCAGGCGGTAGGCTGGCAATCGAATTACAGGTGGCAATGAACAGCATTCTCCCTTGCGAGACTGCGTCGATAATCTGGAGCGCAGTACGCAAGCGTTCAGTTGAGGCACCCACCAGAGAACTCTCCATGGCTGGCAGGTCGAAAGCAATTGTGGGGATGCCTGCGGTACCGCCGGTGGCTTTTGCTGTCACACTCTTGGCGCTCCCTGGTGGGCCAATAAAGACGGTACCATCGGCCTCACGATCCTGCATATATGTCAGAATGGTCCCTGTCATCTCGGTCTTGACTCCGGACAGGTCAGTGCCAGTTCCCGCAAACGCCTTCTCAATCTCATCAATAAACACGACAACGCGTGGGGGATCGACACCTGCAAGGACCGCTCGCAGAAAGCTCTTGACGTTCTCGACCCCGCCAATGTCCTCAAAGGTCTCACCACCTCGCCACACCGACAGGCCTGGTGTCTGCTCAATGATCTGGCGCTTGCGCTCCCAGAGGTCCTCGGTATCGAGTTGCCGTTTAACCAGGGATATCGCCAGTGCCTGTTCTGCCGGGAATGCAGCCAGGCCAATCAGAGCGTCTACGGCTTTAACGATCACCGGATGCCCGGGCTCATCCAACTTGGCCGAATTGAAAGTCTCCCGAACAATTTGCTCTAGGTGGGAAGTTGAAGGCAGAGGCTCATCGAGAATAAGAACGTCTTGACCCAATTCCTGCGGCAGTGTCGCCCCAGGGGCTGCCAGCAGTACCAGCATACGGCCTGTTGCCTTGAACGAATCTCGCAGGTCCCAGGCCCCTTGCATCACTCCGGGGTCATTCCAGAAGCGGTGAGCGTTGGAGTAAAGCAGGAGGCCGTCATCGCCAAGCTGCTGGGCCACAAGCAGGGCATCGACCGGCCCAATCGAGGCAGCCTGACGTTCACCCAGCACACGCGCCAATTCGTCGCCACCGTCTCTGCCGACCGCATAGAGACCGCGGACCACATCCCACCCGAGCAACAGGGGAAGCTCCTGGCCTTGCTTGAGAGTCTCGATGATGAAATGCGTTGTGCTTGCCGGGTCGGCTGTGCGAACTGCCACAAGCGGAGTTGATACACAGCGCGCAGCACGGAACGCAGACGTAAACTCCTCCATTGATCGAATCATCTTCTGTGCTCCTTTCTGAATTACAGGGGAGAGCAATCGAGGGACACTGACGAGGTCTCTACCAGGGCAAGCCAAGGATGGGAAATCCAGTGACTTCTGCTCGCCCGTCTGGGTGGACAATCACTTCAACTGCCTGCGGGCCGAAATCCCTTACGTCATAACGGCTC
>Ga0209517_10009928_pt1 | contig 10718 bp, 15 predicted proteins | sample PeaSoiMetSII2010_FD_187695 | JGI IMG/M metagenome (GOLD analysis project Ga0209517, IMG submission 187695) | Peat soil microbial communities from Weissenstadt, Germany - SII-2010 (SPAdes) (version 2) | ecosystem: Environmental > Terrestrial > Soil > Wetlands > Peat | place: Germany... | reverse complement strand
AGGCTCCGGCTCTGAACCGCTGGTACGTCCAGCAGAGTCAGGTCGCCCCTGCCCAGTTCCTGTCCCAGGCGCGACAGAACCGCATCATCAGCGCTCAGCAATATCAGGCCCTGGCCAGAGACCCAAGAGCGCAGGCGGAATTCGCCGAAGCGTACAAGCTACAGCTAAATGCGATATCGGAGCGGGACGCGCTGGGGAACCTGACTCCGGAGGGCCTCGGTCGGGCGGCCAACTTGAGAAGCGGTATTGAGAACCCACAACTCGGAAGTCTAAGGGCAAGCAGACAAACAGATACACATTAGAGGAGCCTGCTACCATCGCGGGTCCTAGGAAAGGGTGTTGCCCGTCGGAAGATTGATGGGTTCCTTAGGTTTTGGAAAGTCTTCGCCTGAAGGCCGATTCCAAGGCCCCAATCGCTCCTGTGAAAGGTCGGTGGTAGAAGGGTAGTCAGTTTCCCATCGAGTCAGGGTTGATTCAAGGGCAAATGTCAGGAGAGCTTGTGTAAGTTTGGAAGCTGTTCGAGCCTGACGTCACAAGCGTGACCGAAAATTCCTTCGGAAGGTTCGGTGGGTATATCGTGGTTATCGCCGTGATTTCGCCCCAGGTCGGGATGAAGGTAATCGACCGCACACCATTAACGGAGGTGCAGGTAGCAAGGACCGGATATATCTGAATCATAACGACTGTGGCTGTCACTATTGATATTGAGGAATTGGTTGTTATGGTGAATGTCGTCACTTCTGTCGTAGTCTGAGTCGATGTCTGAGTGGAGGTCTTTGTGACGGTCTGCGGGAAGAAGACCGACCCAAAACCGAGTCCGAGCATGAGAAACACTAACGCTGCTAGGACTAACGACCTGTTCAAGATGGGTTTCGTTCAGGAAGCTTGCTATATTCCTTTGTCCGAACGGGTCTTCGTGTGGTCCGCGTTCGGTCGGGCGAGGCCTTGCCCCCTTAACCCATTGTCTCGAGGATGTCTACGCCGAAACGCTTCTCGTTTTGAACGAGTCTCTCCGCAACGTCGTTCCATATGCTTGTAGGTTCGCCATTCACGCCTAAGTAGCCGAGTTCGTTCTGTCGTTTTTCTATCAAGTAGTCCTCAGCCACGCACCTTGCTCTCTGACGTGGGTCGAGCCTTCCGTTGACCCAGTCCTCCTGCAGGAGGTCGAGCTTCTCGAAGGCGTTGTCGACGGTCATCCTCGGGTTCGTGCCCGTGTAGAACAGCCTGTCCCTGTAGGGATCGTCCCAGATGGATGGCTCAGACTCAGCTGCTTCCAAGGAACGCTTTCTGAGATCCTCGTCCCACCACACGTTGTCCTCGAACTGCTTCCTGTCAGGGAAGAGGGCGACGTTCGCCCGCAAGTCCTCGATTCGGGCCTCGAACTTCTCGTCCGCCATCTTGCTCAGGCCTTCTGTCCTGGCGTCACTGTAATCCGCGAGGAATCGGGCCACGACCCCTCCGGTTATCGCCCTGAGGAGACTCATCCTGTAGGGTTCGTCTCTCGATGGGAGGTCGTCTCGCGCGGTCCCGTCGGGGAAGGTGCACAAGGCCCTGAACAAGAAGCTGCGCACCTCCCCTTGGTGCGAGTAGGCTAACTCAATCGTGTGAACGTCCATGCGACGGATCAGCCGCAGGTTGGGGAAGCCGAAACCGATGGCAAGGCCGTCATTTCGCTCGAAGAGCAGGGACTTTCCTGTCAGGGTGAGCCTACCCTCGCCCAGTCTCTTCTCAACTGCCCTGACTGTGAAGCCGCCGTAGGGCCAGAGGGTCTCCACTTTCTCGTACGCCCGTTCTTGCATTTCCTGATTCTTTGATGAGCTTTTGCTATTAAAGGCCCGGTTCTGCTTCACTGACGGGTGGATTCCCTCCCCCGCGTCTTTTCGGGTGATGGCGGAGGGACTACCCCGACGGGCTGAATCACGGGCTGATTGTGCATATCTGGCGTTGCGTCGTTACAGTTGTGAGGGAAATGGTTGTGTTCGTGCCAGAGACTTGGGTTGTGATAAAAGAAGTGATGGTGTATGTGCCTGTCGTGGCAGACTTCTCGCAACTCTCTAATTCTTTCTGCATCGGGTTTTGCGAGGGAATCACGACGAAGACTATCAAGGCCAAGGTCAAGAGCACTATAGCGAAGACCACGAGTGCAATCTTGACGTTTCGCTTCATGAAAGGTCAAAGATGGATGAGGTTCCCCGTATTCATTTCTTTGTGAGAGCGGCTCTGTTCAATCAACGGCTCGCGTCCTCGCTGTTAAGTGTCGGCTCGTGGACATGGTTATTACAGAACGCCACGAAACTGCAAGAGGATTGAATCCCAAGCTACCGCTGGCCTTGGTCTGCTCTGCGGTGTCAGCGATTAGTTTTGGATTCGCATATGTAGCCCTTCGGAAACCTTCGACATCAATCACCGATTCAGGTTGGACAGGTGCTTTCCTTGGCTTGGTCTTAATCGGGTTCATGTTCGCGAGTTTCGTCGTGCTTATGCTGAAATCAAGAGTCAGGGACTAAGACTGAACCTCCTGCTTCATGCTTGCGTTCTGGATTATCGTGAGCGGCTTATTATCTCCCTTGGATGCCTGCGGCCTCTCGTGGAGTCTTCGCATCGAGACCCATGTGCGGCTTGAAGTTGAATTGGATGCGCTGGCCTTGCGCGAGTTGCAATCGGGCGATTCCGAGCGAGCTATGCCGCCGAGATGGGACGACAAGGAAATATTGTCAGCTTATCTGCGGGGCGACCTAGAGCGGTCTTTCGTCTTTACTCGTTGTAAGATTCGTCGCTACTGTGCTGTTACTTCCAAGAAGACGCTCTGACTGTTGCAGAGAAAAAGCCACTGAATTGTCACATTTCCTCCAAAGAGCGTCTGTTCAAGGGACCGGATATCGAGAGAGGGAGCCTGACCGTTCACCAAGCCTCCTAGCCTGGTCACGCTGGTTTCTTGCATCTGACCTTGACTGTTTGTCACGTTGAAGTATAGCTGCGGCTCAAGCTGGGCTGAGTTCGGCGTTGTAGCGGGACTTGTCGCGACAAACTTGTAGGAGCCGACACTGAAAGTGGATAGCGAATTCCAACTCCATGAGTCGAACTCCTGCGTGACGTTGAAGACGGTTCTGCTGTATGCGGATTGACTGTCAGACGCCGAGCTGTTCGTGGGCATTGAACCTTGATAGCAAAAAGTTTGATTATTTGTGGAGGTGGCCGTATCTGAACAGAATGATCCAGGTTGACAGGAAACTGGCTGACTTGCGTAGAATACGACTCCCGCCGCTACAATTACGATTATAATGCCGAAGACGATTGCCATTGTTCCGACCGCTGTTCTTGGTGGCATCAGGAAGCACGGTTTGCAAAGAAGACTTCGTAAGTAATACGCGTTTGTCCGAGCCGTATTTCTCAGGTAGATCCCCTAAGACGTATGTCTCTGGAACGGTGATTGAGCGAGCTACGCCGCCGACGATAGTTCTTGCCAAGGCAGCCCTACCGGGTCCTCGGGAGTCGAGGCTCTGGAACTTCTTATGATGCGTGTCTGCCGTGGATTAGGGTAGCTTTTCGTCGTCTCTTCTACTGCGCATCAAGATTCACCAGGAAAGAGACACCGGCACCTTGGAAACCACCGACATCATTGGGCGACACGTCAATTGTGAAATCAAAGACGTATGTGCCTGCTGCAACAGATTTCGGAACCTCCGCCTGGAAGTTGAACGTAGTCTCGCCGCTGGGGATTGCAATCGAAGTCGCGTTGGCTGAGCCCTGCCGGATTGCGACCGGTTCTGCGCCAGCGGTATTCGGTATTCCATCAGAGGCTGTAAAGTTGATTCCCGCCAGGGAGGGCGGAAGAACGGACGTACCATTACCTTCGTAAGCGAATCCAATGGTCAGGTTAAGGGGCTTCGTGGCGTTGAGCACCGCCTTGAAGTTTGCCAGCGGGACTGAATCGGATGAAGTACTAGATGCCACCGCACACGCCGAGGTCGGCCCGACGACTGAAATCGGGATGGGCTCGAAATTACTCATATCGCCGTGCACGAGGACAGGCGCGACACAGGATGTGGACGAAGTGACCGTTGTCGTCTGGGTTGTCGTGCTCGTCGATGTCAGTGTGGTTCTGATGCCCGACTCGTAGACGGTGGTCGATGCAAACACTATCGTGAGAGCCACGAAGAGGCCCAGCAGCGCGGACTTGGCGTTCATCCTAGGCTGGGTTTGGTCGGCAGGAGCCTCTTGAGGCTTTGGATACTTTGTTCGTCGCCGATGAAATTTCCATGCCCCTTAATTGTTCAGAATCCGCGTAATTGATTTCTTGGATTGGGAGGTCTAGGCGGAGCGTTTCAGCGAGCGAAATCCGTTCCCGGGAATGGTGATTGAGCGAGCTACGCCGCCGACCGGACTGCGAAGTGCAATATCGCAAAGTTGCCCCACCCGTCGCCCGCCACGAGGGTGTATGTCCCCAGAGCGAACGGGTGGTATGTGGAGTCATTCGAGGGGTCGGTCCAAGAGCCAAGATACGTGCCTGAGATGACGCTCGCATTGCTCAGTGGCTCGAATGAATAGTAGCCCGGGTTGTCCGATGTAGTGGTGAGCCCGCAGGGGGGTGTGCCAACCCGCGGTTGGAGCCACAAAGAGGTCCCGCCTGTAAAGTTGCTCAACCCGTAGTTTCCTTGAAGTAGCTCGTATCCTACTATGCCGCCTGCGGTACAATCCGTTTGGGTCCATTGGAAAAAAGACGAATTTAGGCCAGCTCCGTAGCTGACGTTGTTCACTCGGCCGAGCGTATTGAATTCGTATGCCGTGACGATCACCCACCCTTTGGAGTTGGTGGAGAGGTTGAGGTTCACGCTCAGGCACGTGAGCGGATTGAGGGTCGAAGCTGAGGATAGAGGCACCACGATACCTGTCAGCGCTGAGGTCGACGACTGCGGTAGCTGCGAAGACGACGAAGTCCCGATGCTTGAACACTGCGACGACGACGATGACCCTGATGTTGATGTCCTTGATGACTCCATGGTTGCGGAACTTTTGGTCATTGAAGGGTTTAGGGCTAGAGCAAGCCCAATCAGGAGAGCGACGCTAAGCAGTGCAGCCAATACCACCGAGCGTTTGTGGTTCAAGGCGCGAAAAAATCGGGTCACGGCGATATTTTAGGGGTTCGCATCACTGTTCTGTCAGATTGGGCGGCTCTACCCGAAGCGTTTCAGCGAGCGAGGATTTCGTTTCCGACCGAGCTACGCCGCCGACACCGGGATTTTTGATTCCCCTACAATGGACGGTGGTTTCGAGCGCATCCGAAGGTCCCCGTCTCGACTCATCAAAGCGGTTCTCTGGTCGGATTGTGTGATTTCACACTCATGTCAACGGCTTTTTGCCTCCGGGAACGGCGCCAAAAGAGGGCAATCAGCGCAAAGACGATCACTATTGTCGCCGCTGCCATGGTAATGCCATAGGACGCAATTTCACTGCTCAAGGTGCTTGCCGGTAACGCCGTCACGGTGATTCGCCTGTCAAAGGTGCCCGACCTATCGATGTCGGTTCTTGCGAGGATGTTGTAGGCTTTTCCCGGGGTTATGCCGGACGAGGAAGGGACTGGTAATGAGAAGCTCACCGTCTTTCCCGTCGGAACTCCGGGGGTGCTACCGATGCCGGTCCCATTGATGAAGTAGGAGATGGCTGTGGTGTCGCTCCTTCCCGTGCCGTTGTTGTCGATTGTTACGTAGAGGATCGCGCTCCCGTTGTTCTGAGGCTGGGCGACGAGCCGAGCGGAAGCGATGAAGTAATCACCGCACGAAACGCCGGGAGCAGTGCATGGAGAAATTGTCGTGGTAGTTAGCTGAGAAGATGTCTGCGTGACCGTCGTGGAGGACGCGACTGCAGGTTGAATCTGCTGGACAAACTGCGCTAATGGGACGCCATTCGCCTTCACAGGAAGCCACGAGTCGGCCTGGGGGTACATGTTATCGAGAGAGTACACGTTTCCTCCTTGGATGTAGAATAGCCCCTGAGCGCCGGCCGTAGTGAGGTCGTAGTAGATACCCAAAATTGAAGGCTTACCCGTCAAGAAGAATACGTACGATGTCCCCACAGACAAGGTGGGATAGCCGGTGACGTTCATGGTCGTGTGACCAAACGTTCCCCCGACTTGTGGGACTATCGTCCAAAATCCGGGCTTGAGGCCGTATCCGTGGTCAAGCAACACAGTGGTGACAGTGACGTTGTAATCTGTCACCGGGACCAGTGGGACACTCGCGCCGAATTCGATCGAGTCATTCACGCCTATCGTGTTTTCGGCGGTCACGTTTCCAACAATTACTGTTGTGGAAGCTGATGCGAGGTCTTGCATAGTCGTGTACGTGGGCCAATCCTTATTCAAGTCGAGCGTGCAATTGCACGAACGGATTATCCACCCGCCGGTGGTTGTCGCAGTACCCGCCGCACTGGTCTGCGTGATAGAAATCGGTGGGGGGAACGAGGTCAAGGTTGTTTCCGAGGGCGAGGAAGTGCTGGTCTTGGTGCCTCCGGCGGTGCTTCCGGACAGGTAGCCGACGCCGAAGCTCGCCACAACCAAGACGGCGACAAGTGCCGCGAGGCCTTCCTTTCTCATAGCTCCTCTAGATTTGGAGGGGCGGGGTGGCTATTGAACCTAGCAGGCAGAGCGAGGTACGCCGCCGACGCGGAGCTTCTTTGATTAGAGGAATGTTCCTAACCTATCTTGGTCAGCCTACAGAGCTGTTACAGTTGTGGCTTCTATGTCGGCTGGGTCAGAATGGCTCAGCGGGCCTGAGTTCCAATTGGCAATCGCATGGATCGTGTAGTTCATGCCGCGGGTAATCTGAAGCTCGGAGTTAGGTATCATGAAAGTGTAGTTGGTTGCCTGCTTGCCGAGGGAGTTGGAAGTCCAGTTAGGCCCCCAATCGGGGCCGGTAGAGACAATGTGGATGGTGGTGACGGTGACTTTCACGGAGTACCCTCCGTTCACCGGGTCGGGCAGAAGCCATCGTAATTCAATCGATGAACTGTGCGTCCGCAAGCCTGAATAGAGGGCGGGCTCATTTCAGAACGGGAAGGATTTGAAGAAAGAACTGCCTGCGGTTGCCGGACCAAAGAGTGCAATCGCAGTGGCACTGGTTCTGACCGCAGGGGCTTTGGCCGCAGGGGGATACTGACTATCGCTCCAGGTCAGGGCACCAACAGCTCCAGCACAAATGTCGCGCAACAGAAGCCCATGGCCGTCCAGCCAAATACATCGACCGTGGACACATCCTCAACTAGCTCAAGGGGCACTTGGTCCAACACGACTGTCTATGTTGGGCCTGACTTCAAATGTGCCTCATCGCGAATACAAAGACCCGGGTACAAACATGACGCTGCGAGCGTGGGTGACCGACCCAATTTCCGTTTCGGGTGAGGTCACAACTCCAGATAACGTGACGCTGCCGATGAGCGTGACACACAATGCCAACGGCACCGTTTACCTGACTATCACCTTCGGCTCGAGTTTCCCTTCGGGATATTACGTCGAGAGGATTACCGTTGTCAAGGGCGCTAACACGTCCCTTACTGGGAACTCAGAGACTTGGACTCCCTCGACGCAGCCGACAACCTACCCAGCGACCAATTTCGGGCCTTAGCTGTTTGCTCGTGAGCCACTTGTTCTCGCCCTCTACGGTCATCCCTGCGGCCTCTGCGGGAGTCCTCCCCTCAAGGCCCATGTTTGGTCTGATGAAGTTGTGGTGAATCTGCATCCCCGCGAGTATCGGGGAGTCAGTCACATCGTCCTCAGCGCCGACACCTACAGGGGCATGGGCCTGATGGTCGGCGACCGCGTGACGCTGGAGATGGCCAAAGTCTAGTCATCTCCAGATGGTAACACGTGAGAGGGCGATAGAGGCGGATCTTCTCAAGCTATGCTAAATCTGAGCCTGAAGACCGGAACACGCCGCATCTTCATTCAGGGCCGCTCTCGTGCCGTTCGCGAGTGCCGCATACGAGTATGCGATGTACTCGCCGGCGTAGACTCCCTGCGGGACGACCGTCGACCCGCTGGGGAGCCCCTCGCCGCAGGGCCAGACCGTGGTGGTCTGGGGCCAGAGGACGGGGAGCCTCGAATGCGTTGCGCCGGGACTTCCCCACGGGACCGTCACGTTCCCCGAGGGCAAGGGGATCGTCATGTTGACCACGTTGTTCACTTCGACGCCGACCACGATGTCGTTCCATCTCTGCAAGCTCCCGGCCTCGATAAAGTAGAACGCGCCCGAGGGGTCGGTGATTGAAACCCAGCCGGATGCATCGGTCGTGTACTCCTTCAGCGGGCAGACCGCGAAGGCGCTTGTGGTCGTCGTCCCGTTTACCACTATCGTCCCGTTGCCGACGACGATCGCCCCGTTGGGCACCTCATGGACGCACTCGCCCAGAGTAGGCCCATCCGGGGTGAACGTCACGTCGTTCGGGGACGAGGCCGGGCCGGCAAAGACCGAAACTCCCGCCATGGGGGCCATCCCGAGTCCGTTCACGACCTGTATGAGGATCGCCCCTCTCGACCCTGTGTTTGATGAGGAGTGAGGGTAGGACGACGCAGTGGACAGGGTCCCTCCCCCGGATTCCCCTGATTCGAGTACACCAAGATGGCCGCCACCGACGCAATAATGACCGTCACTGCTATCGCCACTGCGGGAATCTTCCGGGAGCTTCCACCGGTTGCCGGTGTCAAGCGGGCCGAACCTCGAGGAAGTTTATGATTTGGTGCGATTAATAGTTTGCCGAGGCTACATCCATGGCGCGGCCCAATCCTCGTCTTGTCTCGGTTCTGCTCCGTAAGCGGGGGGATTCAATTCGATGCTCCGGTTGGGGGGATGGCCTTAGGTGCTAAAGGGAGGGAAGCGGCCTCGACAGATATGCCCAGAGGAGGAAGACTACGACGAATAGGAGTAATAGCGCCCAGGCAATTACGGCAACCCTGTCCATGAGGACTCAAGCGATATCCTCCTCGGTCTGACTTAAGGACTTCGTTAGGAGCGCAAGCCACTCAAGAAAAGTCATAGTCACGGAACCTTCCAGCCTTTCAGCTCCATGATGTCCGGCTGACCAATTGGCATTATGCCAACGTTGTATCGTCTCGTCATTCTGTCTTCGTCTCTGAGATTGGAGCCAGAAAGCGTGATTGAGACCACGTAGCCCGCCCCAAATGAGGCGTCGAAAGACTCGAACTTCACATTCTCTTTGAGCTTTAGGGAATCAGGCTCTCGTCCCTGAATCGGTTGCGAGAGTCCGATTACTCTTTTCTTGTAATTGTAATACATCGCGATTGAAGGCGAGGGGTCATTTCTGACCTTCTCGGGAAGAACATCAATATTCTCAAACATCTTGAATTTCGTTATCCCGACTTCATGGTGGGCGGCTGACCAGAATTCTATGGCCACGCTTACGCCAAATGCTGTGCTACTCCCGAATTTACTAACTTCCATCCGAAATACCAGTCCTTGCCTTCCCCATCTGGGTCTTCGGACGGCATTTCTTTGTAGAATCTGGTGGTCTGAATTACAGGTTGGCGCTCTCGTTCCAATTTGCGATTCACCAACCAAAAGATTGCCCCTGCAATCGGGGCAATGACCACGAAGAGGTTGGCAAGCGTTGCGAGGTTTGCCGAGTCGAAAAGAGTCGTGTCCAAAAGTCAGGAGTCTCCTGCTTTAACCGTGTGTCTATCCCCCCAAACGGAGCGGCGAGGTCTATCCCCCTCGGTTCGGAGCAGAGCCCTTGTCTCGTGTGAGATGCTCCGGTATCAAGCGACAACTAGAAAGAACCCGTACGGACACTCAAGCTTCTCAGGGTTACAAAGTGTCCTGGCGCTTTTGGTTTCGTGCGGGTTCTGTAGGCACATAGCGCTTTCCTTCTCTTCGCAGTAGACCCTTCCCAGTCAAAATCTTGAGGTACCTCGACACCTGCCTGGGTCCGACCCCAAATCCCGCCTCCTTGCATTTCTGCGCGATCTCTTCACGGGTCGTGAAGCCGTGTTCCACGATGTATGAGAGGATCTTATCCTCCGCGCTCAACTGCTGGCTTGTGCTCGATGGCTCCTCCGGCCCCTTGCTCTCCTCCTGGGCCTTCGGCTCTACCGTGTTCAGGCTCTCGAACTCCATCACGTCCACCCTGTACTTCACGGGGTCCGCCGGCTGGTCCTCGCCCAGGATCTGCCTGAGCTGCTGCTCGTGGTTCTGGGATGTGACGACGAACCTGATCTGCTCGTAGGAGTCCTTGTTCTTGTGGTAGTTCCTCAGGAGCTGTTCCTTGCTCTTCTGGGGCGACATCTCTATCTCCACCGCGGTCGCCGTCGTGTAGTCCCACACGTGGGGGTTGGATATCCTCTGGTCGTTTCCCATCTTGTCCTTGACCGTCTTCGGGGCGGGCTTCAGGACGGCGATGTCGGGCCGCTCCACGCTCGTCTCGCCCCAGTCGACCACGCAGTAGTAGCCCAGTGGCCAGTACTCCTCCTTGAGCAGCTTCTCTATCACGCGCGCGTGCTTCGGGTCTCCCATCTTCGAGGGGCCCACGCTCATCTTGAACCACTCCAGCGCCCTGGGGGTCAGGCTGTAGATGATGGTCTTCGCCCTCTCCATCTGGTCGCGTACCGCGGGGTCGGGAGGGACCAGTATCGGGTTGTCGAAGGCGTCCCTCCCCTTCATCACGTACTGCTGCCGCGTGAACGTCTGCGTGAGGTAGCCCGTGTTCACCAG
>Ga0209517_10009927_pt1 | contig 10718 bp, 12 predicted proteins | sample PeaSoiMetSII2010_FD_187695 | JGI IMG/M metagenome (GOLD analysis project Ga0209517, IMG submission 187695) | Peat soil microbial communities from Weissenstadt, Germany - SII-2010 (SPAdes) (version 2) | ecosystem: Environmental > Terrestrial > Soil > Wetlands > Peat | place: Germany... | reverse complement strand
CAACGCATACGTATAGGGATCGTGCGGCAACGAATTGGAGTCGGTTTCCCAACTCCCATAGACCTCGTTGCCAACCTCCCAGTATTTGAACCCGAGCGGAGACGGCCTGGAGATACGAAGGAAGTTTCTTTCCATCATCGACTCCCAGCGGAGCAGCGGCGCGCAGAGAGGCCCAATAGCCGGCCGTTTGCCAGGCGAGGCCTGTGGGATCGGTTCCCAAGGGCACTGGACTATTGGTCGGCGCATTGACATAAGCGACCCAAGCGGCGGCCTCGTTGGTAGAACCGGTGCCATAATTGAGTGTGATCATCGATTGAACGTTAGCGTTGGTTACCAGGTGGATGAAATGCGCCGTGCTGGTGGTCCAGGTGAAATTAGCGCCAGTCTGTCGATTCGTTACCCAGTGATAATCATCGGAATCGGAACCACCCGGGAAACGCATGGCGCGAGTGCCCATGTTACTTAGCGCGTTGAGGGTGGAGGGCGAGTCGAGGGCCGAGTCCCAAATCGCGCCATTCATCCCAAACCAGCGGGCGTCGGCCGTCCGGACGCTTTGACCGGCGTCAACGGTCAGGTGAGTAACTGCGGGCGGGGTCGAACTGATCAATTGAATGTCGTCCAGGTAGAACGTCGGCTCGGTTGAGCCGGCGGAATCCTGAATGGCGAATCCGCTGAAGTTGGTGGCGTTGTTGACGTCGAGGGCCGCCAGGGGGACAAAGTACTGCCGCCAGGAATTCACCGATGGCGCGGCGAGGGAAAACCGGCCGGTCTGTGCGGTCGGCCCGGGGCCGAGATTGCCGTACATCTGGAGTTGTTGGCCACCGGAGGAGCCACCGTTGAGCCAGAAGCTGATAAAAGCGAAAGCGGAGTTGGTTAGAGGCGAGTGAAACAATTGGAGCCCCCCGTAGGCATTCGTGATCGTCACGCTAATGGAATAGCTGCCCGAGTGGACGGGGGAGGTATTGGCGAAGTTTCTGGTTATGCCATAACTGTAATCCAACCAACCGGCTGCCAGAGAATCCGCATAGATGGTCAGATTGCTCTGCCCCAGCGATGCGAACGGGAGTAACGATAAAGCGGCGGTCAAAATCCAATCCAGAGCGAACCTTGCGCGGGTTTTCGAATCCGGATTTTGAGCTAAACTGAGACTTTGAAACGGCATACCGTAGGGTAGCCCATGCACCGCACGCCTTCAATGGCAGTCGCACGAACGCTCAAAGACGAGCGGCCCTTATGCTTGTCGGAGCCGATGGCCCAAAGACTGCTAGTTCCTTGCTGCTATGCCGTGGCCAGGCCGGGAGCAGAGGTTACGCCGCCAGGAAGTAAAACAGGACAGAGTGCAGAAAATGGACACTGAAGCCGAGGCTTCACACGCAGCCGTGCAGACCGGCTCGACCTCCTACCGAGAGTTGAGCCCTGGCTTCCTCACGCTCGCCGTAATGGCCCTCTCACTTCTTGTGGACGGCTGTAATCTGAATCCGCGGCAGTCTTATACGGCCCTTGTTGCGCCGAAGTCGTCGATCACGATGTCCGGCAAAGAGCAAGAAAGCTTCTGCACGGCAAAACCGCAGGAGCCAGCGCCAAAGCCCGCCTCGGCCCCAACCTGTCCTACGCGCGTCACTGCCAGGCCATCTTTGGCCAGCCCAAAAACAGCCGTTCAACCCGCTACTGCGCCCGCGACGCCTACCGTAATTGCCACTGTACGCGTTAAGTCCGTAGCTAACCAGCCCGCTGCACCGGAGCCTCCGACGATCCAGCGCACTACCGCCACACCCTCCGCACCGGCCAATGCGCTTGTCTTTAAAGGGCCACCGCGCAGCGCGGCCTCCACGCGAGAACCTCGCCGCCAAGGCCTCGTGTGGCTTGTGGTGTGTTTTTCTGTGATCGCGGCGGCAGTTGGAATTGCGGCTGTCCTGCGCCTTCGCCGCGAAGCAACTGATCTCCCCAAGGCCAGTGACGGTGAGCCCTCTGGCTCCGGTGAACTGGCGCTGGAAGGCGCTCCAAAGGCGCCTGAGGCGGCACTGGGCGAGTAGAATCCGTGCCGGGTCGAATAGCGGGAGGAGATCAGCTTGCCGGCCGCTGATTTTGGGGCCAGTGCTCGCCAGCGCTCTTGAGCACGTTTTGCCGATTTGCTTTTACTTGGGCTATCTGTTACAAAACTCGACCTGTTGACTTGTCGGGAAGGTTTTAGGATCGGGTGCCATTGGCCACCTAGGCGGACGCAGCATGCGGAACAATAATCGCAGCCCGGACGGTAGTTTGAGGGCGGGAACATTCGCCACGAGTCTCCTGGTTGGCCTGCTCTTCCTCATTCCATTGTCCGGCCTCGCAGCGAAACTGAAGGTCCCTCCGGTCGCGGGCGGAGAGGGAATTCAACAGGCGCTGGACCAGATTGGCGTGGGCGGGCAGGTTATCCTGAGTCGCGGGACTTACCTTGTCGATCGGCCGATTATCCTGCGCCTGGACGGGCAGATGTTACGCGGCGCCGGGCCCGAGACAATCCTGTGTCTAGCCGACAACGCCAATTGCCCGGTCGTCATCCTGAGCCCTCCGATGGACGACCCCAAAAGGCCGACACAGGGCCTGCAGCTTCGGGACCTGCTCGTGGACGGCAACCGGACCAAACAGCAGAGGGAACTTTGGCGATTTCTGCCTAGTGGCGCCCGCATCAACAGCAATGGCATTCATGTCTGCGACACGGATGATGCGATAATCGAGCATGTCATCTGCCGTCGTTGCCGCTCCGGCGGTTTGGTGTCCACCGGACACACACGGCGACTGACGGTGCGGGATTACACGGCTTTCGACAACCAATTTGACGGGCTGGCGTGTTACCGGACGGAGGACAGCCATTTCAGCCGGTTGAACCTGCACGACAACCTGGCAGCGGGAATCTCGCTGGACCTGGAGTTCGACCATAATGTCATTAATGGGGCGGTCCTAACTGGCAACGACCTGGGCGTTTTCATGCGGAGTGCTCGGGACAACGTGTTCGAAAGGGTGACTATTCGCCGCAGCCGGCATGACGGAGTGTTCATGGCGCAGGTGGGCGAGCCGACCCAAGCCGGGTGGCAGCTTTACCCCGGTACCCAATGCACCGGCAACAGGTTCTACAACTTGCAGGTGACCGACTGCGGCGGTCGGGCATTTCAGGTCAACAACGACTCCTGCACCAACAATGTCATCAACGGCGGGCAATTTCTGGACAACGCGCAAGGCGGCCTTTCTCAGCCCGGGAGCAATCCCGTCACGTCGCACGCCTTGAAGGTGCATCCCCTTCCGCTCGATATTCGTTAAGATGCGCAGGCAACAGCAGTCTAACACCCGCGTTTACAACAACGCAAATGCCCCCGCAAAGGCCGCACGGTCGCACGGTCGGAGCGATTGCAGCCCAATGCGGGATTTGATACCTTCGAACGGTGTGTTATGAGCTTGGCTGCACTGCAAAACTTGGACGCCAGTGAGATTATTCTCATCCTGCCCCTCACGCTCGCTTTTTTCGCGGCAAGAAAACTGCCTGAACTTGCCGAGGGTTTTTGGCAGGGCGTCAGGGAATTCAGGAAGGTGACGCAGGAGATTGCCGAGGAAGTTGCCTCGCAGCTTGATGGCAATGGTTCAAGCGAGGTGCCAAGTCCCCGGTCCTGATGGCGTTGGCATTCATCCCGGGCGCGGTCTGATTAAATCTGGTGATGTATGAATTCTCCAAGTGAGGCCAGCCTGGCTGTGCTGAACATGGGCGGAGGCCAAATCGTTGTGATTCTGGTTCTGCTCTTCATCCTCGGCGTAATGGCCGTCGGCTTTTTGGGGTTGATCTACCTGATAGTCTATGCGGTGCAACACCGGCCACCGCCGGTCCAATCGACGTTACCGCCCCAGGGATTAGTGGAGAACCAGCAGAAACGGGACCGCGAGCACGTGCAGCTTTTGGCAATTTTCCACTTCGTGTTCGCCGGGCTTGCGCTGGTGGGGATGGGCTTCCTTTGCGTCCATTATGCCATCATGCACGCGATCTTCTCGAATCCTGAGATGTGGAAATCTCAGGCCCCGCCGCCCAAGGATTTTCTGGATGTGTTCATCTGGTTCTACCTCTTTATGGGGGTCCTTTTCTTGACCGGCCTTGTCCTGAACGTGCTGTCGGGTCTTTTCCTGTGGCGGAAAAGGCATCGGATTTTCTCGTTAGTTATTGCGGGATTGAACTGCCTGCAAATCCCGTTCGGGACGGCCTTGGGCGTGTTTACAATTTTGGTGCTCTCCCGCGAGAGCGTGCGCCAAATGTACTCCGGCCAGACCGAGGTTTAGCGAATGAAGCAAGCTACATAGTTCTTCATTCGTCCCCGTGAATTTGGCGCTGAGATCAAAATTGCTGTTGACGACGGCCATCTCTTGAGAGCGGAAGCGAAACCGGGACCTTTTTTTGACCGACTCTTGGTCACCTCGGCCGAGAGATTCGATCAGAAACCCAGTTGGGCCGCTATACCCTGCATGGAGGTGATGACGTGCGTGATATGCTCGTCCAAAGTGAGGCCAAGCAATTCGGCACCCTTTTCGATGTCTTCGCGCCGGACCGCCGCGGCAAACGATTTTTGCTTCATTTTCTTTCTCACGCTGCTGGCAGCCATGCCGGCGAGGCGTTCGGGACGCACGTAAGCCACCGCCGTGACGAACCCACAAAGCTCGTCCACGGCATAGAGCGCCTTGCGCAAGGGACGATCCAGCGGAAACTGATCCCAATTCCAGTCCGCATGGGCCAGGATGGCGCCGACGATTTCTTCGTCCACCCCGCGCTCACGCAGGATGCGGGCGCCCTGGCGGGTATGGTCCGGCGGATCGGGGCAGCGCTCGTAATCGAAGTCGTGGAGCAAGCCCGTCGCCCCCCAAAGTTCGACATCCTCGTGAAACACGCCAGCGTAATGCCGCATGGCGGCCTCCACGGCCAGGGCGTGTTTGAGCAGGGATTCGGATTGAGTGAATTCCTTGAGAGTGGCTAGGGCCTGGTCATGGGTCATACGGCTACGAGGTAGTTGGAACGGGCCGGAATCGCTCCGCGGCAAGGTTGCGCCGACCCACCCGCTGGACGGCTCTGGCCTCGCGGACGAACGAGAGTTTCATTGCCGATGATTGTGGCACTTTGCCGGCTCAGATCAACCTGATTCCCAAACGCTTCGCGGAGGATTTAGAGCGCTGGAGCAAGCACTTAGTTCGCCCCAGGTAGTTAAACCCGCCGGTTGACGCGCTGGCAGGGCAGGGAATAGACTTCTCCAATGAGTTTTTTCACCAGTCAGATGCTCCGCTGCCGGCTAGGGTTGGCATTCGCTGGTCTTGCGGTTGCCGCGCTGACCTTCTCATCGGCGAGGTGCAGGGCAGAGGACATCACCACGATCACCGGCAAAACCTACAAGGATATCAGTGAAGTGAAAACCATGCCCGACGGCATTATTTTTTCGGCCGTTTCAGATTCAGGGCCCGTTCGGGTGAAAGTTTCATTTAGTGAGTTGCCCGAGGAGGTCAAGAAGAGGCACGGCTACGATCCGTTCGAGGAAGGTTTATACAAGGCCCGACAAGACAAAACCGTGAGCCTGAAACTCGATTCGGCGTTCCGAATGGCGGACCTGCCTGAGGCCAAGAAGAGAGCCCAAGCGGAGGGGAAAATGCTCGGGTTCATCATGGTGTGGGACCAGTTTTTCCGGCCAGCCCATCCGATGGGGCGTGGCGGCGCCAATGCGCTGGCGGGCTTCTACACCGTTTTCCATAATTCCTTGGTCCTCGTTTTCGTGCGGCATGAGAGTGAGTTGAACCTGGTTCCTGCGGCGGTGAGAAAGGGGTTCCTTGGCCCGGAGGAAGGCGGTTTCGCACCCAACATGGCCGTGGTTAGCAGTGACGCTTCACAGTTCATCTGCGAAATCCCCCTCGGCGGGAGCAACAGCGACGGCTCGATTCGCGAGAGTCTCTTTAAAAAGAAAATTGCAGAAATAAAGAACTTTCGCTAGCGGCTGGCCTTGGCGCAGATAGGGCGCGCCACTCCGTGCGCACCGTCCGTGGGTCGCCGAACAAATGCTCCCCTCACCAGTTCGGCGGCGCGCAGAGGACTGCCCTCCCTAGCGGGTCTCAGGCTCCGCTTTGCCCGGTGGGGGGTTTGGGGCTCATAGGCTGAGCAGCCTCCTAGCACTAAATTGCCTGCCGCGGCCGGCGGAAGTGTTGGAACAGGACCGCGACCCAGACGAATGTGCCCGCGAGAAAGTAGCCGACCACGACCAGGAGAATCGGAGTCGAGAGGCGAGGTGAGCTTTGTTGGTTCGCCTGAACGATGGAATATTCGATCCCTGTGACAAAACCCACCGCCAGGCACGCAAACCAAAGAGAGTGGCGGACGAAGTAACCGGATGTTTGGTTGGCTCGTTCGGGAGCCAGCCAGTATTCTCGATTAGGAACATTGATTAGGCTGGCTGGCAGAAATTGTGCAGCGAAGGAAAGGCCCACCACAAATAACGGAAAAACCAAACCAAAGATGAGCATAAAAACTTGGTTCGCAGGTCGGCTCATCCATCCATTGGGCTCACCCTGGAGATTGAAATGTGTGGCAACCCGGTCAGGCAATTGAGTTCCAGACCAGGCCCAAACGCCAAGAAAGCACAGATAAAGCAGCGCCAGGAGTATTGCTGGATTACGCAGAGGTTTCATCGGATCCTTGCCATGCGATTTTGAAGCCGGAATTTCACGACTTTTTTATCGGATCTAAAGCCACGATCAGCAAAGTGCAAATCGGCCCAAGAAACAGGGAGAAAAACCACCAACTCAGGCCACTTCGGCCTTTCGCCTGGGCCAACCCTGCGTTGATGAGCGAAAGCGTGAACCATCCGACTGCGTATTCACCGGTGCTGGTGGGCATAATCTCAACGAGTTGTTCACTGCCCCGTTTGTCGCACATAATAGCGAGCCGGTCGATTACAAAGGACTGGGCGGTTTGGACTGCCGAACCGTGCAGCGGAGATCGGGGCTTCGGGGCACCCTAATTAATTAAGCAGTCGGTACCAATTATCCCGCTGCTTCGGCTCGTAGCCCAGTTCCTTAATCAACCGCTGCATGTCGGCAACGCTCATGCGGTGGGTTGTCCCGGCCTGCGAGACCACGTTTTCCTCGATCATGATGCTGCCTAAATCGTTGGCGCCGTATTTCAAGGCTACCTGCCCGATATCCGGCCCTTGCGTGACCCAGGAGCTTTGCACGTTGGCAAAATTGTCGAGATAAATCCGCGCCAGTGCCTGCGTGCGCAAGTACTCATTGGCCCCGACCGGGGGCGCCCGCAATTTTGTATGCTCCGCCTGGAAAGTCCACGCGATGAAGGCGGTGAAGCTCGCCGGACTGGCCCTTCCCGCCTGGCCGCCGGCCGCGTTGCGCTTCTCCGATACGTCCTGCTGCGCGCGCACGCGCTCCAGGTGCTCGATGCGATCCTCGACGCTCTCCACGTGGCCAAACATCATCGTGGCGGACGAACTCAGCCCGAGCCGGTGCGCCACGTCCATCACTTCCAGCCAATCATTACTCATGGCTTTGAGCGGAGAAATGCGCTGGCGCACGCGGTCCACCAGGATCTCCCCGCCGCCGCCGGGAATGGATCCCAGCCCGGCTTGCTTGAATTGAGAGATGATCTCCTCGAGCGGCGATTGGAACACTTCGCGGAAATGGACGAACTCACTGGGACTGAACCCGTGAATGTTGACCTGCGGGAACTTGGATTTGATGTGCGAGAGCAGGTCAAGATACCACTGGCGGGACAATTTGGGATGGTGGCCGCCCTGCATCAAGATCTGCGTGCCGCCCAGCGCGATCGTTTCTTCGATCTTCCGATCGAGTTCGTCGAACGAGATGACGTACGCATCCGCATCCTTCTCGGTGCGGTAAAACGCGCAAAACTTGCAATACACGTTGCAAACGTTGGTGTAGTTGATGTTGCGATCGACGATATAGGTCACGATTTCTGAGCCTCGGCCATCGTAAGCGCCGGCCTTGGCGAGCTGGCGCCGTCGGTCTGCCAACGCGCCCAACTCCTCCAAAGGCAGATGGTAGAGCCGCAACGCCTCCTCCGGGCCAATGCGGTGACCATCCCAGACCTTTTCCAGCAAATCGTCCAATGCCGCGTCGTAGATCACGACTGGAACATAAAGGCACTGGCCGCCGAAAACAAGGTTGCACGCGTCCTCGTTGGTTTCTTAAGGCAAGTGGGATACAGAGGAGGCAAAAAACTCGGCTGTCCCGCTAGCGAGTCGTCGCCTCCGACGAGGTAGGGCGGGCAGTCCCCTGCCCGCCGAGGTGGCATGTTCGCAGGCGCACGAAACGCGCGCACGGAGTGTCGCGCCCCACCTCCAAGTCAGCGCCTCCGAGGGCTTTTGCGATCCCGGCAGAACTCGACTTGTTCATCCATGGTTCGGCGCCCCACATGGGGTCCAATCCTACTTTGCCGCGTTTTGGGTTGCTGATGAGCTGAGTTTTGCGATGTTGGTTTATGAAAACGGAAGTTTTTGCGGACCAGGAGAAGATCACGAGAGAGGACATGGTACGCCTGCTGAATGAGGACTTGGCGCGGGAATACCAGGCGATCATCGCCTATACCGTGTATAGCCAAATAATGAAGGGCGCGCCCTACACAGACATCGCGGGGGAGCTCGAAATCCATGCCAGAGAGGAATTGGACCACGCGCTTAAAATCTCACGCCAAATCGATTATTTTGGCGGAATGCCTACCGTGCGTCCGAAGGAGGTCAAGACTTCCACGGACGCCAAGCAGATGCTGCAGTTCGACCTCGAGAATGAACGGCAGACGCTCATCAATTACCGCGAACGCATACGCCAGGCCGACGCCATGGGAGAGTTTGCGCTCAGCGAAGTCCTCCGCGGCATTGTGGTGCAAGAGCAGGAACACCTGTTGGATCTCTCCGACGCCCTGGGGATCGAAGCACCTGAGATTGACTGATCGCCGCCTAATCTCCGCCGGTTTCGCGGGTTGTAAGGATTCGACGGGCGGCCAGCAACGTGCGGATGCGATGCTCGTCCCGGAGCGGGGAATCTGGATCCAGGCTGCTGAGATGCACCCACTCTGAGGAGTGAATAAAAAGCTTGTCGCCCAGGTAAAGTCCCACATGGGTCACTCGCTCCGGGCGTCCCTCCCTGGCGCGCCGTCCGAAAAAAAGCAAGTCGCCCTTGCGGAGTTGGCTCAAGCCGGCATCCAAGGGTACTGCGCGTCCTTGCCGAGCCTGTTCGGAGGAATCGCGTTGCAGGTCGATGCCGTTCAGAAAGAAGACCGTTTTGGTGAATCCGGAGCAATCAAATCCTCGCGGTGAAGCGCCGCCCCAAAGATAAGGCCGCCCGATAAACCTGCGGGCAGTCCGTTCGATACTCTCAGGGGTGGCTTGGCGCGCGGTTTGCCAGGAGGCATAATCCGCAACCGCAGCCTTTGGCAGGTAGCCTGTTCGTCCATCGGGCAGTTCAACTTTGAACCAATCACCTTCTTCGCCGGTTTTTTTGAGCACGTCGCACATCACAACGTCTGAAACTGGTGGCGCGTCGGCGTGCGGTTCCTCAAGAATACTTTCCTCGAACCTGGTCGCGATGAGTCGCGGCGCCTTGCCCCAGGCCTTGGCGTCCTCCTGTGAGCAACGCACAAACACCCCTCGCTCCAGCCAGCACAAGTAGCCGTCGGGCCCCTGCACCAGGAACCAGGGGAACGCCACGTTCGTTGAGCGTTTCCACACTCGCACGACTTCGCCCATGAGCAGTTGCGTGCCCAACTCCGCCTTGTGGTCCGGTTCCAGGCGGCCATTGGCCACGCTCAGGCAGACGATGCCCCAGCACTTCTCGGCCAACTCGACACTCGGCAAGACGCGAATGCAATTGGTGACGTGGGCGCCGGTGCTGCTGACTGCGTGGACAGCCTGCACGGCTGCCTGAGCCTGGTCCACCTCACCCGTGAGGACCAGCATGCCGCCTTGGGCCTGGATGCCGACTTCGAAAATGGCCAGGTGTGGATCCGGGGCGTAAGTCTCCCGAACGGCCTCAAGCGCGCGCCAAGCAGCGTTGGGCGGTGGTTCGTCGGCGGCAACCGACTTGGCCGCTGAGCACCCTACGAGGATGGCCAGCCCAGCGCAGTTCCAGAATCCAGAACGGATGTTGGTGACGCTCAAGAAAAATCACTCGTGTCCGGCGATCGGGTGCGGGACGTAAGGTTCTTCGAGCGCCTTGATTTGCTCGGGCGTCAGTTTCACGCTCAAGGCCGCAACGGCGTCTTCGATGTGCTGCGGTTTGGAGGCGCCAATGATCGGGGCCGTGATCCCGGGTTTTTGGAGCAACCAGGCTAGAGCGATCCGAGCCGGGGGCACGCCGTGAGCCGCAGCAACCTCCTGAACGCGCGCGATCACCTTGCGATCGGACTCGGCGGTCCCGCCGTAAAGAAGGGTCGCAAAGTCGTCCGTTTGGGATCGAAGGGTGGTGGCCTCAGGGGGGCGAGTCAACTTGCCTCGAGCGAGCGGACTCCAGGGAATGACGCCAATGCCTTCGGCCCGGCAGCAGGGGATCATCTCGCGCTCTTCCTCGCGATAGAGCAGGTTGTAATGGTTTCACTCCCGTCCCATAGAAAGTTGAAAAAAATGGTTGGAAATTCTCAGAAAACCTGCCACACGGCAGGCTAATGAAAAACCAAAAACTTCCAACCGGCTCAAAACTCACCA
>Ga0209517_10009926_pt1 | contig 10719 bp, 15 predicted proteins | sample PeaSoiMetSII2010_FD_187695 | JGI IMG/M metagenome (GOLD analysis project Ga0209517, IMG submission 187695) | Peat soil microbial communities from Weissenstadt, Germany - SII-2010 (SPAdes) (version 2) | ecosystem: Environmental > Terrestrial > Soil > Wetlands > Peat | place: Germany... | reverse complement strand
CAATCTGCCGCAGCTTTCCTACAATCTGCTCCGGTGTAAACGTCTTTTTCGGCATTCTCCGGGTTCCTTTCTGTCTTCCAGTCTCTCTATTCGACTGGTACAGAAAACCCGGGTCAGGTCAATCCCGGAAAGGTCGGTGAGTTTCGGGTCGATTGGTCCACTACCTTCAATATCGTTGGCAGCGGTGGACTGATGAGTAGTGTGAATGATCTCCTCCTCTGGGATCGGAACTTCTACTCCAACAAAATCGGGAAGGGATCACTTGTCAGGGAGCTCGGAGCCCACGGACGTCTGAACAATGGTCACCCGATCAATTACGGACTGGGGCTTTGGCTTGGCGAATACCGCGGTCTGAAAACCGTGGAACACAGTGGCGGGACATTTGGGTACCGCGCCGAACTTTTGCGTTTTCCCGAGCAGAGATTCAGTATAGTAGTTCTTTGCAATATTGCGAACGCCGACGTCGAGGGTTTCGCGCGAAAGATCTCTGACCTCTACCTCGAAAAGGAGCTGCGGTCAGAAGCAGCAGCCGCCGCGCGGTCCCAAGACTATCCCGATCCTTCGCCCTTCGCCGGAACCTATCTCGACCCACGCAAACACATGATTTACACATTCGCCGCCGCGAACGGGAATCTAACGGGATGGGGTTCGCAATTGCAGCGTCTAGGAGCGAACGAATTTTCCGACCTCGTTGGCAACCCTATTGCGTTTAAGAACACTAATGGCACCATGACCGCGACACTTACTCTACAGGGCGAAACATTCTTTTCGGGAAATCGAGTTTCGCGCATAGAATTGAACGAGTCTGCGCTTGCCGGTTTCGCGGGCAAGTTTCACAGCGAAGAGTTAGCTGCGACGTATGAGGTGTCTGTGGTCAAAGGCGTACTTACGTTGACAAATGGCAATCAATCGCCTGTGAGTTTGCATCCCGTTGCACCAAACCAGTTTGAAGCCCCAGATCTCGATGGAATGATTGTGTTCCGCGTTTCCGGAGACCATCACGTCTCGGGGCTAACCCTCTTTTCACAATCGGCGCGCGGCATTGGTTTCACCAAAGTGCGTTGATCCGGTGGGCACGACAGTGTGGTTTGGTCTTCTCTGGGGCGTAATATAGACTGAACCAGCCTACCTCTTTTGATAGACGATAAAGTATGCTATCGCCTAGCAATCACGCGCACCCCGGAAGTCTTTGAGGAGACGCGGCTACAGCACGGCAGGCTTTTTGTCACGCCCGGCTCTTGGTGTTGTCAGGCGTAGTCTTGACGAGAGAATCATTTGCTACTCTGCGGTTGCATCGGCACTTTGCTTTCCACCTCAATGAAGTACGCCAAGTTCCGACTGAGCGATTCGCGCATGAAGGCAGTTCTGGAAATGCGCTTTTGCCAGGCGGCTTCATCCAATCGAGATAGCATTTCTCCAGGGATGCGGAGCGTCAAGGCAACGATCCCTTTGGTGGATTGGTCTGCCTTCATCGGATCTCTCCCCGTTCTACGTGCAAGCTGATCGCAATCAGCAGTTGAAACGAGAGCAACAGGTTTTGGTAGCTGAGCCGTCGAACATTTATGTCCGCGTTCGATTCCCGCACCAGCACTTGGTGAATCTTGCTGACTTGGTCATGGAGATTCAGCGCGATGCTTGCCGGATCTTCAACTTCGGTAAGCAACTGGAAGGTCTGGAGTGACTTCTTGATGCGTTGAAGAAGCGGTGGGGACTCAATCTGCTTTGGATGGCTCAAGGTGCTATCGAGGAACTCGGTGAAACTCTTGTTGTCTACTATGTCATTGGATTCATTCATACTTCTCTTTTCTTCTGTTCAGATACACTTCCAGGATGCCGCTCTTAGAACGGTTTACCTCTCGCGCAACTGAGACAGATGATGCGGTTGCTACAGGCGTCGCCACTCGCGCGCGCATCGACTGCTGACGAATTCTGATGAAAGAACATAGTTCTCTATCGCTTCCTCTTGATAGCAAACTTTCGTCATGTAATCTGCTACTTTTCCGTGACCGGTGTCGCTCTGAATGGGATCGATGTCGAGCGAACCGCCGACGGAAATCTTTGTCCGAAACAGCTTCGGAGCATAGAGTTTAAACTTTTCATGGCTGCCCTGATCTGGGATTGCCACGAGCATGTGATAGTGGAGCTTTCCACACTTGATTTCTGGCACGGCGATGAACTGCGTTCGCTGATCGGGCTTCTGTGACCAGCGCTTACCGATGAGCTTTCTGTCGAGGACAGCGTGGAAACGTTTCAGCTTGCCTTTCGCTATTCTGTGCGACAGCTCTAGCTTGTTGAAGATTGCGGTGACGAAGAAGTCGGTCGGGAACTCACACAACATCTGGCAAAGAGCCTGCTGATAGTCTTTTCTCTCTGAATAGTTCATTGATGCCTAACTTTCAGCGCAATCACGATTACATCGGAGTCCTGAAAGCCTGGTGAGAAGAACTTCCGTTCTGCTTCAGCGGAAAAGGCTCGTAGAGCACTCTTGTTCTGTGCAAGTCCGTCTCTCCGATCCAACAGCAGCGCTGCGATGGTGGAGTATTCGTGCTTTTGGGTCTCGCGAATCAGTTCTTGCTTGGTCGGCGACAGCGTTTTAAACGGCATTCTTTTCTCCATCCGCGAGCGAAGACATCTGTGACATATTCCCTAGGAATATATAGTCGTCATCCTGTAAGTCTCATGGTGGCAATGGGTTGCGGGCTTGTCTGCGAAAAAAGCGTGGATTGGCGGTGGACAGACTGGAAAAACTTGGAATAGCGCTTGAAGGAACCGTCAGCCTCGCTTAACCTCCTGCCAGCGGTTCAACCAGAACCCCAAGAGGAGACATCACTACATGACAGCAGCAACCATGGAGACGCTAACCAAGGATCTTCACGTGTCGAGATCCAAGGTCGAGACGCTTTCGGAGCAACTTGAGAAAGAGAAAGCACACGGCAGATCGCTCTACACGCAATTCGAAGCGCTTCAATCAGACATGCAGACGGCATTCGGCATTGAGCCGCCCAAAACCGCTAAGAAACGCAAGGTGCGTGCTTCTGCCGCGGCACCGCTCAAGTCAGCCGCGACTGCCATTATGGACAAACTCAGAAAAGACGGCAAGACACCGCAGACCGCAAAAACGGCAGCGCTCGAAACGCTACTGGCTCAAGCTAAGAAGGAGCTCGGGCTCACCGCTCTGCCCAAGTCAGTAAATCGGCACGTCGATAAGTACGTCGCAAAGTGGCTCAAGACGACGAAGCAGTAATCCAGCAAGGTCGAGACGAACTGGGAGGGGGCGAGTGATTCGCTCCCTCTTTTTTGCTCGTTTCACGTCATTTTCCGCTGATCTCCGCTATCTGGTAGCAAACGCTCACTCCGAACAATTTCTGAAGAATTCCGTTGACCGAATTCAGTCGAACGCGTAGCCTCCCACCATGACAAGAGCATTCGCGTATTTGAGGGTCAGCGGGCGAGGACAGATCGAGGGAGACGGTTTCAAGCGGCAGGAAATTGCGATACGAGCGTACGCGGAGGCTCATGGATTCAAAGTGTCCAAGGTCTTCCGTGAAGAAGGCATCAGCGGGACTAGTGAGCTGCACGGGCGAAAAGCCCTGCTAGAGTTGCTGGCTAAGCAAGCGAACGGCGCACAAATCGTCCTGATCGAAAAGCTTGATCGACTCGCACGCGACCTTATGGTGCAGGAGAATCTGATTGCGGATATCCAGAAACGCGGATTTCGGCTGATCTCTGTTGCTGAGCCAGACCTCCTCGAAAATGATCCGACCCGCAAGCTGATGCGCCAAATCATCGGCGCCATCAGTGAGTATGAAAAGCAGATGATCGTCTTGAAGCTGCGCGGAGCGCGTGAGAGAGCGAAGGCACAGCACGGAAAGTGCGAAGGGCGAAAGCTGTACGGAACTCAAACAGGCGAATCCGAAGTAATCAAGCGGATGCGGGAACTTCGAGAATCGGGCTCCAGCTTTCGACGAATTGCGGCGGTGCTAAATGTGGGAGGAACCAAGACTCGCACGACTGGTAAGCGGTGGTACGGCTCCGCGGTAAGCAAGATTCTGAAACGGACTCATGCACACGACGAGCGCGGGCCGACCTCGCTCTCACCGGTCGGGAATCGAGCTGATACATAGCTCCAGGCAAACTGCTGACAAAAGCATCTTCATCGCCGCTACCTTGCGTTTTTCGAATATGGCCTACCAATTGGGAGCGTCGAACTAGTTTTCCGACGGCTTTTCGACCCGTTCAACCACGAGCACTTCAACTGATCCCTTTTGTGAATCGAGTTTTAAGCCAAGCTGCTCCTCAAGAGCGGTGAAAAGCGTAGGTCCTCGCCAGTCCGCTGGCGGCGCCCCCGCGCCCTCGGGCACTCCAAGGTCCTGAAAGTTGGCGACTTGGATTTCGTCCGGCGCCCATTCGAGCTTCAGGTCGTACGAGCCCTTCAGTCCCGTCTTATCTACGACAGTACGGCCAAGGAATCTTGAAAGCTGAGAGGCGAGAGTCGTCATATCGGAACCTTGCGTCGTCAACCGTCCGCGCCGGACAATATTGACCCGCATCCTGGAACCCGCGGGTATGTCGGAACGCCCGTTAAGTTCCGGTATGTTGGGGTCCGATTCGTGGGCATCTTTGAATTTCGGACCATTCTTGGCGACGACCAGTGCGTACACGGGCAGTTCCTTAGTATCGTGTCGTACGACGAGCTGAAATCGTTCAGCCAGCAAGGACTGCAGCATGAGGCCTGGATTCCCGATCCCTTCCGGTCTGGCGTCTATATCAAAAAGAGCCGAGTCCATCCAGCTTGGGCCGCCCGAAATCTGGAAATCCTTGAGGTTGTATGCTATCTCGATCAATTTCTTCACAGTGACGTTGGACACAGTGACTTGTTGAGGCAGGATCTTTGTACGCAGCCGCTGATCCGCCGAATTGCTTGGCTTGATGGACGCGACCGCGAACGATGGCTTTGCGGCGGTCGCTGACTGGGCGTTTAGGTGAGTTGGATTTACAACGCCAAGCAGCATGGGCCCAGCCACAGCTAACACTCCACCGACGGTTAAGAGTAGTTTATTGCTGAAACTCAATTTCTCTGAGATGCGATTAGTCATGATTGCCTCGATTCGTTTCTTGAGATTAGACCCGGTTACTCCGGACACGCATAGGAGCGGCGATTCTACGTAGAGTTTGCAGACGTTGAGAATCCCTTCAGCGTAAACCTTCGGTTCTCCAAAGACTCGCAGCACTTCTTCATCGCAAGCCCGCTCCCTTTCGTGAAAGATCCGCTTGCCTATCCACCACACCAGAGGATGGAACCAAAAAATGGTCTCCACGAACATTTGAACTATGCCGATGAGATTGTCTCGGTGACGGACGTGACAGAGTTCATGAGCGACTACGGTTTTCCATTGCTCAGGTGTTAGGTGCTCGAAGATGCCTTCTGGCAACAGCAGAACGGGCCGAAACACGCCGAAAATACCTGGCTCCAAAAAAGAGGGAGAAGAGATCGCCCTGATTGGAAGGCCGAGCTGTACCGGCGACCCGGCGTGAACTGCGCCCTTGATGCGCCGCCAATGTAGCCACCACGAAATCGAAATCCCGATGAACCCGCACGCCCATATCCCGAACAGAATCGCCGGGAGAGTGCTTGCCCGTACTGGCACGATTTTAAACGAAGACGCTGAAATCGCTGGAGCCGTGAACGGCTGGCTTATCTGATCAAGCGCGATGGAAAAGTTGGTCTGCGTGGGCACGGACACCGTGCGCCATTGAACATGACTGCCCAACGTAATGAGCACGGAGAACGGAACGAGAAACTTCAGAGACGCAACGACCCAAACCCAGTGACGCACTCGTGCCGGATTCTTCCGCAACGCCAGTGTTAGCAAGCCCGCGACACCAGCAAATAGAGTTGACTGCCACAGGTGATTCGCAAGCGGTGATAGGGACTCGGGGATCATTTCTTTTCGTCCTTTCGCTCGTGTTCCAGAAGAATCTTCTCGGCACCCCGCACATCTTCACGCGTGAACGAGCCGGATTCAATCAGGTGGGCGATGATGGGTCGGCTTCTGCCGCCAAACAAACCCAACAGATCGTCTATCAACTTTCTTTCTGCCGCTTCACGCGACACCGCTGCCTCAAAAATGAACGCCGTACTGATTTTCTTGACCCGGCGCAAGGCTTTTTTCACTTCCAGGCGGTACACGGTGGTCTGGACTGTTGTGTACGCTGGTCTCCGCTTCTGAGGAAACGACTCCTGGATTTCACGGACAGAGCACTGTCCCTTCGTCCAGAGGGCTTCCATGATCTGAAGTTCCAGCTTCGTTAGCTTCGGGTGTGCCATACGTAAGAACTATTCACGTATGCCAATCTACTACATCGGTGGTTCTCTGGCAAGTCTTTTCTGTACAGCCTCCTAAACCGCTGTAGTTAAAGGTGGTGAGGCTGGAGTCCTTCCCAGGGAGGAACTTGACGAAGCGCAGACGTGATGTTAGCGAACAACGAAAAAGTTGAGGAAATGGTGCGCCTCGCTTCGACACGCTGGTTAAAGCTGTCTTTGGGAGCGCTCAGAGCAGGTTCTGAGCGGCTTTCACCACGCGATTGAAGCGAGAACTAGTGAACAGATTCAAGCCCGCGTATGCTACGCTGGAGCACAGTAGAAAGCACGATGTTATATGAGAGTGCTGGAACGATGCTAAATGCTCTACAGACCGATAGCAAATGCTCTAGAGAACTCCGTAGCAGAGCATTTGTCCTTCGTTTTCGAGTGCTGACGCATCGTTCGGAAGTAGTGAAGTATCAAGTACATGCGCCCGTAGCTCAGCCTGGATAGAGCGTTTGCCTCCGGAGCAAAAGGTCAGAGGTTCGAATCCTCTCGGGCGTACCAACCTCCACACAAAAACAAAGCACGTAGCGGTGCCCCACCTCCCGGAGGGGGTGGATCGAAGGATCGCCAGGCACGCGTTTCAGGCGATTCCGACCAGGAATTGACAAGTAAACGACCTCCGGAGCAAAGGTCGTTCAGCGTCGTCGTAGCTGTGATAACTGGGGTAATTTTCTGGAGGCAGTTGGTAGTGATGAGCGCCCAACTTGCGGAGATGAAATCTGGTGGAGAAGATACTAAAGCTCTTGCTAATGCCGCCGGAACCCAAGCTCAAGCCGCCGTAATCCAGTCCCAACAGACTGAGGTCCTGGCTACCACTGCAAGCGTTCAAGCCAAGGCCGCGCTCGATTCGGCTGAAGCCAGTCGGACACTGGCTGAACAAGCTAAGGTGCAAACACAGAAGATGGTCCAATCCCTCAGCAAAACTGATGAGTTGATTAGAACGGCCACTGCTCAAGCAATGGCCACCAACAAACTCGCCGATGCATCTGGAAGTCAGGCCGTTTCGGCAGAAAAGGCTCTCAGGCTCGCCGCTGAAGCTGATCGACCGTGGATGGGGTTCGAGGGGGTTGACGCACCGCCGCCAGGAATTGCTGGCGGCGTTGTAGTGACAACCATAAACTCCGGTAGGAGCCCTGCGAGAATCATCGAGTATGTCGCTGCGGGACTGTACACTAACGTACTTCCCAAAGATCCCCCCTACGATCCAAGTGTTATCGACCCATCCAAACTGAGCCAAACGATACTCGTTCCCGGAAGGCCGCTCATGATCCGCTGGGATCAACCGGCCCGGGAACAAAGAGTAATCGATGCTGTGACCAATGGGTACCTCAGACTTTATTTCTATTCCAGGGTCACCTACCAGGATATTCGGACTGGGGAAATCCATCAGACCAAGTGGTGCGAACTGTGGAATCCAATTGGCAAGAATTATGTAAGCGGGGGCTAAAGCCCCCGTTGCAGGCTGAAGCCTGCTCCACAACCCCTTTTTACTTAGGCACGGTCAGTTCATTGTGGATGACTGCGGTGTGGATTTGATCGTCAGGCACCTTTCGGAGAAGGACCATCTCAGCCACGCCTTCGGTATCCACTCTCCGTTCGTCAGAGCGCACCACACCTTTCAAGGTGACCACGCCGTTCTGGACGGTCACGTTGATGGTGCCTGCATCTGACTTAAGGGAGTAATCCTTGGCGATTGCCTTTTGAATCTTGGCGGTCATTTTTTGATCGGATTTGGCATCGCCTTCAGCGGATGATCCATACAACGCGAGCGGGAGCATCAGACTGCTCATGATCGTAATCGTGCGAAGGGTTTTCAGCATAGAAATTCCTCCTTCTTTCTAGACGCATCACATCGACCCGGGATTTCGGGGGCGGAGTAAGCCGTTCAGCAGATCAGAACACCTTGCGGAAGGTGAGATTGATGCGCGCGGGGCCGGTCAGAGGATGCTCGCCATCTTTGAGCGGCGCGACGCCGTGATAGACGAAGCGTGCGGGTCCACCCCACACCACCACGTCGCCGGATTCCAGGCGCAGACGCCGAACCGGATCGGAACGGCGCTTACCGCCCCATAAGAAGGTAGCCGGCAGACCGAGCGAGACGGAAACGATGGGAGCCCAGGCGTCCTTCTCGTCGCGATCCTGATGAAGGCTCAGTTTGGCGCCCGCGACATAGCGATTGATCAGGCAAGCATCGGGATCGTAGGCGGCGAATCCCGCCTCGGCCGCGGCGCGTACAGCGAGGTCGAGGAACGCCGCCGGCATCGCGGGCCAAGGGGATTTTGTGTCGGGATCCACGGAGTCGTAGCGGTAGCCGGTGCGGTCGGATAGCCAGCCTACGCGGCCGCAGTTGGTCATGGCGACAGACATCGTATGACCACCTGGCACCACTAAGTGGCGAAATGCCGCTTGTTGGGCGATGCGCGCGACTTGTTCCACCAGCGCGGGGGCTTCGGAATCGGCGAAGCCGCGCAGCAGCACGGCGCCATCTTCGAGCGGCTCACGAGAGGGCGGTAATGACTCGCTCTCAAAGAGAGACGGCATCGCTCACACTCTAGCAAACACGCCCAAGCCGCCTCCGAGTTGAACGTTAGGAGATTTGGGTTGGCGTGCGTAGGACTGCGGGATTCCGGGTCAGCTTTAGCGCCTGCTCCATCAAAGCCGGGCTCAATTCTAAGCCTAGGATAAAATGGGAGCCTTGCCCCTGAACATGCCGAACAATTGCAGTGCCTGCTAGCTCTATCAAATCCGCCCGCAACGAGACCCGGGTGTTCACTGGAAGCGATTCGTTAGATTCCACACGTAATCCGTTTTCAGAAATGTCGAGGCACAACACCTGCAGGTATTTGGTGCGGCCTTCCGCATCGTCCCAGAAAAGACGGACCGGTCCTAAATAATGGAACCGGAAATGGCGTCGATTATTTTTTTTGGCCTTTTGCACCCGATCACCCGCCGCCCTGATTACTCACGGACAGCGACTGTCTGGTCGGTGTCGATGTAGCCGACGTATTCAGTTCCCTGAAGAGCCACGAACCGCTTTTGACCCTTGGGCGGATCAAATTGATTTGTGGATGTCCCGTCGCTGTTGTGGCCGGAGGTCGCGCGGACTTTGAGCTGCTTGCCGTCCACCGCGTGCACGGCCCGTAACTGATAAGTCAATTTGGTGCTTCCTATGCCGAGGATTTTCTTCTTACGGTCTGCAATTGAGGCTGTGACCACGGCGCCTTTGGCAATGATGGTCGTGTTGTCAACCTGGACGCTGTCCGCGACAACAAACTTGAGCGTTAAACCGTTGGGCGCGTCTTCCGGAACGTCCTCAGTCAAGAGGATACGAATTGGCAGGCCGTCGCTTACCTTGACCGTTACCAGGGGAGCCGGTTGGGCCGTTGTAGGCGGCTCCTTGGTCTCCTCGTGCTTCTCTGGTGGTGGCTGCGGGGCAGGGCTTGGGGGTTGCGGCTCCGGTGGTTGGGGTGCAGAGCTTGCAGGCTGCGCAGGCAGAGTCGGGTGGGGCAGGATTGCCGCACTGGTCTCTTTCACACTGGCCTTGGGCGGGGTTTTCTTGGCGTCGGATGTGAGCCGTTTCGGCGCCGGGCTTTCCAGGATGGTCGAGGGCGGCTCGACCGAAGAACTGACTTCTGAGGGTGGATTCACCGGTGCGGGCTCGGGCGGTAGGACATTGGCCGGCGCTGGAGCGATCCGCGCCACTTGCGCTAATTCAGGACTGGTCCCTGGGGACGATGGCAGTTTCGGGTGCGTATGCAAATATCCGCCGCCGACTCCGGCCAAGGCGACGAGAAAGATGCCGAGGAGTCCGACGACGATCGGGTTGCCAGTGTTTGGCTCTTTGGCAGGCGACGAGGGAATCTGGCTCTCTCGGCTTGAGTCCTTTCCCGACATAGCCCTTGCTCCTTAATGGGCTCCGATTTGCCCTGCTCTAAGGAGTCTGTCGGCAGGCCAGAAGAATGACTTTAGATCACCAAGCGAGTTGCTAATGAATAGAGCATAAAGGAGCAATATGGAATGGTCGATAGCAGGTAGTGTTTGCTCGTCTTGGCGGACTACTCAATAATGAGCTCAAAAGTACATTCGCCAAAATTCCCGAGCGAATAGCAACGACCTTAAGAGTACCGTTGTCTCGTTGCATTGCGTCCCTCCGGCCTTTCATGAAACGGGAGGGGTTCTCGATCGCGACGGTCAAACAAAACCTGTCTAGACTGCCAGTGGAGACCGTTCGGTTCCTGGGAATTGCCGTTGGTGTGGCATCTGTTGTTCTGACCGGTCTTATCTGGATCGGACAAGGCAACAGAATCGATTGGCGCGCGATAATCGCATTCGGCTCCATATTGGCGTTC
>Ga0209517_10009924_pt1 | contig 10721 bp, 6 predicted proteins | sample PeaSoiMetSII2010_FD_187695 | JGI IMG/M metagenome (GOLD analysis project Ga0209517, IMG submission 187695) | Peat soil microbial communities from Weissenstadt, Germany - SII-2010 (SPAdes) (version 2) | ecosystem: Environmental > Terrestrial > Soil > Wetlands > Peat | place: Germany: Weissenstadt... | reverse complement strand
GGGCTCGGCGTGAAGGAACTTGTCGGGGAAGGCGAACCAACCGACGTGATTCTGAAAACCGTTCGGGAGGAACGTATCGATCTGCTTATCATGATGGCCCATGAGGAAGGAAAGCTCGAGCATTTTCTCTGGGGTCGGAGTACCGATGAAATCATCCGCAACATGCCATGCTCGGTTCTTCTTATTAAGAAAGAAGTAAAGTTCTGCTGAAGTCTTTGTCACCTACTCATAATAAAGCAGATGGAGAAGGAGAAGAAACGCGCAGTTCTGACCGAGGGGACGCATCCCCATCCCGTTGATATCGGTGATTCTTACTAAGAGATGAACTGCAGCGACTGCCATTGAGCGCGTCGTTTACGCAATGCTGGAGGGAAAGGGAGATAAATAACTCCGGCGAAAGGAGTGAAAGATATGACGGAAATACACGTCAAGGAAAACATCACCATAAACCGTAAGACAGGCGACATTTACAGGTTTTGGCGTAATGTAAAAAATCTTCCACGTTTCATCGACCACATTGACTCCGTAGAAGACTTAGGGGAAGGGCATAACCGCTGGACCATCAAGACACCGGTGGGAAATATAAGCTGGGAATCGGAAATTATCGAGGAGAAGGAAAACGAGACCATACGGTGGCGTTCGATGCCGGACTCACGCGTTAAAAATAGCGGATCCCTGAGCCTGGAAGAAAAGGAGGGATGCAATGCCACCGAGGCTACTGTGGAACTCCACTATAACCCCCCGGTTGGGCATGACTCGTTTCTGGAGGACAAAATTCTTCAGGTCATAACCGACGTGCAAATGAAAAACGACCTCAGGAACCTCAAGCGCATAATGGAATCGCAGACTGAGGTCGAATGCAAATATTAGACACCAGATCTTTCATTTATGACATCTCTGCCTAATTATTTTACACACCCATTTCCCTAGGGAGGGATCGTAATGAAACGATTTGCATTCCTCACAATGGTGTATATAATTTTGTCTTGTGGGAACGCGGCTTTTGCCGATGACAAAATCAAGATGGTCCCAGCCGGAGAAACGCCGGAACAGAATCAGCTGAGTCTCCCTTACGCGTTCTACAATGACATTTTCGGCGCGGCGGTTGGCTATGTGTACAGCATTTTCGGCTATCCGCAGCGGCAGTCCATGCTGATGGCCACGGCCATGGCCGGCAGCAACGGTTCTGCAATGTTGTTCTTCATGGGGCAGGATATCCTGATGCCGGGCCTTGACCGTCTGTTCTTTGACCCCATTGGTTCCGTGGGATATTTTGTTGATACCGACGCCTATATCAACGGCAATCCCCAATATGCCGGCCAGCAAGCAGGAAACAACGGTTCCGACAAAAACAACTACGTCAAGGGAAATGGATCGGACAATTTTTTCCGGGTCAACTTCAAATACCTGCTCCCCATCGGAAACGGCAAGAACCAGATCATCAACGACTATCATGTCAAAGGGGGGCTTCTGGAATCCGGCGCCAGCGGCGGGGAATCATGGAACCCCCTTGAGAGCGGCAGAACCTTCCTGCAGGTGCGGCCGTTCTACCGCGCGCAGCAGATCGACGATGACACCGTCAGCGTGACGCAGAAGACCAATGGTTTTGATTTCTCCCTGTTCTGGGACAACCGGGATTTTATCGTCAACCCTTCCCAAGGCAATTCATTGCTGTTGAAAGCGTCGCGGGATTTCGGCTGGTTTGACAGCACAAACGTCTGGAAGGTCTATACAGGTGAACTAGACAAATACTTTTCGCTTGGTCCGTCGGACTCATTTCGTCAGCGGGTCATCGCCCTCGATGTGTGGACAGCCTACTCTCCCTCCTGGCAGGTTCAATCTAACGGCACGATCGTTGACCGGCCTCCGACTTTTGCAGGTGCTACATTAGGCGGTCTGTTTAAGATGCGGGCCTATCCCTTCCAGCGCTTCAGTGACAAGGCCGGCGTCTACTATGGGGCCGAATATCGTATGATTCCGGAATGGAATCCTTTCAATAACTGGACCTGGCTCCAGAAATATGTTGGCGTTCAGTGGGTGCAGTTTGTTCCTTTCGTGGAGGCCGGCCGGGTTACCCCGGCATGGAGCCCGGACCTACTCAATTCGAGCATGAAGTTTGACGGTGGCATCGGGTTTCGCGCCATGGCGAAGGGGTTGGTAGTCCGGATCGACCTGGCCGTTTCCTCCCAAGGCAGCGACGTCCAGATAATGGTGAACCAGCCATTCCAGTTCTAAGTTGAGGTGACCACGGATGACAGTTTTCCGTATGAAATCGTTCTTTCGCACAGGGTGTAAAGATAAAAACATTTCAGCAATTATTCCTTCCTCCGTCGGATCCCAAACGGAGCATCGCGACTCAGAAGAACTTATCGGCTTTCTACAATGGCCTTGCCGCCTTGGGCGTTAAATGCGAGCACATGGAAGCTCCATATGACAACGGTTACCGCTTGCCCATGTTCCTCTTCCCAAATCGCTGAAAACTGAAATAGAAGGCTACTGGAAGTCGAACGGCATACAGTAAAGCTACATCAAAAGAGATTGAATTGCACAGGTCAGGTCTTTCCCTACAAGCATTATAGATGTCTAACCTGTCGCCAAACCCGGTACATGAAGGGCGCGGGCTTGCTCCCCTTTAATGCTAATTTTCAACCAGAATTTATTGATTGTTTCAAACAATGAAAACTACAGACTTGTGAAGCTGATAAAATTCCATTAGCGAATTGATTCAATACTTCGAGATGAAACCTGCGAGCTAAACCAGCCAACGATAACACAAACCCTGCGATAAAGCTCTGCACTTTATGGACAGTATTTGGATAGAATCGTCAGAAAATGATGTCCGCGTAAAAAATACGAGTTGACAAGAATTTTATGCCAGAATTCAGCTGATTTTACCTATTTAAAGGTAATTTTCACTCTCTGGAAATAGAATAGCTTATTGTAGGTATGTTTTTCTTGATAGGAGTCATTAAAAAGCCGAAATGGCACCCAAACGAGTTTTGCTGAGAGTCTCGCTCGGGGAGCCATACTAATACGAATAGGCCAATTTCTATAGGAATTGGCCTATTTTTATTTTTTTTGTCTCCGGTTTTGGTTTTATGATCTGTTGATTGGTTATTGAGCAGCATGCCGAGATTGATGAGTAAATTTTTCTTAAAGTAATACGCATTATTGGTGTTAGTTTCAGAATGTAACTTTGACTTTTTTTCACCATAATAAAATCAAACCTACATCATATCAGTTGACGTTTCCATTCCAAACAACTCATAAATTATGAACCTGAATTTGTTTACGATTTAACCCAAAAAAATGCCCTTCTTCAAAAGAACTAACCAATCGCTGTGACAGCCTTTGCGACCATGGCTGACGAGATAAATGCCTTCACGAATCCTGAAGTTCGCCGGAATTATCTCCTAAATAATAAAGCCCGCCTGAAAGAAGAGCAGGAAAGCGAGGTTAAAGCCGTGATTGTAATGGTCAAAAAACGCGTGAAAAGCCCAGTCTGACCCCTTATTTTTTGGAAATTGATTATCTAAAAAAAACTTTGCTGGAGAGTAATCGATCAGAAATGAAAAATTTCGATTAAAACAAGTAGTTCACAAGCCTTCCAGTAATCTGCAAAAGTTACAGTTTTTGAAAATTTTAGTGCATTTTTCGGATTAATTTAATAGAATTATCAATTATTTATTCCTTCCGATTTTCTGCCTTCTGATATAATTATTATAAATTCCTGAAATCCGTCGCAGGGCACTTTTCTGCATTTGCAGGCGTTCACGCGATGAACTGGCTATGTACGGGCGGCGCATAAATTGTCAACCTGAACAGGCAACTGCGTCTGGAATGTGACACAAATACGACCGTGGCGAACGGCCTCACGTAAAATAGATGGTTCATCATGCGACATAATCCTATGGCAATAGGCGGACATGGTTTTTATGTAATAAAATTGAAACCAACGTAGCCTGGAGGTCACACAAATGGTGATTAAATTATATATTCCGGTTATGATCTTCCTGTCAGGCATGATTTCCTATGCCGCGATCCACCATTACACTATTGATCAACGCCCAGGGGAACGCCGCGTCCATCTGTTATTCGCTGGTATATCTCTTGTGATAGTGTTGTTCATTTTATCTAGTGTCCAGATCTTCCAAGCACAGACTGTGAACGAATTCATTCAAGCGAACCGAATAAATGTCGCCGTCTACGCCTTGTTTATAGCCCTGTTTCCGTGGTTCTTCGCTGAGTACGCGGGCCTCAGGCCAATGGCAGTACTGACTGGACTCACGGGGATTGCTGCCGTGCTGTTCCTCGTCAATCTGATCCAACCCTACAGCGCCCTGTATAAGGAAATCCATGGGCTTGCTCACATGGCTCTGCCCTGGGGAGAGGAAATGGTCTTTCCGCTTGCTACCGCCAGCACTTGGTTTTATATCGCGGTGGCGACCCTCTTGCTTAACATCGCCTTTGGGTTTTATGCCCTAGTTGTTCGCTTCCGAAGTGACCGCAGGCGCACGGCTTTGTTCATGATGCTTGCCTTAGCGTTGTTCGCGGCTGGCACCGTCCCGGGCTTTTTATTTAGACTAGGGATTGCTTACCTCCCCCCCTTGGGGCCGCTCGGATACATGAGCATGATCATTGTCATGGGGTTGACGCTGAACTACGAAATCCAGGAAAACAACAGGCATATGCAGGCAATACTGGATCATGTTCCAGCGCATATCTTCGTGAAAGATCCCAAAGGTCAATATATTATGATCAACCGCCACTTCGAAAACTTATTCCACGTCACCAACACAAAGATGTACGGCAGGACTGATCACGTTTTATTCTCTAAGGAGCAGGCCGATGCCATGCATGACGATGAACAACTAACGCTCGCCACGCGTCACCCCCTGGAATGTGAGGAAATAGTCACTATAAATGGGGAACCCCACACCTATTTCTCCATCAAATTCCCATTGTTTCATATTGATGGTACACCCTTTGCCGTATGCGGCATAACCACAGATATTACCAAGCGCAAACTGTCCGAACTGGCCCTGAAACAAAGCGAAGAGAAATATCAGCGTCTCTATAATGATACGCCTGTCATGCTCCATTCCATAGACAGGGATGCACGATTGGTCGAGGTAAATGACTACTGGCTAAAAAAAATGGGTTATGAACGAAATGAAGTAATTGGCAGAAAAATTATTGATTTCTATTCGGAGGCGTCGCAAAAGTTCGCCAAGGAGGTCACTCAGCCGGCATTTTTCCGGGACGGCATCGTTAATGATATATCCTATCAGTTCGTAAAAAAGAATGGTGATTTGATGGATGTACTCCTTTCGGCGACTGCTGAACGAGATGCTGAGGGCAACATTATCCGTTCCCAAACTGTGATCGAAGATATTACCGAGCGGAAACAGAAGGAGACATTGCTCCGCGAGAGCGAAATCAAGTTTCGTGCAATTTTCGAAAACTCTAGAGATGCCATAGGTATTGCAAAAAAAGGAGTGCATCATTATGCCAACCCCACATATCTCAAACTATTCGGGTATGAGAGTAATGAAGAAATTTTCGGCACGTCGATATTGAATCACATTGCACCTAGCCATCATCAACAGATGAAAGAAAACTTGCGAAATAGGGCCGTTGGAGAAGCGATTCCGTCAATTTACACAACACGTGGCAGGAAAAAAAATGGTACTGAGTTTTACATGGAAGTCAGCGCTTCCACCTTTGAGTTGCAAGGTGAGATTTATACAGTAGCGAACATCCGAGATATTACCGAGCGCATGCTGATCGATGAGTTGCTTAAAAGGTCTGAGGCCAAGTTTACAAAGCTATTCATGTCATCACCTGTCGCTATGTCTGTTAATAACCTGGAGGATGGGCGTTTTATTGACGTTAACACGGAATATGAGCGGTTGAGCGGCTATAGCCGCGATGAGTTGCTGGGCCATACCTCTGTCGAACTTGGAATGTGGGCCGATGCCGGTACTCGTGATCATATTGTTCATCTTTCACTCACAGAAGGCAGGGTGCACGACTTAAAATGTAGGCTTATTAAAAAGAATGGCAGTAAAGCGATACTTCGATTCAATGCTGAGCCAATCAAAATCGATGAAGTCCCCTGTCTTCTTGCCACGTTAACGGACATCACCGAACAACTTCGTGCAGCAGAAGAGAAAGCGAGGCTTGAAGACCAGCTCCGCCAGGCCCAGAAGATGGAAGCGATCGGTCAGCTGGCCGGCGGCGTTGCCCATGACTTCAATAATTTACTCACGATTTTTGGTACCTACGGAGGGATTCTCGGTAATAAATTAAAGAATGACGACGTGCTTCGACCATATGCAGAGCGAATAGTGGAGGCAACGGAAAAAGCCGCCGGCTTGACCCAAAGCCTTCTTGCATTCAGCCGGAAGCAGACGATAAGTCTCAAATCCGTCGATCTGAATGAAATTATAAGAAAAGTGGATCACTTTCTCCATCGGATAATCGGCGAGGACATTGAGCTGAAAGCATCTCTTGCCGATACGGAATTAATCGTTATGTTGGATTCCGGTCAGATAGAACAAGTCTTGATGAACCTTGCCACGAACGCGCGTGATGCGATGCCCCGGGGAGGATTGCTTACCATCAACTCAGAAGCTGTGCAGCTGTCTGATACTGAGGCAAAGGCCGGGAAAGTTGAAAGAGCCGGCATGTACGCCCGTATCAGCGTTTCAGACACGGGTCAGGGTATGGATAAATCAACGCTCGAGAAAATATTCGAACCTTTTTTCACAACGAAAGACGTGGGTAAAGGCACCGGCCTTGGTCTCGCAATAGTATATGGAATTATCAAGCAGCATGGGGGAACTGTCAGGGTTTACAGTGAGCCAGGCAAAGGGACTACATTCAGGATCTATCTACCCCTAATGCAATCAGCTGCCGAGAAGCCTGCAGATAAGGCCCTCCCGGCCCCCAGTGGGGGGGACGAGACAATCCTTCTAGTGGAAGACAATGCGGCGGTGAGAGAATCAATAAAAATTATACTTAAAGATGCAGGCTATAACGTTATCGAGGCGGTTGACGGAAAAGATGCCCTTTCCGAATTTAATCGACACAGCGACGAAATTATGCTTTTACTGTCGGATGTCATTATGCCAAAAATGAACGGCAAGGAAGTGTATGATGCGATCAAAGGCATAAGGCCGGACATGAAGGCGCTTTTCATAAGCGGTTATACGGCAGATATAATTACTTCAAAGGGGCTGTTGGAGGAAGGATTGCATCTCATGTACAAGCCACCGGAACCTGATGTCCTGAAACGCACGATACGGGAAATCCTGGATAGCAGGTAGGGATACTATGAATAAAATACTTGTAATCGACGATGACAAAATGACTCAGATTGCGTTCAGCGATGCTCTTGCTGACGGCGGCTTTTCACCAGTAATGGCGTGCAACTGGAGGGAAGCGATCGAACTTGTGAGGCGGGAAGACTACGATGCTGTATTAATAGATCTTGTGATGCCGGAAAAAAACGGCATCGATACGATGCTCGAACTGAAAAAGATTAAGCCCGCTATTCCCATGATCATTGTAACAGGGCACGGTGATATCGCCACGGCGGTCGAGGCCATCAAGCTAGGTGCCTACGATTACGTAACGAAGCCCCCAGACTACCGGCGGCTTTTCCTGACAATTCAGAATGCTATTGAGCATTGTGACGCACTCAAGAAAATCACTTCTTTGAACGCGGTCGTTGAGGTATCCTTTGAAGGGTTCTACGGCACTGAAAAAGTCATGAAAGATATCATCAACAAGATTTCGAAAGTTGCACAAAGTGATTTTTCCGTTGTTATCGAAGGCGAGACGGGAACAGGAAAAACCACAATCGCCCGTGCTATTCACCGCCTAAGTAAAAGGGCAGGCGGACCATTTGTCGTTGTTGATATAGGAACACTTCCCGAGACACTTGTCGAGCGTGAACTTTTTGGTCATGAAAAGGGAGCATTTACCGGCGCTGATAAACGGAAGCCGGGACATTTCGAGGCGGCACAGGAGGGAACGATTCTCATCGACGAACTCCAGAACATGAGCCCCTATACACAGACCAAATTGCTGAGGGTCGTTGAAGAGAAAAAATTATTCGCTCTCGGCAGCACCGTCCCCCTGGATGTCGATGTGCGAATAATCTGCGCTACAAATTCAGACTTGAAAAAAGAGGTATCCGAAAAACGCTTCCGGGAAGACCTGTATTACCGGTTGAGCGAATTTACCATTACACTGCCGCCCTTGAGAGAAAGGCCGGATGATATCTTATTCCTTGCTAAAAAATTTATGGATGAAGCGTGCGCCGAACTAAACAAGACTGGTTGCGAGCTATCTAAAGAAGCAGCCGCTGTTCTTAAGGAATACCGCTGGCCCGGCAATGTGCGCGAGTTGAAAAATGTCATACGACGGACCGTCCTGCTAACCCGTGAAGATGCGGTACAGCCCGAGGATATTCAGTTCATGCTTAGTGATAAGGATGAGGGCAGACAACTCATGTCCGCGCAAATGCCGCTCAAGGAGCTTACGGCCGTTGCTGTTCGGGAAGTTGAACGGAAGGCGATCAAGAAGGCACTTGACGCTGCAGGAGGAAACAAGAGCAAAGCCGCACCAATGCTGCAGATCGATTACAAGACTCTTCTTACCAAAATTAAGGAGTACGGCATAAAGTAGCTTCGATCTAGGCGATTTACCCGCTACACAAGAAACAATTTTATCCAAACCATTCCCGTTTTGCCCTGCCAGTATGGCGCAAATTCCATACCCTCGATTCGTCGCGTAAAACCAATGCATTACCTCATTATCGATGCCTTACTTAAGCGGCTGGTATGGTCTCCGTGCCATATTTCAAAAATCCATCTAATTTGTAATCCCCTATATTTCCGCACTCTTATAAATGGCACAAATGTTGAAATGCATTATATCTTCATAGCACATAAATTTGCTATTCAAAGTGGAACGCGCAATGCTAAAAAAGACATCATGCGCCTACGATTCGTTAGGCATAAGACTTCAGCTTGAGCCAGCGATACAGGACTCAGTATATAAAACAGCGACTGCCTGTGAAAATCACGGCGCATTAGCTCAGACAGGAAAGTTCGCCAGTCAACCTGGTTCTAATGGCACTTATTCAGCCAAGGATGGTGGGCATATGATGATAAAAAATTCTCATGAAAAATCGGGAATAGAAACCGGGATAAAACGCATGCTCGTTGTTGATTCTTCTGCTCCTGTATTTTTCGCTTATAGGGTCCAGTTCGAAAGACAGAGGGTGATTATTGATGCGTGTGAAACCTATAAAGAAGCAATTGAACTATTGAAAATACGCAGTAGCTATGATGTCGCTCTTATAGATGTCTGCCAGTCAGGAGTTTACGGGGGAAATAATATCGAGCTGACATCTATTCTTCGAGAGCGGCGACCTGATGTAAAAATTATTCTCATGACTGGAAGCAGCAATGATGATGCCAAGAAAAAAGCAGAAGATACCGGAGCATCGTTCTATTTTGAAAAACCCGTATTAAGCTCGACGATATTCCGGGCATTAAAAAAACTGGGGATCATTAAATGAAGCAGCCGGAGCTGTCTGGAAAACAAAACCGATATTTTTAAGGCAGATTGGCATGCATCCATGCCACCATAAGGGAGAGATAATAAATGTTAAAAGGATTGCCACGTTTGAGCTCTAACCAGAAACTCACCGGGAAAATCGCGGTCGGCATAATGCTCCTGCTTACATCGGCCTTACTAGAAAATACAACATACCGTGTAACCCTTTCTTTCGCGCTGTCTTCGGCAACTATAGCGGCTACTTACCTTCTGATACGGCGCTATACCAGCCGATTACTGGCTGAGCACGAAGGCGTATTGAAACAGCTCCGTTCTGAACAGGAAGTTTCTCACAATTCTTTTTCAAGATTCCTGGTCGAGCGGTCGCGGCTCATCCCGGTATTTACCGGTCAGCTTGCGGAGGTCATGCAGCAGACTGAAACCGCGGCACTTGATCTTGGAAAAAGCTTCATGAACATTGTTGCCAGGTCTCAGGACCAGGCAAAGAAAATGTCACAGTCACTCAGCGCCTTTGCCGGCAATGACGATGAAAACAGCGGTACGCTTCTCGATATCAGCAGAAAAACGCTCTTAGAGGTCATTAATATCATAAAGGCAAATACCGACCGTGAAGCACAGACGCTCAAGGACATGGAAGCGGTCATTGCGCATATGAAGAATATCAGCGCTATCGTGAACGAGATCGAATCCATCGCTAACCAGACCAATCTGCTTGCCCTGAATGCCGCCATCGAGGCAGCTCGGGCGGGAGAACAAGGGCGGGGCTTTGCCGTAGTCGCCGATGAGGTGCGTAAACTCTCGGACAGGTCGAATGCATCCGCCCTTGAAATTCGAAAGCGCATCGCAACCATCGATAGCAATGTAAAGGAAATGTATGCGGAAATCGGGGAAAGGATATCCGAAAGCGGCCGAAAATCCGAGGAGTCGGAACATGTCGTTGTGAACGCATTAAATAAAATAGATGAAGCGAACAACAAGGCTACGAAGCATCTCGATGAATTGACCGGTGAAAGCGAAGCACTCGCGCAGGACATTAGCGGGATCCTCGTATCCATGCAGTTCCAGGACATAACACGGCAGCGAATAGAGCACGTCATAGAGCCTCTGCAGGTACTCAAAACCGAATT
>Ga0209517_10009923_pt1 | contig 10721 bp, 11 predicted proteins | sample PeaSoiMetSII2010_FD_187695 | JGI IMG/M metagenome (GOLD analysis project Ga0209517, IMG submission 187695) | Peat soil microbial communities from Weissenstadt, Germany - SII-2010 (SPAdes) (version 2) | ecosystem: Environmental > Terrestrial > Soil > Wetlands > Peat | place: Germany... | reverse complement strand
ATGATGATGTAGCGGCGCGCCCACCCCGCCGGCTCTCCCGTCGGCGGCGCCGAGCGGTCGATGCGCAAGCCCTGCAAGTCCGCGTGTTTGGTATCCAAAGGCATAAGTCAGCTATTTGCCAAAACCTTGTGTACCTCTGTGCCCCCTGTGGTTAAGCCGTAGGTTTCCTTTGTGAACCTTCGTGTCCTTCGTGGTTATTGCCTTTTCTGAACCACCAAATCCGCGTGTTTGGTATCCAAAGGCTAAAACCCTGTGTACCTCTGTTCCCCCTGTGGTTAAGCCTCAGGTTTCCTTCGTGAACCTTCGTGTCCTTCGTGGTGATTGCCTTTTCTGAACCGCCAACCACACCAGTCCCACGAAGGAAATACTAATCCCTCAACGCCACCAGAATCTCCCGCCGCGCCGCGTGCCACGCCGGCGCAATCCCGCCAAACAATCCCATAACAATGGCGAACACCACCGCCGAAATCACCACACTCGGCGTCATCCGCAGGCTGAACACCGCTTCGCTGAACGTCACCGGATTGTTGGTTCCCGTGGTCATCCCGTTGAACGGCAACATCAAAATGATGCCAACCAATGCGCCCAGCAGCGACAGCAACACCGATTCGAAAACGAACGAAGTCAAAATGCTGGGCCGGGAAAAACCAATCACCCGCAGCGTAGCAATCTCACGCGAACGGTACGCCACCGCCGCGTACATCGTATTCATCGCTGCGAAGCACGAACCAATCGCCATAATCACGGCTACCAGCGTCCCCACAAACTTGATCGGACTACCCGTGCTGGTCTGTTTCGCCCAATACTCGGTCTCCAGCATGCCGTTCAACTTCAGCCGCTGATCGTCACCGACGCGGTTCTTCAGCGCATCCGCCGAAACCGGATCGGTCGCGCGAATCAGCGCCGAGTTATAAGTCGGCCGGTCGAAATCCGACGACAACTGATTGATATCGCCCCATATTTCCGAGTCGTGAGCGCTGCCCCCGGTGTCAAAGATGCCCACCACATTCCACGGCCCTTTGCCGATCCACATGCTGTCGCCGATGTTGGCCTGCGCAAACCGGCTGTGAATCGACTTGCTCACCACAATCTCGCGCTGCCCAGGAGTAAACCATCGTCCTGCAAACAGTTTCACCTCCGGCCGCATCGCAATCCCGGTCGGCGTCAGAAATCGCACCGTAACATTGGTCTCGCCGGTGCCGTCATTTCTGGGAAGCACCACCACCAGCAAATCCTCGCCCGAAACTAGAGGCTGTCCTTGCGCGTCCCGTGCAACTCCCGGCAGATCCTTCATGATCGCTAGAGCTTCCCGGTCCACGCCTCCGGCAGAAAGCTCTGCCGTCGCTCCCTTGCGCAGCACCAGCACATTCAGCGGATCGCCACTGCCCTTGAAAGCCGCGTTCAACCCCGCCAGCAGCGCCATAATGAAGATGGCCGTCGTCACCGTCAGCGCAATTCCCAGCGCGGTCATGATCGTCGCGCTCTTGCGCAGCGTCAGGTTTCGAATATTGTATTGGATAGGAACTGCCATAATTTCTCCGCTTAACTCCACCCAGCCCCGCTCAACCAATATGCCGCAGACCGTCCACAATATTCCTTCGCGAGGCGTTGTAGGCGGGCACGAACGAACTGAGCGCGCCCACCGTCGATCCCACCAGCACTGCGACCACAATGGTCGCAACATTTGGCCTCACTCCCGCAAAGAAAAGGCCAATCCCGGGCGCATGTGCGATGAGGACAACAATGAAGGAAGCCCCAATCGCTCCCAGCAGCCCGCCCACTGCGGCCAGAATCACCGCCTCACTCATGAACAAGCCCAGCACCGTGCCGCGCGTAAAGCCCAGCGTCTTGAGCAACGCGACTTCGCGCGTACGCTCGCGAATCGACATCGCCATGGTGTTTGCCGATACCAGCAGCGTGGCAAACACCACCGCCCCGCAGATGCTCAGGATGAACGCCTTCACATTGCCCAGCATGGCGATCCAGTCGAGATTAAAAGCCTTCTCGCTCTCCGACTTCGTGGGCCGGTCGGTGTTGCGGAAGGTCGCGTCGATGTCCTTGGCTATTTGCGGCACTGCCTGCGGAGAATCCCCCAGCACCCCGTAGAATCCGACAAGACCTTTGATTCGTGGGTAGCCTTCGTCCATGTAGATGTTGTTGAAGTACAACGTTTGCGTGTTCTGCGGCGCCGCATAGATCCCCCGCAGCGTCAACTCCAGATTCAACGGGAAAATGGTCCCCTTGATGGGAATGCGATCGCCGATCTTCCATCCATACTTCTGGGCCAGCTCGGAGTCGGCTACACAACCGGCTCGATCTTTCTGCCAAGCCTCAAGCTGGTCCGCTGGAATGTGGAAGTCGGTGTAGACCAGAAACAGTTCCTTCGGATCGGTGCCGAACTGCGCGAAAAAATTCTCCGCCTTGTCGTCCTTATATTGCCCGCCAAACCAGGTTTCGTTGACCACCTGCTTCACTCCCGCAATCGACCGGATTCTCTCGCGATCGGCAATAGGCAGAAACTGGGCGAGTGAAACCTTATGGCGCACAATCAGCCGCTGCGCCGATTCCGCGCTGCCATCGGACAGATAAAACGCCCGCCAAATGGTCATCATTACTGTCAGCAGCAACAGCGAAAAGCTGATACTCGCGAGCGTCAGCAGGCTACGGCGCTTGTTGCGGAAGGCGTTTTTTCTGACAAAACTGATCAGGGTCATGATTGAACTCCAGAACCTCTAGAAAGCGACACCTCTAGAAAGAGGACCTCGAACGCCCCCGCTGCGGGATTTGCGATTCTCTTCAGCATAGCTGACGGCCCACAACCGGACAACGGCCTTTAACAACCTTTTACAAGTTAAATGATCGCTCCCGGCCATTCCCCCCGCCAGTGGAGATCGTCACCGCACCGCAATGACAAATGTCATCCTTCACCCACTGCGTCTTCTATCTATAACGAGTGCAAGGGGAAAAGGTTACGGGGGTGAGGACATCACGGGATGAAGATGCAACCTCCCTTGCCCGTTTGTCCCTGGGTTTCCTCCTGATATCATTCGTCCGGTCAACTCGTGTACTGTGTCCAGCCTCTTCCATCCCGCCACGGCAGTTCCAGTCATCGAAACCAAGCGCCTCAAAATGCGTGGCCACCGGCTCGATGATTTCGTCGATTGCGCCGCCATGTGGGCCGATCCCATCGTTACCCGCCACATTGGCGGCAAGCCCTTCTCCGAGGAAGAGACCTGGGCGAGGTTCCTGCGCTACTTTGGGCATTGGTCGCTCCTGGGCTTCGGTTATTGGGCGCTCGAGGAAAAAGAAACCGGCGGTTTTATTGGTGAACTCGGATTCGCCGATTTCAAACGCGACCTGCAACCGTCTCTTAAAGGAGTACCGGAACTGGGCTGGGTGCTCGCGTCCCAAGCACACGGCAAAGGCTATGCGACGGAGGCCGTCCGTGCGGCGGTCGCTTGGGGCGAAGCGCACTTTGGGCCGGTGCGGACGGTTTGTATCATCCATCCGGATAATCTGCCGTCCATTCGAGTCGCAGAAAAATGCGGCTACAAAGAGTTCCAGCGCACCACTTACAAAGGCCACCCGACGGTGATCTTCAACCGCTCCTTTTCGTTGTCGGTATGATCACAGGTGGCCCTCGATAAGAGCGATGACGGGCTGACCCCCCTGGGTTTCCCGGCCCAATTTGATTTCTAAGGAGCAAGATTATTCACTTGACAAAGGGTAGAGGATTCGGTAATATCTCTGCATGGCTGCCGCTACCCATTTCCTTTCTTTGGTTTACTCGCAACCGCTGGCGTGCCAGAACGCAGCATTCGGCGCAAGTCTCTCTTTATCCCAGCAACCAGCTTGCGTGTTGGCACCCGTTGAAGCGGTGACTTCTCTTTTGGCTTACGAGGTTCTGCCATGACACTCCCTGAGGTTAATATCCTCTACCCTACCGACGACCGTTGCCGTGAACTCTTGGAACGCTTGCGCTGGCCCGAAGGCGTGATGTGTCCGCGCTGCAAAGACACTCACATCTCCCGCCTGAAAGAATACGCTCGGTATGAATGTGCTGCCTGTGAGTACCAATTCACGGTGACCAGTGGAACAGTGTTCCACGATTCCCACCTGCCCTTGCCAATCTGGTTTGTTGCCGTCCTGTTGCTGTGCGAGGCCAAGAAGGGCATGAGCGCCCTGCAACTCAAGCGTACCCTTTGGGGCCAGCACAAAGGCTCGTACAAAACCGCGTGGTATCTCTGCCATCGCATCCGTGCGGCCATGAAAGAGACGGAACGCCCGATGCTGGACGGCGTTGTCGAGATGGACGAAACCTATGTAGGCGGAAAGGTTCGCGGTCAAGGTGTTAAGGCCGCGATGGATGCAAAGGAAGTCGTTATCGGCATCAGGCAACGCGGCGGCGATCTGCGTTTCTTTCACGCTGACGATGCAAAGAGCGGCACGCTGGCGCGATACATCCGAGAGAACGTGAGCACCGATGTGGAAGTGATCGTCACCGATACGCTCCCTGCCTATAAGTCTGCGGTTGGAGACGCGGCACACAAGACCGTCAACCATCTCGCCAAGGAATATGTCCGGTACGAAGATGGAGCCTGCGTCACGACGAACACTGTGGAATCGGCGTTCTCGCTCCTCAAGCGTGGCATCATTGGCTCTTGGCACAAGATCAGCGCAAAGCATCTCCCGGCCTATCTGGACGAAATGACCTTCCGGTTCAATCGCCGGAAACGTTCCGACCTTTTCATTGATACGCTGCGTCATATGGTCACCGCCGATCCACTAACATTTGAACATCTGACGGCATAAGATCATGGGTTCCGCTCCATAGCGATCTCAAACCGCACAACAAAAGGCGATTCAGGGCTATCTATAGCAGCCGCCTTTGGAATCTGCGAAACCGTTTTAGATAGAAACTCCAGTGTTCCCCGAAAGTTTGCCCAAGTTGCACCGCATTCCGGACAGCAGAGTAAGAGAGACTGGATTCCGCCCATTGGACGCACAGTGCGGCAGTGGCATTCTCTGCACTCAAACTCGATAGCCTTGAGGTCGCTTAACTGAATTGTCGTTCGTATCTCGCTTGTCACTCTTGTATCCTCCGCAGCACGGGTGTGTGAGTTAATGCCGTAGTTCGCTCAACTCTTCCCAGTAGAAATTGCTTCCGCCTTCTTTGCCTGGAAGTTCCACCAAGTGCCACGTCTTGCCAGTTTGAGTATCGATCCGAATTGCTGTTTTTTGCTTAAGGTTGCCGCCCATCCCTTGAGAATCGATGTCAGATGCGATCACCTGATACCGTCCCACACTACCCTCGGGTAAGGCACTACGAATATTTGTTGATGATTGCCCGTAAACGACAATCAACGATGCGGCAAATGCAAATACGGAAATGATCGCAATAAGTCGTCGATTCATGAGTGATCTCCATGTGTAGATTTTCCAGTCAACCAGAAACGGAACGATTTCGCCGATCCCGTCAGATGGCTCAGGGACGGTTCTTCGTCTAGGTCGATAAGAGAACAGAAGGACAGATCAAAGGCAAGTTTAATCCGCTCAAGTTCACGCTCCCATTCGTCCGTACCAGACGTGATTAGATGCGTATATTTGCCCTCTCTGACAATCGCGGACCCATCCACGGACGGAATTCTAGGATCATCTGAGATGGAGTACAGGTCTATATTGCCGCCTACGTACTGCCCGTCGTAGTTCTTCGCCTGAGATATGAAATCGACAGCAAAGAGACGCGCCTGCTGTACGCTGACGCGGTGAGATAATGCCCTAAATCGTCCCAGACAGGAGCGAGCCAGCGGAGAATCAGCGTATCCGATAACCTCGCAGTCCGCGACATCAATAATCCGTTGAGTAGTGGTTGACATCACCAAACACGGGAAACGCTCTCCATCTATCCAGTAGCCCATGATCGTCAAGAATGCCTTTTTCTTCTCTACGGACACCGCCAAGCATTCCTTAAGCACGTTCCTGATCTCTTGATCTGTTAAGTTTGCATCATCCGGCAAGCGCGATCTCAGCTCGGCGGAAAAGGCTACAAATGTGTCACGATCTCCGGAATAGGCTAGAATCCCACTCCCATTTTTCCACTCAAAGTTAATTAACTTGCATTCCGGGAAGGTGTAATTTGCCCCAGTCACTTGTGTGTCTGCGCCAATTACTACGCCGTCTCGACATAAAAACCCCACGGCCATTGTCACGGTTTGCCTCCGTATAGGCCGCTTAACCGGAAGGCGCGGCGGCCTATGGCCCAATGAAAGCATGTAGCACCCCCTTAGTCAAGTGAATAATCATGCTAAGGAGTAACCATGCAAAAACGCAAACTGGGAAAAAGCAATCTTGAAGTCTCGGCCATCGGCCTCGGCTGCATGGGAATGAGCTTCGGTTATGGTCCGCCTGCGGACAAGAAAGAGATGATTTCCCTGATCCGGTCTGCCGTCGAACAGGGCGTGACCTTCTTCGACACCGCCGAAGTTTACGGTCCTTTCACCAACGAAGAACTGGTGGGTGAAGCGCTGGCTCCGCTTCGCGACCAGGTGGTGATCGCCACCAAGTTCGGGTTCAAACTTGATCCGAACACCGGCAAGCAGGCCGGTCTCGACAGTCGCCCGGAACATATTAAGCAGGTCGCCGAGGCCTCGCTCAAGCGCCTCAAAACCGATGTCATCGACTTGTTCTATCAACACCGCGTCGATGCCGATGTGCCGATCGAAGACACTGCTGGCGCCGTCAAACAGCTGATTCAGCAAGGCAAGGTCAGGCACTTCGGCCTTTCCGAAGCAGGAGTGAAAACCATCCGTCGCGCCCACAAAGTGCAGCCGGTCACCGCGCTCCAGAGCGAATACTCACTGTGGTTTAGAGAACCTGAGGCCGAAGTCATACCGGTACTCGAGGAACTCGGCATCGGGTTCGTTCCCTTCAGCCCGCTGGGCAAGGGCTTCCTCACCGGCAAGATCAGCCAAGACACCCAGTTCGACAAGACTGACTTCCGCAACATTGTTCCTCGCTTTACGCCGGAGAACCGTAAGACGAATCAGGTGGTGGTGGATCTGATTGGGAAGTTCGCGCAAGCGAAAAAGGCGACGCCCGCTCAGATCGCGCTTGCCTGGCTGCTGGCGCAAAAGCCGTGGATCGTTCCCATCCCAGGTACCACCAAGCTGCATCGACTCGAAGAGAACATCGCAGCCGCTGCCGTCGAACTTACGCGCGAAGATCTCCGCCAGTTGGAAACCGCAGCCTCAAAAATCTCGGTGCAAGGTGCTCGTTACCCCGAAGAACTACAGAAGTTGGTGGGCCGCTGAGCAACGATAGATAACCGCGCTATTGACGGAAGGCGAGAAAAGCGCCGGGAATATCGCCAGGCGTGGGATTTGTCGCAAGGATAGGACCCTTGCTGAAAACCAACGGCACGGCTTTTCAGCCGTGCCGTTAGACCCTAAAACTAAGCTGCTTTGCCGAAGGCTTCTCGCCTACGATCAGCCGTGGCTGCCCTCCTGATTCGCTTTTTGGGTACTTGTCAGGGTCACCTTGTCCTGTACCGAAGAGGCTGGTTGCGCCTCTGAGGGCTTCGGGGCCTGCGCGGGTTTGGCTGCTGGTTTGGGTTGACTGTCGACGTGTGGCTGACTGACTGGACTGATGCTGGTTGTCATTAAGAGTCCTCCCGTGTTGTGTTATCGACCGGCTCTGGAGAAACTTTAGGCCCAGCGAAGCCCGCTCGTAAGCCGTGTGTCCTCAAGGCGGTAGCGGCGCCAGACCCCGCACCCCTGGACTCTCCCCGAAATCTTGTTCCGAATTCGTAACAAAACCAGCATCCCCGCCGCCCCACGGGGGAAAGGTTGTACAAGGGTGCTCCCCCAAGATGGGGCCTTTCATTCGCGTCGACCCCCTCGTGCGAGTTTGAAGGGCCCCTTAATTTTGCCTTGCCACCAGTGTGCTTACCCAGGCAAGCGTCCATCCTTTCGATGCCCGTAACCTTTTTCCTCGCCAGCAGTTTATAAAGTTAGGACAGAGTTAAGAATAACCATGGTGGCGAGAGCACCGGCTTCGCAGCAGCCCCCGGAGCAGACGGATGAACGTCTGCTGGTGGAGGCTGCCCAGAAGGATCCGGCGCGCTTTGCCGATCTCTATGAGATTCATTTCGAGCGGGTTTACGCCTTCATCGCGCGCCGGGTCGGCGACCGCGACGCCGCCGAAGACCTGACCTCGGACGTATTCCATAAGGCGCTGGCCAATCTGAAGCGCTTTGAGTGGCGAGGCGTGCCCTTTGGAGCATGGCTCTTGCGGATCGCCGTAAACGCGATTGTTGATCGCTCGAAGCGGCACGGCCGGGAGATCGCCGTCGACGATCCGCCTGAACTCAGCACCCGGCCCGGCCTCCAGCAAGTCGAAGATCGCGCCCGCCTGTTCCGGTTGGTGGATGAACTGCCGAAGAACCAACGGCACGTCGTGGTCATGAGGTTCGCTGAGCAGAAAAGCATCCGTGAAATTGCGCAGCATCTCAAGCGCAGCGAGGGTGCCATCAAGCAACTCCAATTCCGTGGTCTGGAGAATCTGCGCGACCGCTTTGAAGTGCTCAAAGGTGACAGGCCGAAAAAGAATGTAACGACAAAGAAAGAAAAAAAGAAGTCTGGTGGCAGAAATGGCTAAGCCCAGCCGATTTGAAGAACTCGACCAGGCAGTGACCGGGGTGCTGTTGCATCCCGATGCGCCGCTGCCCGCTGACCCGCGTCTGGCGCCGCTGGCCCGCATTGCGGCCGAGCTGACCAGCCTGCCCCGTCCGGCTTTTCGCGCACGTTTGAAATCTGATCTTGAAAGGAACGCACCGATGGTCACGCTGAAGGAAAGCACGAAGCATGAGGAAGCCAAGCAGCCCGCGGTCAATCCCATTCCCCAGGGCTACCGCACTGTCACGCCATATATAGTGGCCGAAAATGCCGATGGGCTGATTGAGTTCCTGAAGAACACTTTCGGCGCAGAAGAGAAGCTCCGCGCGATAGGGCCGGCGGGCGGGCGCCATGCCGATCTTCGCATCGAGGATAGCGCGCTGATGGTCGGTGGCGGCGGCGCCGGACTTGCCTGGAAGGGAAAGCCCATCCCCAGCGCATTCCACATCTATGTGCCCGACTGCGACGCGGTTTATCAGCGCGCGCTTCAGCAGGGGGCAACATCAATTACTGAACCCGCCGATCAACCTTACGGGGAACGCTCGGCAGGCATAAAGGACGCGGCCGGCAACCACTGGTACATTGCCACCTACAAAGGCCCGAACTACAAATGGGAAGGCGCGCCCACGGTTCAACCATACATGCATCCCCTGCGGGCGGGGCCGGTGATGACCTTCCTGAAGCAGGCTTTCGGAGCCCAAGAACTGGGGCGGCACGCGTCCCCCGATGGCGTGATTCATCACCTGATGCTGAAAATCGGCGATTCCTTTATGGAGATGGGCGAGGCGCAAGGCCCCTATCAGCCCATGCCCGCGATGTACTACCTCTATGTGCCCGATTGCGATGCAGCCTATCAGCGTGCACTTCAGGCTGGAGCCACTTCGCTTTCCGAACCCGCCGATCAACCCTACGGCGACCGCAATGCCGGGGTGAAAGACGCCTTCGGCAATCAGTGGTATATCGCCACCCACGTCAAGGATGTGGCACCGGGCCAATAACGTAGCGCGTCCGCGCCTGGATAGACGGGAGGGGCGCCACGACTTCAATGTGAGAACTGAGAACTGAGAACTGGTTCCAAATCAAGGTCGGCCGCGAAAGCGGCGCAAAGAAACACTCGCTTTATGCGATAATGTCTATCATAGTAGTCTAGATTATAGCCTTACCCTCCCCGCCAGCGAAACAGACCGAAGTGTGGGAGAAAAACGTCTCCTGGGGGACGGCGGGGGATAGCGAATGGGTCGGATTCTCGACCGGCGTCACCTTCCAGAACTGCAATCCCGCCAGCAGGCTCGACAGCGTTCTTGACTACGGAATTTCCACCGCGCCGCTCTTGGCCGACATCATCCGGTCTTCGGCGTCGCGCACCACCAGCCGGACCAGGTAGCCGCCCGGCTTCACATCAAAACTTGTTCGCATCGTGATCCCCGCTCCCAGTTTGTGCTCCAGAGTGTCATCCTTCAAACGCATCTCGAGGATCTTCTTGCTTCCCACGATGAAATCTCCGTTCCGGTTGAACAACGCCGAAACCACGGTCAGATCGTCGCGGTTGCGGCCGTCCTCTTTGCGGAAATGCAGACCCTTCACGTCCACGTGGGCGACGACGGTAAGCTTGGCATTGTCATCGCTCGACTTGAAAAACTGGGTGTGCAGTTCGATGGGAATATCGTGCAATTCGTCCTGAGAGAAAAGCGCTTCCTCGATTTCCTGTTTCTCCTGCTCGGCCGGATCGGCAACCTGCTTGGGCGCGTAGTATCCCCGGCGCGCTTGCACTGCGAATTTCCGCGGATCTTTGAGCGTGACTTTCAGCTTGTGGTAGTGGCCATCGAGCTTTAGGTTTTGGGGCGAGAAGCCGAGCACATAGGAATACTCCGGGGCCGCTGCAACCCGGCGAAAGCCCTCTTCCAGATCGTTGTTGTTGTGGAAATACGTGCCGCCGGTGCCATCGGCAAATTCTCATAACACAAGTTGGTTGGAGGACTCACTTTGGCTTTCAAATAGGAACATCTGTTGCATGAAAGCCGGATTGGGCGAACCCGGACGGCTGATGTC
>Ga0209517_10009921_pt1 | contig 10724 bp, 7 predicted proteins | sample PeaSoiMetSII2010_FD_187695 | JGI IMG/M metagenome (GOLD analysis project Ga0209517, IMG submission 187695) | Peat soil microbial communities from Weissenstadt, Germany - SII-2010 (SPAdes) (version 2) | ecosystem: Environmental > Terrestrial > Soil > Wetlands > Peat | place: Germany: Weissenstadt... | reverse complement strand
CCGGAGGCGGATCGCCGATCATCCGCAATTTCACTTATGTGCTGATCGATCGCCGTCGCATCGCGGCCATGGGGGAAATTCGAGAAGCCTTCGAGCTGCAGGTCGATGAGCGCCTGGGCTTCGTGCGGGCGGATGTGACTTCGGCGGCGGCGATCGATCAACGCATGAGCTCGAATCTGGAATCGGAATTGTCCCGTCTCACGGGCAAACGCATGCGCCTGCGGTTTGACGTCGATCCGGCTTTGCTCGGCGGCGTCGTGGCGAGAATCGGATCTACAGTATATGACGGGTCGGTCCGGGGGGAACTGCGCCAGTTGGCCAAGAAGCTGGCGGGGCAGGCGGGCTGAAGAGGGGTGACTTATGGCTCAAATCCAAGCTGATGAAATTTCGCGGTTATTGCGCGGTGAAATTGAGAACTACGAAAAGGCGATCAATGTTTCCGAAACCGGATCGGTGATCTCGGTCGGCGACGGCATCGCGCGCGTTTACGGCCTGGAGAACGTGATGTCCGGCGAGATGGTGGAGTTCCCGCACGGTGTCACCGGCATTGCGCTCAACCTGGAAGAAGACCAGGTGGGAACCGTGCTGCTGGGCGAATATCAGGAAATCAAGGAAGGCGACGAAGTCCGCCGCACCGGAAAAATCATGTCCGTGCCGGTGGGCGAGGCTTTGGTGGGCCGGGTGGTGAATGCGCTGGGGCAGCCTATCGACGGCAAAGGACCCATCGGGACCAGCGAAAACCGTCCAGTGGAAGCGATCGCTCCCGGCGTTGTGGATCGGCGCGGGGTGAAAGAGCCGCTGCAAACCGGCATCAAGGCGATCGACTCCATGATCCCGATCGGCCGCGGCCAGCGCGAGCTAATCATTGGCGACCGGCAGACCGGCAAAACCGCCGTCGCGCTCGACACCATCATCAATCAGAAGGGTGGCGACGTTATTTGCATCTACGTCGCGATCGGCCAGAAGCGTTCCACGGTGGCGCAGGTGGTGAAGACGCTGGAAGATTTCGGCGCCATGGAATACACCATCGTGGTGGCGGCCACCGCTTCCGATCCCGCGCCCATGCAGTACATCGCGCCCTACTCGGGCTGTTCGATGGGCGAGTATTTCCGCGATACGAAGCGCCACGCGCTTTGCATCTACGACGATTTGTCCAAGCACGCCGCGGCGTATCGTGAAATTTCGCTGCTGTTGCGCCGTCCGCCTGGACGCGAGGCGTATCCGGGCGACGTGTTCTATCTTCATAGCCGATTGCTGGAGCGGGCGTCCAAGCTGAACGAGGAAAAAGGCAGCGGGTCCCTCACGGCTCTACCCATCATCGAAACCCAAGCCGGCGACATTTCGGCTTATATTCCGACTAACGTGATTTCGATCACCGACGGCCAGATCTTCCTGCTCGCCGATCTGTTCAACTCCGACGTGCGTCCCGCCATCGATGTCGGCCTATCGGTAAGCCGTGTGGGCGGAAGCGCGCAAATCAAGGCCATGCGGCAAGTGGCGGGATCCTTGCGATTGGATCTGGCGCAGTATCGCGAGCTGGCGGCCTTCGCGCTGTTCGGGTCGGAGTTAGACAAGGCTTCGCAACAGCAATTGGGTCGAGGTAAGCGTCTGATCGAGATTTTGAAGCAGCCGCAATATAAGCCCGTGCCCGTGGAGAAGCAGGTTGTGATCATCTATGCGGGTACCAGCGGCATGCTGGATGATTTGGCCGTTGAGCACGTTCGCCCGTTTGAAGCAGAGTTAAATCGCTTTCTCGATACCTCGCAAACCGCGCTGCTCCAGGAAATTCGCGAGAAGAAAGCCCTGGACGATCAACTGAAGACCAAACTGAGCACGGTAATCAAGGAGTTCAAGGGGCGCTTTGTCGCGCAACACAAGGACGCTCTCGTGACCGCTTAGCCCATGCCCAGCCTGATCGATTTACGCCGGCGCATTCGCTCGGTGAAAAACACGCAGCAGATCACCAAGGCCATGAAAGTGGTCTCGGCAGCCAAGCTGCGTCGCGCGCAGGATCGGGTGATAGCAGCCCGCCCGTACGCTCAAATCATCCAACGCATGCTGGCGAACGTGGCGCAAGCAGCGGCCGAACAAAACGACGACGAAGAGATTGAGCTGCTGGCACGGAGGCCCGAGAAGCGGATTTTGTTGCTGGTAATTACGGCCGACCGCGGCCTGGCTGGCGCTTTCAACTCCAACGTGATCCGTGCGGCGCAAAAGTTCATCGTCGAGCACCGCGAGTCCGAAGTCCATTTGGAGCTGATTGGGCGAAAGGGCCGTGAGTTCTTCAAGAGACGCCATTCGAAAATCACCGGCGAATACACTACGCTCTTTCAGAGAGCGCCGCGCTACGAAGATGCGCTGGAGATCGCCCACAAGGTGATCGAGATGTTCCGCAAAGCCGAAATCGATTCAGTCTACGTGGTGGTGAACAATTTCAAGAGCATGATGTCGTCGCTACTGCTGACCACGCGTCTACTGCCGGTGGAGCTTCCCGAGAAGCAGGAGCAGATCGATTACATCTACGAACAGCCTCCGGGCGAGCTGCTGGCAGCGCTGCTTCCGCGCTACATCGAATCGCAGATCTATCGCTCCATGCTGGAGTCGGACGCGGCTCAGCACGCCGCGCGAATGAGCGCGATGGAAGCCGCCAGCACCAATGCCGCCGATGTCATCAGTTCCCTAACGCTAAAAATGAACCGGGTCCGGCAGGCCAGTATTACCAGAGAGATCATCGAAATCGTAAGCGGGGCTTCAGCACTTGATTAGAGCCGCGGCGCTTGATTAAAGCCGCGGCGCAGGACTAAAGAGGTATTTATGGCAACTACAACAGAGACGCAGGTCGTGGGCAAGGTCATCCAGGTGTCCGGTCCGGCCATCGACGTTCAATTTCCCGAGCACCAGATTCCCGTCATCAACACCGCGATCCACATCACCAGCGAGGGTTTTAACACTAGCGTCCCCATCGACGTGATGGCGGAGGTGGCGCAACACATCGGCGAAGGCCGCGTGCGTGCCATCGCGCTGCAACCCACCGATGGCATGGTGCGCGGGATGAAGGCCGTCAGCCTGGGCCATGGCGTCGAGGTCCCGGTTGGAAACGAGACGCTGGGCCGGGTGATGAACGTCATTGGCGAGCCGGTGGACAACATGGGCCCCGTCAATACCGCGCAGAAATGGCCCATCCATCGCGCAGCACCGGCCTTCGACGAGCAGGCTACTGAACTGCAAATGTTCGAGAGCGGCATCAAGGTGATCGATTTGCTCGAACCCTATCTCCGGGGTGGAAAAATCGGGCTGTTCGGTGGCGCGGGCGTGGGCAAGACCGTCGTCATCATGGAGCTGATCAACAACATCGCTCTGAAACATGGCGGCGTCTCCGTGTTTTCGGGCGTGGGTGAGCGCACCCGCGAAGGCAACGACCTCTGGGTAGAGATGCAGGAATCCGGTGTGCTGGATCCGCACGATTACACCAAGTCCAAGGTCGCACTGATCTATGGACAAATGACTGAGCCGCCCGGAGCTCGCCTGCGCGTTGGCCTGACCGGCCTGACTGTCGCCGAATTTTTCCGCGACGAAGGCGGCCAGGACGTGCTGCTGTTCATCGACAACATTTTCCGGTTTACGCAGGCAGGTTCGGAAGTATCGGCGCTGCTGGGACGCATGCCTTCGGCGGTGGGCTATCAACCGAATCTCGCCACCGAAATGGGCGAATTGCAGGAAAGGATCACCTCAACCAAGAAGGGCTCCATCACGTCCGTGCAAGCTATTTACGTGCCCGCCGATGACTATACCGATCCGGCGCCGGCCACCACCTTTGCGCACTTGGATGCCACCACCAACCTGACGCGCAGCCTGGTGGAACAGGGCATCTACCCGGCCGTCGATCCGCTGGCCTCCAGCTCCCGCATTCTCGATCCGCGCATTGTCGGCGAGGAGCACTACCACGTTGCGCAACAAGTGAAGCAGATCCTCCAGCGCTACAAGGATCTGCAAGACATTATCGCGATTCTCGGCATCGACGAACTTTCTGATGACGATAAACAGACCGTCGCGCGGGCCCGCAAGATCCAGAAGTTCCTTTCGCAGCCGTTCCATGTCGCCGAGCAGTTCACTGGTTTCAAGGGCAAATATGTATCGCTGGCCGATACCGTCCGCAGCTTCAAGGAAGTGGTGGAAGGCAAGCACGACGATCTGCCTGAGCAGGCTTTCTACATGCAGGGCGACATTGAGGACGTTAAGAAGAAAGCTGAAGAGCTGAAGAAACAGGGCGCGGCTTAATCGATGGCGGATACGTTCGATATCGAGATCGCCACCCCGGAGCGGTTGCTCGCGCGTGAGAAAGTGGTGCGCGCGCAGATTCCCGCTAAGGACGGCTTTATCGGCGTGCTGCCCGATCACGCGGCGCTGTTGTCGGAACTTGGCATTGGCGCTCTCACTTACACGACGCCCGGCGATCATCGCTTCAGCATCGCTATCTCTGGCGGTTTCCTGGAGATTCACGACAATGTGATCCGCGTGCTGAGCGATGTGGCCGAGAAGGGCCATGAGATCGACGTCACGCGAGCCGAGCAAGCTCTAAAGCGCGCACAAGACGCCATTGTCAATCCAGCTCTGGGCATAGACATCGCGTCGGCCCTCACTGCCGCCCGCCACGCGCAGGCCCGTATCGACGCGGCTCGCAAAGCGGTCAACAAGGAAGAGTAACGGGCTCGTTCAGATAGAATGTAGGTGAGCGGCCGCCGACTCGCGTCGGCGTTCAAAATATGTTTCGCGCTATTTTCTATCTTCTTCTCACGGTAGTGGTGATTTCCGTGTTGAAGAGCATCGTCGGGATTGTCCTCAAAGGAGTCTCGCAGGCGATGAAGCCCGGTTCAAACTCACCGGGCGCACCGCGTCCGTCCAACCAGGTTCCTCTCACCGGGGAACTCAAGAAAGATCCGGTTTGCGGAACGTATATTGCGGCGGCTAGCTCAATCAAGGAAACGGTAGCGGGCCAGACCATTCATTTTTGTTCCGCCCAATGCCGCGATAAGTACGTTGCTACGATGGCTCGTTAGTTTCGGCGTCGCGCTTTCGTCCGGCTGGGCTGCGCCGGATTTCTACCAAAACGTTCTTCCCATCCTCCAAAAGCATTGCCAGGAGTGCCACCGCGCGGGCGAGATCGCGCCCATGCCGTTTACCACGTATGACGAAACCCGTCCCTGGGGCAAGGCGATTCGCGAACAAGTGCTCGCGCGGAAAATGCCGCCCTGGTTCGCGGATCCGGCTTACGGCCATTTCGCTAATGGCCGTTCGTTGTCACAGGCCGAGATCGATACCCTCGCGTCCTGGGTGAACGCAGGCGCTCCCGCGGGAGATTCAAACGCCGCTCCGCAGCCCCGCGCTTGGCCGCGCGGCTGGAACATCGGGACGCCTGATGCAGTCTTCGAAATGCCGAGCGCGTTCCCTCTTCCAGCGAAAGGCGCAGTCGACTATCAATACCTGATTCTGCCCACGCGCTTCACTGAAGACCGCTGGGTTCAAAAAGTGGAAGTTCGTACCAGCAGCCGATCCGCGGTGCACCATGCCGTGGTCTACATTCGCGAGCCCGGGTCGCAGTGGCTGGAAGGGGAACCGCGCGAGAAAACCTTCTCCGTACCTATCGCGAAGGGCTTCACCACCAGCGATCTGCTGATGGTGTACACGCCCGGCAACTCCTATGATCAGTGGCCGGCGGGAATCGCCAAGCGCATCCAAGCAGGCTCCGATCTCGTGCTCCAGTTGCACTACACGACGAACGGCACAGCCACCGAAGATCGGACCCGCATCGGCATCGTCTTTGCCAAGGAGCCGCCCAAACAGGCTGTGCTCTCCTTGCAGATGGGCAACGACAAGTTTGTGATTCCAGCAGGAGACTCAAACTATCGGGTGCAGGTTTCAGGCACACTTCCAAATGACGCGCTACTCATCAGCCTTTTCCCGCACATGCATCTGAGAGGTAAGGGATTCGAGTATCTCATCACCGGCCCGAACGGCCACGCCGAAACGCTGCTCAAGATCAGCCATTACGATTTCCAGTGGCAGCTCAATTACCGGCTTGCCGAGCCGCGCGCGATCAAAGCCGGGACGCGATTGCAATGGGTCGGCTATTTCGATAACTCGCCCAATAACCCCGACAATCCCGATCCAACGGCGGACGTTCGCTACGGCGAGCAGAGCTGGGAAGAGATGATGATCGGCTTCTTCGACGTCGTGGTTGACGCAAGCGTGGACAAGTCGAAGTTCTTCGAACGTAAGTAGTGCCGCGAGGCTATAACGGTTAGACCGCAAAAAACCTTGGTGCTGGCCGAGCTAGGGCAGTTACACTAAAGCTTCGGCGCTCTTATGTGGGGAAAACAAAACGACGGACAAATGATTCAGAATCAGCCAGTTCAACCGGGCCAACAGCCCAGCCATCCAACAACGACTGCGCCGGCTGTCAATCACCATTATCAGGCGCCGGCGCCTTCGTCCGGTCCAACGGTATTCGGCAAGTCGATGAAGATCATCGGCGAGGTTACCAGCGACGAAGAGCTGTACCTGGACGGAGATCTCGAGGGCAAACTGGAGTTGCGCAATCGTTTGACGGTCGGTCCCAATAGCAAGATAAACGCCAATATCAAGGCGCAGGAAATCATCGTTTTTGGGACCATCCGGGGCAATGTCGAGTCGGAAAGCCGCGTTTCGCTGCGGACCGGAGCATCCATCGTGGGCGACATCAAGACCGCCGGAATCGTGATTGAGGACGGCGCGTATTTCAAAGGTGGTATCGATATCTCCCGTGGCGGTGAAGTCGCGAAGACTGCTCCCAAGTCGCAAGGCGCGTCAGCCGGCCAAAAGCGCTAGCGAAAATCTCGATCAGCCTAGCAACAGATTTGCTGTATCGCGCGTCCAACAAGTGAGGCCGCACCCTCGCACGAGGAACATGTGACCCTGAAAGAGGGCGCCCGTTGGAAGGCGGGCGTCTCTCTCTTACTTCTTCAACTTATTCTCAAGCCGCTTGCGCGCCGCTCGCGCCGGCCTCAGGGCCAACGCCGATTGATAGGCCGCTCGCGCTTCGGCGGGATGCTGCAGCGCTGTTTCCAAATCTCCAATTCGTTCGAACAGGTCGGGATCTTGCGAGTTCTGCTTCGTCACCTGGCGCAGCTGATCCAGAGCCCCGTCGCGTTCGCCAGTCTTTGCCAATAAATCTGCAAGAGCATTGCGTGCGGCGACGTAGTCCGGCTTGGCCTCGAGAACCTTGCGATATTCCTGGATGGCATTCGTATTGTCGCCCGCGGTCGCGAGCGCGCCCGCCAGGCTGAGACGCGAGGGAAGATAGTCCGGCGACTGGCGCAGGTTCTCGCGCCACAAGTCGATAGCCTCCTGCTGCCGGTCCTTCAGGCTGGCCAGCAGTAACGCCAGGTTGTGCCGCGCGGGCAACAGGCTCGGATCCTTTTGCAAGGCCTGCCGGTAAAGCTGCTCCGCTTGGGCGCGCTTCCCTTCCGACGCCTTCAAAGTGCCTAAGGCGTTGTACGGCTCCGCCGAATTCGGCGCCAGCATTTCCGCTTTCGTATATGCGTCCTCCGCGTCTTTACGCCGATTCAGGCGCTGGTAAATCAGTCCGAGGTTGTACGGCAAGTAGCTGTATTGGGGCGCCAGGCGGATCGCCTCCTGATAGGCGCGTATCGCCGACCGATAGTCGCCTGTCTCGACGTAAGCCAAAGCTTCGTTGTGGAGCGGATAAGACCAATGCTGTGCACGGCGAACGGCATCCCGAAATGCCGGGATGGCTTTCTCATATTGGGCCTGCTCCAGATAGGCGATGCCAAGCGCATTGAATCCATAAGCAGCGCCCGGATCGATTCGCACCGACTGCTCGAGCAGATTCGCTGCCTCCGGGAACTTCTTATCGAACAACAACGCGCGGCCCTGGAAGAAGTCCTGCCGGCCTTCCAGGTACAGCGACTCTTGCGTGAGCATACGCGCCGCGTCCATATAGCGGGCGCCGCCTTGAAAGTCGTCGCGCGACTGGGGTGTCTGGTCACCCGTCAAATATCTAAGCAGGACTTGTTGCGCCTTGTTTTCCAGTGCGACGCGGAGCTGGTTCTGCAGCTCTTGAAACTGTTCGGGCGCGGCAGTGGATTGCAAGTCCCGCAGGGCGGTGAATGCATTGTTCGGATCGGTGGGCAAGATCCGGCCCGCGTTGATGGCCGACGTGAGCCGATCGGTCATCTCTTGCGATGCTCGCGCGCCCGCCACTTGGCCCTGCGGCGCACCCGCCAGGTACAGAGGGCCGCCGGTACGCGAGTCCAGAATTACGCGCCAGTGCGCGACGTCTATGCCGGGCTTCTTGGTGTCCGACAACCGCATCATGTTGTCATACGTGCCGAACTCGCGCGGGTGTTGCTTGTTCCCGGTCGCCATGGGCACCTGATCGCTGACATATTTGATCAGCTCGTCGGCGTCCACCACGCCATCCATGTTGGCGTCGGCCGCGCCCTCCAGGCCCTTGATGACGTAGTAGCTGAAGACGCCATGCCCGCCGCCAAACTCGGGCCCTTCGAGCGACACCTCGCGCGGGCGGCTGGCCAGCAGTCCAAAGAGATCTCCCTGGATGTCGCCGAGCTGCTGGACGTTGGCGCTGACGGTCGTATTGTGAATGGTGCCCACCGTTCCGGCTTTGCACACATCCACGAACAGCAGCACTCGGCCTACTTTGCTGAGCTGCTCTTCAAACAAGGTTTGCAGCTCGTCGACGGCCAGCGCCGTGCTCTTCAAATCCTGCGGGTCCGAATCGTACGTCAGAATGAAGGCATTCTTGCTACCCGGAATTTCCACTGTGCCGTGCCCCGCGATCACGATCACAACCGTATCGTTCTTGCCGGCGCGGCGCTTCAGAAAATCCTGGAAACCGTTGCGGACCGCCGCGGTGGTGGCCTTTTCATCGGTTAGCAGCAGAATATTGCTGCTCGGCACGCTGCCGCCCCGTGGGCTTTCCAGCAGCTTGTCAAACACGCTTGCATCCGCATTGGCGAACTGCAGCGACAGTTCAGGCTTCCCGTATTTGGAAATGCCGACCAGCAGTGCATACGTCTGGCCGCCGGTTTGCGGGGCCGCAGTGGCGGCAGCGGCCTGATCGGCCAACGCTTGTTCGAGCTCGAATATTTTACCTTTGATCCACACGGCGTCCGGCCATTGCTCACGCAGTTTGTTGTACATCTCGAGTGCGTTCGCGGTGAGCTTATGATTCTCGAAGATCGTAGCTTCGGTGACCAGCGCGCCCTGATCTTTGGGATCCGCGGACAGCGCTGCCTCGTAGGGAGCCAATTCCGCTCGCACATCGGCCGGCAACTTGTCGCGCGGGGTGGGCGGGATCTCGGGTTTGTTCAATCCCCGCGTCATGCTAACGCCATAGTGTTGCTGGCTAGCGGCGGCCACGCGCAAAGTCTGCGGTAGCGTGCAGGCGCGAGCCGGCTGCTCGGAAATCTTGCCGGTTTTCACCTTGGGAGACTTGGCATCCAGGCGGACTTCTCCGGATGGAAGCAGCGTATCCAGGGCCTTCGCCGGGCAGAACAGGAAGGATGCAGGGCCGGTTTCGGTCCTTAGGCCGTCGCCGGTAAATAGCAGATCACCCGGCCGGGCCGTCAGTGGAGTTTCGGTGTCGGCACGCAGCAGCTTGCTGCCCGTCGCCGTTAGGACCAAGCCAACCGGCTCTTCCTTGACGTCGGCGAAGCACAAAACACTACACACCAGCAGCAGACCCATGGACGGCCAGGCGCTACGCATTGACTGCGGCCTTTACCACCAGCGATGCCACCGTGTACAGGTCGATCGGAAGCGCCTTGCCCCGCACCGGCGCTTGTCCCAAATGCAGTGTCTCCACTTGGCTCTCCAGCCTGCTCTCGGTCGCGCCCGTCATCAATAGTTTCGTGTGGTGCTCCTTGTTCAGGCTCTCGACCCTGGAAGCCAGGTTCACCGTGTCTCCCAGGACCGTAAACTCCATCTTATCGGCTGAACCGACGTTGCCTAAAACCGCGGGACCAGTATGTATTCCCGCGCCAGTCTCGAACCGGCTCTGAGCTGTAACCATGCGCGTGGCGCAGCGGACTGCGCGCAGTGCGTGATCGCCCGGCACAGCGCCTTCATCGTCGTCCGAAAAAACAGCCAGAATACCGTCGCCAAGGAATTTGTTGACATGCCCGCGATACGCCAGAATAATTCCCACCATCATGCCCATATATTCGTTCAACAGCTGCACCACCACTTCTGGACCTTGCTCCTCCGAGACCCGCTCGGTGAACGCGGTGAAGCCGCGGATATCCGTAAACAGGATTGTCACTTCCATCCGCTTGCCCGATAGGGCGATCGCCTCAGATTCATCCAGCGAGGTGGCCAGTTGTTTGCCCACAAACAGCGATATCGCACGTCGAAAGAGATTGCCCCGGGTTTCCTGCGTGGCGTTGCGATACACCAGGGAAGCGATCAAGCCCACCGATGTCGCCAATAGCCCCTCGGAAGTCGACAGGATGAGTCTCCGTTCAAACAACAGGTGAGTTCCAACCATAATTGCCAGCACTTCGAGCAGCACCAAAATCACGGCGCGGCCCGCCGTGAACGAGGTGACAATCAATACCGCCAGAGTCGAGGCCGCCAGCAGCGCCAGCACCAACACCCATTGCGGAGCGGGCAAAAGATAACTCCGATTCAGCAACGTACGCACCGTG
>Ga0209517_10009920_pt1 | contig 10725 bp, 16 predicted proteins | sample PeaSoiMetSII2010_FD_187695 | JGI IMG/M metagenome (GOLD analysis project Ga0209517, IMG submission 187695) | Peat soil microbial communities from Weissenstadt, Germany - SII-2010 (SPAdes) (version 2) | ecosystem: Environmental > Terrestrial > Soil > Wetlands > Peat | place: Germany... | reverse complement strand
GCTGCGGGGCGACGCCTGGCTGAAGCAGGTTGTACTGCGCGTCAAATCATGGCCGTCCTCGGCCATAAGACACTCGCGGAAGCGGAACGGTATACCCGTGACGCCGATCAATTTGAGCTCGCATCCCGAGCGATCGCGCGGCTTGAGAAACACACGGAGAACAAAAACGCCCAAACCACTCCAGCAAGTTTGGGTAAAAGTTCAAAAAGCAAAGAGGAATCAAAGTGAACAAACAGCGACTGGCGCTCCCTAGGGGACTTCACCGGGCGAGCCTTATCAATGACTTACGCGAAAGTGGGACAGCAATCTGGCCCATAGAAACACAACGCTTTCTTCCGCATAGTGTCCCACCGATCGGGCCCGTGACCAACACCGGGCGCACGGATGGCGCTCACGGCCCTCTTGACCTTGCCAGCAAGTGATCGACCGTAGGCAATCGTGATCGAGCAGGGAACACATGTCGCCGTCGAAATCTCGCTCTCGGGGAAAAATAGGCCTAACGAAGGGCCGGCGGAGGAAATCGCCAGTAGCCGGCACAGTCAACCAGCCAGAACCCGACCAACAGTCTCGCCAACCTGTGGAACCAACCAATCCGTTCCGCGAGCTGTTCCAGGGTGTCATCCCGCCGTCGCCGCTGCACCACGATATGCGAGAAGCAGCTCGACAGGAGGGGTGGGTTTCACCTTGGGAGCACGAAGACCAAACATCCAAAAGAAAGAAGGCGGGCAAGAGTAGTGGCGTCAGTCGCTGGGGTAGAAGGGAGATGCGCCGCTCGCTGCTTCAGCTTGCGCGCGATCGACTGAGCCCGGAACTCCGACGAACACCATATGCCAATGATGCATTGGAGGCTCTCCGAAAAGAGTATGACCGTCTTCTGAGCAAAGATGCAGATGATCCTGATCCAATCATATCCGGCATCCACTCAGGATTGTCCGCAACCGACCGTAAGTGGCTAAAGAAGGCAAGCGACGACACGTTGAAGAAAGACCTACAAGCGATCAGGCGTATGCGCGGCGTCAAACGCCGACCATGATATTGCTTGGTATTCAACGCAGGCGCCGGGCGTACCATTTTGGGTAACGAACACCGTTCCTGACCAATACAACACGCGGCGGCCCTGTCACTGTCAGCGCGACGCTGAATGACAGAGGAAACCGCCATGGGAATTGCCCACGCCGAAAATCACGCCAGTGAGCGGTTGATACGTATTGAGGAAGTCAAACGCCTCACGGGTCTTAGTACCGCTACCCTCTACCGAAAAATGGCAGCAAGGGACTTTCCACTGCCGGTCCGATTGGGGGCGGTCGCACGCGCGTGGCCGCTTTCTGAGGTTCAGGACTGGATCGCCAAAAGGATGGCGCTCCGGGAAACGCATGAATGTGCGGACAGCTGTGCGCCTGCCGATTGCAGGGGAGCGGTGACATGACCGCCTCGGAAATTAAGAACCCCACTGGCCTCGCCGTCGCTGAAACACGGAATGTCGTTGAAGGCCGGGCGGAAGGCGGCAGTGTGGTTCTTCGCGGTGTCGCGGTCGCTCTAGATACCGACGTTGGCCAAGAGTTCATTGCTGACTGCGCCCGCAACATTGAAGGGCAGATGCCTGACAGTGAAGTTAAGAGCAAATACGAATTGACCGATCCAGATTGGCAACGGCTTGCGGATAACTGGCCCCTACTCCAAGCGGTTCGAGCGGAACGTGAACGCCGCGTTCTAAGCGGCGAAGCTGCCAGAGAAGCCGCGCTGCGTCACTTCACCGGAGCGCCAACCGTCCTCCGTGAAATTCTCGATGATCAAAAAATATCACCGCGTCACCGGATCGAAGCTGCGCGAGAACTGCGCCAAGCCGCGACCACCGGAGCGGAAATCTCGGCAGAGCCCAAGGAAAGGATCACCATCAGTATAGATTTTGGAGAAGATTGCAGACTGGTGAGGGAACTGTTGCCTGAGCCGGTGCGGTCTGATGACGGAGAACCGCAATGACTGATCCGTTTCAGTCGATCCGCGGTATGCCCGAAAGCCGACGAAGGCGTGAAAGCGCGGCAGACGAACACAAGGCATACGAAGATGCAGCTGCCGAAATGGCAGACGAAAACGCGACGAACGCCGTGCCAGAAAAGCCACCATTCGGATTTGCCGAACTCTCCGACAGCCTGTTCAAGGTTCGAGAGACTGAGGCGCCAGCCGCTTCTCCACCGCGGCAGCGTGAACCGCTATGCGGTGGTGTCTACAATCGGGAGGATGCGCTTGCGCTTCTAAATTCGCATTTCTTCATTGGCAAGAACAATCAAGAAACCGGAATTTTCCGTATCAACGAGGACGGATCGATCACGTTTGTTCCACCTGACCAATTCAAACTTGAAATTCAGAACATCTTCGTCGAGTTTTCCGGCGGTTCGGCCAAGTCGATCCCCGCCGAGAAAGTATGGAAAGAAAGTCCGTTTCGTCATCAAAGAGTTATTGTTTTCAAACCAAACGGCACGACAAAACCAAGCGAGATTAATCTTTGGCTCGGCTTCGGTGTCGAACCGCGCATGGGATGGCAGAAGCAGTGGCGGCTTTTGCGGCATATTCACAAAATCATTTGCCGAGGCGATAGCGCCAAGTTCAAATATCTCATTCGCTGGCTGGCTTGGGCTGTGCAAAACCCCGACAAGCAAGCCGGTGTCGTTATCGTACTCAAGAGCCGCAGGCAGGGCACGGGCAAAAGCACGCTCGGCGTTATTATGCTGAAGATTTTTGGGCGGCACGGTGAGCTTATTGATGACAGTGATCGCCTGATCGGTCGTTTCAATGATTGGGTTGAACCGATGAGTTTCATTCTAGCAGAAGAAATACTGTGGGCCGGTGATCATAAGACGGCAGATAAGCTCAAATCGCGCGTCACAGCCGACACCTTCCAAATTGAACGCAAGAATGGAGCGATCCGCCAGATACCAAATCGGCTGCATCTCATCATGACGACCAACCATGACCATGCAGTTGGTGCCGGCGTCGGGGATCGTCGTTTCGTCGTGTACGACATTAGCGACGAGCATGCCTGCGATAGGAAATGGTTCGATCCGCTCTACCGGGACTTGGACGAGGGCGGGGCCAGTGAGTTTCTGCGTTTCCTGCAAGACCTGAAACTCGGCAACTGGCATCCACGGCAAATCCTCAAGACCGCCGAGACTACCGAGCAGCAGCGCATGAGCGGCGACAGCGTTTCGCAGTGGTCAACGGCATGCATTGAGGCAGATGCCGTTATCGGTGCGAGGCCGGGGCCTCACGGAGTGGACAAGGCCCAAGCCCTAAACACGGCAATCTCGGTTAAGTCCCTTCACGAAGCGTACAGCGGCTTCTGCAATCAAAATGGACTGCGCACAGTCAACGTATTCGCGTTCGGAAAGGCATGCGCCGAAATGTTCGGACCACGCACGCGCATGCCGGCAAGCCAAAATAACGGGACTGGGAACGGTAATCGTCCATGGGGCTATCTCTTACCCACAGGCAATATTTGGCAGGACAAGTTAGATGCTCGGCTCGGAATTAAAAATTAAGACGACTTCGCCGCGCGCGCGCGTCGGTCGAGGCATCTGTTCCACGTTGTCTCGCCGGTGGGGCGCAGGTGGGACTGCGAAAATGCGCGCAGATTGGGCATTTGTCTCAGGTGTCTCACTTGTCCCAGCTTATTTGAAATTAATAGAGGAATACAAAACGGAAGAGTGGAAAAGGCACGGCAGGGAATTAGTTGGCGCTACGCCCCCTGTGCCGGGACAGGTGGGACAAGCGCAACAATCACGCGGCCTTCAAGGTGAGGCCATAGGGGTGAAACAGAGTTGCAACAGAGACCGCACGATCTTCCGAACGGTCAAGGTGCAAAGGTACTGCCTCTGCTTACGGAGAACTTAACATGCGTTACCGAATGGAAATCATTGATGACCAGCCCATGATCCGCAACGTAGAGACGGACGTTGTAGTAGGGATCGTCTTGCGTGCGCTTGTTCCTGACCCGACCGATCCCGAGCGCCTGACCTACATGGGATACAAGGTCATCGGGGTAGATGGCTGCGAAATCGCTGAATTCCTGAACGAAAGGTTCAGAGGCAGTGGCTTCACATCGCTGCGTTACCCCGCCCTCATGGTAGCAACTTACGAAGAGGATCGCGGCTATCCGAGTTTTAAAGCTATCGCAAAGCCTCCCGATCCATTCCGGCTCGAACACAAGCTTGGAACGCTTATCGCCGACACTGCATCTGAAATATGCCGTGCCTACATTGAGCACGGCAGTGGCGGCGTAAAAGCTGAGACAAAGCAGAAGTACGGCGAGCTAATGGCTCAACTCTTTGATATCTATTGGGCCAGTAGCTTCCAGAGTTTCAATGCTGAACGGCGTGATTGGGAGCCCTATTTTTCGAATGCCCCACCGTCAGACCCGCGCATGATCTTTCCCGAGGCTGCTCTGCACTACGGCATGTTCTACATGGAGAGGCGATTTCCGCACATTGACGAGGCGGCGCTAAAAGAAGTGTTGTCGTGGGTGCTCGAATTTTTGGACAAGCTTATCAACTGCCTCTTTCAGCCTAATCGTCACCTACCACACTGACACGGCTGAGACGAACATCGGTGACAAGGTAATAAATCAAAGCGATTGTGCGCTCTCGCGCATCGTTGTCTGCTACCTTGTCATATTGCCTATCGGCTTTGCTTCACTCTGCCGGGACCGGCAATGGCTGATGTAATTCCGCCAGCGACTGCCGGATCACCAGCCACGCCCCTTGCAATGCAAGGCTCGCCATGATCGCTGCAACAATAACATCGGGCCAACCCGTGCCGGTGCCGAATACGCCAGCGGCAGCGAATAGAACGGCCAAATTTCCGATTACATCGTTACGGGTGCAAATCCAAGCGGAACGCATGTTCGCATCGCCGCTGCGATAGGCCCATAACAGGCCAAAGGAGGCAGCGTTGGCCCCGAGAGCTACGAACCCGACCGCACCCATGGTGATCGCACTTGGCAGTGTGCCATGCAGCGCGTGCCAAACTGCGGTCCCGACGATCCAGAGCCCGAACAGACCCATGGTCGAGCCCTTGCCGAGCGCCGCTAAGGCGCGATAGCGCAGCGCCATGCCGACCACAAATAGGCTGATGGCGTAGTTCGCTGCGTCACCAAAGAAGTCTAGGGCGTCTGCTTGAAGTGAAGCCGAACCAGCCGCGACGCCAGCACCAATTTCGATTAGGAACATTGCGGCGTTGATGGCCAGCACCGCCCAAAGGACACGGCGATAAGGCACGTTCCCGCGATGCGGGTCGGGCGCATGACAATGATCGCAACAATCCATGATCGGTCAGAATAGTCGAAGGTGGCCCCGTTACACAATCACTCTCGCTATCTGTGTTGTCTAATGCCGTGAACGTCGTCGTCTTCTGAATGGTTTCATCGGAAACAAGGTGAAAAATTTATACGCCCTCACGCGCCCCGCGGAGTACACCGTGTTGTCGTGCTGCATCTGACACAGCTTTCGCATCCTAAAACACTCGAAACACACCTGCAATCATCGCCAGTGTTGACCCTGCTGCACGGGGAACGGATGATATCGTGGATGCGCTGCAAACACGGAAGGCGCGGAGTGAATGGACGCGCTCACGCTGTTCGGACTATCTGCCGTCTCGGCGATGTTGATCTTCTATGCTCTGGAAGATCATAGCCCGTGGTACATTCTCGCATTTGCGGGAGCGTGCGTTCTTGCGTCGATATATGGATTTCTGCAAGGGGCTTGGCCGTTTGGCATCATCGAAGCAATCTGGGCCGTCATTGCCCTTCGCCGCTGGCAAATGCGGATGCAGCTATGGGGTTAAGCGTAAGAAGGTGAAAATACGCACGACGCGCCACGCACTGTGTTGTCGTGCCACTTGCACGTTCATACGCCGCACCGAACGGGATGAAAATTCTACGCGCCTCTCACGCCACACCTTGTCAGAGTATGGACCTGCGCAACGGTAAGACGGTAGCCAGCGCCGTCTGCACTAGCCGCTTACTCGCGCGCGTCGGGCGTTACCTTATCAAGCCGGCTCGCATCGTTGCGCCTTCCGCACCCGGTTGGGTGGTGTCTCAGTTTGATTGTGGCGGGATTTCTGGGAGCTTCTCGAACAGCGCTTGGACCGCATCGGAGTAGTAGGCCAAAGGGTTATCGTTGCAATATCCTCTTATGTGCGATTCCTGATCCGATGTGGACCAAGCATTAAGATCGTGTGTCGGCCTTTTCAAAAGCATCTGCATTAAATTGAGACCCGACATAAATCCTTGCGCCCATGAATAGGAAAGCAGTTCGGACTGGGCGGGTGAACGCCGATAGGTCTCTGCAAACTCAGCACACGATTGCAAGCCGGCACCCTTTCCCACAGCTTTTTCCCGTTCCTGAGCGTTTGCAGGAAGCGTCGTAATTGCTAAAAAGACTATTGCGATCTGAAGGCGCATTGGCGAGCCCCTTGTAAAGCTTAGGCTATACGAATGCCGCGTGGACCACGGTTCCGGGTAATTGGGGGGTGGGCGTGCGTGAGCGTGCCTTACCAATTAAGAAATTCTGGCCTTCGTCCCCGCGCCTCACAAAATTTCTTCAATTCGACAGCTTCAAGCTGGGTATCCATGTGAGGATGATAGCCGTCCTGAAACGTATGCTTAGGATCATACATCGTTGAAACGTATTTAATCTCGTTGTGCTTTACCGCTTCACACAAAAGTCCAAACCAAGCTGCGGGGTCGCCGTTTATGGCAGCTGGCTCTCTTATAGGCTCACGATCTGCCAGCAAGTACGCAGCCTCAAAAAGTCCAAACTGCTTTCTGTGCCTCCATATCGAGTAGTTGGGCCGGGGGTCTACTCCTACGTGGATCAGCTTCACGAAAGCGGGAAAGACGAGGGCGTAAGCAACGATGACAATCGCGGCTCCTGTTAAGACCACAATGACCGGCCAAGGTAGGTCTTTCACGAAAGACCACCCTGCCAGAATGACACCCGCCGCCAGCGCAATGACGCGCTTGCGCCAATCAAAGTAATCGAGGACAGGCTCGATCCACGGAACTGAAAGCGCGATTTTGTCTCTGACCCAACCCATACACGTAAGATTGCCTCTGGAAGGCCATTTTTCCTAGCCCCAAGGGTGGGCGGTTTTCATTGTGCGAGTGGCTGGTTTTGGGTCGAAACCGGCCAGTACCGGCCCGCAACATTCCCTGATCGCAGCAGGCGGCGTGCCAATCCGCTTCCTTGCGGCCCTGATGACTGCTTGGGTCAATCGCTACGGGTGTCGGAAATGGATTGTAAGCAGACGTTAGACTGGAACGGTAAAAAGGCGCGGCATCTATCTAGCACCCTCGATAAGGTCCATGATTGGTGAACGAGCGTCCCAACTTGGTTGCGGTGTCATGGTCAAGCGAACCGACGAAGAACGAGATGCGCGCAGGCGCAAAAAAGGCGAAAAAGAGTGGGAACGCAGAAAAGCTGAGGAAGAGTTCTACCGGCGGGTCGGCAACGGCCCGATTGCCTTCACTCGCCCTTCTGGCTCTGCCAAACCGCCTCCGCAACCAAAGGAAAAAGAGCCGCAGGAAGAGTGACACCACGATCAAGAGCCTTGATCGTCGCTGGCTTGCGAGGAATTGGGCGGAGAAATAATCCGTGGGGAAGCCTAATGCGTGCTCTCATCACCTGCATCGTCGCTGTCCTCACCGCGTGTCCGCTCCACGCACAAGAGAAGATCGAAAGTAGTGAAATTAGCTTTTACGTCCAAACTTCGGGTGGAAACCCGGCGGTATGTGGGGTCGATGCGGTGCTCATCTACCGCGATCAAACATATCAACGGGGCGCACTGGCAGGTGTCAGGGCTTCTCTTGAATGGCTAGAAGACAAAGGCAACATAGGTCTGCTCCTCAAAGTATCTGGCATAGATTTTCCCAACGCTGACCAATCGGCGTTGGAAAAGTCCTTGCAAAACATGACGGCCAAGTTGTTTCGCGTCGATCACAGCTTTGTGGCTGTTGACGGCAAGACCTTTTCCCCTGCCAATTCGAGCCGCTGTGGAGAACAAGCCGCTTTTTGTGGCTGGTACTGGCGTCCGGCTTCGGCAGCGATTGGCGCCGCGCTGCCCCAAGGCAAACTCGCCATCGGGTTCAATCGAGAAGCTAATGGGTTGGAGATTAGCCTCCCCCTTGATCCGAATGACAGCGTCCGCGCCAAGCCGGATGAATTTCGTGCTTTTGGTGCCTGCATGACAACTCTTGTGCAACGCGCGAAAGCGAATATCCAAGAGCCAACGAAATAGCCGACGTGATAGCGGTACTTGCCTTGACCAACTTGGGTCGTTGCGCACCTTGCCGAACGATTTCCAGCGAAGGTAAAAAGGTGAACTCCTGAGACGGTTGTTCCGCTCGGGATCGTGCGGCTGAAAGCGAACATCGGCGGACAAGCTGAAAAATTTACGCGCTTGCGTTCGCCGTGCTGTGCCCTCTTGCCAACGGTTTGGATGGCTGTCAGTCAGCGACTTAGATACTGCAAATCTGACGCCAACGGCGGTTCAATTCCCGCTCATGCGGCTCATCGGTCGAGCCGCGAAAGCGTTCCTGTAGAGCCGCCTATATTTTCTTGCGAAAATCAGGGTGGACAGAGATCGGAAAGAGGCTGACCCAAGGATACTTATCGAGAAGGTTCAAAGCAGCAGGCCAAGTGTCAACGACCCCTGATCTTTGTGGGCATTCATCGAGTTCGCTAGTCTCCATCGAAAACAGCCATCCTCGCTCCGTCCGAAATCCATATAGGGTAACAGAGCCGCCTTCGGCTCCAAGATCAACGATGATCTCGTTCTTGTTCATGGACCATCGTCTGCAAATTTCCGCTCACAGGCGCGGAGGCACATACGTCGGAGCTTGTGGGAGGGCGAGTGGAACAAAGACACGGGGAGCAAGAGTGGCAGCCATTTGTGCCCGCTGATTGTCAAGGTTCATTCGACATTGGGCGTAGCCGTTGGACCCCGGTTGAAATCCATAAGATCGGCATTTGGCATCATCGTTAGCGCCAATCGCTGCCGCTTGTGCTTGTGCGTTTGCCTGAGCTTGAGCTTCGACTTGTGGATCATAACCACGGGTTCCCGGCGCGCATGGGCCAAGGCCATCATGTATCCCAAGCACGCAATCGGGTCGGTTTGGCGGCCAGACGCCGCTGGCGGTGCAGCCAGCAAGTATAAAAGCCGCGATTATAAAAAGACGATGCACCCGATCACCCTAACAATCCCTAGGTCTCACCAAACAGGTCCAACCCGCCCTGCGCAATGATTTTTTCGCGCTCTTGCTGGATAGATCGGCCTTTTTCCGTCGCGGCCCATGAAGCATGTTGACGATGATCGGCCCATCCTTTGGCGACCAGCCGCTGCATTGCACGTCGTACCAGCCAATTCCAAGCCGGATCGTTGCCACGCTCGCGTCGAGCGTCCCGCTGCGCAAGGCTGAGATTAAAAATATCGGCAAGGGACCGATAAACTTCGGTTGTCGTCAGCGGTCGCGACCGAGCGGCCAAAAGCTGCAATAATTTGCCTTCAACCTCTGCTTGGGGCGGCAAGTTCAGTGTTCCCGATTTCATAGGCAAATTATGAACCAACCGGAGTGAGCGCGCCAGCACCGCATAATTTCTAGCTGGCATCTCTTACCGGTCACGCCATCGGTTCAACGCAAAAGTGCGATCACCTAACGCTGCATACAGAGATGGAACAAGCGTTCCGCGTCCTTTAGGGTGCCCTGTTCAGCTAGGTAATAGTCGGTAGACGAATGGCCCGCGTCGTCAAATGCGAAACACCCAAGGTCCGCTTTGTTGGCGTCACCGCTGTTGAAATGTGCGAGGGCAATCTCTTTGTTTGGATGCCAGCCAAGAGGCCAGAGCCTACCGTCTTTATCTGCATCTAACTTGTACCGCGCCTTGTAATACGGCATGGCGGACTTATCCCTTCATCAGTTGGAGATGGGCCTGTGCTGGCGCATACCCTTGCTCGGCGGCCCTACGAAACCATGCAACTGCCTCGCGCTCGTTCTTGGCAACGATACTGCCTCTCTCGTACATTACTCCGAGATTGAACTGGCCGCGCGCGTAACCTTGCTCCGCTGCTTTGCGAAACCACAAGATAGCTTCGCGCTCGTTTTTTTCGACGCCACGACCGCTCTCATACATCGCGCCGAGATCGCATTGACCGGGAGCGTAACCTTGCTCAGCCGCCCGACGAAACCACAAGATGGCCTCGTGTTCGTCTTTCTCAACACCCCGACCATTGACGTACATTCCTCCAAGATTGGATTGCGCCGCAGCGTAGCCTTGGTCGGCAGCCTTACGGAACCAAAACACAGCTTCGCGCTCATTTTTCTCAATGCCGCCGCCGATGGCGTGCATATACCCAAGCCTGAACTGCGCTGCGGCTTGGCCCTGCTCGGCCAGCCGACGAAGGCCGGCAATCTCTTCGGATGCGCTGCCATCTGATTTCGGCGGCGCCGCTTCGGTGCTCACCGACAAACGTCCAGTGGGCAGCTTTCCGCTCACCACGCTTTGAGTGTATTCGTCCACAAGGCTCTGCACCCACCGATCAACTTTGCTGTTCATCCATAACAGCGAGCCGACGCTGATTGGCCCAATCACCGCCAAAGCCACGAGAAGTGGAACAATCAAACCAATGGCCGCGATTGCTGCGAAGCAGCCTCCAAAAAATATGATCGCAACTACA
>Ga0209517_10009916_pt1 | contig 10729 bp, 7 predicted proteins | sample PeaSoiMetSII2010_FD_187695 | JGI IMG/M metagenome (GOLD analysis project Ga0209517, IMG submission 187695) | Peat soil microbial communities from Weissenstadt, Germany - SII-2010 (SPAdes) (version 2) | ecosystem: Environmental > Terrestrial > Soil > Wetlands > Peat | place: Germany: Weissenstadt... | reverse complement strand
CGGATCAAAAATAATTTTTCAGCGGTCGAATCCGCGAAGTCGGGCTAGCCTGCCTACCTGCGGCGCCCCTCGCGGGGCACGAGTGACTTTGGCCATTCGAGCTATTGCGCTTCTGTGTTCCAGCCGCCGCCCAAGGCCTTGTAAAGCTGGACTGTGGAGAGCAGTTGATTCAGAAGGGTTTGCGTGAGCGCATTTTGCGCGGGAAAAAGAAGCTGCTGTTCTTGCAACAGCTCATAGTAGCTGGCCTGGCCGCCCCGATAGCGCTCATTGGCCACCTGCACCGCTTCCTCATAGGCGGCGACCGCGCGTGCTTGTTCCCGACGTTCGTTCGCTAACTCCTGCTGTGACACCAGCGCGTTCGATACTTCCTGGAAGGCGTTCAAAACGGTTGATTGATATTGAAAGCGCGCGGCCTCCCATTGGGCTTGGGCCTGCCGCAACTGGCCCTTGAGCAAGCCGCCCCGAAAGATCGGACCGGCCAAATTACCGGCTACCGACCACGCGCTGAGGACGCCGGAGGTGAACGGGACCAATTCCGGGCTCACCTCGCCGAAAAGTCCGGTCAACGAGATCTGCGGATAGAAATTTGCGGAGGCCACGCCGACCTGGGCGTTGGCTGAGCGCATCAGTTGGAGGGCTTGGCGAATATCCGGCCGCCGCTCCAGCAACGCGGCGGGCAATCCCGGCGGAACCTCCGGCAGCAATTCCCCCCGCAGAGCTCCCTGGCGCCGAAGGACTGAGCCGGGGTTAAAGCCGAGCAACACGCGGATTTGGTTCTCCTGGATGACGATTTGGCGCCGCAGTTCGGGGATAGTCGCCGCCGCAGAGGCCAGTGCCGCCTCAGCGGAGGATGTTTCGAGCTTGGAGGCGACGCCGCCTTGGAGGCGGTCGTTGAAGAGGTTAAAGCTTTGGCCAAAAGCGTTGGTGGTGCCATCGGCGATCGCCAATTCGTCGTCCAAGGCCAACAACTGGAAGTACGCTTGCGCGACACCGGAAATCAAGCTGATCAGGACATTGCGACGCGCTTCCTCGGTGGCGAAGTACTGGGCGCGAGCGGATTCGTTCAGGCGCCGGATGCGTCCCCAAAGATCAATCTCCCAAGAGACGCCCCCAGCGAGGTCACTGCCCTTCCCAGCGCCCTTACCGGTGTCGAACGGGGCGCCACCCAGGACATTTCTGCCCGCACCGCTCGCCCCTTCGTAGGTCACTTGGGGATAAAAGGCTGAGCGGCTTTGAGCCAGGAGCGCGTGGGACTCCTCAACTCGCGCGGTCGCAACGCGCAGGTCGTAATTGTTGGTGAGCGCGGTGCGAATGAGGTCCTGCAGAGCCGGGTCTTGAAACAACCGCCACCACGCCAAATCGCCGAGCGAATTGGTTCCGGCCGCTTCGGGGCCGCGGAAAGCGCCGGGCGGGTGGGCGTCGGGAGCCTTGAAGTTAGGTCCAACCGCACAACCCCCTGCCAGGAAGGCGCAGAAAAGATAAGGCAAGAGGCGCAGGTTCATGGATGGGGCGGACCTGCGGGGGTTGGAGGAGGAGGCGGCGGCTTGGCGCCGCGGGAGAGGCGCCCCACCACGTAGAAGTTCACCGGAATGATGAAAATGCCCAGCAGCGTGGAACCAAGCATCCCGCCGATGACCACGGTCCCGAGCGTTTCGCGTGAAATCCCACCTGAGCCGCCGGCAAACCACAGCGGGAGGCAGCCGAAAACGAAAGCGAAGGAGGTCATCAGGATTGGCCGCAGACGAATGCGGGCGCCGGTCAGGGCGGCATCCACGAGGGACTTGCCGCGTTCGACTTCGGCTTTGGCAAATTCGACGATCAAAATGGCGTTCTTAGCCGAAAGACCGATGAGCATGATTAGTCCGATCTGGACATAGACATTGTTCTCAAACTGGCGGGCCCACAGTGCCAAAAAGGCGCCTAGCACGGCCACGGGTGTACTGATCAACACGCTGACGGGCAGGGACCAGCTTTCGTACAGGGCGGCCAGGATGAGAAAGACGAATACCAAAGAGAGTCCGAAGACGGCGGCACGCGGCACGCCCTTCGCCGCCTGCTGCTCCTGGAAAGACATCCCGAAGTAGTCGAACCCCATGCCCAGGGGCATGGTTTTGGCAAAGACATCCTCTAGCGCGCGGGTCGCATCGTCGGAGCTATGGCCCGGGGCGGCGCTGCCATTAATCTGGGCGCAGCGATACTCGTTATAGTGCATCACAAATTCCGGCCCTTCGCGGTGCTCAACCTTGGCCACGGCGGAAAGGGGCACACTGCCTCCCTGTCGGTTACGCACATAGAACAGGCCAAGGTTATCGAGGCTGGCGCGGTACTTTTGATCGGCCTCGACATAGACCTGCCATTGGCGGCCGAAGCGATTGAAATAGTTGACGAAGTAACCGCCCAGGAACGTTTGCAGGGTGGTATAAACATCTCCGATATCAACTCCTTGTTTGAGGACTTTGTCGCGGTCAACTTTTATGAAAGCCTGGGGCACGCTAGGCAAGTAGGTCGTGGTCAAACCGGATAATTCGTTGGTTCGCAGGGCGGCTTCTTTCATGAAGGTGGAGAGGTTCTGCGAAAGAAATGCCGTGTCTTTGCCCACCCGGTCCTCCAGGATGAAGGTGAACCCTCCGGCGGTGCCGACGCCCGGGATGGCGGGCGGCGGGAAAGAAACCGACCTAGCCTCGGGCAGACTCTCCAGGGCACGGTTTATCTGGGCGCGAATGGCGGCGGCTTTCTCGTTCTTTCCTGTGCGCTCATCCCACGGTTTCAAGGTAACGAAAAACAGAGCGTTGTAGGTCGTTTGCGCCTGGCTCAAGAGGCTGAATCCCAGGACGGTCGAATAATATTTGATGCTCGGTATCTGGCTGAGGATCGTCTCCACTTTTTTACAATAGGCGTCGGTTCGCGGCATCGACGCCGCGTTGGGAAGCTGGACATTGATGTAAATGTATCCCTGGTCTTCCTCGGGAAGGAATGACGAGGGGAGATGGTGTCCAGCCCAAACGGCCACGGCGGCAACCCCGGCCAAGAGCACCAGGCTGAGCAGGCTGCGTCGAATGAGCAGGTGGCTCCAACTGACGTAGCCGCGCGTGGCGCGTCCAAAGATGCGGTTGAACCAGCCAAAGAATCCCGCCAGGGGACTGTGGTGCAATTGCCCTTTTGGCTTGAGGATGAGGGCGGAGAGCGCGGGACTGAGGGTGAGGGCGTTGAAGGCAGAAAAGATGACCGAAATGGCGATCGTTAGGGCGAATTGCTGATAGAGCCTCCCCGTGATGCCCGGAATAAAAACCGTGGGAACAAACACCGCCGAGAGAATCAAGGCGATGGCGACCACCGGCCCCGAAACCTCCTCCATCGCTTTCATCGCCGCGTCTCTGGGTGCGAGGCCCTCTTCGATGTGGCGTTCGACCGCCTCGACGACGATGATGGCGTCATCGACCACCAACCCGATGGCGAGCACCAGGCCGAAAAGGGAGAGGGTGTTGATGGAGAACCCGAAAACCGGGAAGAGCGTGAAGGTTCCCACCAGCGATACCGGCACGGCCAGCAAGGGAATGAGCGTGGCCCGCCAGCCTTGCAGGAAAATATAGACGACGATCACCACGAGGAGCAGGGCCTCCCACAACGTCGTCAAGATTTCTGAGATGCCGCGGCTGACCGCCAGGGTCGTGTCCAGGGAGACGGCGTAATCGAGGTCTTGGGGGAACTGTTTTTTGAGTTGCTCCATCATGTCCTTTACCCCTTTGGCAGCATCGAGGGCGTTGGAGCCGGGCAACTGGTAAATGGCCATGACGGCGGCGGGCCGGCCATTCAGACGGCCCGCGAGGTTATAGACTTGCGCGCCCAATTCGACACGCGCCACATCATTGAGCCGCACCACCGAGCCATCCCGGTTCTCGCGCACCACGATGTCGCCGAATTCCTTTTCCGTCACCAGTCGTCCTTGAACAATGGCCGTGTAGGTGAACTCCTGTTTCGGGTCCGAGGGAGGGCCGCCGACCTGACCGGCAGGGTTGACAGTGTTCTGGCTGCTGACGGCCTTAATGACATCGTTGACGGTCAGGTTGAGGCTGGCCAACTTGTCCGGCTTGACCCAAAAACGCATGGCGTACTGGCCGGCGCCAAAAACGTTGATGTTCGAAATGCCTTTCACCCGAGTAATCTGGTCCACCAGGTTGATGTAGGCGTAATTGGCCAGAAAGGTCGCGTTGTAGGTGCCGTTCGGCGAATAGAGCGCCACCAGCAACATGGGCGTCGTCGGCGATTTCAGGATTGTCACACCGTAATTCTGTACTGGCGCCGGGAGTTGCGAGGCGGCCTGGGCCTCGCGCAACTGCGCCAGCATCTGGTCGATGTTCGGGTCCGTTTTGACATCGAAATTAACCACCATGCGCATGACGCCGTTGTTGGCGTTGATGGAGTACATGTAGTTCATGTTGTCCACGCCGCTCATCTGCTCCTCGATCGGCGTGGCAATCGACTGCTGCACCGTTTCAGCGTCGGCACCGACGAAAGTGGTTTGAATGCGGATCTCCGGCGGCACCACGCTTGGGAACTGCGAAATTGGCAGGGTCGTCATGGACACCAAGCCGACCAAAACCATCAGGATGGCGATGACCATCGCCACGATGGGACGGTTAATGAAAAAGCGGTACATGAGAGCCGTGGGGCGAGGTCCCAGCTTATCCCTGTTTGTCTCTGGGTGTCGGGGCCGCGCCGGGTTGCTTGTCCGCCTGCGCAGGCGCGAACTCCTCAGGGTCAACCTTCGTGCCTTCCTTAATTTTCTGCGTGCCTTCAGCCACGACGCGGTCCTGGGATTGGAGGCCGTTCTCGATCAGCCAATCCGAGCCGATTTGCTGCCCCACGCGCACGGTCTTGATGTGCGCGATATTGGCTGCATCAATGACCGCGACCTGCCAAGCCCCTTGCAGTTCCATAACCGCGCGTTGCGGCACGAGCAAGGCTCCTTTGCGAGTCTCGGTTCTCGCGCGGACCATAGCGTATTGTCCGGGCCGAAGAAAGTTGTTGGGGTTTTCAAACTCCGCCGCCACCTGCAACGTGCCAGTGCTGGCATCGACCTGCCGGTCGGTGATAATCCATTTGCCAGCCGCGGGACAAACGGAGCTATCCGCCAGGATCAACTGCAAGGGAATATCCTCCTGGCGCGCGCGTTCCGCGGCCGGCGGCTCGGCGGGGCGGAAGAAAGCCAGGTAGAACTGCTCGCTGATATTGAAATAAACGCGAATGGGATTGAGGGTCGAAACGGTCGTCAGGGGACCGGCGCTTGGCCCCACCAAGTCCCCGATCTGAGCTCGGGCCACGCCGGCGACGCCGTCCACCGGTGAAATGATCTTCGTAAAAGTAAGATTGAGCCGGGCGCTTTCGACTGCCGCCTTGTCCGCTGTGACCGCGGCCTTGGCCATGAGCTGTGCCTGGACTGCGTCGTCAAGCTGCTCTTGGCTGATGGCCTGGGTTTTGGCGAGGGGCGTATAGCGCTTAACGTCCAGGTCGGTCTTGTCTAACATCGCCTCATCCTGCTGCTGCTTGGCCAGGGCCTGATCCAGTGCCGCCTGAAACGGGCGCGGGTCGATCTCGAACAGCAGGTCGCCCAGCTTGACCGTCCCCCCTTCGCGGTAGTTTTGCTTGATGAGATAGCCCGAGACCTGCGCGCGGATCTGGGCGTTTGGATAGCCGTCGAGCGTGCCGATCCACTCTTGGAAAATCGGCACATCCCGGGGCGAAACCGTCACAACCGCGACCTTTGGCACAGACGCGGCAGCAGGCGGTTTCTTCTGGCAGCTCGCGGCGAAGAGCAAAAGCGCCAAGGGCGGAAACAGAGCTTTGGACATTCTCATAGGTATTCTAGTCAAGGGTTCGAAGGCTGTGCGTTCATGTGGCCGCCAAAATCGAGCAGCGATTCCTGCGTTTGGCGGTCGCCCGAAACCCGGCCGAGAAAAAGCCGATCATTTCTGTCAGCACCTCCTTGGCATCGACGGGGTTGCAAGCGCCGTGCGTCTCCACTTCAATCGAGCGGGGATTGCAAAGGATAAAAGCCAGCGCGCCCCATACAAACTCCATGCGCCACTGCAAGTCGGCTGGGGAGGTGTGGGGGAGGCTGGCTTGCAAGGCCTTGAGAAAAGCCGCCCGCACCTCTGAACGTTGGCTGCGAAGGATTTTCTGTGTCTGTGCGTCGGGCTCGGCAACGATCCGGCCGATCAACCGCGTGACGGCCAGCCGCTTGGCCGCCGGGGAGGCCATTAACTGGAGCGGCGGCAGCAGCATGGCTTCCAGTATTTTCCCTACCGGCACGGGCCGGCCCATAGCCTCACGTTCGAATCGTCGCAAAATTTCGAGATGCTCCTGCCGCAGCGGCCCAAACCGCCGCTTGAGCACAGCCTCCATCAGACCGCTTTTGGACCGAAAATAATAATAGACCGTAGCGAGGTTTACCCCAGCCTCACGCACGATGTCCCTCATCGAAGCGCCGTTATATCCGCCGTCGGCAAAGGCCGTTTCCGCGGCATCCAGGATTCTGGCCTGGCACCTTTTCTTAGGTCGCAGAGGCATTTAATGAACGTTCGTTTAATTAAGGTTTGCAGGAACTCGAGGTGCTGTCAATGTTCGTTAGCGCCACATGTTGGTTCTAGGATTTCTAGGATTCTAGGATTGCATAGTCGGTATAAGTTGCTAAGGTATTGGCGCAACAATGAACGCGAGACATCGCACCGCAGGGCGCACCGGCTTGACGGCCCTGTGGATGTTCCTGCTCGTTGAGGCTGCGCCAACCGGATTCGCGGACCCGAAGAGCGCTCCGACAGCCCAGCCAAGCCCGCCGGCACCGCCGGCAACGTTGACCAACATCCTCAGCATCATGCAACTGCCCCGGCAGGTGGCCGCCCAGAAGTTGCCGGTGGATGTCGAGGGCGTGGTCACCTGTGTGTACGCCGGGGACGACGCATTTTTCATCTATGACGGGCAAACGGGCGTGTATGTAGGCAATGTCGAAGCGCACCCACGCTTTACCTTTGGCGAGCGGGTCCGAGTCAAGGGAACCAGCCTCCATGGCTCGTTTTGCCCGATGGTGACCGCGGCCGAAGTCCAATCCCTTGGCCACGGGGTGCTGCCGCCGCCGCCGCCGGCCTCGTTTGCCTATCTGGCAAGCGGCTCGGCCGACAGCCAGTGGTTGGAGATACGCGGGGTGGTGCAAGCGGTGACTTATTGGCAAAGCCAGCAAGGAGTCAGTTTGGACTTTGCCATGGACGGAGGGACCTTGCAGGCAGTGGTCGAGTATCTGCATCCGCCGGACCTGTCCTCGCTGATTGACGCCGAGGTGCGCATCCGGGGTGTGGCCAGCGGCAGCTTCAACATGAAAGGACAAATGGTGGCGCCGGTTTTTCGCGTCGCCAACATCTCCCTGGTCCAGGTGGACAAGCCGGCCCAAACCAACTGGCTGGAGCTGCCGCTTAAGCACATCAATCAAATCCTGCTCTTTTCCCCTCACGCCTCACTGCCGCACCGCACGCGCGTGCGCGGTGTAGTGACTGGCTGCCAGCCGAGTCAAAGCATCTATCTGCGCGACGGGCCCGATTCGCTGAAGGTCGAGACGGCGGAGGCGGCCGACTATCAGCCTGGCGAGGTCATCGAGGTGGCGGGATTCCCCGCCATGTCTCCGTATTCGGCCGAGCTGCGCCATGCCGTTTGCCAGCGAGTTGGCCGACAGGCGCCCCCGCAGCCGGCCGCGCCCACCTTGGAATCGGTGCTGGGAGGACTCCACGACGCCGAGTTGATCAAGCTCCGGGCTAAGCTGCTGGATTGGGTCGTAGATGACAACGGCGTCACCCTGGCGCTGCAGGCCCAGCAGTGTTTGTTCAAAGGTTACCTGATGCGAGCCCAGGCCCCAGCCTCCTGGGCGATCGAGAAGAATAGCCAGGTCGAGATTAGCGGCGTCTGCGACATCAAGGAGCTGCAGCGGGAGGTTTGGTACTATCAGCCGCGCTCCTTTTCCATCCTCATGCGCTCAGCGCAGGATCTGACCATCTTGCAACAGCCTCCCTGGCTGAACTCCGCTCGGCTTTGGCGTATCGTGTTCCTGCTTTCCGTCCTGCTTTTAACCGCCGCCGTTTGGCTCTGGGCTTTACACCGGGAGGTGGACCGCAAAGGGGCCCTCATCGAGCACCAGACCAAGCGGGTGGCCGTGATGGAGGAGCGCACCCGCATCGCCCGAGACCTGCATGACACGCTCGAACAGGGCTTGACCGGCCTGTCGCTGCAGTTGAAAGCCGTCGAGACTATACCGGCCGGCCTGCCACCCGAGGCGCGCTCCAAGCTCCCGCTTGCACGCCGGATGCTGAGCAACACCAAGGCCCTTACTCACTACGCCGTCCAGGAATTACGCGATGGTGTGTCCATCTCGGAAACGCTGGCGGCCGGCTTAGAGCGGACGGCCCAGTTCTGGAACCGCACTGGGGCCTTGACCGTGCGCCTGAATCTGGCGGCGGGCGCGCGGGCTCTGCCAAAGGGCCTGGACGAGCCGCTGTTGGCCGTTGCCCGTGAGGCGATGACCAATGCTGTCAAACATGGGCAGGCGACCGCCATCGAGGTCGAAGTCGCGTTCGCCGAGGGGATGGTCCGGCTGCGAGTACAGGACAACGGCTGCGGGTTTGAACCGACCACAATCACCGCCGCAGAGGGGCACTTCGGCGTGCAGGGCATGCGCGAACGGCTTAGCGCCATTGGCGGCAGCCTGCAGATCCACAGCCATCCGGGGCAGGGGACGGAGCTGCGCGTCAGCGTTCCCTGCATCGTTACGGGCGGCTCTCAGGCAGAGTCCGGAACCGAGGCTGATACTCCCGACGAAGTTCACGTATGAGTTGGATGGTTCGGAATTAAAGCCATCATGAGCTCTGCGCGCGCAATGACCATCCTGCTCGTTGATGACCATCCTTTGATGCGTATTGGCATGAAGGCCGTGATCCAGGGCCAGGAAGATATGACCATCGTCGGCGAGGCCAAGGACGGTAACAAGGCTATTCAACTTTTCCGTCGCCTGCATCCCGATGTAGTGCTGATGGACTTGCGAATGCCGGGAAAAACCGGGGTCGAAGCCACTGCCGCTATCGTTGCCGAGTTCCCGCAGGCTCGGGTGCTGCTAATTTCCAACTACGATGGGGATGAAGACATTTCACAGGCCATGGACGCCGGGGCGGCTGGTTATCTCTTCAAGAGCATCATGGAAGATGAAATGCTTAATGCGATCCGCCAGGTGCATGCCGGCAAACGCTACCTGCCGCGGGCGGTGACGCTCCGGCTCCGCGAGCGCACGGCACCGGTGCGCCTGACGCAGCGTGAAAACGACATCCTTTCCATGCTTGGCAAGGGATTTTCCAACAAGGAACTGGCGAATGTCCTGGGCGTGTCTGCGGACACCGTTAAGACTCACCTCAAGAACCTGTTCCGCAAGCTAAACGTTTCCGACCGCGCGGAGGCCATGCGCGAAGCCATTCATCGGGGGTTTCTGCACCTCGATTGAACCTCACCCCAACGGGTGATTTTGTGGCTGCCGTCCAGGCGACAAAATGGCGCCGTGAAACTGAACGGCCCCTTTCTTTTCAGTGCGCTGCTGGGATTGAGCAACTCCATAGATGGTGAACATGGCCTTTCACCCGTACGGGGGATGGTCTGACAAGACAAAGTTCAGTATCAAACCCGGTGATAGATGAATACTATAAAGCGTCCGCCGCTGGCGGTCGGAATCGGGCAGCGGCAGGTGGTCTTGTCACGCCTTGCGGTTTGCGTCCTGGGGTTGTGGCTGACGTTGGCTTCCGTTGGTCCCGTTGGCGCTGAGGCGGTGGTCTATCCCGCGCTGCCAGGGGAGGTTTTGTCGCAGGATTACGAAGTTTGGGTGGACGGCCGACGCGCGGATGTCTGCAAAGCGCGGGTGCTCGACGCCCCTTTCTCGAAATGGGGCCGTGACTATGGCGGGGCTTATTCATTCGTCAATTTCGATATGGCAGGCCAAGTCACCGTGCGGATCGCGGCCAAACGCTCCCTGGCCATGACGGTTATCCGGCCGCAGTCTTCATGTGCCCAACTCGAGCATGCCGAAGACAATGTGATTACCATCACACTGGAGGGCCCGCAAAAACTGAGCATCGAGCCGGAAGGCAAAAAGGGGCCGCTGCTGCTCTTTGCCAATCCCATGGAACAGGATCGGCCTCAGCCAGACGCGCAGAACGTCATCTACTTTGGCCCCGGGCTGCACCAGCCAGGGGCGATCCGGGTTCGCGACGGCCAAACCCTCTATCTCGCGGGCGGCGCCCTGGTCAAGGGGGCCATCGCGGCGAAAGGATCCAACCTGCGGATCTGCGGCCGGGGCATCCTGGATGGCTCCGATTACGAGTGGCAGAAAGGGCCGTGCGAGGAGACGGTGAGCATTTGCGGCACGAATGTGGATCTGAGCGGCATCACGATTCGCGGCTCTTCCCACTGGACTATCGGGCTGCACGGCAGTCGCGGCGTGAGCATCCGCAACGTCAAGCTCTGCAATTCCCGGGTGCAAAATGATGACGGAATCGACCCGTGCAACTCGCAGGACGTCCTGATTAAACACAGCGTCGTAAATAACTGCCGATGTCAGACGATGGTGCACAAGCGGCGCAACGTGGAATTTGGGCGCGACCAATCATGAAACCGTGGCTTAAGCGCCAGGATAACGTCGCTCAAGTCATGG
>Ga0209517_10009915_pt1 | contig 10729 bp, 14 predicted proteins | sample PeaSoiMetSII2010_FD_187695 | JGI IMG/M metagenome (GOLD analysis project Ga0209517, IMG submission 187695) | Peat soil microbial communities from Weissenstadt, Germany - SII-2010 (SPAdes) (version 2) | ecosystem: Environmental > Terrestrial > Soil > Wetlands > Peat | place: Germany... | reverse complement strand
CCGTTCCTCCGAACTCAAAGTAATGGCAGGGGCAATACGCATCCGCAACCGTCTCCTCCATCATAAGACGCGTGCGGAGTGATAAAGGTTGTTACTTATAACGCACTACACTAGGGTAGTGCTCGCGCAGTAGCTCGACAATCTGCTCGGTCGGCACTTCGGCAGTGTCGCCCAGCAGCGTGCGGACGCGAGCAATCTGCCGTTCTGTGAGTTCGTCTTCTGTCATCGTCTGCCCTGCTCTGTCGTCTATATCTACGTCCGGTGCTTTGTCCGCTTACCGGCGCGCCACAACGCTAGGTGTTGGCGAGTGTCCGCGTAGTACGCTCCATAGCCGTCTTTGCGAATCGGCAACCCAACGCGGCGCATGTCTTGTTCAAAAGCCTTTAGCTCTCGGCTCGGCGAGGCTGATAGTCGACGGGATGAAGACTTATGAACGTTTCGATCCCGACGGGCTGAAGAGAGGCCTGGGTGAGATGTACTTGGAGATTACCCCCATTACGTTTGACGTCAGGGTAAAACCCGACACGTCACTGACTCAGCTAAGGTTTTTCTACGGCGATCCCGACGACGTAATTGTTAAATCTGATGAGCTTTGCCACACCATTTTTCCGCACTCTAAAGCCAAAACCCGAGGAGAGCATTGACGAGAGCCTCACGGTTAACCTTGATGAGGCCGTCGTAGGTAACCCGAAAGGGGGAACGACCTGTAAGGGGGTGGCATTTCGGTCAAAGAACTTAACGGAGGAGCACAAGGTGCGGAAGGCCGTTCCGCTTTGGAAAGGTGCTGACCGGCCCAATCCCTGCGATTATTGGGATTTGGAGGTGTCGGACGAGCATGGAAGGTTGTGCATCAAGCCCGACGTTTTTTACATACTGCCGTCAAAAGAAAAACTCCGCGTACCCAAAGGAGTATGCATCTACTGCCGCGCAAGTGACGAAACGATGGGGGAGATGCGTATACACTATGCAGTTTCGTACATCCTTATTTCGGCCAGTACCGGGAAGACCAAGAAATTGGGACTCCGCTGATATTCGAGGTAAGGGGCCATCAAGTGCCCGTCAGCCTAGCCGATGAAGAGAAGATGGCGAACCTGATTTTCTACCGAATGTCCGAGGATGCCCCGCCGCTATCGGATGCCGAAAAGGAGAACGAAAGGAAAGGGTATGGCAGCCAAGACCTCAAGCTGTCTCAGTTTTTTGCTGAGTTCCCGGACCACATAAAAAGAAACGACGATGGCAGCATCGAAGTCTTAAAATCGGAGAAGGAAAATGCCGACGCCGGTAAAGCAAGCAATTAGACACTTCACACCCGATCTGTTCGCGCGCACCAGTGACTTCCGACTCGCTAAGATCGGGAATACCGAGTTCAGGCGGTTAACGGATGACCTGAGGATTCTGAGGCGACTCATCGCAGAAAACCAGCCCATGTACCCGGCAATCGAGCGCTGGTTTGAACAGAAGGTCGTGCCTGGTCTAAAGTCCGCCGAACGGATTGCATGGGTTGCATACGAGGGAGACAGCGCAGTTGCTTCCGCCGTTCTCAAGCTTGGTCGGAAATCGAAGTTCTGCCACTTGCGAATCCATCAAGATTTTCAGGATCTCGATCTAGGCCGCATGTTTTTTTCCCAAATGACCTTCGAGGCGCGACACCTTGCGAAGCAGATCCACTTTACGCTGCCCGAAAGTCTGTGGTGCAAGAAGTCGTGCTTTTTCGAGTCGTTCGGATTCAGCCGCGCGGAAAAGTCGTCTAAGCAGTACCGAAGGGGAGATACCGAATTAGTGTGTTCGGCTCCCCTGCCGGTCGTTTGGTCCACCGTGCTAAGAAAGCTTCCAAGTCTGAGGCAGAAATTTTCGGTGAGTGGGTACTCGCTGAACAATGAAATTCTCGTCAGTATCAAGCCGGAATACGCCCATCAAATCTTGTCTGGGGAAAAGCTTGTCGAGATACGGAGGCGATTCTCCGACAGATGGACTGGATCGAGGGCAGTTCTGTACGCATCGAGCCCCGAGAAAGCGCTGATTGGCGAGGCGACCATACGCTCGGTCACCGTTGGACACCCTAGGGAAATTTGGGCGCGTTTCAGTTCGAGCATTGGCTGCTCCCCAGCACAGTTTGAAGAATATGTGGGTTCGGCTGACAAAGTCAGCGCAATAGAAATGGAAGCAGCTACTCCGTACAGGGAGCCAATCGGGTTGGCTCAACTCTCGCACCTGGTGCAGGAAGATCTGCGACCGCCCCAGTCGTTTTGCGATCTGCGGTTAGACGATGAGGAAAGCGCCTGGGCAAAAGCGGTGTCATTGGCTAGCCTTCTCCACGGAGGGATGACCAGGCCTACCGATAAAGCATGCAATGGCTTTATCGTATGCGCTTAGAGGGATCTTCTGGCTTACCACCCATAACCAGTCCGTTCTGCCGCTCAGATGTCGAGAGAGGCACGATCGGAGGTGGTGGGACCCGTAACCAGCTCACGGTCAGGAAACCGCATCCGAGAGACCTCTCCGGGAACGCAGCCTGTCGATGTTCTTCCTCCGGCCACAGACACAGTTCGCGCTGCGCCCTTGAGGTAACTCTAGGCCAAACGCCGGACTCCGTAAGAAATCAAATTGGAAGCGAGGTTCTAGCTTGGTGTCCCAACCACAGAGGTAGCCAAGAGCCTCAGTCATCACCATGCATGCACTGAAACATGCCACAAAAGGTACTGAAGGCTCGAAGTCTTGTTCCTGCCGCTCCAGCGAAATCTGTTGCACAACGGCCTGCTGGACGACAGAACAGACTGGGTGCCCGATGCTCGATCTCAAGGCATCCCGCTTCTCTTGTGGTGCTGCTTCCACGTCCGCCTCCGTCACAAGCGAATTCGGCTCTTGGAGACGGTCCTTTGAAAGTCCAGTGGACTCACTTTGGATTTCCTCCGCCGGACGGCCAGCGGGCTTCTGAAACAAGCAGATGAGGCAGGCAATATCGTCCGGCCACGGATGCCTACTGACTTGACACATGAAATCGCCGATGGCGCCGTCAATTATGATGTTCGGCCACAACGCACGTTGAACCTCATGGCAAACGTCGATGTTATCTAACCCATTCAGTACGATTTTCGGGAACTGCCGGAGTTCGCTGGCGTACCGCTCGAACGGACCAACGAATCCGTCCGCACGAATGCCGCACTTGCCAAGGATTGACGCGAGAGAGGATGCCTTGGGCTTGTTCACATCATCCGGCGTGACGAGAATGCAGGTACCCAAGTTCTCAGGCTTGTACTCTTCTCGGTCCACGATGGTGATGGCCCCGGTGAATGGCAAACTGGAGATAAGATGAACGATGCCGTTGCCAATCGCCCCGGCCCCAACGAGTAGCAAGTCATGTGGGAGAATCTCCGGGATTGGCGGACCGTAATCTGCGGTACCCTGTTCGTATGTTCTTAGGGAGAAGCTGAAGCTGTTCAACATCTCACCGCGCTCACCTTTCAGGCGGATAAGCCTTTTGAATACCTCTCCGATGCCCAAACAAGCAGCCGCAAGCGCCCCTATCGGATTGAAAACGTCGCATTGATCGGAAATATCGGCAACTCCAGATGTCACTCGCGCCACAAACCCGTTGGAATTTATCGTTGTCCATGGCAATTCGGGATGTGCCTTTGCGCCGATCGATAAGATCGAGTCGAACTGATTGAAATCCGGGGGCGCCTGCATGAATTCCACTTTCTTTCCGAACGCGATGAGGTCTGCAAGATCCTGAGCTTCCACTCGTAAATCGTCGTTCTCGTCGCTGACATAGACAATGACGTTTGGACAAATCCTCACCGCGAGACGCAGTGAGTCTAGGAAACACTCTCGGCCATTCGGCAAGGCCAGCAGTCCGGATTCGCCCGTCAGAAGAATCCTTTTGTGGAGGGACCTATGCCGATCCTCAGCTAACTCACCGAGCTGCGCAGCCGTTTTCTGGGGTCGGCTGTAGGCTAGTTCAGAATCCATCCTCACCTCCGACAGTAATCACGCAAGCGCGGGCATTCGGTACTACTTGGAGACGGCGGTCAGCTTCGGACGGACTCAGCCGTACCCAGCCTTGGTTTTCCATGAAGACATGCACACTCCATTTCTGTAGGGGAGCCGCAGACAAGGCGTAATCGGGAGCCACCAGTGAGAGGTAATAGGGAGTTCTGATTCCATATGCCCGGTCGGTCGGAGAAAGATCAAGCCCATAGCCGGGGCCGTGTGAATGCACTTGCCCAAGCAAGCGAACCTTGTTTCCGATAGCCACGTCTGTAACGTCGTTGAGTAACGCGGCATCGATGTTGATCCGCGCTGGATATTTCTCTAAGCCGAGTCCCCGCAGTTTCACTAGGTGCGTCACCTCGGCTACTGTGTCTCTGTCGCGGCCGAGAAAGAGAACGATTCCCTCATTGCCTTCACGTCCGTCGATTGCCATTTCCTCGAGTGCGTCGGCGATTGCCATCTCGGGAATGCGCCAAGTCTCAATTTCGGAAAAATACGAGTTGGTCATTTGAATCTTCCTTGGTAATGGTCATCTAGTTCCTCTTGCAGCTGCCGCAACACAAAAAGAAGAGGATTGCCACTTGGATTCCATCTGAAACGTGGATCGGCTTTCCATTCCGGGTGCAAAGCAAAGCCTTCCGAACACCAGTTGACACATGCGTCTAAACTTTGTGGCCGGAACCCCCGAGCGTTCGGCCACGCCTGCGGCAAATCAAGACGCCCCGTATCGGGATCCCGAAATTTAAGGGACGGCGGCTCGTCCGGATACTTGATCCATAGCATGCGCGCCTGAAATCGCTCGTTTGGCGCACTTGCCGGGGACATAGTAGCGAGCACTTCGAGGTCTCCGGGCATCTCCAGCGTCCATCTCGATGCATCTGAAACGCCCGTAGCCTCTTCGAAGTCATCCTGCAAATTGAGTTTCGAAAGTTCGTCGCTCATTGCCCTTGTGTCACCTGCTGGCTCAACTTCAGCTCCAGCGTGTGCTTATCGCCAGCAACCTGCCCCAGAGTCTCGCTGAGATTCTCCAGCGGCGTTTTGTGGTGATAGAGCGTGTAAGTGTAGGTGTTGCCGTCGGCGTGTTGGCCTTCCTTCAAGCCGAATGCGTGGAGCACATTCGTCTTGAGCGTTCCGACGGTTTCGTGGCGGCTGGCGTGATTCTGCTCATAAGGCTTGCTCGCCGCCGCGTAGTGCACAATCACTTTCAGTGTCCCTTCATCCATATGGTGTCCTTCCTTATCGTCTAAGTCATTGCAGGGGCGAGAGTTCTGCCCCACCAACGGGGAACCGCTTGCAATTGCTGCAAATCGTCCCCACTGTGGAATGCTTAGACTCGGGCAGCGCTGGACACGAAATATGGGAAATTTTTCAGTCAGAGCACGTCGCCCCGTGCAACAATCCGAGCATTACCAGTACGGAGGGGGAGAAGGAGCCGAACGGAGCCGATGGCTCAAGATGGGGTGCCGGACGCGATTCCCGCGAAGCCTGCAACCTATGCCGAAATCTTTCACGCGATCGAGTCACTCACCGACGAAGACTCCGAGCGCTTGGAGCAGGTTGCGCTCAACCGCATAATTCGAATAGGGCGAAGAGCCGCAAATGGCCGCACGCACGAAGATCTTCTTCAGGAGGCGATGACGCGAACCTTGGGAGGCCAGCGGCATTGGTATCCAGAAACAGTGGGATTTGTTCCCTTCCTCATAGGCGCAGTCTGGAGCATCGCAAGTGAATGGGCTGGTCATCGCAAGAGGAACCCCGACTCGCCAGAATATGCGGCCCCTGAATCTCAGCTAACTAAAGAAGATGAGGAGGGCAATCCCACCTCTCCGTTTGATGGGCTGGCGGCTTGTGCGCTGAACAGTGAGGAGCAAATGGTCGAGGCAGAAATAGAGGCTGAACAGCAGGCTCTTGTTGGCGCAATCGAACAACATTTTGCAGAGGATGAAAATGCCTCGTACGTTCTTATGGGCTGGCAGGATGGGATGGACGGGCCTGCGATTATGGAAGCGTGCGGATTCAGCGAGACGACGTATCGGGCCATCGTTAGACGCATCAAGAGAAACTCTCAGAAGATCATGGAACAGCGTCATGGACGATAAAGCAAAAAGTGGTTCTGTGCGATTGGGCCGAGTCCTCGACCGACTAGCAGAGTACGTCCGGAATTCGCCGGGAGATGAACTGCTGGAAGATGCGCGTCGAGAAGGCCGCGATCCTGCGCAAACGACCTTGAGGGTCAAAGGATTGTTCCGGCAGGCGGTCAAGAACTACCAGCAGAAGCAGTTGGAGAAGGCCCAACAAGAATACGAACGCGAAGTTGCCGCTATGAAGTCTCGCCAAATAAGCCTGCCAAAAGCCCCGGAGAAGCGCCGGAGCTTGTTGGCAGCAATCTTCTCGCAGCAGCCGCAACTTCGGGCGGCGTTCACGTTTCAAAATCGTGGTTTCTCCCAACTGACTGACCAAGACGTAGAAAATCATCTTCGCAAACTAGCATTGCTTGGTGTTCTGGACGAAATGCACCTGCCGGGAGACGATGAGTAATTCCTTCCCAAAGACGCCTGACCAGTTGCTAGACGAACTTGGAATCACGGAGCCAAGTCAGCTCAAGATCGAAGCAATTGCGTATCACTGTCATGCGGTGATCGTGTATGAACCGCTTTCGGGTTGCGAGGCGAACATAGTTGGGAAAGGTGACCGGGCGATAATCACAGTCAATAGCAAGGCGATTCCAACTAGGCAACGCTTTTCAGCGGGTCACGAACTGGGACATTGGATGAGAGACCGTGGTCAGATTGCGTTCGGCTGCTCACAAATGCAAATAGACTCCGAGTGGTTCGCCAACAACCCAGAAACACGGGCTAATCAGTTTGCGAGTGACCTCCTCCTGCCTTCGAGGCTTTTTGTTCCTCTTGCGAAGGGTCGGCCGATTACCGTAGAAACAGTCCGTGATCTGAGCCGCAGTTTCCAAATGAGCTTGACCGCGACAGCTATCAAACTTGTCCGCTTCAGCTCGTTTCCCTCAATGTTGGTGTATTACGAAAATGGTGAACGGAAATGGTTCATTCCGTCCGCGGAAGACCTGCCGAAGAAGTTGTGGCCCTCAAAGCAGCCCGATAAGGGGACGCTTGCGGCACGGCTTATTTCCGACGAGAGCAATGAAGAAGGCCCTGAGGATGTAAGGGCAGACAAGTGGTTCGATGTTTACAATTCGGATCGCTATTACATCCGCGAGAGTTGTTTTCGCAACGGTCCAGATTCAGTCATAACAATTCTCTGGTGGGAGGACGAGGCGCAGATCATCGACCTCGAGGAGGAAGAGGAACGTAATGCTGCCCGCCGTTCCGATTGGCGCCCTATGGACTAAGACTCCCAGCAGCTCATCTCCTCGGAATACCCGCAGGATTTGAGTCCGATCGGGAGAGTTGGCTAGCCGGGTCAGTCGCGAAAGACTGCCCTTACGCAAACGAGGAGCACGCCTGTGGCCAGCGTTAGATCGTATGTAAAACCTCTCCGACTGTTCCGGTATCGCTCGCTTCGGAACATCAACCAAGAGATCTCGGCAATCAGAGACTCGTATCTCCATTGTTCTGCGTACGATGACCTTAACGATCCGATGGAAGGTCTATTCAGCTCAAGTCGAACATTGAAGGAGAGCGAAGGCTATCGGGCACTACGAAGTGATATTCGACACACAAAACGCGAAATTGGTGTCTGCTCTTTTAGCGAAGTCCACAATCACGCGGCGATGTGGGCCTATTACGCAGATCAGTATCGCGGCATGTGCGTGTCGTACAGTCTCTCGAAGCTTCTGAAAAACCTCGACAAGGATGTAGATTTCGTGAGGATGGCCTATGTGGACGAAATGCCGACCATCCATCGAAGTAAGGACGGGCCGGAGGGACTCGCGAAGTCAATTTTGTCTTGCAAGCATTATCAGTGGCTGCACGAGCGTGAGTGGCGAATGCTCGCGCCGTTGGGCAACATTCAATATCACGAGGTGGAGTGCGTGACCCGTATTCATCTCGGCTCGAAGGTTGAAGAGGAGAAGAAGCAAACGGTCATCGAGCTGGCCCGCGACTTGGGAATTGCAGTAAGTGAGATGAACGTGGATGAGTACCGCATTAGCTTTTCCGATTGTGCGTAACCTAGAAGATTCTGTTCAGCATAACAAGAATGCTTGAGATCACGCCAGACGACGTCGCGCTTTTGAACGATGCGGACCTGCGCACCCTAATTGGTCTGCTTTGCGAGTCAGAGCTTAGATCGCGGGGTCTGTCTGCCGCGGCGGTGACGTGGAGTGGCGATCAGAACGCGGCAGACGGAGGGCTCGACGTTCGTGTCGCTTTGGCGGAAGGAGAGACCATCGAAGGCTTCGTGCCGCGCCCGCAAACTGGCTTTCAGGTGAAAAAGAGCCCCATGCCGCGCGCCGAAATTCTCGACGAGATGAGGCCGAAAGGCGTTTTGCGGCCAATTATTCGGGACCTGGCGAATCGATCAGGCGCTTACATCGTCGCAAGTGCAGAGTCAGCCTCCGAGATGGCTCTTAGAAACAGACGCGACGCAATGCGCGAGGCCTTGAATGATCTTCCGAACGCGAAGGACCTTGCACTAGATTTCTACGACAGAGGGCGTGTAGCGAGTTGGGTCCGCGACCATGCAGGCATGGTTCTCTGGGTAAGGAGCAAAATCGGGCGCCCCCTGCCGGGCTGGCGCTCGTACGAGGCTTGGTCCTACGCGCCCGACGGTATCAAAGGGGAATACCTGCTCGATGACGCGGTTCGCATCCGCACAGACACCGAGACGACGGAGCCAGGCCTGTCACCGGCCGCGCGGGCATTCAACGCGTTCGTGATCGATTGCGTCACCCCGGTGGTGTCGTCCGGCTCGTCGGATTGTCGGGAGTGGGAAAAACGAGATTTGTGCAAGCCTTGTTCGACAGCCGCGTTGGCGAGTCGAGCCTTGATCCGGCCTTGGCACTTTACACAGACGTGGCCGACGGACCGGACCCCTCGGCTGCAACTCTTGTTCAGAATTTGATTGCGTTACGATCGCGGGCGATTGTCGTGGTGGACAACTGCCCGCCTGACCTCCATCGGCGCGTCTCCGATGTGTGCCGGGTGCCCGAGAGCACCGTGAGCGTGATTACGGTCGAGTACGACATTCGCGAGGACCAGCCCGAGGGAACCGAAGTTTTCGAACTGGTAGCGTCCTCAGAGGCCTTGATCGAAAAATTATTGAAGCAGCGATTCCCTTACTTGTCATGGTCCGATCTTCACACAATTGCTCGATTTTCTGGCGGAAACGCACGGATCGCAATCGCCCTAGCCGAAACTGTTCGCCGCGAAGAGACGATTGCCGGGATGTCGGACGACGACCTTTTCAAACGATTGTTCGAGCAAAGACACGGGCCAAGTGAGTCGCTTTTGATGGCGGCACAAGGTCTGTCGCTTGTCTATTCGTTCCAGGGCGAAGATGTTTCAGAAGGCGATGAGGCGGAGCTCTTCCGTCTAGGGACCGCCGTAGGGAAGAATGCCCAAGAAATGTTTCAGAGTGCCGTCGAACTGGGTCGTCGCGGCTTAGTCCAGAGGCGAGGCGTCTGGCGCGCCGTCCTTCCCCAGGCAATTGCAAATCGCCTGGCGGCCCGAGCACTCCAAAACATCCCAGCCACTGTAATCGAAAAATACTTAATCAACGAAGCGCCCGAAAGACTTTTGAGGTCTTTTTCTAGGAGGCTCGGGTACCTCGACGGCTCACCAGAGGCAAGGCAAATCGCTAGACGCTGGCTCGGAGCCGGCGGTTTGCTGGCAGATGTTTTGGACCTCAACGACCTGGGCGAAAGTATGTTCAGAAACATAGCACCAGTCGACCCGGAGGCCACGCTATTGGCGCTCGAACGAGCTGTGCTCGGGTCGGCAAGCGATGAATCCGCCAAGAAATGCGCGCGCTACGTGCAACAGCTGGTATCCCTTGCTTACGAAGCCCAGCATTTCGAAAGATCCGTCGCGCTGCTCGCCAAGACTGCTGTAGCAGGTGCGGAAGGATCACGGGCATCCATCGGCCGAAACACAAACGACGCGTCCAAAGCCCTCGGCTCTCTTTTCCTAATTCAACTGTCAGGCACTCACGCATCTCCGGAGCAGAGGGAATCAGCAATTCGGTCATTACTAGACTCAAGCGATCCCGCCGAACGCGAATTAGGCCTGAGAGCGCTCGATGCCGCTATAACCGCGTGGAATTTCGGCCCCGTCCTAAACTTCGGATTTGGGGCGCGGTCACGAGACTTTGGCTACTGGCCTGCCACTAGGGAGGCAGTGGTCAAGTGGTTCAGTCGATTTCTAAAGCTGGCTGAGGACTTGGCATGCTCTAGCCACCCCGAGGCTCCACGAGTACGCACCATCATCGCGGACAAGTTTCGCGGTCTCTGGACAGGGGCCCTGATGTATGAGGATCTAGAACGCATCTGCAACTCGATCTCGCAAAAGGTGTTCTGGAGTGAAGGATGGACCGCCGTGCGGCAAACAGAGTATTACGACTCTAAGGGGTTCACCCCCGAGGTGATTAAAAACCTCACTCGGCTCGAGGCGCTCCTTCAGCCGCAGGGGACAATTCAACGGGTGCGTTCGATCGTTTTAGCGGAATCCGGTTCAGTTGTTGGTATCGCCCTAGTGGGCGACCACAACGAGAGCATCGAGTCTGCGATGTCTCGATTGCACAATACTGCTTATGAGCTTGGCATGAGTGT
>Ga0209517_10009914_pt1 | contig 10730 bp, 11 predicted proteins | sample PeaSoiMetSII2010_FD_187695 | JGI IMG/M metagenome (GOLD analysis project Ga0209517, IMG submission 187695) | Peat soil microbial communities from Weissenstadt, Germany - SII-2010 (SPAdes) (version 2) | ecosystem: Environmental > Terrestrial > Soil > Wetlands > Peat | place: Germany... | reverse complement strand
CACCCTGTGCTAACGGTTGCGACGACGTTTGCGGTCGGCTTCACCGCAGGAATATTGATCGGCTGGATGCTGAAACGAAAGTAGATCAGAGAACTTAATCCGCCAACCATCTAGTGTGATGTCCCGCCTCCCGGTGAGGGGGCATTAGACATTCCTTTTACGGCCGATATTCCAGCCGTGAACTCCGAGCACAAAGATTTTCACCCTGGCGGCGCACATTTGTCAGTGATCTGTGACGCATTGGGAAGTGACGGTCGCATTCGGGCGGATGATTAGCCGCGGGCTCTGGCCAAGTTTCCGTTCCGCTTCGCTGCCGAACCTGCCTTGGGCACCTTCCCTCCGATTACACTGGCCAGGGGGTTTTCAGCGTCCCCCTCCTTGGACGAATAGAGAAAGTCTTCGATTTCCTCGATTCGTTCTGGCGTCATGGTGACCAATCTCAATGAGGTCTCGCGTGTACCTGGACGTGAATAGCAGGTAACTCATCAGATCCGCACAGGAAGCCGCGTCTCGTCCCAAACTGGATACAAAGTAATGGATCATAGAGGGCATGTCTTTCTGGTGCTGCTCCGCCAGATCTGACAAGTTGACTGAAGGCGTGATGATGAAGGTCCTAATTGGCCGTATCTTTTGACCTCCTTCAATCCCCAGCTGATTGATGTGGCCATCGTTGAGGAGCTGATTCAAATGGGATAGACAACATGATTCCATCCTGCGTTACCGGAACCCCTATCGCCCGAAACAAGATTCGCGCCGCTAACGCAGACTGCTGTTGCAAGAATTCGACGATCCAGCTCAAAGCAAACTCGGGGATGGGGACCATCAAGAACAGAAAGCAAAGAGGAAACATGTACTCGACTCCGTTCAGGCCGCCATGGACTCAATGGAGAGCTTCCGTAGGAGCTTGAAATCGTCAAGCATCTTGCCCGTCCCCAGAACAACGCAGCACAGCGGGTCATCGGCAATCGAGACAGGAAGTTCTGTTTCTTCTCGGATGCGCCGATCCAAGTTCTTCAAGAGCGCGCCACCGCCGGTGAGCACGATGCCGCGATCGCTGATGTCAGCTGAGAGTTCGGGCGGTATGCGCTCTAGCCCCACACGAATGGCATTCATGAGGGTCGACACCCATTCACTCAACGCCTCGCGGACTTCACTGTCATTCAAAATGATGGTCTTGGGTACCCCTTCAATCAGGTTGCGACCCTTGATTTCCATCGTCAGTGGTTTCTCGAGTGGGAACGCACTCCCGATTTCAATCTTGATCTGCTCGGCGGTGCGTTCGCCAATCAGCAAGTTATATTTCCGCTTCACGTAAGTCATGATGGCTTCGTCCATTTGGTTCCCTGCCATACGCAAAGAACGGGCGTAGACGATGCCACTCAGAGAGATCACCGCAATGTCCGTGGTACCTCCGCCAATATCGATGATCATGCTTCCGGTGGGTTCACTGGTGGGAAGCCCGGCGCCCATCGCCGCCACCATGGCCTGGTCCACCAGATAGACCTCGCTGGCTTTCGCCCGGTAAGCTGAGTCCATCACCGCGCGCCGTTCCACCTGCGTGATCTCCGCGGCCACACCAATCACGATGCGTGGGTGTACCAGCATCTTCCGGTTGTGCGCCTTCTGGATAAAGTAATTCAACATCTTCTCGGTCACTTTGAAATCGGCAATGACCCCGTCTTTCAACGGTCGAATCGCAACTATGTGGCCCGGCGTACGACCCAGCATTTCCTTGGCCTCTTTTCCCACCGCTTCCACCTCACCGGTGTTCTTGTTGATGGCTACGATGGACGGCTCGTTCACCACGATGCCCTTGCCACGAACATAAACGAGTGTGTTGGCGGTTCCCAGATCGATGGCCAGGTCGCTCGAGAAAAGGCTAAAGAGCGGCTTTAGACTGCGCACCCGCGACGCGCCGGGATAAAAACCACGAGGTGACATACGGATATTTCTTTCTAAGCTGAGTGAGCAAAACCAGGGTCATCCACCGAAGTCCTTCAGACCCAGTCCTCGTCGGCCGAATCCAGTCCACCCCACGAGTGGCCTTCAGTTGGGGGCAGCCCTCTTGTTCCTGCATGATGCTGTTGATCACGTACGGATAGGGTTCGAACCAGCAGGACAAACGGAAGGATCGCAAAATCGATGGATCACCATCCCAAGCCAAAAACAGCTTACTGCGATTGTATATCTCAATTGTTGCGGGCGGAGTTTGTCGAAAACTGCTTTCCCCGGTCACTCGCCAGTTCACCGGGCCTCACCGCAGCCTAGCAGCCCAGCGATGTCAACAGGGCCAGGATCGGACGGTTACGCGTCAACTTCGTCACAGCGGTGTTCTTGGCCAAACCCTTTACGTTGGCGCCTCCTGAGCGTCGGACTTTGCTCGGCTCTGCCACGCGTCGGGAGGCGAGTTGGAGCAGATCCATTTCTTTTGGGGCACGTTTCGGTTCAAACGACCGAACGCTACCTTGGCTGCAAACCGCGGATTGGACCAGCCGTCAATGATCGCATTGGCATCGAGCCTAGTCCTTGAGGTGGGTGTGCGGTTGTGCAAGGATTGCTGACCACCCGGTCACAATCCAGCGGTAACTTCCCAGATCGCGGTTTCGGGCCCGCGAGCGCCGGTTCCCCACACGCCAGCATCAGCTCTTTCGGGCTACCATCAGATACAGCTTGGATTCATCTCTGTACGTGATCACTTCGAACCCCAACGGCTCAAGGAGAGCCTCGAACTCCTCTCTGGTGGAAAATGGCTCAATAAACAGATCGCTGGTGGCTCTTAGCTGATCAATGAAGGCACGCCCTTCGGGATGGCTGACCACAAGACGTCCACGTGACCGAAGCATGCGTGCCGCATTCCGGCACGCGGCTGGTTTATCTGCAATATTCCCGTACATACCATTCATAAAGATGGCGTCCAAGCTGGTGGAGGCCAAGTCCAGCGACGCGATATCAGCATGAAAAGTGCGGACTGCTGGGTATTTGTTCTGAACCCGCTCCAGCATCTTCTCGGCCACGTCGCAAGCCAACACCGCAGCCGGCTGGTAGGACTGAATCAAGGGGATCAGGACCCCAACTCCTGTTCCGACATCCAGAACGACCTCGCCGGAACGCAACCCGGCTGAAGAAACAATCTGCCCCAGGCGTGCCATCACTTCTAGTGGCTGTGGCCGATCAAAGACATCCACCAGTTCGTTAAAACGGCGGCGCTGATGATCCGCGATCTTCTTGGCTTCCTCAGGCAGCATAGAGCTTTTAGGTTACCCCGAAGGCATCTGCGGCCGGAAACTCGCCCGGTACTTGGGCGTGCCGCCGCAGTGGGTGCGCTTTGTGGAGAACGTTGGCGCCTACATCAAGATGAGGACCAATCTTGAGTCTTGCTGATTCCACCTTCCTCGAACAGCGTGTAAGGACCGAGCGAGCCAATTCGCAACACCGGCATTTATCTGGGGCCGCAAGCGAAACCAAGGTCTTCCCAAAGCCTGTCCCAGTGCCAGATCCCGTATGCAGCTCTTTCGGGCAGAAGGTAGCCGAGCTGGTGAGCCAGTGCGATCACCTGACCACGGTGATGCGCGTCGTGGGCGAACATGTACGCGAACATGGTCGCGCCAGCCGGCCACACGGATGCCCAACTGCCGCGCGAGAATTTCGTCACTCGCCGATCCAGGTTTTCCGATAATGCTTCCCTAAGCATCTGAAGGCAGCGCGCGGCGCTCTTTCGGTGGGCGGTGGCTGTTTGCTTTACCGTGCAGCGAACGGGATCAAGTGGCGCAGGGCATCTGAGATGAGGTGCCGAGCGTTTCAGCCAAACCAGGCGGTTGTTGTGCATGTGGGCAAAGATGGCGGCAATGGTACGGCCCTTTAGCCGGTTCAGGCCGGGCGGTTTGGCTCGCCAAGCGTCCGCGTCGAGGTGCTCGAAGAGAAGCTGGTTCATTCGGTCATTGGCAGCGTACGTTTCCAGCAAAACCTCGCGAATGTTTGCCTCAGCCGCGGCCCGGCGCGACATAAACGCTCCTTGTGAAATTGATTGCCCGAGCGCTGCGCTGGACTCATGCCCTCACGCAAACTTTCTTGCTTGAACCAACATTATCAAGGTGCCCTATGCTAACTACAGATATTTTCCGAGATTGTCGCACGACTTCAACAGGCAACCTGTCTTATGTTGCCACCAGTAAGCATGCAAGCCAACAAGTTGCGCATCGAAGGACCTCTGCGGTTGCACCAATTCCGGGCAATTGACACTCCCCAAGAACCAGCGTAGGTTGGTGGCATTCCAAGAAAGACAGTGGTCGCCGCGCAGACTGCGCGACGTTCCTTTCACACTTCTCACCAACCGAAAGGAGCGCTTTCCATGTTTACCAGAGTTGTGGAAATAACCAGCAAGTCCGGAAAAGCACGTGAGCTTTGCAATACCATCGATGACAAGGTTCTGCCCATTTTGAGGAGACAGGGCGGATTCGTGGACGAGACCGTAATCGTCTAAGACACGGAGCCGAATCGTGTCCTCGCGCTCAGCTTCTGGAACACGCGAGAGGATGCCCAACGCTACGAGCGCGAACAATTCGACGCGGTGCAGAAGACGGTGCAGCACCTGCTCGAAACTGCACCTGTGGTCCGAACCTTTAATGTCCACACCTCTACCGCCCACAGAGTCGCCGCGGAGAAAGTCGCCTAAAACAACCTACCGCGCAAGGGCGGGCCCAGACGTGGCCCGCCCGATCTTGCGCTCTTTGAGAAAGGAGACACTTACCATGAGTGCGAAAAACGTAAAAACGCTCCGTGCAGCGCACGAGAGCTGGAACAAGCGCGACTTCGCGGGCGTCGTCCGCAACGCCGCCGAAGAACTTGCGTACACTGATCACGGCCGGAATATCACACTAAACACCCGGGACAAGTTTAGGGAGTGGACTGAAGGATGGGCCAAGGGCTTCTCCGATGGCCGCATCGCCAATCCCCAATACATTGACGCGGGAGACATTGTCGTCGCCCAGTTCACCTGCGAAGGCGCCAACGACGGACCATTCGGGTCAATGAAGCCGACCGGGCGCAAAATGTCGCTGCCCTTCTGCGAAATTTGCCACTTCGACAAACAGGGGCGGATGGTATCCGGAGGCTGTTACTACGATCAATACACACTGCTGACCCAACTCGGGCACATCCAACCGCTCGCCGCAGTGGCAGCGTAAGCACGGCAGCGGCCAGAACATCACCAACACGAACGCAAAAGAGGCGCGCGATAGAGCGCGCCTTTTTCCTCTGATTGTGCCAATCAGCAACTTCTCTAGCTTTTCACGAAACTCTCCACTTTACTTCTCGAAGAGAACGGTTATGGTTCGGCTCAGGAACAAAAATGGGCGATCAGATTGTAGAACCATTCCCGGGCCGTGAGATGTGCAATTTCTGTTCCGAGCGTCCTACGACCCAGCTCTATGCCTGTAAGAACTTTCTGATTCCTCAGACCAAAACCGCGCTCTTCCAGCACGAGAGTATAGGGGCTTGGGCCGCGTGTGCCCGTTGTGCTGAATTGATTGACGGGGGGCGCTGGTCGGAGCTTACGGACCGCGCTTTGACCAACTTTATCAAGCAGCACGGCGTCCCACGCTACGCGCAGTTCGACGTCCGAAAGCAGTTCCGAGAGATTCACCAGTTGTTCAGAGAGCACCTGGTCAAGGAGAGTTGAAATGCAGATTCGCAACAACCTAAGGAGAAGTGATCGGAGAGATCAATAGCGGCTTCACTGAGAAGGGGGATCGCATTATCACGAATACGCTTTATGATCGCGGCAATCCGGTTATCCAACACATCACCGTTCGTGACAATGAAGGGAAAGTCCGCACGACGAATGTGATCGGCGGCAAGATTTTGCCCTAGTCCAGATCCACAGGCCGGGTTCCCCAGAGGAGCACAATCGCCGTGAGGCGATCCGGGATATGAACCTTGGTCCCGCCCGGTAGGGCACGCGCCATCGCGATTAGCTCTTGAGTGCCTTACGTTGGCAAACTTCAAGTACACTGCGGCGTAGTGAAACGTCGAGGCTTTCCCTCAGCCTCGGGCCACGGTACTTGCGGAAGCACACCGGCTACCGGAGCGACGGCGCATGTCAACACGAGCCACCCTTGCAAAGGAGTTCTGGGATAGGCCGCTGCGCGACCTGTTTCAAACGCTGGAGGCCACTCCGTCTGGCCTGACTTCGGACGAGGCGAACCGACGACTGCGTCTCTATGGCCCAAACAGCTTTGTGAAGGAGTCGCGCTTCGCAGCTCTCTTCGGTTTTCTCCGCTTAGTTGCCAATCCACTGGTCATCATCCTACTTATTGCCAGCGGCGCATCTCTGGCGTTGGGGGACCGAATCGGTGGACTGATCATCATCTCCATCGTGCTGCTCAGCGTGCTGCTGAACTTCTTCATGGAGTTCCAAGCTCGACATGCAGTCGAGAAGATTCAAAGACAGGTCGCCACAACTGCTGCCGTTATTCGGGATGGGCAAGAGCGGGAACTTCTCATAGCGGAACTGGTTCCAGGAGACATCATCCGGCTGAGTGCTGGCGACCTTGTGCCGGCGGATGCTCGGCTGCTCAAGGTAACCGACCTGCAGGTGCGCGAGTCAGCGCTCACCGGAGAGTCTCTGCCCGTCGAGAAGTCAGCGGATGATCTTCCATCGGGCAAACACGAGGTTGCCGATGCCAGCAACAGCGTTTTCCTCGGCACCGCGGTGCAGACCGGGATTGGTACCGCAGTCATCGTTCGCACCGGCAGGGATACCGCTTTCGGTGAAATTGCGAAGCGCCTGGCCACGCAGCCTCCGGAAACCGAGTTCGCCCGTGGCATACGGCACTTCGGGATGATGATCACCTGGATCACGATGCTGCTGGTGCTTTTCGTCTTGCTGGTAAACATCATCCTCCACCGTCCGCTGCTGGAGTCGTTCCTCTTTTCGGTCGCGCTTGCCGTGGGGATGACGCCGGAGATGATGCCGATGATCATCACAGTCACACTGGCTCAGGGGGCGAGGCGTATGACCAAAAAGAAGGTCCTCGTCAAGCAACTGGCGGCAATCGAGGACTTCGGCAGCATAGATATTCTCTGCAGCGATAAGACGGGGACACTCACAGAAGGCGAGATCGTGCTTGACCGGCACGTCGACGTCCAAGGGAAAGATGACGACAACGTCCTGCGGATGATCTATCTGAACAGTTACTTTGAAGCCGGCATCAAGAGCCCCCTCGATGCTGCGATCTTGAAGCACGAGCACCCTTCCATCGTGGAGTACGAAAAGGTGGACGAGATTCCCTTCGACTTCAACCGCAAACGCCTTTCCGTGGTGGTGCGGCATGGTGACGAGCATCTCCTCATCACTAAGGGCGAGGCTGAGAGCGTCTTTGCCATCTGCCAGACCGTCAACGTCGATGGGAGTCCCCAGCCCTTCGATAAAAGCCAGCAGGCTCACGCAGCAGAGACCTTCAAGAAGCTGAGTGCCGACGGGTACCGCGTTCTCGGCGTCGCAGTGCAGAAGGTGGAAAAGCAGGATGTCTACACCCCGGCAGCGGAGCACGACATGACGCTAGTCGGATTTGCAGCATTCCTCGACCCACCGAAGGAGGGGATTCATTCCGTTCTTGAGGCGCTGAAACAGAATGGTATTTCCGTACTTATCATGACCGGAGACAACCAATATGTGACCCAGAAGGTCGCCCATGACGTTGGGCTGGGAGGGGACCGTATTCTCACGGGGAACGATGTCGATACGATGGACAATCCCGCTCTGGCCTACCAGGCCGAGAACAGTGCCATCTTCGCCCGCATGTCCCCGGAACAGAAGAACCGGGTGATTCTCGCTCTTAAAGCACGTGGGCATGTCGTCGGGTACATCGGTGACGGCATCAATGATGCGCCGTCGCTGCACACCGCTGATGTTGGCATTTCCGTCATGAACGGAGTGGAGGTGGCCAAAGACGCTGCCAAAGTCATTCTGCTGGAGAAGGATCTTGCGGTGTTGAACGACGGAGTATATGAAGGGCGGCGCTCCTTCGCCAACATCATGAAGTACATCATCATGGGCACGAGCTCGAACTTCGGCAACATGTTCAGCATGGCGGGGGCATCACTGTTCCTGCCGTTCTTGCCTATGCTGCCGACTCAAATCCTGTTGAACAACTTCCTCTATGACATTTCCCAGATCAGTATCCCCGGCGACAATGTCGATCCCGCCCTGCTGCACCGGCCCAAGCGATGGCAAATTGGGTTCATTCGCCAGTTCATGATCATCATCGGTCCCATCAGCTCGATCTATGATTTCCTCACCTTCGGGATACTCCTCTGGGTGTTCCACGCTTCCACGAACGCGCCGCTATTCCACACTGGATGGTTCGTGGAATCCCTGGCCACCCAGACGCTTGTCATTCTTGTGATCCGGACGGCAGCCAATCCTCTGAAGAGCGGTCCCAGCCGACCGTTGCTGATCGGCGTGTTAGCCGTCGTGACCATCGCCGCTGTGCTGCCGTACACGGCAGTCGGAACACTTTTGCGGTTTACTCCGCTACCAGTGTCGTTGTTGGGTACGATTGCGTTTCTCGCCTTGACCTACCTGTTGCTGGTACAAGCCGTTAAGGTCTGGTTCTATCGGCGGCACGCGCTACTTTGACAGAGACGACCGTGCGTTTTAGCGGTGTTCTACCAATTCTGCAGCCTCCGCCTCTGCTTTGGTCTTGTGCACTGTCCCGTCCGGGTGGTTCGGCGGAGAGTAGATCGTATATAGCTTCAACATCGCCGTCTTCGACGTATTCACTACGTTGTGATACGTCCCTGCCGGAACCATGACCGCATCTCCCGTCAGGTACTCGGCGTTCGTCCTTCTCGTTAAAAACGAATTTGGCCTCTCCTTGCTCGATGCGGAAGAACTGGTCAACATTCGGACGCACTTCATCACCAATCTCTTCGCCCGGCCGCAAGCACATCACGACCAGCTGAGCATGCTGAGCCGTGAATAACACCCGCCAACACCGCCCGTTGTTGGTCGATCTGGTATCGTATCTTCATAGCGACTCTCTCCTTCTTCTTGGCAGAAAATTACCCTCAGTCATTATGACCGCAGCTGAGAGTCGCTACTTTCTACGAACTAACGGGCACCCTCCGGAAATTCGAGCGCCTCTCGTATTCTTCTTTGTCGATTGTCTTGAAGAACACCAGACGTCCGGAAACTGAATATTGATCAGACTCTTTCCCTTCCATCTCATTAGAACGCGATGGTGACTGCGATTCCAGGGCCGGGACGCGTGCGATTGTATACGTAGTACCCATCGTCGGTGTAATCCAGATATACGTCGTCGGTTTCATACCACGTTTCTGGCCACGTTTCCGGCCACGAGGGGAGAGAGTATTGTGCAAGCTGTTCTTTGACGAAGCGATAACACAAAAGCCAGCAAGGCGAGCGGCAACAAAGTGTAGCTTCCGATCGCACCCGGAGGCGGTTTCGCGACGTCAAGTGGCTTCAAGTGTCCAACCCCGATCCGCAAAACCTGTTCGAGGACAACAACGAACAGCGTGAAAGGAACCAGGAAGCGATAGCGAAGGATGGCGAGCCAATAGAACAATGCCGGGATCAACTGGCTCGCTCCCCATGGAGCATATATTGCGATCACGTTCGCGCCACCCGCTAGACATTGGTCGCTAGGCCTGCAATCGAATTCGCACCACCATCAGGTGCAAGAATATGAATCAGGCTACGGATCGTGCCTACGATGGCCACAAAAGCCAGAAAATAGAACGGTAGCCGAGGGATGCCGTAGCCGTCTTGCGTAGCAGGCAAAATTCGAGACCAGTCTATGATTCCCTCAGTTTCCAGCTTTGAGTCTCTTGCGAATGACGTGCGCCAGGATAGCAGCGTGAATGCCGATGGCGACCAGTAAGCCTGTGACGTGCATTAGTACCGTACCCCCGGCTTGCTGAACTTCCTCAAGGCCGCTGCCCAAGGGCCGAAACAGCACGATGGCGGTACCCAATCCTGAGTTGTAGCCGCGAAAAATCACGGCATAAGCTATGTGAACGATGGCATTCACGACACAAGGCAGACGGTGATCAACGCAAATCCGATGTTCGCAGTGGCTGAGAAACAGGGAAAGTCCAATAACGCCCCACACTCCCGGCACATTGGTCAGGAAGACGACCCAAGGTGACAAGACATCTTTGCCCTGGCCGATGGTCTGATTGAAAAATTGCCTGAACCGGTCGTTATCGTTCTCTTCGTACTGATGAAACATGTAGACCGGCAGGAGAATGAAGGTCACAACGAGTGCGAGCGGCCACGAGTGCACGATAACGGGCGCGAGTCGCAGTAATTGGTAATTTGCCTTGTCATTTCCCGGGGGCAAGGGCGTGAAAAAGGCAGGCCAGTGGCTCCATGAGCCCGAGACGTGAACGTCCTCTCGGAATTCGAGCTTAGTCGTCGATGAGCTAGAACGGGTTGACCTGGGGAAAATGAATCTTCAGCTTATAGCAAATGAAGAGAACCAGGATCGCGCCCAGTGTGGAAAAGATGAGGCCGGCGGGATGATATCGTTCGTTTGTCGGGCGCGAAAACATGTGGGTAACGGCGCCGCCGATGATCGATCCGATGATGCCGAGCACGATCGTCCAGAAGATCGTTATATGCACGTGCATCACCGATTTCGCGATAACCCCAGAGATTAGCCCAATAAGAACATACCAGATTAAGTGAAACATACTCTTTCCTCCAG
>Ga0209517_10009913_pt1 | contig 10732 bp, 10 predicted proteins | sample PeaSoiMetSII2010_FD_187695 | JGI IMG/M metagenome (GOLD analysis project Ga0209517, IMG submission 187695) | Peat soil microbial communities from Weissenstadt, Germany - SII-2010 (SPAdes) (version 2) | ecosystem: Environmental > Terrestrial > Soil > Wetlands > Peat | place: Germany... | reverse complement strand
GTACTGTACCATCGTTTGGGAGAGAAAATGCCTGCCGGCGCATGGGTTGCGCCACGGCCCTGCTACGAACGACCTGCCATGCCTCAGGAGCTGAACCATCGCTTGAATCCGCTTCGCAGCGCCCCCAATCTGCTCACGCTTCTGCGCATCTGCCTGGCGCCTTTCCTCGTTGCTGCGATTCTTGAGGATCACTACCTTTTGAGCTTTTCGCTCTTTCTGGCCGCGGGATTCACTGACGCGCTGGATGGCACCTTGGCGCGCGTCCTCAAGCAGCGTTCCATGCTTGGCCATTATCTTGATCCGGTGGCTGACAAGCTGCTGCTGAGCACGCTCTTCCTGGTGCTTTTGTACAAGGGATTGATGCCGGTCACCGTCACGGTGCTGGTCTTCGGAAGAGATCTGGGCATCCTTCTGGTTGCGGCGCTGCTCTACGCGGCCGTCGGCCGGCGCGAGTTTCGTCCCAGCATCTTTGGCAAAGGCAATACCCTGGCACAGATTGTTGCCATCGCGGCAGTCCTGCTGCACCAGCTCACCAAGGGCTATTGGGTCACGGTATTTCGCACCGTGGCGCTCGACGCCACAATCGCGCTCACCGTGATCTCTGGTCTTCATTATGCATGGATTGTGTCGCGCCGCGGCGGCTCGCCGGCAGCCAACGGCGCCGCAGCAAAACAGTGAAAGCCGCGAGGCAATTCTAGGAATCGTCCGTGAGATCTTCCGTTCCAGCCGTGTCTTCAATCTCCATATCGCGAAACTCTTCGGAATCGAAGATCTCGCCACACTCCAGGCACTCAACAAACTCGCTGTCATCGTGCCGGGAAACGATCCGGACCTTGGGGTGTCTGCAGGCGGTTGCCATCGTTCTCAGGGCCTGTTGAATTTACAGCCATTCTAGAGTTCCCCTTTGGTTCAGGGAAAGACGCCGCTCGATGACGCCTCAGCCGCCTTCCACTTCGCCAGTGAAGGCCAGTCACCCGGGAGCCCGGGGTATTCGGGGGTGCCGGCTTCGGGATAGGATCGCTCTGGAATCGCTATAGGTGCTCTTTCCGCAAGATTGTAGCCGTCTTTTGGCCGAATGCAAACGGATTTTTGATGAAATCCTCCGGTCTGGTAACCGGATGGAACGTCGGCGCGACCCGGCGCTGCAGACTTGAAAGAGAAGTGAAGTCGGACGTATACTAAATACGGACCTAACAAGTCGGATATTCCATGCTAAAGCTCACAAAGAAAGCGGATTACGGGCTGATGGCGCTGAAATACCTCGCAGAGCACCCGGAAATCCCTGCTTTGAGCGCCAAAGACGTCGCCGACGCCTATGGAATTCCTGCGCAATTACTTGCCAAGATTCTGCAGCGGCTCACCAAGGTAGGGCTCCTGCGCTCGCATGCCGGAATGAACGGCGGCTACACCCTGGCTCGCGATGCAAGCCAGATTTCGGCTTTTGAGGTCATCCACGCCATTGACGGACCGCTGTTTATTACATCTTGCTTCAAGGGTGCAAAGTCCTGCGACCTGACCTCCAACTGCACCATTAAAGAACCTTTGGCCCGTGTCAACGAGACCATCGCCGGGGTTCTCAAGAGCATCAGCATTCACGATTTGGCGGAACGGGAACATGCGCTACTGCAGAGCGAGTCGCAGAAGCTGATCACATTGACGCTGTAGATGAGGCATTGCCGCCGATGACTGTCTACGGTTTACGGTCCAAAGTTCTCGGGAGATCAAAATGAGCACGGTCGCAAGTCAAGTGGCGGCGCCGGCGGGCGTTCACCTGCCCATTTACATGGATAACCACGCCACCACGCCGCTGGACCCCAGGGTGCTGGAGGCGATGATGCCCTATCTCATCGGCAAGTTCGGCAACGCAGCCAGCCGCAATCACTCCTTTGGATGGGAGGCGGAGCAGGCGGTGGAAACCGCGCGCGAGCAGGTCGCGAAGCTGATTGGCGCCTCATCGAAGGAGATCATCTTCACCTCGGGCGCCACTGAGAGCGACAACCTGGCCATCAAGGGCATCGCGGAGATGTACCGCGAGCGCGGCAATCACATCATCACCCAGGTCACCGAGCACAAAGCGGTGCTCGATACCTGCAAACGCCTGGAGAAGCATGGCTATCGCGTCACCTGGCTGCCGGTCAACTCCGACGGAATCATCGATCTCGAAGATCTAAAGCGCGCCATCGACGACAAGACCATCCTCGTCACCATCATGGCCGCGAACAACGAGATCGGCGTGCTGCAGCCCATCCGCGAAATCGGCAGGCTTTGCCATGAGAAGGGCGTGATTTTCCATACGGACGCGGTACAGGCCGTGGGCAAGATTCCTTTCAACGTCATCGATGATTGCGTCGACGTGGCATCAATCTCCGCGCACAAAATTTACGGACCCAAAGGCGTAGGCGCGCTCTACGTGCGGCGGCGCAATCCGCGTGTCCAGATCGCGGCGCAGATTGACGGCGGCGGCCACGAGCGCGGCATGAGGAGCGGAACGCTGAATGTGCCCGGCATCGTAGGCCTGGGCAAAGCCTGTGAGATCGCAATGGCGGAGATGGAGACAGAGGCCGCTCGTCTGCGCGGCTTGCGTGACCGGCTGAACACGAAGCTGGAGGCCGAACTCGACTACGTTCATGTGAACGGCTCGATGGAGCATCGGCTGCCCGGCAACCTGAACATGAGCTTTGTCTACGTCGAAGGCGAATCGCTGCTGATGGGCATCAATGACGTTGCGGTTTCCAGCGGCTCGGCCTGCACCTCGGCCACGCTTGAACCGTCATATGTTTTAAAGGCGCTGGGATTGGGAGACGACATTGCGCATAGTTCAATTCGTTTCGGCCTGGGGCGCTTCAACACCGAGGCTGAAGTGGATTATGTCGCCGCCAAGGTGATTGAAGTGGTAAAGCATCTGCGCGAGCTTTCGCCGCTCTACGAGATGGCGAAAGAAGGCGTGGATTTGACCAAGGTTGAGTGGCAAGCGAAGTAAAAGCCGGGAACAAGGGACCGAGCGAACAAAGGAACAAGAAAGCATTGGCTCAACGGTCAGCCTGGAACAAGCGATGAAGAAGCAGACCAAAATCCGGTTGGCTTGGTGGGTTGGTTTTCCGCTGTCACTGGTTGCAATGCGCTTCATCGCCGGCGGCCGGGCTTGGGACTATCTGGTCGATCATCTGTGGCTGACGGCAGTGCTTCCGCTTGTTGTGTTGTTTCTACTTCTCTTCGCACGAGGCATGTACATGCAACACCGGCGCCAGCCGGGGGGAAATCCAAAAATGGGCAGCGCGCACAGGGCAAAGCCGTGATGGGAAGCATCGGCAGCCATGCCTGCCGAATCAAATAGAAAGGCGCGGTGACCGCGTAAGGACGACCTGGAACGATGGCATACAGCGACAAAGTCGTGGACCACTACAACAACCCGCGGAACGTGGGCACGCTCGACAAGAATTCGGCCGAGGTGGGCACGGGCCTTGTGGGCGCGCCCGAGTGCGGCGACGTGATGCGCCTGCAGATCCGCGTGAATCCCGAAACGCAGGTGATTGAAGAGGCCAGGTTCAAGACCTTCGGCTGCGGCTCGGCCATCGCCAGTTCGTCGCTGGCAACGGAATGGATCAAAGGCCGCACTGTGGATGACGCGCTGGCCATCAAGAACACCGACATTGTGAAGGAATTGTCGCTGCCGCCGGTGAAGATTCACTGCTCGGTGCTTGCCGAGGATGCGATTCGCGCGGCCATCGGCGACTGGAGAAAGAAGAACACCGTGACGGAAGCAGCACCGGCCGAAACGGCGAAATGACATTGCTTTGAAAGGGTACGGCTTTGGCCGTACCAAGCCGAACCGGGTTTCGTATTGGGGCGCGACTTCAGTCGTGTCAAACGAGCTCAAGAAAACGGACGGGGCTTCAGCCCCTGAGGAAACGAACAGGGATTATGGCAAACATCATCACCATCGAATCAAAACCGTCGCAAGACACCACAGCATCGCAGCCCAACGCGCCGCAAGCGCCAGTGCATGATCTGCAAGTGACCCCCGCGGCCGTCAAGCGCATTCGCGCGATCCTCGCCAAGGAGGGCATTTCGCCTGAGGAAGGTGGCCTGCGCCTGGGCGTGAAAGGCGGCGGCTGCTCGGGGCTTTCCTACGCGATCAATTTTGATGCGCATCCACGCGAGCGCGACCGCATCTTCATGTTCGAAGGAGTGCGCGTCTTCGTCGACCCCAAGAGTTTTGTTTATCTTCACGGCATGACGCTCGATTACGAGGAGACGCTGCTGCGCCAGGGATTCAACTTCATCAACCCGAACTCCACGAAGTCCTGCGGGTGCGGTACCTCCTTTTCTGTTTAGTTTTGTTTTGAGCGTTGTACGTGTTAGGCCGCTAGATGCTGAAAGTCCTCGAACCCGCGGTTCCCGTTGCCTGCTGGGCCTGTTCCGTCGCACAGAACGAATCCACGCTCTTCTGTCCGCATTGCAGCAAGATCCAGCCCCCTTCCGGCGCCGATTACTTTTCCGTCTTTGGTCTTGAGCCGCGACTGAACCTCGATTTGGCCGTATTGGAACGCGAGTTTCACCGCCTCAGCCGCAAGTTGCATCCCGACCGCTTCGCCCGCGCCAGTGTCAACGAAAAACAGTGGAGCCTGGCCGACACGGCGCTGCTCAACGATGCCTATCGCACACTGAAAGACCCGTTGCGGCGTACAGAATATCTGTTGAAACTCCAGGGAGCGGCGATCGGCGAGTCCGCTGCGCCTCCGAGTCCCACAGCACTCTTCCAAAACCAGGGAAAAAATCTGCTGGAAGAAGTCTTCGATCTCAATATGCAATTGGAAGAATTGCGCGCAGCGCGAAAGACGGGCGAGGAGAATCCCGAATTAAAAGAAAGCCTGCTTGCTGCGAAGCGTAAATTCGAGCGCCGGGTCGACGCGGTAGATCGCGAGCTTCGCGCGGATTGGGCGATCTGGGATGCCGGCGATGCGGCCGAGCGCCAGCCCGCCGAACAAGCTATGGTCGCCTTGCTCGACCGCAGGCGCTACCTCAGCAATCTGATCCGCGACGTAGCCGAAACCCTGGGAGACTAGTCGGTAGAAATGGCGCAGCAACGCATCGTCGGCATCGATCTGGGAACCACGAATTCTCTCGTCGCTTATATGCAAGGCGACAAGCCGGTCATCATTCCCGGCGTGGATGGCTCGAATCTCGTGCCGTCGGTTGTCGCGCTCGATCCCATCCCTGCCGGCGGCGGCCGGCCTTCCGTCACCGTGGGGAACAGTGCGCGCAAAGCGCTGATTGAAACGCCGGAGCGTGTCGTGTATTCTGTCAAGCGGCTCATGGGTCGCGGTATCGAAGAGGTTCGAAAGGAGCTGAAGTATTTTCCATTTCGTCTCGCCGAAGACGTGGAAGCCGGCCTAGGCATTTCGAACGAAGTGCCACGCATTCAGTTAGGCGAGCTGCGCTTCACTCCTCCTGAAATCTCCGCATACATCTTGCGCCAACTCAAGCGCAACGCAGAACGCTTTTTCGGCGCGCAGGTCAGGCAGGCTGTGATCACTGTCCCGGCCTACTTCAACGATGGGCAGCGCCAGGCTACAAAAGATGCCGGCCGCATGGCAGGCCTGGAAGTGCTGCGACTCGTGAACGAACCCACCGCGGCCGCGCTGGCCTACGGGCTCGATCGAGCGAAGGAAGGCACCATTGCCGTCTACGATCTGGGAGGCGGCACCTTCGACATCTCGATCCTCAAGCTGCGCGACGGCATCTTCGAAGTGCAGTCCACCAACGGCGACACGCATCTGGGCGGCGACGACATCGACAATCTGCTGGTGGCGATTGCGCTCGACGAGATTCGTGATGAGCACGGCGTCGATTTGCGCGCGCAGCCGGGCGCGGTGCAGGCATTGCGCATGGCTGCCATTGACGCCAAGATCAAGCTTTCCGCTGAGCAGTCGGTGCGCTTCGATATCGAATTGCCCTATGGCGACCGCTATCAACGCGAGATTCCGCGCTCAGTCTTCGAAGCAATCATCGAGCCCGTGCTCGCGCGGACCGCTGGCCCGTGCAAGCAGGCCATGGCCGACGCCGGCGTCACACCGGAGCAGATTGACGAAGTGGTTCTGGTCGGCGGTTCGACGCGAATCCCTGCGGTGCGCGCGCTTGTTGACAATCTCTTCCACCTCAGCGCTCGCGGTAATAAGCAGCATATTGAGCTGAACCCCGACGAGGTAGTCGCGCTCGGTGCAGCCGTTCAGGCCGATATTCTTGCCGGCTCCTCGCAGGCGACAGAGGAGCTGCTGCTGCTCGACGTGACGCCGCTCTCGCTGGGCATGGAGCAGCTTGGCGGCACGGTGGCGCGCATGATCCAGCGCAACTCCACTATCCCCGCTTCGGCTACGGAACACTTCACCACCGGTGTCGACGGGCAGACCAGCGTAGCAATCCACGTGCTCCAGGGCGAGCGCGAGCTGGCCGCTGATTGCCGCTCTCTGGCGCGCTTCGATCTGAAAGAAATTCCGCCCATGGCTGCCGGTTTACCGCGCATCGAGGTTCGCTTCCTCATTGATGCCGACGGCATCCTGCAGGTCTCCGCGCGCGAGCAGCGCAGTGGAAAGGCCGCTCAAATCGAAGTGAAGCCGACTTACGGCCTGACTGATGAGCAAGTGGAGAACATGATCCTCGACTCCTTCGACCATGCGGAAGAGGATTTCGCCAAGCGGCTGCTCATCGAGGCGCGCAATGAAGCGGATTCGATTCTTGCCGTAGTGGCCAAGGCGCCGCAGAACCCGGCGTGGAACCAATTGAGCGCCGAGGAACAGACTGCCGTCGCTGCCGCGCGCGACTGGCTTACGATGGTCAAGCAGACGTCGAATCTGGGCGCGATCAGCCAGGCTATTGTGGCGCTCGACAAAGCCACGCGCCATTTTGCGGAGTTGATGATGGACGCGGCAGTTTCAAGCGCCATCCGAGGAAAAACCATGACCGAAGCTGGCGAGAAGGTAGACGAGGCCGTGACCGCACCGCACGCCATGGCGCCGGCGGAGTTTAATTAGCGTCGAGTCAGCAGGTCAGCGAGTCAGCGACGGGGGCATGACGGGGATGAGTAACACGTCAAATAGTGGGATTCCGCCAGGCAAGTTGGTCCGCGTGACTTTCCTTCCCGAAGGCCGCATCGTTGAGTTCGAATTCGGCGCCATGCCCTACGATCATCACGGCAAGCCGATGTCGTTTCTCGATGTGGCGGAGAACTTCGGCGTCAATCTCGACCACGCCTGCGGCGGATCCTGCGCCTGCACCACTTGCCACGTCTGGGTGAAGGCGGGCGCTGCGGGCGTCAGCGAAGCCGAAGACGATGAGCTCGACCGGCTCGACATGGCCGCGGATCAGCAATTGAATTCGCGCCTGGGATGCCAGGCGGTGATCACTCGCCCCGGAGATTACGTTGTCGAAATTCCGAGCTGGAACCGCAACTACGTCTGCGAGGGCAAGCCCTTGGCCATTGCAGCGCCAAAGTGAATTCGTAGCGCCGGTCTCCTGACCGGCTGTCGCGAGGGCCTCTGGTCCTCTCGCATACCGAGCGCGATCGCGCTCACGTAGATGACTTGAAGCAATGGAGAAACGAGAGATGCAGCGCGAACTTCACTGGACCGACGCCGAAGAGATCGGCATTCAGTTGGCCGAGAAATTCCCGGACCTCGATCCGTTGACTGTCCGTTTCACTGATCTGCACCGTTACGTCAACGCACTCGAAGATTTCGCCGACGACCCGAAACTATCGAACGAGCCGCGTCTCGAAGCGATCCAGATGGCCTGGCTCGAGGAGTTCCAGGACGCGCGAAGATAACGGCGACGGGCAGTTCACCTCTCCCTGTGCGGGAAATCCACGCGAAGCGCCAGAATCTGGTAAGAATGAATCGCAATCTCAACGCGATCGTTGTCAAGAGCGAGCGGTTTCCCCTCGGGTTGTTCCATCAGGTTTGTCTCCATCGCGCCTGTTGCTCCATGCGGCACCTTCAGCTCAACGGTTGCATCTCTTCCTGCCCACTCATACATGTGAAATATGAGCGCGTCACTGTCTTCGGCTTTCTTCATAGCCGTGAGGACCACGTTGTCTGGCGTGAGCGACACAAAGGAGAATTCGGGCGGCATTTCGCCAGTGTGCGCCTCTACCTGCATCGCTGTCGGTTTCTCGTTGAACTCGTATCCGTGACGGATGGTCATGGCCTGCTTCCAATCGTCTGCGTGGGGATAGAGCGCATAGCTGAAGTGCTGATGGCCGCGGTCCGCATCGGGATCAGGCGAAGTGGGCGAGCGAAGAAGGCTCAGGCGCAGCAAGTTGCCGACGGCATCGTAGCCGAACTTGGAATCATTGATGAGGCTGAATCCATGCTGTGCGTCGCCCAGATCGGCCCAGCGCAGTGCCGGAACCTCAAAGCGAGCCTTTTCCCAACTGTTGTTGCGTGTGGTTGGCCGTTCGATGGTTCCAAATGGTATCTCGTATGTCGCAAATGGGGCCGAAGCCGAAAGAGCGAACGCGGCTTTCAGCAGAACATGCGTCTCATGCCAGTCAACGTCGTTCTCGACTTCCGCTTCGTCGCTTCCGGCATATAGAACAATCTGCTGCACAAATTTCGAGCTCTGCCAGTGGCGCGTCACGCGAATCACGGCGCGCATTGGTCCTTTCTCGACCACTTCAACGGAGTCAGTCTGTGTGAGGCGCGCGGGAGGTTGATCGAGCGTTCCGGGATCGATGTTCCATGCGTCGTACCGTGCCGGTTTGTCGGCGAAGGCCTGCAGTTCATTCCCGCAGGTTCCCGGAGCCAGCGCTTCAAAGCTCGCGCGCTTGTCGTAAAGGCTCGTGATGCATCCTGTTTTGGGATCGACGACGACGCGGAGATTTGCGTTCTCGAGCGTCGTTCCCGTCACGCGCAGATCGCTTGCAAAGGCGCGCTTGCCGGGAACGACGCGCAGCACCTCGTAACCCATCGCCGGCAGGTCGCGTGCTTCCACCAGCAGATCGAAGGCATGCGTCTTCGCGTCCTTTGAAAGCACCTGCGAAGGCAGCACTGCCCCGTGCGCGTCGAGGACAGACACATCGGCTGTTTCCGCGGGCATCTGGACGTGCACTTTAAAATGCCCCGAGCGCCGCCACGCCAGCGGATTGAATACAAAGATTGGAACCCCTTGCTGCGCGCCGGTATTCACGCGCTCTGCGACGGTGTTCAGGGCCTTGCCGGAAATTTCACTCGTCTCCCAACGCACCTGATCGAAATCTTTTTGTGCATCGCGATAAATCGTGGCAATCCCCGACCCCGCCGAAAGATCGTGAAAATCGTTGAATGTAATTTTCTTCCATGCATCGGTCAGTTCCTGCTCCGGATAGGAATTTCCGTCGAGCCACGCCAGCGACGCGTAGTCCTCCGCATGCAAGGTCCATTCGGGCGCGTCGCGCAGGTTACGTTTCATGCCGGCTTGCGTGGTGTACACGCCACGATGAAATTCGAGGTATAGCTCATCGTCCCATGTGGGGATGGAGATCTCACCGGTCGGCGGCGCCGCCGGATATTGGTATCCGTCGGCAATCGTCTTGTAATTCCAGGTCTTCGATTCGGGCGCCACCTGTTTTTCGACGGACGTGAAAAAGGATAGCGCCGTCCCGAATTCCATCTTGGGCGCGATCTTGTCCGGCTGCGTCCAGCGCTCGCCCTGGTCGAGAACATCGCGGGTTGGCCCGCCGCCATGATCACCGACGCCATAGAGATCCATCATCTCCGTCATTCCCGGAGCGAGGACCCGTGCTTGCGCCAGATCGGCGGAGAGTCGCACAGGACTCAGATTACTGTTCCCATAGCCGTGCGGAAAGTAAGTGAGCACCTTGCTGCCGTCAGGCGACTTCCACCAGAACAGTTTGAGCGGCAACTGGTTCGTGTCATTCCACGACATTTTCTGCGTGACAAAATAATCAATCCCCGACTTCTTATAAATCTGCGGAAGCTGCCAGTCATAGCCGAAGGAGTCGGGATTCCAGCCGATATGAACGTCGACGCCGTAATGTTCCTTGTACCAGCGCTTGCCGATAAGAATGGACCGCGCGATCGATTCGCCGCTCGGGAGATTGAGGTCGGGCTCGACCCACATTCCTCCCACCACTTCCCAGCGGCCCTCGCCGATGCGCTTCTTGATCTCGTCATTGATCTCCGGGTACTTGTCGGCAAGCCAATCGTTATAGGCAGCCGCCGATTGCGTAAAGGTGTAGCCGGGATATTCGTGCATCAGTTGCAGCGCAGTTGAGAATGTGCGCTTGACCACGTCGACGGTTTCAGTCCGCGGCCACAGCCATGCGGCATCGATGTGTGAGTTGCCGGTGAGATGCATCGTGGCCTGCTGCAACAGAGGTCGCAGCGGCTCCAGCGTTTTCACCGACGCGTGCAACGAAGTATCGAACTGTTGTTGATTACCGGAATCGAGCGCCGCAACATCGACCTGGCCGATTGCTTTTTCGAGCGTGGATTCATCGGCCGGGACATCGCTTGACAGGCTCGGAATCAGCTCTGCCGCGGAAAGGAACTCTTCGCTCAAATCCTGCGGGTTCGGCCGTCCGGGCGCAAAATCAACCGTAAGGGTTGCACCCCGGAACTGCTTGCTGAAAGAAGTGGCGAGAAGTTTCACTGCGACCAGGATCTTTTCTCCCGGCTTGGCCTGGTCGGCAAGAACAATCTGCTCAAGGCTCTCGCCAAGCGCCACGCGCCGCCCG
>Ga0209517_10009912_pt1 | contig 10732 bp, 6 predicted proteins | sample PeaSoiMetSII2010_FD_187695 | JGI IMG/M metagenome (GOLD analysis project Ga0209517, IMG submission 187695) | Peat soil microbial communities from Weissenstadt, Germany - SII-2010 (SPAdes) (version 2) | ecosystem: Environmental > Terrestrial > Soil > Wetlands > Peat | place: Germany: Weissenstadt... | reverse complement strand
GACGGGCAATTCCTGGCCGTGATAAGGGACCGGCCTGACTCGGACAACCTGGCGGATCTGGAAGTCTGGCACGTCGCCAGCCAGCGCCGCCTCCTTTTGGTGCAGGCAATCACCTACAACTCGGTGGCCTTTCACCCGCACTCGCCCCGGATTATGGCTGCCTTGGACCAGGGAGGGATCGCCGTTTGGGACCTGCAAAACGGAATCGAGCTTCAGCATTTCAAATTGGAGGAAGTCCCAAGGCTCCTGGCAATTTCTCCCGACGGCGGACGTTTCGCCGCCGGCTGCGAAGGCGGCAAGACCCCGACGGTTTCCATTTACCGTCTCGCCGATGGCTCTCGGCTAATGTCCCACGCTCTCGAAGATACCGTGGGCGGGATCGATTGGCATCCGGATGGGCGGTGGCTGGCGGCCGCCGATTGCAGCGGCGCGGTGCAGTTGCTGGACACGGAGACGGGGCAAGCGCGCCTGCTTGGCCGTCACAAAGTCCAGGCGGTGTTGGCACAGTTTAGCCCTGACGGCGACCACCTGTTGACCGCGGGCTGGGAGCGGGAGTTCATTTGCTGGGACGTGCGACGGATGGCGCGCGCGTTCACCATCGGGTTGAACAGCTACCGGGCACAGTTTCGGGCGGACGGAAGGGAGTGCGCCGTGGTCACCGACACCGATGTCCAATTGCACGCCGTCGAACGGCCGACCGTCTGCCGGGAGTTCTCCGAAGAGCTGGGTCCGCGCCTGCTTCGCGCCGCTTTCTCGCCGGATGGCCGCTGGCTCGCGGCGGCCGCCAGCCAGCGGTTGGGCGTATGGGATCTCACGCGCCATGACCTCGGGGCCGTTTTGCCCCAAGGGGCGCAGGCTCGCCTCTTTTTTTCCAGTCAAGGGGACCTCTTTGCCAGCGCCGACGATCGTGGCTATCGCTGGCAGGTGACCCCCGCGCCCCCCGGCTCGGCGCCAAGGCTCGAACCCGTGGCCGTTTTCGACCCGCCTGGGTTCGTGTCGCTTTGCCTGGCCTCAAATCAGGTCGTGCTGACCGATCAGAGAGGCAGTTGCGCGCTGGCGCTGGACGAGGCCGCAACGCCTCAGCGCCATTGGCGTGCCACGGTGCGCGGATTTAGCACCGGCTCCCCCGACGGCCAATGGCTGGCAGTTTTTCCGTCTTTTGCGTGGTCTTTGAATGTCTATCGAATTCCGACCTTCGAACCCGTTGCCACGCTCGCCAATCTGGGAAGCATCAGCGCGGTCGAGTTCTCGCCCTCGGGCGATGAAGTGGCTGTCAGCACGTCCAGGACCGTCGAGATCTGGAGCACCTCGAACTGGCACCGGATACGTCAACTGAATTTCATCGGGCTGCACTATTCGCCCGGCGCGCGGACCCTTTGGCTCACCAAGGACTACAGCACGGCCGGTCTTTACGATGCCAAAGCGCTGCAACTCTTGCTGCCGCTTCCATTGGGAGTCCACCCCATGGCCATCAGCGCGGATGGCCGTTTGCTGGCGGCAAGTGTGGATACGCGGCGGTTGCAGGTTTGGGATTTGTCCGAGGTTCGGGAGCATCTAAGGGACCTGGGGCTGGAGTGGTAATTTTCCACCGTTCTGTTGAAAGCTCGCTGCGTACCTCCGGCTTACCAGAGGTATGAAAAGAACTTTCGGTAAGGCTTTTCACGGAGGCAGTATGGCACTTGGGGTCGATCCGTGGCAACTGCGGAGATGGCCCGCTCTGTCCGCCAGTCGTTCAAATAATTCACTCGGCGCAGAGTTCACCAGCAGGACGTCAGGCGGCAGCAGGTTAAACAGACCGCGGTGTTGTTGCGAATCGGTCACCACCAGAACCAGCGTTGCCGGCTGCTTGCTCTGACCAGCGGTCCAAAGCAACTCCGCTGCGTCGGCGAGGCTTTCCCCGCGCCTTTGGACACGGATCAAGACGGGACTATCGCCAGCTTTGGTCCGGAGGAGGGCGTCGATCCCTCGATTGCGCTGGACTGGAATAATTGGCAAGCCATGCAAATAGGCTAACGCCTCCTCGTCATACTGGATGTACGAACTGCGCCCCTTCCGCAGCAGTTCAGAAGACGTTTTCACCGGGTCCGCCAGCCGCCGTGAGGCCAACTCTACGGCTTGCGCAGCCACATCGATCCCCAGCGAGTTGCGCTCGAGCAGTTCGGCGGCGATTAGCGTCGTGCCACTGCCACAAAACGGGTCGAGCACGAGATTGCCGCGAGACGTCACCAGCGTGATAACGCGTTCCAGGAGCAGGATCGGCTTCTGCGTCGGGTAGCCCACACGCTCCTTCGCCTTCGGATTGAGGAGCGGAATGTCCCAGACATCGCCGACGGGCACTCCCTTCTTGTGCCCGTCCTGGATGACGTTCCCGTCTTCGTGGCGGGCATAGATCGCCTTCCCGTGCTCGTCGCGCTGCCGGCGCTGGAGGATCTGATCGACGTTTGTCGATGGCGAGTAGCCCTCGAAAAGCTGGTCGTATTGGTAATCGTCCGTCTTGCTGTAGAAGAAGATCGTCTGATGTGACGGCAGCGGGCAACGTTGTGAATTCGACCACCGGCGGTAGTGCCAGATGATCTCAGACCGGAACATCGGTCCACCGAAAACCTCATCCAGCAGGCAGCGTATGTGATGCGACGCATTCGTGTCGCAGTGGAGAAACAGCGATCCAGTCCGCTTCAAAACGCGCCGGAACTCCCACAGCCGAACACGTAGAAACTCAACGTAATCCGTCAGAGACGCCCACTCATCGCTGAACTGAAAGGTCGTCGTGCGGTCTCGCGTTACTAAAGAGTGTGTTTTCTGGGTGAAGAACGGTGGATCCACATACACCAAATCCACGAGGTCGCCGGCCAAGCCGCGCACAACATCCAAACAATCCCCTTGACGAACCTCACTTGCCATCTTGCACGGTCCTCTCACCGGCCAACTCGGTCAAGATCCCCAGCAAATCCACGTCCGTGCGGTCCTTGACATACGCCCACGCCGCGCCGGCATAGTGATACTCCCCTTGCACGCTCTTATACAGGCTCTCCAGCGCTTGCTGGATGCGGATAGCTTGGTCGCGGTTCGGATAGTAGAACATCACCCGAACGGGTTTGTAACCCGCGTCGCGAATGGTCTGCATTCGCGTGTGCTCCTTGGTGATGTGGTCGCCGTCGGTTGTGGCGTCGCGCCATTTGATCTCCAGTGCGTCCCCGCCTACGAGGCAGTCAATTTCGAATGTCTTCGGCCGCCGGCCCCGTGTGTTTGGCACGCGAACCGAGCCGGACCCGGGAAACCTCTGCTTGAAGCAGAGCTTTGCGGCCTCCTCGAGAAACGAGCCCGCGTACTTATAGAGAAACCGGCCCTTGTTTTGGCACAGGTCGATCAACTCGCCCTCATTCTTGGCGATGCCGAGCACGCGATAGATGAGAAAATGAGAACGGTCGTCCTGTTCCATCTCGGTCACGCGCGCGTCGACACTGCGCTTCAGTTCAGCAACGTAGCGGTCGGCCAGTTCTCGGATCTTGTCTTTCACTTTCCTGCAACGCTAACCCTTTCGTCGGGCCAATAAAGCTAAAACTGAGATGGAAAGGGCTCCCGCCCACCCATCGCCCTCAGACTCGCGGTTTTTCACCCGAGGGAAGACCGCGATGCCCTCTGAAGACCCCATGGCCAGGCCAGCCCGAACCCCGGCGGGCCGCCTCGATGCGCGGGCTTCAAGGAGGGTGAGCAGCGGGGGTGCGGACTGGGCAGCAAAGCGCATTTCTCGGCGGCGCCTAACCGCCAAAAACCCGTTTTAAATACTCCAGGCTCCGGGTGGCGATGGCTTCGGGACCTTCATCGAACTTGAACACTTCCACCGAGACAAAGCCGTCGTATCCCACTTCTTTCAAGGCGGCGGCGATGGGCACGAAATCCACGTCCCCGAAACCGGGGCCTTTGAAGTTGCGGTCGTTGGCATGGAAATGAGCGAAGTGGGGCCACGACTCGCGGATGATTTGCGGGATGGGTTTTGACTCGGAGCACATGGCCTTCACGTCGAGAATGATCTGAAAGCTGGGCGAGGGGAGTTCGCCGACGAACTCGACGGCCTGGGCGGCGGTGTTGATGAAATTGGTCTCGGCCGGGCTGAGCGGCTCGAAGCAGATGGTGACGCGGCGCGCCTCGGCTTGAGCTACCGCCGGACGGAAGGTGTCCAGCGCCCATCGCCGGGCCTGGTCGGGCGAAACCCCCGGCTGGACGTTGCGCTGTTTAGGCGAGCCGACTACCATCCGGGTGCCCCCCAGGTCGGCGCAAAAATCCACCAGGTCGCAGAAGTAACGGGCGGTGCGCTGGCGGATCGCCAGGTCCGGGTGGTTGACATGCAGTCCTTCGGGCTTCACCAGCACCCAATGAAGGCCTGCGATTTCGATCCCGTGCCGCGCGGCCGCCGCGCGCATTCGGTCCCGGTCTGCCGCGGAAATGTCCGTGACCGCCGGCGCCAGGGTAAAGGGAGCGATCTCCAAGCCATCGAAGCCAAACCGCGCGGCAGCAGCCAGCGTGTCATCGAGATTCCAGCCATGGAAAATTTCGTTGCAGATGGCGAATTTCATGCTGGCAGGGTTGCCTTTTGGTCCCGGAAGTGCAAGAAGGAATGGCATAACGCTCAACCCTCGGGATACCGGGAAATCGTGCGCGTACGGGAGGACGGCAAGGTGGAGGTCAGGGAAGATGGAAAACACTTGGTATTGGACCATGCCCGGTTGCCCGTACGTCCGAGCGGCCTGCCGCCGGCGCTCGAGGTGGTCCTGTCCACGAACCAAGGCTCGGCCCCCTTGCGCATCAGCGCCCGCGCGCAGGCAGCCCAAACGACGGCGCCGCGTTACTACACCCTCGGGACGGACCCCAAAGGTGCCTATCACAATGCCGTGGCAGCGTGGGAACTCTACGGGCCGGGGGAGGAAGATTCCCGCGTGCTGACGCCGCCGGGATTGAGGCCGCAGGTGGCAGACACGGGCGGGAAGTGCGAGGTCACCCTCGAGTTTCTGCTGCCTCGCCCGGGAAAATATCGACTGCGCGCCGCCGCCGTGGACCTGGCCGGGCGCAGCACGGTCCGCTGGACCCCGATCGTCGTCACCGAGTAAGGAGCCGTCACGCGGTGGTGATGAGGGCGGCGAGCGCCCCGCGTCGTCCCCGAGTTTTGCATGTCCGGCTGAGGAGAAGCCCGGGGATTGCAGAACGGGGCGAGGGGTGTGCGTCCAAACGCCTTGAATTACGAGCGGGGTATCGATGCCTCCGCTTTTTCCATCATTTTCCTAAGCCTCTTCAAAGCAATGTTCTGAAGCTGCCGGACTCGCTCGCGGGTGACGCCGAACTTTCGTGCCACCTCATCGAGCGTTTGCTCCGGTCCGCCGCCCAGCCCAAAACGCGCTCGCAAAATGGCTGCCTCGCGCATATTCAGCTTCTTGACCATTTCCTGGACCATGCGCGTGACGGTCTTTTCCTCGAGTTGTTCGTAGGGAGTATGGGCGCTTTCGTCCTGGACCACGTCGGCGAGATTATTGGAATCTTCGTCGCCGATGGGGGCGTCCAGCGACGCCGGGCGAGTGGCGGCCGTGCGCATCTGTGCGACGCGCGAGGCGGTGACCCCAAGTTCCTCTCCCAACTCCTCATCGGCTGGTTCGCGACCCAACTCCTCCTGCAAGCGCAACGCGGTGCGCCGCATCTTGGAAAGCTTATCCACCAGGTGTGTCGGCAGACGGATGGTTTTCGATTGGTTGGTGAGTGCCCGCGTAATCGCTTGCTTGATCCACCAGGAACCGTACGTGGACAGCCTGCCACCCTTGGCCGGATCGAAGCGTTCGACGGCCTTCATCAAGCCAACGTTGCCCTCACTGATCAGGTCGAGCAAGGGCAGCCCAACTCCTGCGTAATCACGCGCGATCTTAACCACCAACCGCAGATTGGCCTTGATCAGTTGCTCGCGCGCTATCCAGTCTCCTTCCTTGATGCGCGCCGCCAAATCAATCTCTTCCTGAGGTGTCAGAAGCGCCACTTGGCCGATCTCACGCAGGTAAAGCGTGAGCGTTGTTTCGGCGTCATCGGAATAGCGTTCCCGGATTCGGGGTTCGATAGCTGCAGATCCCGGCGCGCCGGAAGTGCAAGTCGGAATGCATTTTCGACAAAGGCGTAAGGCCCTATCGCGAGTCCAAGATGTTTGATCAACATGATTCACGTTAGCAGGTGAACGGCGCAACCTGGTTTTGTGAACTGTGCTTTTGCACGCACAGGTTCGAAAGGAAAGAACCTTCTGGGGATCGGTTCATGGCGACACGACCAGACGATAAAACCGCGGCGTGGAATTGCTGTTGGCGCCCGGGTCCGACGCGGTCAGGAAACTGCTGGTGGCAATGAGTGGCGCTCCCAGATTGATCCAATTGCCCTGGAGCAGGTTGGTTTGGTACTGAACCTGGTACGCCAGGCCGCTCGCCGCCCGCCACGTGAAGCTCAATCCTCCGGGTGTTTCGGCGACCGATTGGAACCCAACCGTCGGAATCGGCGCCACACTGATACCGTCCAGGCCGAAACCGTATGGAACGTTTTCCGCGCCAAACTGAAGGACAGTATTGCCGCTGCCGGCTGTCACAATGAATTGCACGTTGGTCCAAGGCCAAACCGGCGGGTTCGTTATGCTGTACAACGTATTTGTGGACGTGCCATTGGCAATCAAGTTCACGAAAAACTCCTGCTGTGGTCCATTAGTGGGATTGTTCACCCAAAATGACAACCAATAAATCTGGCCCGCAACCGTCGCTAGGGGTTGGGACAAGGTGGCCAATTGTGTATCGCCCAGGAATGCGCCGTAATTCCCAGAGTGGACCACCGAGGGGTTTTGCGTCGCACTTTCCACCGCGTTATAAACCGTCGACCTCGTTGAGCCATTGCCCACCAAGGTCCAGCCAGCGAAAGTGCCGGACTCAAAACCGCCATTCTGCACCAACGATTCTCCTCCTTGAAGCGTGAATGGCACGTCTTGCGTCGCCTGCGAGTCCCAGTTGCTAAACGTGAGGTTCGCCGAGTAGGTCCCGGCGTCCAAGTCGGCCGCGGCAGCCGTCAACGCCACCGTGATATTCGTCGTGCCACCAACCGCCAAGACTCCTTGGCTTGGAGAGCCGTTGAGCCAGGATGCCGTGTTGAGGATTGACCAAGTCAACGCGGACACACCAGAGTTGGTCGGCAGAAAGTTGCTGGAGCTTGGGATAAAAGGCCCTCCGACGGGCCCGATGGCGGTGAATCCGCCAGCGGGGGTTATGCCCAGAGGATCGGGAGGGCCGGCCAAGGCATCGATGAGGTTTTGTCCGGCAGGCGTGCCCCACCCCGTGCAGAGATCGTACCCTGCAACCGCGTAAAACGCATTGGGACTACCCGACCATGTGTTGTTTCCGGTGGTGATGTCGTGGAAACGCGAATTGTAATTTGCGCTCTTGCCAAGTGCATAGATCGCTGGATTCAGGAATCCAACCGGCCCTCTGCCCGCCAACCCGGCCTGTTGGTTGATCAAAGCGGTCAGTGCCGCCCACAACGGCGCCGCACAACTCGTCCCGACCACCGTTTCGTTTCTCCCGTCGCCGTATGCGAGATAGACATTGTCAGCGTTTGCCGCCACGTCCGGAATATTTCGGTAACTCGTCGAGCCTCCATTGGCTGCCATGCTGATGCCCTGCTGCCAGCTCGGAATGGGATAGTAGGAACTGATGCCCCCGCTGCTCCCCTCGCCGCCACCCGCGTTCCACACCGTTTCTGACGACCATGAACCTGCGGTTCCAGTAGCCAGTGTCGTTCCGCCGACTACCATAAGGTATGGACAACTGTCAGGTGCGTCTCCTTGATTTGGATTGTCGACTTCCCCTGTTGTGTAAGCATCGCTATCACCGGAGGCCGCAAAGAAAGACTGCCCTTGGGATGCCATTTGTTTGAAGATGTTGTCGGTGGTCGTGCTGGGTCCGCCGCCCCATGCCCACGAACAACTGAATTGCTTGACTTGGTTGCTGGCGGCCATGGTGTTTAAGATGTCATTTTGCAGCCCGTTGGGTCCCGCCTCAAACACGACGACGTTTTCAAGCCCAGGCGCCATGGAAATCGCCATCTCGATGTCCAGCGACACTTCAGGGTTTCCGCTCTTCCGTCCCGTTGTCGGAGTGCCATCGAAACCGTCCAGCAAGACCGTTTGCACGGGCACGTTGGGCAACCCCGCCGCCGTTTCGTAGGCGGAAATGTCGCTCTGGTAAAACCCATCGAATTCGAACAAACCCACCATCTGGCCAGACCCAGTCAGAGTCACTCCGGGAAGATAAGCGGCGCGAAAATCGTTTCCGATGTAAGTTCCGCCGGGGGCCGAACCGCTTCTGGGCGTGGCCTTCGTTGGGATAGTCGAGGATATCGTCTTGAGGCTTTTTGGGTGCGGCAAAACGTAGCTGTTTAATCCGCTGATGTCCACCAGGGGCAGTTGCGCGTCGACCGTCGGCTCCCTGTCCGGCGCGTAAAAATCCCGCGCTTCAGTCGGGTGCCGATAGGTGCGCAATGTAATATGAAAGGCCCGCTGGATGTCCGCCACAGAACCCTTCACATCCAACAGCAACCGGTTGCCGTGCCTGGCCGCCACGGTCAGTCTATGTTGCTGAGCGAACGCTATGACCAAGGCGTATTGGGCTGCCGTTGGGCCGAATTTCTCGGCGAACCTCTCGGGCGTCAGATAATGCCGGTAATCCGGGCTGGCCGGATCGTAAACTCGCGCCATGAAATCACTCAGACCCTTCTCATCCCGCAATGGCAGACCTAGGGCCAGGGTTAGCTGATTGGTCCCAGGCAGAACTCCCTTGGGCGGCAACTGCGCCACCACCGTGGGCACATGACCATGCAAAGTTTTCATTGCCGCTTCGGCCGCGCGAATTGGCCGGGGTGTGGCGAGGAAGCAAAGCGCGGCCAGACTGCAGCTAAGCAGCACTCGCTTCGAATTCACCGCCGTGCCTCGAATCGTGTTGCACGCTGTCCTGCTCATCTTGACTGTAATCATTTTATTAACGTGATTTTAATCATTTTGCTCACCGCCAGGCGATCTTCCGGCATCTCCAGTGTCGGATCGTATTTGAACATCCCAGTTCCGTAAAGCGTGCGTTTGAGTGCACACCCTCAAATGTGAGGGAAATTACCGGGACCTCTACGGCACCAGGATGCGGTAGAACCTTTGAGGGGCAACCGTGGCCGAGTAAGAGACGCTCAAGGTGCTGCCGGTCGCGGTGAGGGGGCTTCCCAGATTGTTCCAGCCGGTGGGACTGAGCTCGCCGGTATATTGCACCTGGTAGGCAAGGCCCGGGACCGTGGTCCAGGTCAATGAAATCATGCCGTTGGCTTGCGTGACCGCCTTGAACGATGGCGCCGGCGGTGACGTCGACAGGGGTTGCACGCTGATGTCATCCAGCCCGAAGGCACCCGGGTCATTGCGGAACATGAACTCGAGAGGTGTACTGGTCCCGGTCGCCGAAACCGTAATCTGGATGTTGGTCCAGGCGAACACGCCCGAGTTGGGCTCCCGGAACACCTGTGCCCCGTTCCAGGAGGCGGCGAACTCGACGACTCCGCCGGGCGAGTTGGTCGGGTTATCCAGCCAGAACGAGAGCAGGTAATGTTGGGCGGCGGCGGTCGGCAGGGTCTGGGAAAGGCTACCCAGGGAACCGTATTGGCCCAGGCACAGGCCATAGCTGCCGGAGTGGACGAACAGCGAGTCATTGACGCCGGGAACAAAGGGGCCGCCGTACAAATCAGTGGCGTCAACACTGTCAACAATGTTGTTGGTGTCTCCGGAAAAGTTCCAGTTGGTGAAATCGCCCGTTTCGAAGCCGCCGTTTCCCACGAGGAGGGCGAACTGGCGGTCCTGCGCGACACCATCATTGATGTTCTTGAACGCGAGGGTCGCGGTATCGGAAAAGATCAGCAGGTTGTTGGCGGCCGAATTCAGAGTCACGGTGACGGTCGAGGCGGGGCCGCCGGGGGCCAGGGTGCCGCTGGAGGGCGAGACCTGGAGCCAGGCGGAAGTGTTGGAGAGCGACCAGTTGAGCGAGGCGGTCCCGGCGTTGGTCAAAGTGTAAGTCCGGTTAGTTACACTGAACGGACCGCCGACCGGACCTTGGGCATAGACCCCCAAAGGCGGCATGACGAGCAGCGGTTCCGTCGCCGGTGCCAGCAACGCATTCATCAGGGCGGTTCCGCCGTCGGGCGTGCCCCACCCCGTGCAAAGGTCATAGCCGGCCACCGCGAAGAACAGGTCCGGGTTGTTGGTGCTGGTGTTGTCCCCGGTCGTGATGTCATGGAAACATGCGGTGTAGCTGGCGCCTTTGCCAATCGCGTAAAGGGCGGGATTCAGGAACCCCACCGGCGGTTTCCCACTGGCGGCTGCCTGTTGGTTGACGCACGCCGTGAAGGCCGCCCAGAGCGGCGTCGCGATACTGGTCCCGACCACCGCGAAGGATTGGCCACCGTCCGCTATGTCCCAGGCATTATCGGCCACCATCGCCACATCGGGCACATTGCGCATGGCGGCGGAGCCGTGGTTTGCGGTCATGTTAATGCCCTGCTGCCAATCCGGGAGCGGATAGATGCTGCTGATGCCGCCGCCGCTGCCGCTCCACGTAGTTTCCGACAGCCAACTGTGCGAACTGCTCGTCGTGAGCGTGGTCCCTCCAACGACCGTCAGGTACGGATCGTCTGCCGGCTG
>Ga0209517_10009911_pt1 | contig 10733 bp, 12 predicted proteins | sample PeaSoiMetSII2010_FD_187695 | JGI IMG/M metagenome (GOLD analysis project Ga0209517, IMG submission 187695) | Peat soil microbial communities from Weissenstadt, Germany - SII-2010 (SPAdes) (version 2) | ecosystem: Environmental > Terrestrial > Soil > Wetlands > Peat | place: Germany... | reverse complement strand
AGCTCCTGGGCCTTTGGGGAGGTATTCGGTTGGGCCCATTCGCTGAACGCCAAGGTCAGGGAAGCGCCATGGTTTTATGCCTATTATGTCTTTGACTTGCTGCTTGCCGGGACTGTCGTGCTCATTCCTGGCGCGCCCCTCGTCCTGATTACGCTTTTCGTCCAGGTGATCGCGACAACCTTGCTGCCTGCCGCGTTGGTCTTTCTGATCCTGCTCCTGAATGACAAAAAGACCATGGGCGAGTATGTCAATACACGATGGCAGAATATTGTCAATATCGGCATCGTTGCCGTCATTATCGTGCTTTCTACACTGTATGGCGTTAGCACCCTGTTCCCGGATATGTTTAAATAAATGGAGGAGATAAACCATGATAAAGGATTATTTTAATAGCAGTTATGCAAAAATCCGTGAAATTAATAAAAAATATAAAACCCCTAATATCGAGATGTCTAAGTGGGTAAAAGTTTCTTTGCTGTTATTACGGCTTTATCTTTTTACCCTGATAGGCCTATCGATTTATAAATTTATCACGCTGCTGAAATAAGGGAGGCGCATCATGAACACCCTCATTGAAAAAAAACAGGAAACCGTCGAAGCCGTGTATTTTCTAAGCGATCTTCTAGGTACAAAAGTTCTTAATGGCGCCAAGAAGATCGGCAAACTTCAGGATATCGTCATTATGGAACAGGGAAAGCTCCCTGTCGTGACTCATTTTATGGTCCATCGGTCCTTTGGCCGTAAACCTCTCCTGATCCCCTGGGAACGAGTGGTGGCTGCTAAGGCAAAGCGGATCATTGTCGATCTCGAAGTTATTGAACAATTTGAAGGAGAACCGGCGGAATCACAGGTACTTTTGAACGATTACATCGTGGACAAAAAGGTCCTTGATATGGACGACAATGAGGTCGATGTCGTATATGATATTAAACTGGCACTACGGAACCGGGTCCTTTATGTAACCGACGTCGACTTCAGTAAATATGCCCTGTTCAAAAGGTTGGGCCTCAAACCGCTCATGAAACTGTTCGGCGATTCCGACTTCATAAAAAAAGATACTCTCTCTTGGTCCTATGTCCAGCCGCTGCCGAAGCATATCGGCAGCTTCAACGGCGATGTGAAGCTCACTATCCTGAAAGAGAAGCTTCTGGAGATCCCTCCGGTCGATCTTGCGGACATTCTGGAGGAACTGAGCGGGGAGCAGCGCCTTGCCATTTTCAATGAGCTGGAAACCGAGCACGCGTCGGATACTCTGGAAGAAATTGAACCGCGGGTTCAGCGACAGATCATCTCTTCTATTAAGAAGGAGCGGGCTGCGGAACTGATTAATGCCATGACCCCTGCGCAAGCGGCCGATATTCTCGCCATCCTGCCGGGGGCAGAGGCCGACGAAATTCTCAAATTAATCGATAGGGAGAATGCCGAAAAGATACAGTACATGCTGGACAAACAGGACGAGAAGATCATTAACTTGTCCACATCGCATTTCATCAAACTTCCGCTCCATACTCAGGCAGGCCAGGTCCTCGAGCAGTTTCGCGAGATCGCGCGGGACAAGGACGAGATCATGTATCTCTACATCGTGGATGAAAGGGACACTTTGCTGGGTGTGGCAGACATTAAAGAAGTGTTAAAGGCCAAGGGTGACGATAAACTGGCGGACATCATGACGACTAATGTCATCCATTTGAGCCCCGACAACACATTACTCGAGGCCGCAGAAATGTTCTCACGATACAGCTTCCGGGCGATTCCCGTGATCGATGATAACGGAGTAATTCTCGGCGTCATACCTTATCGCGACATCATGAACCTGAAGCACAGTTTTGTTTGACAGTTTTCCATCCGGGGTTAGAGAGCAGGGCTTGGCAGAAGAGGGTCATCCAGGAAGCCGGGAGGTCTTGTCACTCCGTCTTTAGAACACCGGTGGGGATAACGGAACGAAAAACTCTATGCCCCAAGCGTCAGCGCGGAGACGCTTGAGGAGGCGCGTTGGGGCACGAAACAAAACAATCCGCGCAAGAGACAGTATCGACAACTGAAGAAAATGAAAGGCGGAGAAATGAGAAGCAAGACATTGTAGCGCCCTTATAGTACCGGTTATACAGGGGGAAGAATCCCGTCGGACCCTGCGAAAGTAAGGGGGGCGTTTAGAGATTAATAAAAAGGCGAAACAGGATACTAAAGAGTTTTTGCTGAAAGTTTCGCCCCGGGAACCAAAACCGTAAGCAGTACCATTTTCTCAGGAAATTGGCACTCCTAGCGTCGCGATTGCAAATCATCCTGTTCCGTTTTCAAAGAATTGCCCATCCAGATAGGTACCTGTGACTTTCATGCTGCAACATGCATCGTTGAAATTAGTTTCAATCGAGTCACTCCTTTTTCTCCTTTTCACGAGGTCCGAAGGTCCATTGCCATGCGATATAAATAGATAGTTTATTGTCTCCCGATATGTCTCTTCCCGCGGAAAACAGCATATGATGATCTGCGCTGAGGTTGAAGATACCTCCGACATTATAGCCAGTCTGGCTGCTGCCGTTTTCCGTATCCTTGCCAAAGGAGAAAATCTCCGCCCCTATTGCGAGAGCATCGGATATACTTCTCTGCACCAGCCATCCTATCTGATAAAAGTTCTTGTTTCCCTCTCCGGGATTGATCCAGTAACCGCCACCACCATAGGTCGTCCAAGGCCCCCAGCTCTTCTGAAGCCAGACCGGGAAAAAGAACGGTACATGGCGAGTCCCAAGGCCTCGATCGGCATCGCCCATCGGAATGTGCATGATCGGAAAAACTCCGACCTGCGGCGTGGAGTCATTTTCATGGAGGAATCGGTACTTTACACCAACTTCTGTATCTCCAAAACCATATGCGGTCGCACCGCCGTTTGGATGGACATACATGAATGGGATAAGAACATGCAGCTGAACATCGGGAACAATACCATAGTTGAACTCAAAATGAGGCAGGGTCCCTTCCTTCCCGTCCTTGTTGTCGGCATATTGCGAGGCGATATAGAACTCCCCGTGAAGATGTTCAACTGGTTCAGGGTCATCGGTGATGAAAGGTGGACTTGCCCAAGCAGCAGACGACCTGAAAACAGTTGAAATCAGAAGGGATGTCAATACAATTGCTGCCAGCCGGTGGGCTGCACAGACAGCTCGTAGTCGCATGCTTTTCTCTATCTTCAATAAAAACCTGATATTCAAATCCGCCAGTAAAAAAAAGGCGCCATCGCCAGCTTCTATAATATCATAAAAAAAATTTCTTTCCAGAATCTTCTACCGGGAAAACACCCTTGGACTCCATGATGGTTTCATTTTTTCTCCGCAGCTGTCGCGGCACCAACAAGCCCATGAGTGTTCACAAGAAGTCCAGCAGATTCGAAAGATTCCCTTCGGCGCTTTGGCGCCTTAGTCCATCATCCTGTCAATGGTTTCCTTCCACTCGTCCCTCGCCATTTGAATATTATCCTTCTCACCGTAAACCCCGTCCGTTCCGGGCGGGGAAATAAGGCGCTGTTTGCAAGGCAACCAAAAAAAAACGCATTGTTTTTGCGAAAAAAGTAGACATGTGTTCACTACTTTGCTATTATTAGCAAAGATGATCGAATCAGAATGCTTCAAGATCTCTCTCACACCAATAACCCAATAAAAGACGATCAGTAAGTAAAATGGAGAGGAAACAAGCCATGGCCGAAGTAGAACTTCCCAATCTTGAAGAGCTAAAAGAGATCAAAGCAAAGACTTTTACGAAACGCATTGCCATGACAACGGCGATATTTGCAGTTCTCCTCGCCATCACCTCACTGGGTGGCAACAATGCTATGAAGGAAATGCTACTTTTACAGCAGCAGGCATCGGACCAGTGGGCCTTTTACCAGTCAAAGACGCTGCGGGAGCATCTTTACAGAACGAACAGCCTGCGGATCGAATTGGATCTTCTTGAGCGGGGCGCAGGAATGAAACCGGAGGTAAAGAAGCGGTATGAGGCAATGCTCAAGGAAATGCGAGCGGAAGAAGTGCGATATGGCGAGGAGAAGAAAAAAATGGAAGAAGAGGCCAAACTTCTCGAGACGGAGCGGGACAAGAACCTCAGCAAGGACCCCTATTTCGACTATGCCGAGGTCTTGCTCCAGATATCGATTGTCATGGCATCGATCTCTATCCTGGCTGTCTCTCGCCAGATATTTTATTTTGCGCTTGTTTCCGCATCACTTGGCACGATTCTGATGCTGAACGGATATCTGATGATTTTTAAGTTACCGTTATTTCATTGATTACTATTTATCAAAAGGATAATGTTCTTCCTGGTATGCGCTCGACTTAGTGACGTGAGTAGAGTATGCTTAGCTTCGAAATTGTCGCTCGATTTGATATTAACGTGCCTAATGCCAAATCAAGATTAAAAGGCGTGCCATGTTTCTTTTATCGCTACCAGAAATTTCTAAGTTGTCTTGTGCTGCGTAAAAGCCAACTCTGCGGCATGTAAATGGTTCACGTGCAGCTAATGCGAACAGACGTGGAAAGCGGATATATCGACCTCAGGAGGGTCGGGGAAGGAAAGGCATAAGGGCATTAAGGAATAGGTACTGGTTATTTTCATCATCCGCACCCGCCGTATTCCGTTCAAAAGCCGTCCCAATAGTCGGCTCACCTTGTGTTCTATTTCGGTCGCATACCTTGCAGTGGTGCTTCCGTTCACATCGCTTGACATATACTTCGGATTCGTGCCCCCGCCATTATCATTATATGTGATCCCGGCCGCACTTATGTATTATATCTCTTTGCGGTTGAAGGGGCCAAGCAGTGTTTTTTTCGTCGTTTTGCAGAAAGGTGAATGGGGATGGTTTTTTCTGCTGAACACTGTGCTGGTTAAGCGGGTAAGGAAACATCAACCGGATGGATGTGACAACAAAAAGAATTGTTGCAGCATATTAAGGGATCAGAATGTTTTGTCAGGGGTATAACAGAAAATTTAACCTTTAAGTGACGTCTCTAAGGTGCTATTTATTGACACTTAAGTTTGGTCCCCACTTTTCTCCTGATCCACACCAGGTTTTACTGCATTTTTTTTATCAAGCTTGCGCTGCCTTTTTGCCTCGTTCTGTTTCTGCTTCGCGAGTTCCTTCTGCCGTTTTTGAAAATTAAAATTCGGTTTTCCCACTTGAGGCCTCCTCGGGGAAAAATGATGAACTGAGCAGCTCCTTGATAGGGGGGCGGGCCGGACCAGAGTCCGACCCGCTGCTCTCCAATACTATTCCCTAACTCATCGCTACGTTCCATCACATACGTGCAAATACGGGTTCAGCCGTTCTATGCAGCGGGCGAATGGGACGGGCTTCCCGACCTCGGCCCCGTACCGGATGGCCGCGATCGTTTGAGAAGCTTCCGCTTTCGTTTCTGCGCTTCCAGCCGCTTCCTCTTTTTTTTCACCGAGGGCTTTTCGTAAAAGCGCCGCTTCTTCAATTCCCCGAATACCCCGTCGAGCTGGAGTTTCTTTTTCAGGTTACGCAGGGCCTTTTCGATGTCTCGGGACTGGACCCTTACCTCCACGACCTTCCCCCTCCGCCGCCGCCGTACCCGCCGCGACCACCCCTACCACCACCGCCGCCGCCGGACCCCGAGCGCTCAGTCTTTGGCTTGGCCTCGTTCACCGTGATCGTCCGGTCCATGAACGCTGTACCGTTCATGGTAGAGATCGCCTTTTCTGCGTCCTCATCCGACGCCATCTCCACGAAGCCAAACCCCTTGGACCTGCCGTTCGTCTGATCGACGATCAGCGTGGCAGACAGAACCTCACCGATCTTCGAGAATGCGTCCCGCAAATCCTCCTCGTGGGTATTATACGACAAATTTCCGACATAAAGTTTCTTTGCCATGTTGCCTCCCTCTGTAATTTCAATTTCGCGCTGACGGTCATTGCCGCACAGCTCGTTTACGTCTTTTCCGCGATCACGACGCACCCCTGAAGAGGGAGTGTTGAGTCGCGTGGGTATCTGCAAAATCGCATCGTTCGCCGACTATGCATGCAGTCGCTTTTTTATGTGGGAAAAGGTGAGAGCAGGAGGAGTCAGTGATCGATGTTGAAGCGCGTCCGACATCTCGTTCCAGAACGAGAGGGCCTTGCCCCATTGATAGTATACAACTATTATACGCGTTTTCACGTCAATTGTAAACATTTCCTTACATCTCCGTTTCGCAGCTGCCGAAGTGGACTTATAGCCTCTCTACCACTAAACGAGAATTTGGGAGTATGTTTCAACAAGTAATTGTTAATTCGGATGTTCCCCCGGGGTCACTGCCATGTTAGTCGCTCCCTTGGTCGGAAATATTGTCGCTTGAGCATTAATAACCGTTGACATTTTGGCATAGAAGGGGCATTATAGTGTTAAGAAGTTCCGGATGTTCTTGTAGGGAAACCGCAAAGACTGATAGACTTTGCGGCATTTTTTTTATCCTTTTCCGTCGCTTCAATTTCACAAGAAGGAGGTAGCTCATCATGGAAACAGGCACCGTAAAATGGTTCAATGATTCCAAAGGCTTTGGATTCATTACCCGTGAAAAAGGCGGCGATGTGTTCGTTCATTTCGGCGACATTCAGGACAGCGGCTTTAAGTCGTTGGCCGAAGGCCAGTCAGTGCAGTTCGACGTTGTCGACTCACCCAAAGGTCCCAAAGCATCCAACGTTGTAAAGCTCTAAATCAAGGCTTAGACCTTCGCAGGCCCTGATCATGTCAGGGCCTGTTTTTTTCTTTTCCCTTGCTGTCGCAACAGATAGCCACATCCTGCCGGGGGATAAAAGCGACGGATCCTCTTCACGACCCGACGCCTGGCAGAACAAATTGTTCCGGGATGTCCGGAGGGGGGCCTGCGTTTTCCCTTTTACTTCATCCGGAAACATCATCGTGAATCATGCATCACTGCTTGGTGCTTTTGTCTTTTACACTAAAGGAGAAACATGAACCACAGACAGAGTTATAGACAAAAACAGGAGTTGGAGAGGACCGCCCTTGTCGCCCTTGGTCTGATTTCCGAGCGATATGCCGGAGTTTCGAATATCGAATTTCGCATGATCTATTACCGGCGCGGTTTCGACGCGGTTTTAATGAAGCGCACGCTCAGTTTCTCGTCCGCGGATTACGCCGGTTTTCACATGAAATGCATGGAGGATGGATGCACGGGCGGCGGTTTCGATCTGGCCCCCGTGGTTGCGGGCCTGGCTAAATCCCATAAAAAGACAACAAAGGGAAAGGTCTATTGTCACGGCATGAACCATACCTTCGGACACGCCAGTATTGCCTATGAAGTCAACATCCAGTACCACAAGCAGGCTAAATAGAACCCATCAGGCTTGCAAAATGCGGCACTAAAGACGTGATACTATGACCATCATACTGCAATGCCCCGTCTGCCGCACTCCCCTACTAAACTCCGCTGACGGCTACCAATGCTCCAATAATCATACTTTCGATGCTGCCCGCGAGGGGTACGTCAATGTCCTGCTTTCTCACAAGAAGAAGTCCAAAGAACCCGGTGACAGCAAGGAAATGATCCGGAGCCGAAGGCGGTTTCTGGACCTAGGGCTGTACGACAGGATTTCTGATGGCATCAACGAAGCTGTAGCAGACCATCTTTCTGGGCCCGGAAGTGAACTCGATTACAACATTCTTGACGCCGGCTGTGGTGAGGGTTTTTATCTCAAGCGCCTCAAAAAGTTTCTGGCGCAGAGACCCGGCACCCCGGTCCCTAATGAATACTACGGGGTGGACATTTCAAAATTTGCCATCCACCAGGCCACCCAACGGGACAGGACGATGAGCTGGTTTGTTGCCAGCATCGTTGACCTGCCATTTGCACAAGCCTCCCTTGATATGGTTTTGAACGTATTTTCGCCTGCTGACTTTCCTGAATTCTCCAGGGCGCTCAGGAAAACAGGGAGGCTGTTGGTCGTAAGCCCCGGCCTGAGGCACCTCAACGGCCTGAGGGAGATCATTTATCCGGAGACCAGGGAGCATGCACCATCAACAATCTGCGAAGAGGTCAAAGGACTTTTTTCTCTTTACACTGAAAGGAGAATCAATTATCAGCTTGAGCTGAAAAGCCGCGAGGCGATCATGGATCTTCTGGCAATGACGCCCTATTTCTGGAATATCGATCGCAAGACCAAATCCAAGGTGGAGGCTCTTGACCGGCTTGCTTTAGATGTGGATATCGAGCTTCGGGTCTTCAAAAAGAGAACGGAATGAAATGCCCTTGGATAAAAAAAGCGCTCTCGCGCTCTGAGAGGGTCTTGACGATGGACGATTGATTACTTCGCACCGGATCACATATTTCAACTGGTAATTGTCAAATATCAGGTCATCGGTTCCTCGTAGGGAATAATGGATTCATCAGGTTGTAAGCGTTCAGGCATTTGTTACTCAAGAGCATCGACGATGTCTTTTCTAAGATAGAGCTGTACCCTATGAAGTTTCGTTACAATCTGTCCGTGCCCTGACATAAGAGTATAAGGGGTCTTGTTCCATCGATGCTCTCTTTTGTCGATGTCGGATAAGGGAGCATGACAGCACTAAATGGAACCCAGGACACCAATCTCCTGACATAGAAAATGATGTTTCGGTTACCGATGTCTTGACATAGTAGTAAACGATGTCCTGAAACCTGTAATGTAATTGATAGTTAGTCCGCTTTAGTCAGTCTACAGATTAGTAGGTAGAATCAACAACATCACATCCGCTCCTTGATCCAATTCGCCAAGAGAAACGACATTTGCTCACTCTCCGACGATGTACGCGTACCGTTCTGCGAACACCAATCATACCTGTAGATTCGATTGAAACCTTGGGTTTCATTACGGAATGACGCTTTTTTGCGGTGATTGGAGTACACTGTCCCTGTTTGATACTGTGCCAATGTCATTTCCTTCAGCATTCCACCAGCCTCCACCAAGAGCCACAAATAGAGCGGCCGTATCTTGATAGCGCTGGGCCTGGGCCTGGATATAACCGATATTCGCCTCATGGTACAGGCCGGCTGCAACAAGAACCTGAACATAATTGGCCGTGCCGGCCTGGTAATTCGTCTGTATCAACCGCAACGCTTCCCCCGCCGCATTGAGCGCATGGGACTGTGCTTGCACCAACTCGGCGTCATGTTCCAACGCTCGCAAGGTATCGGCAACCTGGGCAAAGGCACTGAGAACGGTCTGGCGGTAATTTGCTAAAGAAAGCTGATACGCATCAAGTGCAGCCTGTCGTCCGTACCACAACGTTCCACCGCGGAACAGGGGGGCGCTAACATTGCCACCCAGGCTCCAGAAGCTGCTGTTACTTTTAAAGAGGTTATTGGAAGTATTGCTTCCGACACCGAAGTCGCCGTTCAACGTAAAGCTGGGGAATAATGCCGCAGTGGCCACTCCGATTTCTGCGCTGGCACTGTGTAGCTGTGCTTCAGCTGCGAGTATGTCGGGACGCTGGCGAACGAACTGCGAGGGCAATGTTATCGGCAGCTCACCGGGCAGCATAAAATCGGCCAATTCGACCTGCTGTGGTGCCCACTCCGCTGGCGTGCGGCCCACCAGTGTTGCGAGCAAGTCCTCTGTCTGGTTTATCTTCTGCCGGAGTGGCGGCAGCGTTGCCTCAAAAGAGGCAAGTTGACTCTGGAGGCTGAGTACGTTCACATACGGGACCGTTCCTGATTGCGCCTCTGCTTCGGTAATCTTGATTTGTTCCCGTTGTAAATCGATCAGTTGCTCCGTGGCCTTGATCTGTTCTTGATAGCCCGCCTGTGCTATCATGGCGTTAACAACATTGCCAGATAGGGTTATGTATGTGGCCGAAACCATAGCATGTTGAAAATCCACCTGGGCGCCGAGACTTTCTACGGTGCGGCGTTCCCCGCCGAAAACATCGAGAGCATAGCTGACTGTGGCTGAAAGAGTGAACAGATTAAATATGCTGCTGGGGGTAATTCCTCCTGTGAGAGCCGGAGTGGATTTTTGCCGAGAGACTCCAAGGCCGGCATCCAATTGGGGGTAAAATACACCATAACCTGCGCGGAGGATATCTTGGCTTTGGCGCAGACTAGCCTGCGCCGCCTGCAGGTTCTGGTTATTTGCAATGGCCTCTTTTACGACTGCGTCGAGCTTGGTAGAATTAAAAAGTCGCCACCAGTCCGAAACGATCTTTGCACCCTGTTCAAAGTGCTGCGCCTTGCCATCCGCAGGTATCGTCGCGGTCGGTATTGTTCCCGTTGTGTAGCTCTCAATCGACGGCGGTTTGGGACGCTCAAAATTCGGCCCTACGGCGCAACTGAGCATGCAGCATAGTAATATGGCGCATAGCCCGTTGAGTGCCGGTATCTGCGCTCTGTTGAGGTTGGCCTTCCTTGTTGTTATCGGACAGCTTGTCAGTTGTTGTCGATACAATGACATTGACCTTTCCTTGAAAATGTTTCTAGTGATCACTGTTGAGTCCCGGTACTTTTTGTCTCTGTCTCCATTTCTCCAATATAAACATCTACCAGTGAACCTGGATAGACATCGATATCTTTTGGCCTCTTAAACTTGAATATCACGGGCAACACTCTTACATCCACCCTTTCAAGCTTTTGATCCGATAATTCAATTTTAGGCGATACATAAGGCTGTACCCGCACGTATTCAAGAGGAATGCTAATATTCGTGCCTCGAATAAACATTTGCGCGTGCATTTGTGACGCTTGGGGCAGTCTGGA
>Ga0209517_10009910_pt1 | contig 10733 bp, 3 predicted proteins | sample PeaSoiMetSII2010_FD_187695 | JGI IMG/M metagenome (GOLD analysis project Ga0209517, IMG submission 187695) | Peat soil microbial communities from Weissenstadt, Germany - SII-2010 (SPAdes) (version 2) | ecosystem: Environmental > Terrestrial > Soil > Wetlands > Peat | place: Germany: Weissenstadt... | reverse complement strand
GCGCGCCGCGGCCCTCGTAGCGCAGGTTTTCAACCTGCTGTATCGCCGATTTCCAATCGGCAGGCCACACGAACTGCCCTCGCGTGAGCACTCCCAGCCGCAACCACAGGTTCATGGTCCCAATGCATGCGCGAAGCGAAAGTGGGCTCTCCATGAACCGCCGCCCCGCCGATACCCATCCGTGGTCGGGTGCGCCCGGTAAGGCGAGGCTCCCGCCGAGCCGTCCCCAGGTTCATGGGCCCAATGCATGCGCAAGAGCGAAAGGAGGCTCTCAATGAACCGGAGTTCGGCCCTGCGACCACAGCAGCCCGCCTGCAACAAGAGCCCACGGCTTCAGATCAGCGTTGGCCCTGGCCGGCCCCCTTCGCCAGTTTCAGAGCCTGTTCCAGGGCCGATTTAGCCGCGGAATGATCAGGCTGTCGTTCGAGGACTGCCTGGAATTGTTGTGCCGCCTCTGCGTAATGCTGCTGTTTGGCCAGCGCAACTCCGTAATTATATCGGGCCACCACATCGTCGGGACGGAGCCGCACTACTTCGGTTAACTGCGCAATGGTCTCGGCGAAGTTTCCGGCGCGCGCGGATTCCACGGCCAGGTTGAACCGTGCTTCGGCAAAGTCGGGCTTCGCCCGAACGGCTGCCTGGTAGCGGGGAATAGCTTCGGCGTGCCTCCCTTGCGCGACCAGCGCGTTGGCAAGGTCGAAATTCGCAACCGGCTCATCCGGCTTCAAGCGCAAGGCTTCTTGCAGCAGAGCCATGGCCTGATCCGGTTTCCCCTGCCCGCTCAGCAGCTTTGCCAGGTTGATCCGGGCGGCGACATTGTTGGTATCGAGTTGGAGGGCAGTCTGGTATTGGGTCATGGCGGCAGGGATTTCGCGGCGATTCGCCAGTGCGACCGCCAGGTTCACGCGAGCCGCGCTGAAGGAAGGGTCGAGCTGGAGCGCCGCTTTGAACTGTCGAATCGCTCGCTCAGGCTCATCTTGCGCCACGAGTGAAACTCCAATCCCGTTCATGGCCTCAAGACAATCGGATTTGCATTTGAGCGCTTCCCGGAAAAGGTCCTGGGCCCGGGCATAGGCATGCGCATTATGAGCGAGATTGCCGAGCTGGAACCACGCGTCCGGTTCGTAAGGCAGCAAATGAGCGACCGCCTGCCATTGCACTGTGGCGCCCGGCTCATCGCCTGTCGTCTCCAGCAACCGGCCATAATTGGCGTGGAGGACCCAATCTTGCGGCATGAGCTCCAGTGCCGCCTGATAATCTGGGATGAACAGCCCTGGCGGCCCTTCCAGCCTGCCGAGTGTTTCCGACAACTTTTGGTCGCGGGTAAGAAAGTTGAGTTGCGTGGCAAAAGGCGGCTGCCGCAGCCGTAACTTCATCTCTTCGGCAATGCGGCGCCGATCAAAATCGGTAAAGGCAAGCTGTCGGGCCACCTCGGCTTCGCTCAGCCAGGCGGTTCGTGGTGCAGACGTCGGGCCGGTCAATTTCTTCTCGATCTCCGCGGCGAACAAGCTGGCGACCAGGTAATTCCCACCAAAGTCCAGGTGCACATGATCGTAAAAGAGTTCCTCACCCGCGATTCCGCCGGTGGAATGCGAGGCGCACTCGCCCTCGGCATCAACCACAGTTATCCCCCGGAGCGTCGCCGCCTTACGAATGGTGTCGTTGAGGGTCGAATCGGCGCGGAATCGGAGCGTGTCCAAGTCGCGGGCCAGCGCAAAATGGCCGGCTGCGGCGTTTGATTGGACGGCCAGTTCACAAAGTGCCTGTCGAAAAATTAGTTCGGCGAATGCTCCATCGATCTGACTGGCCTCCTGGTAAGCGGCCAGCGCATCAGCGAACCGGCGCTCATCCTGGGCTTGCTGCCCCTGCCCAAAGGATTTTTCCCATTGAGCGAGCTGGGCAGTGCTTAACCCAGGTGCGTGCTGCGAGGCGAAGGGCGGACAGTCCTTGAGATTGACCGGTACCGTGGCCACGACGACGCTCGCGCCAGCCTCCCGACCCATCCGGATGATGGCCGCCAGGTTACGGGCGAAATTCTCATACACGACCTGGAGTTCAGGACTGTCGCGCCGGACCCGGTTCTGCAAAAACATCTCCATGCCTTGCCACTCAAGCGGCCCGGTTGAACCCGTGCGCAACGCGCTAAGCCACTGGCCCAGGCGGGTGGACTTCAACACCCCATCGGCTCGAACCATCGCCAATTTCGCCGCCTTGTGGCCGAACACGGTCCCTGCTCCGAACGGCCCCACCACTTCGTTGTTACCAGCATAGACGACCCAGAAATCACCCTCGCGTGCCGCGCAATCCCGGGCGATTTCGCGGATCACATGGGAATTGATGGCGGTCATGGCCGTGTTCACACATTCAAATTGGTGATCGGGGTGGCGCGCCTGCAGAATCCGTTCGAGCTGCCGGGCCAAGCCGTATGAGGGCTCCGGATCGCCCATAGCGGCAGATTCGCCGAAGACAAAAATGCGGATGGTGTGGGGCGGCCTTGTGGCGGAGAGATACAGGGGTTGTGGAGAGCGGGCTATGGCCGGTGGGAAAAAGCGCCAGCCGAACTTGGGGTTTTCGGTCAACAGGGTGCGGTTCCCCTCGTGCCTCTCCAGAAAAAACGACGTAGCGTAGCCGTAACCAGCCAGGCGCAATCCCAGTTCTGCCACGCCAAGCAGGAGAACGGGCGAGAGCAGCGCCAGCATTCGAAACCTCCACCGCCTGCTTCGCGGGAGGGAGCCTCCATCGAGTGCCGGTTTCGTTGGACCCTCAGCAGGCGACCTGCCACGGGAATCACCGTGCCACGATGGAGTTCGCCGAGGCTTCATCTGACCGTCAAAAAGAGAGCCGCGGCCTTGCCGCGGCTCTCTGTATCACACTGGTCGCAGCCGCTTATGGGCTAACGACGACTCTGAAGAACATCGCGCTCCCAGTCGCCGGCAGAGTGACCGTGCCACCCGCGCCGACCGGTTGCCAGTTCACACCTGGTCCTACCAGTGCGGGACTGTCCAACAGCATACCCGAAGTAGGCGTCCAAGTGATCACTATGTTCGTGCCCACATGCGTCGCCGTCAGCGTGGGGGCCTGAGGCACGTAGCTCGAGCTATAGTTGTCGAAGTCCACGATGTTCAGGTACTTGCACTGGCCCAGCGGCGTGCCTACGGGATCATTATTATGAGCTGTCACGCAAAGGCCCACATAAACCACGGCCGGTAGCGCATTCGAATCGCCGACCGTAGTCGGATCTTGAGTGGCCTGCAGGGTCCAGCTTATGCCGTTGGTGGAATAGTAGGCCGACAAGAGATTGCCGACACGAGTCAGACGCACCCAGGCATTCGGGTAGTCAGGCACCGGGTTCGGGTTTAAAGCCCAGCCGCCACTGGCTCCGTTGGTGCTGTTACGTGCGTTGCATTCAACTGCATTGGCGCCGAGGCCGCTGCCATCGGGCGCCGGAATCCCATCCGAGGACACTGGATCGTTGATAATGTTCCAGTCTCGGCTGCCGGCATCCAGGCTCTCACGCACCATGAGTCCGCCCTTAGCCCAGTTCGACGTGTGCTTATTGTCCTTCATGCGGACCACGACATCGAAGTTATTGGTCTTCATCTCGTAAGCGAAGTTGAAACCGTCAGCGTTGCCCCAGATATCGCTGCCTTCGGCATAGATCGTATACGCCTGCGGCCCCTCCACAAACATCATGCCCGGTATGGCCGGATCAATTCCGCCTATGCCGATATCGGCATCGGTTAACGGCACCGAGTCGACGGCCACCGAGGTGTTACTCACCCGCGGTCCGCCGCCCAGGCCCGAGAGCAGGGAACTCACCGTGACGTTGAGCGGGAAGGTCACCGGCCCTGACACGGCCAAGGCGACACTACGGAAGTCATTGCTGTTCACAAAGATATCCAGCAGGGTCAGCCCGCCGCCCAAGGTGTAGGTGCTCATTTGGCTCAACAGGGTCGGATCCATCGGCTGGCTGAACGCGAGGACGATGTAATTCGTCGCAAGTTCGCCGAAGTTCGTGTAATTGGCGTTGGTGTAGATGGACGCGTAGAGCAACGCCGGGGTGGAGGTGATGACGGTGAGGGTTGCTACCTGGCTGGTGGCCCAGAGGACATTGCCGAGGCTGTCGGCATAGCCCAGGCCCCGCATCGTGCAATAGATCTGAGCGCCGTTGTCGCTCGGCAAGACCTCTGGCATCGAGAAGGTGGACGCCGTGGCGCCCGCGACGGGGGCTGTATTCTTGTACCATTGAAACTCCAGGAAGTTATTGAAATACGGTCTCCAATCGGTTTCGGGCCCGATGGGAACAGTTGAATCGGTAGCCCCGCCCGCCGTGAACGAAACACTGGTGTAATTATTATTCGTCTCACTTTGCGGTTGGTTGGTCACGGTTACAAACGTGCACTTGGGCACGTAAGTCCCCACCTCGCTGCCCCGAATAGTGCTCACTGAACCAGCCACCGGGTCGGGGTCGGTGATCAGCTTGGCGGTCACCGCGCTTACGGTGCCGCCGCCGCCTTGATGGTGGACCATTTCCATGGCGTATCTCTTGCCGCTCACCAGGGAGATGCCGCTGGCGTAGGGTGTCGTGCCAGTCGTAGGATCAACAAACGTGTCCGATCGGACCTGGCTTACGGTACCGCCGGACGCGCCCCAGTTCAATGGGCCGGCCCAAGCCGTTTCCTGAGCAATCAATCGCAGGTCGCTGGCGGAGCTGTCCGTGCTCAGGAACAAATCAGAGTCATCGTCCGAGTTGCAGAAGAACACATATAGACCATTGGTCGGTGGAACGAAAAAGCCGAGCAACGCGTCGGTGAAGTTGTCCGCCACTTCAGTGCCGTTGATGTCCACCTCGAAGGCGGGCGAGGCCATGGTCCAATCCGGCGCCCCAGCCGTAAAGTTCTCGACGGCGGCCCGTCCGGGGTTCAGCGGCCAATGTTCGTGCAGCGCAAAGCCGGGCTCGTACACGTTATTGCCGCTAATCGTGACCGTGGCAGGCGTGCTGTTGCTCCAAATGGGATTTAAACTGTTGTCCACGTATCCCATCGCGCGAATCTGACAAACGACCTGCGCCCCGGTATCCAGCGGCGATACCGGCCCGAACGAATAGCTGGTGCCGGTGGCGCCGGGAATGGCCGTTCCGTTCTTCGTCCACTGATAAACAACGTAGTTGGTCCACAAGGGCCGCGGGTCGCCCGTGCCGCCGACCGCAACTCTCGAGTCGGTGATGCCTAGAGCGGTGAACGTGGCCACACCACCGCTAGGAACCGTCACGTTCGCGGGCTCTTGTACGAAGCCCATCATAAAGGCGCGGGGCACATTGATGGCAATTAGGTTGCCGGTCATTTTGCTCGCGGTGCCGTTGGCCGGATCCAGGTCATTGACCAACTTAAAGGTCGCTTCGGCATTATTGCCGCCACCACTGTCCTCATGGACGATTTGGACATAGTAAGGCTGGTTTGCCACCAGAGGAATCCCGGCGGCCCAAGGAACCGTCACGCCACCATCGGGCGACCAACTATCCGACCGTTTCTGCGCATTCGGGGTCGCCGTCCCTAGGTCACCCAACCATTGCCACGGATTACTCCAGGCGGTTTCCTGCGCCACCATTTGCAGGCCGGCAGGGGTCGCATTCGAGCTGACAAACAGGTCGCCCGCGTCGTCGCTGTTGATGAAAAAGGTATAGTTGCCATTAGCAGGTGGGTAGAATAACGCCGTGAGCCGGTTCACATAATTGTTCCCGGCCGTGTTGCCAACGGAACTCGACTCGAACTTCGGCGAAGTGATGATGTGGTCGGGGGCCGGGGCGGTGCCGTTCTCGACCGGCGCCAAGGCCCCAGTGCCTCCGCCGTTATACCAATATTCCACTTTCGTCCAGCCCTTTTCCAAGACCGGCGAGGCGACGGACAGGCTGACAACAGCGCTCGTGCTCGTTAATCCACTCACCGGGGCGGTGGCGACGGAGAAGAACTGGGCGCCATTGTCCGAGGCTGCCACGTTCGGGAGATAAAGCGTAGTGAAGGTCGCCCCGGCAATCGGGTTCGTGCCTCGATACCATTGATAGTACGGCCCGAATTCCCCGCCAGTTGTCGCAATGGCAGCGAAGATTGCGCCGTTGCCTTGCGTCACCGTCGTATTAGTCGGTTCCAGCGTCCAAGTGGGGGTCGTGTCCGGACGGCTTATGTAAGCGATATTTTGATTGCTGGCTTGCATGATGCTGTAAGTCCCGTTCGTGAAGAGGGTGGGCCAGTTGGGATCGCTTATTTGGTCAGTGGTCTGGAAGGTCACGCCCAGGCTGTCACCGCCTCCGCCTTGCCAATGCACTGCTTCGATGTAGTAGTACTTGCCGCTGATCAAAGGAATCCCACTTGCCCAGGGCGCCACACCGACGGAATTCGTCCATTGGTCGGAACGCTTTTGGGGGGGAATGCCGGTGCCGCCGCCCAGCCAGCCATCCATGGGGTCCCAGCCGGTCTCCTGCGCGACCAGCGTCTTGTTGGTCGCACTGGTGTCGGGGCTCAGGAACAAGTCCGAGTTGTCGTCGCTGGCGATGAAGAACACATAGTTGGTGGTGGTGGGCGGGATAAAGTAACCGCTGACCCGCGACACGTAGTTGTTGCCGTAACCGCCGGGGTCGTCGAAGTCTTTCCGTAGCGCTATCCAAGCGGCGGGCGCAGAATCGCCGGCTTCGACATTGCCGACATCCGCGCCGGTGGTCTCGTTGGTGAACAACTCGGTCTTAAGCCCGTAGGTATATACGGTTCCGGGGTTCACCGTGAGAGTTCCCGTGGAACTGGTAATGGAAGAGACACTCGTATTATAAGGCGGCGGTATCGTAGCTTTGCAATAAACGGTCGCGCCAGCATCACTGGGGGCAGCCAGCCACGTCAGCGAGGTGCCGGTTGCGCCCGGGAGGAGGGTGCTGTTCTTGTACCACTGATAGGTGGGAAGAACAATCGGCGGATTGGCGTTATTCGTGGTCGCGAAAGAGAAACTCGCTTCCCCACCAATGTAAGCGGTCGTGCTTTGCACCTGGACGACCGGGTTGAGGACCGTGGGTGCCTGCACTGGCGGGAAGGTGACGTTCAGGTGGGCAATCGTCGCGTCAGCGAGGGTCGTATAGTTGTTACCGTGCGCAGTCACCCCGATGCCAACGGTTACGGCGTCGGGAAAGGGGATCCCGAAAGTGGTACCGTTGTCTTGGCCAATGATGTTGTTCTTGGAAGTATCGATATCTATGTAATTCGTCCAGTTCACACCATCGTAGCTGTAGATGACGCTGAAGATGGGGCCGTTGCGGTGCAACTTCATCCACACATTCGGATAAGCTGGAATGGGGCTGGTGCCAGCCTGCTTCCAGTCCGACGCGCCCCCCGCTACGCTCCGAAACTGATCCACGCCAAATTCGTTATCGGCACCGCCGGACAGGTTAGTGGTTGGCTGGGTGTTCATGGCCGCGATGAAGGCGTCGCTCCCCTGCGGGCCAACCGTCGGATCGGATGCGCAAACCATCAGCTCGACTTTGGACCAGAAGTCAGGGCCTGTGAAATTCTCGACCTGTATCGAGGCATCCCAGGTCGTTCCCGACGCCCAAGCATAGTAAAAGTGGAAGTCGGAACTATTGTTCCAAATGTCATCCCCGCCGCCGAGAATCTCTAGTGACCCGTCCCCGTTAGTAGTAACAGAGCCTGGGTAGGTGACGTTGTTGCCAACGTCAGCGTTGAGCCAATTGATTTGGGCATTGGCGCTCGCAGCACAGAACGCCAACGCTCCGAATAAGAGTGCGGCACAGGAAGCTCGCCACTTTTTCGGCCGAGCGTTGAGGTTTTTGCATGACAATGCTTGTCCCAAAGGCCAGTTAGAGCCTATCGAGGAGGGTTTTTGTCTTTTCATGGATTTGGAGGTTTTGTTCTAACGTTTTCAACCAGTTATTAGTCCGTCTGAGCGGGGTCTGCTTCGAACCCGAGCGGGGGTGTTCACGGGCTTTGTGGCCCAGCGAATCCGCCTGGTCTGACCAGCAGGCTCTGCATTCGTTTCACGACCCAGAGGGCAAACCGAACTCTGCCAGAAGTTGCGGTTGCCCTCTGCGAGCGTTCAACTCTGATTTAAACAGATTCGGTGCTGCCTGGCAATCAAAAAGATTGAATTATGTTTGGCTATCGGTGCTTGTCATGTAACTCGTTGCAAATAAAAGACTTAACAGATTAGCGGGCACTGCGAACTACCCATAAGTCGATCCCAGAGGCTTCTAGGTGAGCCGGTTCCGATAAGCGATTCTTATTCTAATGCGTTGTCGGCGCCGCACGGTAAGGTGTTTCTGCCGATGAAGCGCCGGCCAGGCGTCCTGGAAAATCCTGGAAAATCCTGAAGATCCAACGCCGGGGCAACAACCACTCCCAAAGCCGATGAGCCTTTTTGCCCAGGAATTCCGCATTGTCTATTGGAAGCTCGTTGCGGGGCGGAAACGAAGAACAACCCGTCCACCGCTGCACGGGCCATCAATGGAAAGGCAAATATGAAAAAATCGATCATTACTGTTTCGACAATCGGCGCCCTTGCCGCGCTCGCGCTCATCGGCTACGCGCGGAGAACTCCGGCGCGGGTCTCATCCGAGTCCCCATCTGCCGCGCCCGTAACCCAGGCGGCCCAAGAGCCAAAGGCACCAGACTCCGCCCGGCCTGAACCCGAGCCGGCCCCACCACTCGCGCAAGCGCCGGTGCTTTCCACACCAGCATCCGTCTCAGCGGCGGCGACCAATCCCCGCCTCGAGCAATCCCTGTTGAACCAAGCGGTTGACACATTGGTCTCCTCGCAAACCACCTATGCCCAGAAGCAGGAGGCCTGGAAGCAGTTGCGGCAAGGGGGCAAACTCGACCAGGCAATTGCCGAGCTCCAGCAGCGAATGGCCAACGACCCGCGAGCCGCCGAGTACCCCGCCACCCTCGGCCAGGCCTACCTCCAAAAATGCGGCACCATCCAGGACGTTCGTGAGCAAGGCATCCTGGCCCTTCAAGCGGACAAGCTCTTTGATTCCGCTTTAAGCCTGGACGCCTCCAACTGGGAGGCCCGTTTTACCAAGGCCGTGGCACTCTCTTATTGGCCGGCCAATATGAATAAAGGCGACGAAGTGATTCAGCAATTTCAGGCGCTCATTCAACAGCAGGAAACCGTCTCCCCTCAGCCGCAGTTCGCCGATTCCTATGTGTGGTTGGGCGACCAATACCAAAAATCAGGGCGCAACGATGACGCGCGGTCTGTTTGGCAGCGCGGTGCCAGCCTCTTTCCGAATAACGAGAAGCTCCAAAACAAGCTTGCTTCCGCGCAGTAGTTGGAAGTCTGCGCCGTTGTGCTGGATGCAGCCGAAGAATTTCTTCCAAATTTCCGAGCCTTCATTACTCTCACTCCTATGGCAAACGAGCCACAAGCCTCCCCCTCGCAACCGCCCGCGACAAGTTCCGAAGAAGCTATCTTCGATGCTGTCTTGGCGTTGGCCCCCGGCCAGCGGAGTGCCTACCTGGACCTCGCGTGTGGCCAGGACCCTCTGCTACGCCAGCGCCTGGAAAAACTGCTGCGCTCCCACGAAAAAGCGGGCGCCTTCCTCGAACCGCCCTCGCCCGTCGGCCCACAGGCCACCTTGGTCATCCCGCCTTCCGAAAAGCCGGGCGACACCGTCGGCCGGTACAAAATCCGCGAGCAAATCGGCCAGGGGGGCTGCGGCGTCGTTTATGTGGCCGAGCAGACTGAACCCGTCCGGCGTCGCGTGGCGCTCAAAGTCATCAAGCTGGGCATGGATACGCGCATTGTGATTGCCCGATTTGAAGCCGAACGGCAGGCCCTGGCCATGATGGACCATCCCAATATTGCGAAGGTGCTCGATGCCGGCGCAACCGAAACGGGCCGCCCCTATTTCGTCATGGAACTGGTGCGCGGCATCCCCATCACCGACTATTGCGACCAGAACCACTTGGACACCAAAGCTCGGCTCGAACTGTTCATCCAGGTGTGCCACGCGGTGCAACATGCCCACCAAAAAGGCATCATCCACCGTGACCTGAAACCTTCGAACATCCTCGTCACGCTGCACGATGGCGTGCCGGTGCCCAAGGTGATCGATTTCGGCGTGGCGAAGGCGACCGAAGCCCGGCTAACCGATCTGACCGTCTATACTGGCTTGCACCAGTTCGTTGGCACGCCTGCTTATATGAGCCCCGAGCAAGCAGAGATGAGCGGACTGGACATCGATACGCGCAGCGATATTTACAGCCTTGGGGTGCTCCTATATCAGCTTTTCACCGGCACCACTCCTTTTGATCCGCAGGAGCTGCTCCAAGCCGGCCTCGATCAAATGCGGCGTACCATTCGTGAGCGCGAGCCTCTGCCTCCTTCCACTCGCCTCAGCACCATGCTCGCCGCTGATCTCACCGTCGTCGCCAAATGTCATTCGTCCGAACCTCCTAAACTCATCCATCTTCTGCGCGGCGACCTCGACTGGATCGTCATGAAAGCCTTGGAGAAAGACCGCACCCGGCGGTTCGAAACTGCCAATGCTTTGGCAGCGGATGTTCAGCGATTCCTCAGGGACGAGCCCGTCGAAGCCCGGCCGCCTAGCCGCTGGTACCAATTCCAAAAACTGGTTCGTCGCAATAAAACCCTGTTTGCCGCCGGCAGCCTGATTGCCGCCTCGCTGGTTCTCGGCTTGGGTCTTTCCCTTTATCTCTTCGTCAAGGAACGGCAGG
>Ga0209517_10009906_pt1 | contig 10736 bp, 9 predicted proteins | sample PeaSoiMetSII2010_FD_187695 | JGI IMG/M metagenome (GOLD analysis project Ga0209517, IMG submission 187695) | Peat soil microbial communities from Weissenstadt, Germany - SII-2010 (SPAdes) (version 2) | ecosystem: Environmental > Terrestrial > Soil > Wetlands > Peat | place: Germany: Weissenstadt... | reverse complement strand
CCAACTCTACGTCAGTTCGGCCTCCCCGGGTGCCCCCATTCGCTCGCTCCAGGGATTTCAGCGAATCGCGTTGCGCGCCGGAGAGAGAAAGACGGTGCAGTTCACTCTGACTCCGCGGCAGCTTCCCACCGGCTCGTTTACCGTGTCGCTAACGCAGCCGGGCTTGCCGCCGGTCAGCAAAGTGGTAGCCTACAAATGATTGGCAAAATGGCTGCCACCGGCGAAAGAAAATTCCAGGGCGCATCGAGCGAAGTAGTTCGCGACATCAACCGCCGCATCGTTCTGAACCTCATTCGCACGCGCCACCCCATCTCTCGCGCCGATCTCGCCCGCGTGTCCGGATTGCAGCGCAGCACCGTCTCCTTGATCGTCGAGCAGTTGATCCAGGAGAACTGGGTGATCGAGGGACCCACCGGCCGCTTGCCGCGAGGGCGCCGCCCCACCTTCCTCCGCCTGAACGACGAGCGCGTCATCATCGCGGTGGACATCCGCCCCACGCAAACCACCGTGGCCTTGGCTGACGCCAACGGCAAGTTCATCTCCCAGGAGATTCTCGCCACGGCATCCAATCCCGAGGTCGCTCTCGCCGCCCTGATCGGCTCGATCGAACGCCTGATCCGCTCCAGCCGCCACAAGAAAATCGAGGGCGTGGGCATCAGCCTGCCCGGACGGTACGACCACAACATAGACCGCCTGGTGTTCGCGCCCAACCTCAGGTGGCACGAGATCGATATCCGCAATCCCATCGTGCAGGCCACCGGCCTGGAAGTGGAAGTCGAGAATGCGGCCAATGCCTGCGTGCTGGCAGCCGTGTGGTTCGACCGCATGGAGGATTGCCGCAACCTGGTGGTGGTCACGGTTTCCGAAGGCATCGGCACCGGCGTATGGGCCAACGGCGCGCTGGTCCGCGGCCAGAACGGCATGGCCGGCGAATTCGGCCACGTCCCGCTCGACCCCAAAGGGCCGCCCTGCGGCTGCGGCGGCCGCGGTTGTTGGGAGGTCTTCGGCTCCAACCGCGCCGCCCTGCGCTATTACTTCGAATCCGGGTCGGAGTCCACCGACCTGACGTTTCTCGACCTGCTCAGCCGCGCCGAACACGGCGACAAGCGAGCCGCCAAAGCGCTCGAAACCATGGCGCACTATCTCGGCCGCGGCATGCGCATGGTGGTGGCCGGCCTGGCCCCCGAGCGCATTATCCTGGTCGGCGAGTTCACTCGCGCCTGGCATCGATTCGGAGCGATCATCGAATCGGAAGTTCGGGACCAGGTGCTCCCCGGTGGCTCGGTGCCGCACCTGATTCCGGCTTACGAAGACGGCATGGCGCGCTTGCGCGGCACGGTCGCCCTAGTCATGCAGAAGGATTTCGGAACCGTAGGGTAACGCCGGCGGTCTTGCCCGCCGGCCTCTTACTTTTCTTCTTTCGCGCCGGCGCCGGCCGGCACTTTCAGGGCTGGCATTTCCCTCTATGCCTTCGCCGCAGCCCGGGCGCTTTCGCGGATCATCTTTTTCAGCGCGGCCTGATCCAGGTCGCTCAGGCGCTTGAACCGCACGCAGGACCGCCCGATGTTTGCCTTGGGAAGCGCCTCTTTGTAGCGCTCGGCGATGGATTCTTCGCCTTCGCCCGCGCATACGTAGAGCGAAATGTAGTTCTTGTTGCTGGCCACCCCCATGCGGAACGAGTCCCCTTCCCGCCCGCTGGCGTACTTGTAGTGCCAGGGGCCGTATGCCAGCATGCCGCTGTGGATGAACGGTGCTAGCTTGGGAGCCAGCTTGCGGATCAGCCCGTCCAGCGCGGCGACTTCACTCTTTCGGGGTTCCTCGAGTTTCGCGATATATTCCGCGGGGGTGGATGCGTCGAGCTGGCCTTTCATTACCGGTTCAGCGCCTTCTCCAGTCGCTCAACCTGTTTCTCGGCTTTGTCCTTGAAACTTTTCGCGGAGGCGGCGTCCCCGCCGTTGAGCGCGTTGGCCGCTTCGTCCAGATAGCTGTTCATCAGGTCCAGCGGCCCCTGGAGGCTGGCGTTCATCCCCATTCCACCGGCCGCCTGCGCGCCTTCCAGTCTCTTCAGGCTGCCGCGGATTCCGTTGGCGCGCACGTTCAGCATGATGAGCTGCTCCCGAACTTCCTGAAGGGCCGCGCGCGTCGCCGCGTCCGGTTGTGGCGCGGCGGGCTGCTGCATGGCCGGCTGCGGTACGAGGGGTTGTTGCACAACGGGTTGCTGTACAACGGGTTGCGATACGGCCGGTTGTTGCTGCTGCGGTTGTGGAGGCGCCTGCGTGAAAGGCTGCGTCGGAGGTTTCGGAACTTGAGGGCTCGCGCGTACCTGCTTCGAGGCCGCGGGCTGCGGGCCCGGCGCCGGGATGACGGCAGGCGGTTGCTGTGGCGGCGGCTCCGGCGCGGGTAGCGGCCCGGTAGGCGCGGTGCTGGTCTGCGGCGTCGCGATGGAAGCCGCGGGAGTGCTCGCCGAGCCCTGCGCGGCCTTGGTTCCTTTCCCCGGTCCGAGCTCGATTACACCGATTACCGCCAGCGCCGTAGCCACCGCTCCGATGGCCATCCACAGTCCCCGCTTGCTGCGGGGCGCCGTGGTTTGTGCGGGTGCCGGTACCGGCGCCGACGCCGCCGCGGCAACCACGATCGTCTCCGGAGCGGCCAGGCTGCCCAGCGCATTGCGGAACGCCGTGGCGCTTTGGAACCGCTGGTTGGGATCCCTCAGGACGGACATCAGGATCACGTCGTTGAGCAACTGTGGCAGCTTGGGGTCCAACTGGATGGGAGGCACGGGCGTCTTTTCCAAGTGGGCCGCCATGATGGCGTACTGGCTGTCGCCGTCGAAGGGGCGCTTCCCGGTGACCAGTTCGTAGAGCGACACGCCCAGCGAGTACAGGTCCGAGCGCGGGTCCAGGCCGGCGGTGCCCTGGATCTGTTCCGGCGACATGTAGTACAGCGAGCCCATGGTCGTGCCGGTCATGGTCAGGCGGCGGTCGGTGGCCGCCTTGGCGATGCCGAAATCCATGAGTTTCACCACTCCGGATGGCGTGAGCATCATGTTCGCCGGCTTGAGGTCGCGGTGGATAACGCCGTGTCCGTGGGCATACTCGAGCGCCGAAAGCACCTGCCGCATGTAGTCGACAGCTTCGGCCACGGAGAGCGGGCCATCCTTCAGCTTCTGCTCCAGCGTCGTGCCCTCCACGAGCTCCATCAGCATCAGGAGCTGATTCTCCACTCGCACCGCGGTGTGCAGGGCTGCGATGTTGGGATGCTCCAGGCTGGCCTGCACCTTGATCTCGCGCAGGAAGCGGTCGGCCAGCTCCGGCTCGGTCGCCAGGTCCGGAAGCAGCACCTTCATGGCTTCGATGCGGTCGGAGATGAGGTTGCGGACTTTGTATACCTTGCCCATGCCTCCCGCGCCGAGAATTCCGGCGATCTGGTAGTCGCCAACCGTGGAACCGATCTCGAGGTTCATAGAGGTGCACCCTACTTCGGATTGGAAATGGTGTCTCCAACCTTGGGTTGTCCGGGTCCGCTGAACTTGCCGACGGCGGACTGCGCGTCCACTTCAGTGATGGTGACCGTGCCGACGGGCTCCTCGATGTGGCGGATCACCTTGCCGGTGGCCGGATCGCGCACATCGCGCACGCCGCGCTTCACGTCCAGCCTGTCGCCGACCTTGACACCGGCCCGCGAGCCGACATTGATGACCAAGGTGCCGTCGGGCGAGGCATCGGCCACCAGCCCGTCAATCGTCACCACCGCGGTGGGCAGCGACCCGGCCTTCTGGTCCAGGCCATGCGCCACATCGGTGACTGCTTTGTTCACCGCCGCGCCCAGAATGGTCTGGGCGAAGTTCGTGCTCCGCATATCGAGCGCGCCGGCGGCCATCCCGCCGTAACTGCCGCCCGAGCCCAGAATGCCCGTGCCGCCCCGCGACTCTTCGCCCTTCCCCTGGACGCTCGCCAGGATCTCCGCGGTGCTGGTGTCGATCATGCGCGCGGTGATCTGCACCACCGCGGTGGATTGTTTCTTCTCGACACCGCCCAGGCCGAACCTGCCGAGCGGGTTCTTCACCGCTCCGCCGCCGATATCCGTCTTCTTGTCGTCGCGGCCGAACTGCGTGATGCTGCCGATCACGATGGCGTCCACGCCCAGCACGCGCCCGATTTTCGCGGCGCTCGAAGCGTCGGCGCGGTCGCTGTTGGCGAAGTTCTGCTCGTTCAGAATCTTGTCCAGCTCCTTCCGCTCGATCACCGAGTACGCGCCATCGGAAACCAGTTTGTCCACGAGGATATCGGCGATTCCCTTGCCGACGTCCTGATTGGAACCGAAGAGCGAGGTTACGTAGGTTTGCACGGTGGCATAGTCGAAGTTCATCACCGCGACGCGCTTTTTCTTCTGCGCCTGCGCTGTGGTGAGAACCAGGAGAAACGCGAGAACCACTGTAGCCCGTGACATGATATGCCTCCAACCAAACATATGGATGCCGGGAGCAGGCCGTCAACCCGTTACAGTACCTGTCCTTGCCGGCTAATGTGACGATTATCACGATACCATGTCTGCCACCCGGCCGAGGATCTCCCCGATGTGCGGCTGGTCCACCTGGATCACATGGCAGTGGTCGCCCATGGGGCGCCACCGGTGAAACATTCGCGGGCACGGAAACCCGGCGAAGATGCTGATCAGCGGGATGCCGCAGGCCGCGGCCACGTGCTGTCCGGCCGAATCGTAGCCGACATACAAACGGGCGCCCGAAATGATCGCGGCAAATCCTGCAAATGAGCCGTCCCAGAATGCCGCCTTCGCGCCCGAACGTTTCACCGCGCGCGCCACGCGGTCCGCTTCTTCTCCGCCCGCGCCTTTATCGATCATCAGCAGCATACCCTTCCGCGCCAGCAGGGCGAGCAGTTCCTCTTCGAACGGGTCCGGCAGGCGCTTGGCCGGATTTTCGCCCACGCCCAGGCTGACGGCGATGTAGGTGCCGGGGGCCGGGGGCGCGGGAAGTTGCACGTACGGTTTCGCCCCGGCGATGCCCAAGGTTTCTTCGGCCCATGCAGCAGTGAGTTCCGGCAGCGTGCTGGTGGTTTCGGCCCCATAGGCGCGACTCTCGAAAAAGTAGTAGCGATCCTCTTCGCAGACCGGCAGCAGGCCGAGTTGCGTCAGCCGCGAATCGGGATCGATGACTACGGAATCGGGCGCGCCGAGCAGATCCTTCAATTCGTCCCAGACCGCCAGGCGGTCGCGCAGGCCGCCGCGTTTGTAGGCCACCGGCGCGTGATGGACCCTCGGATCCCCGGCGAATAACTCGTAATTCTTTTGCGGGCCGGCGAACAGGATTTCGGCTTGCGGGAAGCGCTGCTTGGCGGCGGCGAGCAGCACGCTGGTGACCGCGACATCGGCTCCCAGCGTCACGCGAGAGAGCACGAAGACGCGGCGCGGGTCGACGGAGAATTGGCAGGCGGACCCAGAGGGTACCCCGCCTGCCCCACTTCGCACCCGTTCATAGCGCGCTATCAGCGACGCCGCATCCACACCTTCAGTCGCGCACGCGATCGCCTGCGAAAAGAGGCGGGCATAGGCGTCGCATAAGGAAGGCTCGAAGCGGTCCGCCAGGCCCTCCACCAGAACCGAGAAGAGCGCCTGCCCGCAAGGCTCCTCCACCAGCGCGCGCGGCAATTCCTCCGGACGCTTGCCGGCGATGCACCGGTCCAGGACCTCCTGCGCGATCGCCTTACACGAAGTACTTGTCAATCAGAATTCCCAGCTTCGTGCGCGTGGCCTCCGGCACCAAGGCGCGATCCGTGAAAAGGGCGTGCGCCAGCGCCGAGCCGCACTTGCAGGCGCGGCCGGTGGGCATCCGTGCGACAGCCGCCGCGACCACTTTGCAGGCATTCTCGGCGTTCTTCGTCAGGTTGCCGATGATGTCGCCCACGGTGACGGCGTCGTGATCGGCATGCCAGCAATCGTAGTCCGTCACCATCGCGACGGTCACGTAGCAGATCTCGGCCTCGCGCGCCAGCTTGGCCTCCTGCAAATTGGTCATGCCGATGACGTCCATGCCCCAGCTTCGGTACACGTTCGATTCGGCCTTGGTCGAAAATGCCGGGCCCTCCATACAGAGGTAGGTGCCGCCGTTTTTGACCGTGACGCCGGCGGAATGGCAAGCGCCGGATACCACCTCGGCCAACTCGGGACAGATCGGATCGGCGAAGCTGATGTGCGCGACCAGGCCGTCTCCGAAGAACGTGGAGATGCGGCCGCGGGTGCGGTCGAAGAACTGGTCGGGGATGATGAAATCGAGCGGCCGGTGCTCCTCTTTGAGCGACCCCACCGCGCTGAGCGAGATGATGCGCTCGACCCCCAGCAACTTCATGCCGAAGATATTGGCGCGGAAATTCAGCTCCGATGGCAGCAGGCGATGTCCGCGGCCATGGCGCGCGAGGAACGCGACCCGCTTGCCCTCCAGCGTGCCGAGCACATAATTGTCCGAGGGCCGGCCGAAGGTCGTTTCGATGTTCGCCTCTTCCTGCGCTTCAAATCCGGGCATAGAGTAAAGCCCGCTGCCGCCGATGATGCCAATTTCCGCTTTCAAGTTTCGGTCTCCTGAATCAATTCCAATAGCACGCCTCCGGTGGAGGCGGGGTGCACGAACACGTAGAGGTGGCCGCCCGCGCCCTGGCGAGGTTCGTTCAGCAGGCGTGCGCCCGCTGCCCGCAGGCGCTCCACGGCCGAAGGGAGGTCAGGGACTTTCAGGGCAACGTGATGCAGGCCGGGGCCGCGCTTTTCGAGGAACTTCGCGATGGGGGAATCGGGGGCGGCGGGCTCGAGCAGCTCGATGCGCGAATCGCCGGCGGGAAGCATGGCCACGTGGACTTTTTCGGTGGCCACAGTTTCGCGATGGGTGACGGCGAGGCCTAGAGTTTGGTAGAAGGCGACGGCTGCGTTGAGGGCGGGGACCGCGATGCCTAAGTGGTCGAGGTGGCACCGGCGGTCTTGCCGCCGGTCGAAGCGGGCCGGCGGCAAGACCGCCAGCGTTACCGCCGCCAGCAAATCGGGAAGGCCCGTGCCTTCCGTGGCGATGGTGCGGAGGATGGGTTTATGAAGGTGCTGCAATTCGAGCTCGAGGCGATCGGCGCCGGGGTGGTCGGATTTGTTGATCACAAATACGTCGGCGATTTCCAGGATCCCGGCTTTGATCGCCTGTACGTCGTCGCCCATGCCGGGGACCAGCACCACTACCGTGATTTGCGCGAGCCCCGCGATCTCGACTTCGTCCTGTCCGACGCCGACGGTTTCGATCACCACGTAATCTTTGCCTGCCGCGTCCATCAGGCGGACCAGATCGGCGGTGGCGCGGGCCAGACCGCCGGTTGAGCCGCGAGTGGCCATGGAGCGGATGAAGATGCCCGGGTCGGAGTGATGCTGCTGCATGCGGATGCGGTCACCCAGGATGGCGCCTCCGGTCAGGCGGCTGGTCGGATCCACTGCAATGATCGCGACGGTCTTTCCCTGCTTGCGGAGAGCGGCGGCCAGCGCATCGACGAGCGTGCTCTTCCCGGCGCCGGGCGGGCCGGTGATTCCGAGAATGCGCGCGCGGCCGTTGAACGGCGCCAGCTCGCGCAGCGTTTCGAGTGCCTGTGGGTCGCGGTTCTCCACGCCCGTGGCGGCGCGGGCCAGAGCGCGCGCATCACCTTCTCGAATTCTGGAAGCCAATTGGTTCATCAGCTCTTCAGGAGTTGCCGCGCGATCACCAGGCGCTGGATCTCGCTGGTGCCCTCGCCGATGGTGCACAACTTGACGTCGCGGTAGAACTTCTCCACGGGATAGTCCTTGATGAAGCCGTACCCTCCGTGAATCTGCACGGCTTCGTTGGCGATGCGAACGGCCGCTTCGGAAGCGAAAAGCTTGGCCATGGAGGATTCGCGCGTGACGCGCATGCCGCGATCCAGCATCCACGCGGCGCGGTAGTTCAGCAAGCGCGCGGCGTCCAGGTCCACCGCCATGTCGACCAGCTTGTGTTGGATCGCCTGGAACTCCGAGATGGGCCGGCCAAACTGCTTGCGCAATTTGGAGTAGCGCAACGCCGCGTCGTAAGCGCCCTGTGCCATCCCGATGGAGAGCGCCGCGATCGAAATCCGCCCGCCGTCCAGCACCTTCAGGCTGTCGACGAAGCCCTCGTTGGGCTTGCCCAGCAGTTGTTGCGGGCACAGGCGGCAGCCCTCGAAGATCACCTCGCCGGTAGCGCTGGCGCGCAGCCCGAGCTTGTTTTCCTTCTTGCCCGCGCGGAAACCGGGCGTGCCCATCTCGACGATGAAGGCCGAGATGCCGTGCTGCGCGGCGGCGCGATCCGTGACCGCCATGGCCACGCAGACATCGGCATAGTGCGCGTTGGTGGTGAAAGTTTTGGCGCCGTCCAGCACCCACGTGCCATCCTGCAGCACGGCGTGGGTGCGCGTGCCGGCGGCGTCGGAGCCGGCTTCCGGCTCGGTCAGCGACCAGCAGCCGATCCACTCGCCCGAGGCCAGTTTCGGCAGGTAGCGGCGGCGCTGCTCGTCGCTGCCCATCTTATAAATATGGTTGGAACAGAGCGACGTATGGGCCGCCACGATGATGCCCACCGATCCATCCACCCGCGAAAGCTCTTCGATGACGATGGAATACTCGATGTAGCCGAGGCCGGCGCCGCCCAACTGCTCGGGAAAGATGGCGCCCATGTAGCCCAGTTTGCCGAGCTTGTGGACCACCTCCAGCGGAAAGATCTGCCCCTCGTCCCACTCCATGACGTGCGGCGCGATCTCCCCTTCGGCGAATTCGCGAACCGACTTGCGGAGTTGGATCTGTTCCGGCGTGTACTCGAAGTCCACGGGATTAGACGATCTCTTCGCGGGCCGCGTCCCAGTGCATGGTGCGCTGTTGACGGTAGCTCTCGACCGCCATGCGGCAGGCGATGGACACGCGGAATCCGATCTCGAAGGGGCAGTTCGGCTGGGTCCCGGAATCGCGGATGGCGTCGAGAAAATTCTGCATGTGGGCTTTGGGGTCGGCCCTGGTCAAGCCGGTCATCTCGTTGCCGTCCGGCCGGGTCTTCTTTTCCGGCGTGTAGCGGATGCTCTGCGCGGTGTGTGAGATGGTGCCGTTGTCACCCAGCGCCTCTTCGGTGACGCCGAGGCGTTCGTTGCCGAAGCCGGAATCCCAGGTGAACAGCATCTCGTCGTGCTCCATCGAGACGTTCATGGTGTCGGGCACTTCGCGGCCGTCCTTCCACAGGTACAGGCCGCCGGTCATGGTGACCGACTTGGGAATTCCGAGGCCCATCGCCTTGTACCAGAAGGAAAGCTGGTGGCACATGTTTTCGTACACGTTGCCGCCGGAATAGTCCCAGAAGAAGCGCCAGTTGGCGTACCGGTTGGCGTCAAATGGCCGCTGCGGCGCCTCCCCGAGGAAGGATTTCCAGACGATGTTTTCGGGCGTCATGTCGGGATAGATGGGGTTGGTCCACTGCGGCTTTCCATGCGGCGTATTGCGGTACATGTGGGCGTGGATCATGGTGATCTTGCCCATCAGCTCGGGCTTGAGGAAGCTGAGCGCGTCGGGGAGCTGGCCGCTGGACGCCCACTGGTGGCCGATCTGCACGATGCGCTGCTTGCCGGCGTGCTGGTACGCCGCGCGCATACGCTTGGCGTGGTCCACGGTAAACGACATGGTCTTTTCCTGGTAGACGTGCTTGCCGGCATCCAGCGCGGCCGTGAAGCACTCGGCGTGCAGGTGCTGCGGGGTGGCGATCAGCACGGCGTCGACGTCCTTGTCCTCCAGCAGGCGGCGATAGTCGAGGTAGGTCTTGGCGTTGGGCGCGACCCGCTTCACGTCTTCCAGGCGGCGCGTGTAAACGTCGGCCGCGCCGATGCATTCGGTGTTGGGACAGGCGAGCGCCTGGCGCAGAATCTCGGTGCCGCGGGCGCCGGGTCCGATGATGCCGATGCGGATGCGCTGGTTCGCGCCAAGCACGTTGGACGCCGCCAATGTGCCGGCCAGACCGGAGGCCACTCTGCCGATGAAATTGCGCCGCGATTGCATGGGGGAACTGCTCCTTTGCCAGCTTTGGGGACAACTTGATTATAGCCAAGGGTGGCGCATGGCGCTGCCCTATTGTAGCCCGGTAGCGCCAGCCGCCGGGTCACCACGACGCTGGCCGTCGAGCGCCTGTCGCTGTCGATGCTCGCCGTCGCTGTCGCCGTTGCCGGTGGCCTGCTGGTGGCCCAGGTGCTCCTGCGGTCCGCTTCGCTCGTCGGCCAGGATGCAGGTGCGCTTCGGGCCATGGGGATGACGAGGAGGGACGTTGCCACCGCCACGGTGTTGTCGCACATTCCCACGGTGGTGGGCGCCGCGGTGGTGGCCGGGGTGGGTGCCGTAGCCTTGTCGCCGTTGTTCCCCATCGGCGAGGCACGCGACATCGATCCTGACGTGGGCGTCCATGCCGACTGGCTCGTGCTCGGCGTCGGGTTGGCGGCGACGCTGGTTGTCCTCGTGGCGGCTACGTGGATCGTGGGACTGCTCACGGCACGCCGGGAGGTCCGCCACGTGGAGCGGCGGGGCTCTGCCATTGCCACGTGGCTGCGTCGCAAGGGACCCCTGCCCGTCGGGCTCGGTGCCCAGATGGCCCTTGAACGTGGGTCGGGCGCCAGAAGTGTTCCGACGCTGCCCGCCCTGGTGGGTGCCATCGTGGGTGTGCTCGGTGTCGTCAGCGC
>Ga0209517_10009905_pt1 | contig 10737 bp, 9 predicted proteins | sample PeaSoiMetSII2010_FD_187695 | JGI IMG/M metagenome (GOLD analysis project Ga0209517, IMG submission 187695) | Peat soil microbial communities from Weissenstadt, Germany - SII-2010 (SPAdes) (version 2) | ecosystem: Environmental > Terrestrial > Soil > Wetlands > Peat | place: Germany: Weissenstadt... | reverse complement strand
GTGAAGGTGCCGCCCTGCACGTCCTCGGGCGAGAGCTTCTTGCTGCGGGCGCGTTCCGCCAGCTCGGTGATGGCGCGCTGCAATCCCAGGAAGTTCTTTTCCTCGGCGTGCTTCACCACCGGGACGATCAGGCCCCAGTCGAGCGACACCGCGATCCCCAGGTTGACGTTGCGGTGATAGCGGATGCTTTCGCCCTCGACCGACGCATTGACGATCGGCCACTCGCGGATACCGGCCAGCACGGCGCGCGCAAAAAAAGGCATGAACGTCAGCTTTGCCCCGTTGCGCTTTTCCCAATCGGCGCGCTCGCGTTGGCGCAGCTTGACGACGCGGGTCATGTCGATCTCAAAGATCGAGTGCACGTGCGCGCTCGTTCGCTTGGATGCGACCATGTGGTCGGCGATCTTCTTGCGCATGGTGGACATGGGCACCAGGTCACCGGGGACAGCCACCGGAGCAGGGGCGGCCATAGGCGGTGCGCCGACGGCCACGGCCGGCGGAGCTCCTGCCGGATGCTGCTCCACGAAACGCAGGATGTCTTCCTTGGTGATGCGTCCTCCCAGGCCGGTGGCCGGGACCTGTGCCAGGTCGACGTTGTGATCGCGGGCGATGCGCCGCACCAGCGGCGACGACCGGACACGCTGCCCCTCCTCGGCAGACGGGAACTCGATGACGCTCTCGGCCTGGCGCGCGACCGCCTCCCTTGGTCTGGCTGGTTCGGGGGTGGGAACAGGTTGCGGACGGGCGCCATCCCCCTTGCGAGCCACGGCCGCGGCCGGCTGGGGTGCGCGGGGGCCGGGTGCGGGCGCCGGCGGGACAGCCGCCGCCTTGGGCACTTCCGGCTTCGAGGGAGCCGGGGTAGCCGCTGCGGCGCCTTCCGCATCGATCACACCCACCACCGTATTCACCTGCACGGTGGCGCCTTCCGCGACCTTGATCTCCTTCAGCACCCCGGAAGCGGGCGCCGGGATCTCCGCGTCCACCTTGTCGGTCGAGATCTCGAATAAAGGCTCATCGCGCTGCACCTTGTCTCCGGGCTTCTTCAGCCACTTGGTCAGCGTGCCCTCGAAGATCGATTCCCCCATCTGGGGCATGATCACATCAGTCGGCATGATCTCCCTTCCCCCCAGCACAGCCGGATGGCTCCGGCCCATGCACCGCGATCACCCATTATATCTCCCGGCCGGACGCGCCTGAAGCGGGCCTCATTGACCGGTTTCGAACTTGGACTTCACCGTCGGCGGCAGCTTCTTCCATTGCCCAAGGAAGGTTGTGACCTTCCAGATATCGTCCTCGCTCATCATTTTCCCCCACGCCGGCATCGCCGTGTAGCGTATGCCATGCTTGATGATCCAGTAATTCCGGTGCTCCGGCATGTCAGGCGGGTCCTCGGTGAACTGCGGCGCCGGTGGATACTCGCCGTTGCCGAGCGTCTGTTTGCGTGTGGGAGCCCCGTGACACTGGGCACAATTCATGGTGTAGATCAGCATGCCGCGGAGGAGGTTGTCCTCGGTGGGTTGGATGGGGTTCGTGATCTTGGAGGCCTGGCGCTCGACCGACGCGTCCATGGCGTGCCCGCCCAGGAAGGTCTCCACTTTGCCGGGCGCGATATCGGCATTCGCCGGCATGTAGCCGAAGTAGGTGTAGAACAATCCGGCTACGACTAATGCCGCAACGGCAAAAATCATGCCGGAAACGAACTTTCCCATGGTGTCCCCTCTTTCCTTAAAGAAAATTGGAATCAGTACGACTTCAGCCGCCGCGCCTCGCGCACTACGTCCGCTACCTTGGGAAGGAAAAATTCTTCCATAGGCGGCGAGAATGGCACGGGCGTGTCCAGCGAAGCGATGCGCACCACCGGAGCGTCCAGCCAGTCAAAAGCGTCCTCATTGATGACCGCGGTGATTTCCCCCGCGAGCCCCGCGGTGCGTGTGTCTTCGTGCAGCACGATCACCTTGTTGGTCTTCTGCACCGTGTTACTGATCGCTTCGCGGTCGAGCGGTTGCAAGGTGCGAAGGTCAACGACTTCGAGTTCGATGCCTTCCTCGGCCAGCGTCTCGGCGGCTTCGAGCGCCATCTGCAGCATGGCTGCGTAAGTGATCACGCTGACGTCGCGCCCTTCGCGTGCCACCCGCGCCTTACCCAGCGGCACGACATAGTCGTCAGCCGGAAGTTCTTCCTTAATCCGCCGGTAAAGAAACTTGTGCTCCAGGAAGAGCACAGGATTGTTGTCGCGGATCGCCGACTTGATCAGCCCCTTGGCGTCGTAGGCGGTGCCGGGCGCGACCACCTTCATCCCCGGCGTGTGGACAAAGTACATCTCCGGGTTCTGCGAGTGGAAAGGCCCGCCGTGCACACCGCCGCCGCACGGGCCGCGCAGCACGATGGGCGCGGGCGCTCCCCAGCGATAGTGCGACTTGGCCAGCATGTTGGTGATCTGGTTGAAGGCACAGCCGATGAAGTCGATGAACTGGAACTCGACCACCGGCCGCAACCCGGTGAGCGCCGCGCCGAAGGCGGCATTGACTAGCGCGCCCTCGGCGATCGGAGTGTCGATCACTCGCTCCGGGCCGAAATGGTGAATGAATCCTTCGGTCACCTTGAACGCACCCCCGTAAACGCCGATGTCCTCGCCCATGCAGAAGACGGCGGGGTCGCGTTCCATCTCCTCCCAGAGTCCCTGGCGGATGGCTTCGAGATAGGTGATTGGTGGCATATTGTTACAAACTGTACAAATGGTACAATACGTACATGAGTGCCAAGCGTCTTTCGACGAGTGCAGCCCGCCAGCAGTTTGCCGAACTCATCAACCGTACCGCGTACCGGGGCGAACGGTTTGTTCTACAGCGCCGCAAGAAGCCGGTGGCGGCCGTCATTCCCATCGAGGAGTATGACTTTCTCGAACGCATGATCGAAGAGCGGGAAAACGAAATTGATGTCCGCCTTGCGCGCAAAGCACGCAAGGAGAAGGGACGTATCCCCTGGGAGCGGGTGAAGAAAGAACTCGGGTTGTAGCCGTCGTTCACCGATGCGCTACTCCATCGAATTCGTGCCTTCTGCGCGGCGGGCGCTCGCCAAACTGCCGCTGCCCATGCGGAAACGTATCCAGGTGGCAATCGATGATCTCGCCGACAACCCATTGCCACCCGGCGTCAAGAAGCTTCAAGGCGAGGACGGATACCGTATCCGCGTTGGCGATTACCGCGTCATTTACGAAGTCGAGCACGGGCGCTTGACAGTCCTTGTGATCCGCATCGGCCACCGCCGTGAAGTCTATAGGTAAGGCGCTACTTCAGGTGTACCGCCGCCTCGTTCTCCTTCAGCTTCGCTGCCGCAGCTTTCGCTTTCGGCTCCTTCAGCCCGTACTTCGGCTTGATCTCGTGGCACGTTCCGTCACAATACACACCGCCGGCAGCGGCTTCCGGCGCCGGCATGGGTGAGGCTTCGGCGAAATTGCGGTCGGCCTCGAGTTGTTTCTCCACGCTGTCGATCAGCGCCTGGTTCTCCGCCGGCGCAAGCCACTTTTTGACCTTGACCAGGTAATCCTCGAAGCGTGCGATCGGGTCGCGCTTCTGCCAATACTCAAACAGCGGACGCGGGACATACTGGGCCGCGTCGTGAATGGCGTGGCCTTTCATGCGCATCATCTTGGCTTCGATCAGCGTCGGGCCTTCCCCGCGGCGGGCGCGCTCGCAGGCTTCGTGCGACGCGTCATAGACCTGGCACGCATCGGTGCCGTCCACGATTACGCCTGGGATGCCGTAGGCGATCGCCCGCTGTGCCAGGTCTTTGATGGCGAACTGGTGCTCGGCGGGCGTGGAGTATCCCCACAGGTTGTTCTCGACGATCAGCACCAGCCCCAGCTTCTGCACCGCAGCGAAATTCAGCGACTCGTGGAAAATGCCGGTGGACTGCCCGCCGTCGCCGATGTAGGTCATGCAAGCGATGTTGCGCCCCTGGTAGCGCGCCCCCAGCGCCACGCCGGCCATCACGCCGATCAGGTCACCCAACATGGAGATGGGCGCGGCCACATTGCGTTCATAGATGTCGCCGAAATGCGAAGAGGCGTCGCGGCCCCTGGTGGGCGAGCCTGCTTTGGCCATGTACTGCATCATGATGTCGCGCGCCGAAAAGCCCCTGACCAGGAGCGACCCCTGGTTGCGGATCATCGGCGCCAGCCAGTCGTCCTTGCGCAGCGCACACGCCGAGGCGCACGAGCACCCTTCCTGTCCCAGCCCGAAGTACACGCCGCCCACCACCTTGCCTTGCTTGTAGAGATTCTCGAGCGCCGCCTCCATGCGCCGGTTGAGCAGCATCCAGCGGTAGATCTCGACGTGCTGCTTGGGCGTGAGGTATTTCGACTCGCGGATCGGCGGGACGGGCGCGCTCAGGTCGCCGCGCACTTCGTAAGCGACCTCGCCGTTGCGCGTTACCTCAACCACGCGGTAGTCCGGTTTCTCCAGCCGGTAATCGACGATGCCGTAAGAGTTGGCAGCCGGCGCACGCTTGCCGGACGCGGCGGCGGGACGCTTCTTGTGCGGCGGCTTCTTCTTCATGGGAAGGCAATTCTATCCTACGAGATTCCCGAGGGTATTGTGGTTTACGCCCAGAAAGTCTCATCGTCGTGCAGTTCACGGAGGTTGTCCGGCAACTCCATGGGGACGCCAACGGTGCGGCCCAGAAGCGCATCCAGGGTGTCCACCCAAAGAATCTGGCTCTCGAACACGCGGCCGAAGTTGCGCGCCACCGACTGAGAAACTTCCTCGATCGTAAGCGGCAAGACCGCGATTCCCGGGTAGGCGTCGCCCAGCGCGCGATCGAGCGAAGTCACCGTCTTGTCGCCGATCCCGCAGGGAATGATGAGCTTGAAATGGCCGAGATCGGTCGAAACGTTCAGCGCGAAGCCGTGCGAAGTCACGCCGCGCGAGATGTGCACGCCGATGGCGGCGACCTTGGCTTCATTGCGCAGCGTCCACACGCCGGTCATGCCCGGCACGCGGCGCGTGGCCACGCCGAAATCAGCGCAGGTCCGGATCAACGCCTCTTCCAGCTTGCGCACAAACTCCACCGCCCCTGTGCGCGGCGTGAACCCGCGCAGATCGAAAATGGGATACCCGACGAGCTGCCCGGGCCCGTGATAAGTCACGTCGCCGCCGCGGTCGCACTCGAAGATCTCCACGCCCGACTGCGAGAGCTGATCTTCAGAAACGAGCACGTTCGCGCGTTTCGCATTGCGGCCGAGCGTGATGACCGGCGGGTGCTCGAGCAGTAGCAGCGTATCGCCGACCTGCCCGGCCTTACGCAAGTCGACCAGCGTTTGCTGCAGCTTGAGGGCGGTCGAGTAATCGACGCGGCCGAGTTGGACGACGGAAATCATGAAACAACGCCACGGATCTTCACGGATCACAACGGATCAGGAACTCATTGCATCCGCGTTCATCCGTGCAAATCCGTGGCCGACCTAAATATTTATCGACAGCCCGTACACGCTCTCGATGCCGTCGAACATGGCTTCGCTGAGCGTCGGGTGCGGGTGGATGGTGAACATCAGGTCGTCGACCGTCGCTTCCATCTCCAGCGCCACGACCGCTTCCGCAATCATTTCCGTTGCCTGCGGGCCGATGATGTGCACGCCCAGCACCTCGCCGTACTTTGCATCCGCCACGACTTTTACAAAGCCTTCGTGCGAGCCGACGATGCTTGCCTTCGAATTCGCCGAGAAGGGGAACTTGCCAATCTTCACCTCGCGGCCGGTTTGCCGCGCCACCGCCTCGGTCATGCCGACACTCGAAATCTGCGGCTCGCAGTAGGTACAGTTAGGAATCCGGTTGCGATTGAGAGGTCGCGCCGGTTTGCCGGCAATGTGCGCCACCGCCACCATCCCCTGCATGAACGCCACGTGGGCCAGTTGCGGAAAGCCGGCGATGATATCGCCGACGGCGTAGATGCCAGGCTCCTCCGTCTCCATCCATCCATCGGTATGGACGAATCCGCGCTCGGGCTTGATCTTCGTTTTCTCCAGGCCGACATTCGCCGTGTTCGGCGCCCGGCCCACGGCGATCAGGATCTTCTCGGCTTCGAGCTTCTGCTGCTTTCCGTCAGGCGGGGTAAAGGTCACAGCGATCCCCGTCTTTGTCTTCTCGATTTTCTCGACCTTCGTCCCGACGAATGACTTGATGCCCCGCTTGTTGAAGGCGCGCATCAGTTCCTTCGAGATATCCTCGTCTTCGAGCGGCACCAGGCGCGGCAGCATCTCCAGAATGGTCACATCGCAGTCGAATGATTTGTAGATCGACGCGAACTCCACTCCGACTGCGCCGGCGCCCACTACCACCAGTGATTTTGGGATTGCCTTGAGGCTGAGTATCTCGATATTGGTCAGCAGGCGATCGTCCGGCTCGAGTCCCGGCAGCATTTTGGCTTCGGAGCCTGTGGCGAGGATCACATTCTTTGCCTTGATGCTCGACCCACCCTGCACTTCAACCGTAAGCACGCCGTCTTTGCGCGGCCCCGTTAGCCGGCCGTATCCCTTCATCACTTCGACCTTGTTCTTGCGCATCAGGAACTCGAGGCCCTTGGTGTGCTTCTGGACGATCTTGTTCTTGCGGTCCTGGATGGTGGTCCAGTTCAGCTTGGCGCCGTCCAAGCCCTCGATACCGAAGTCTTTGCCCGCTTTCATGTGGTCATAGATCTCGGCGTTGAACAGCAGCGACTTGGTGGGGATGCAGCCCACCTGCAGGCAGGTGCCGCCCAGCTTCTCGTTCTTCTCGATCAGGCAGGGCTTCAGGCCCAGTTGGCCGGCACGGATGGCGGCGGTGTAGCCGCCCGGCCCGGATCCGATGATGGCCACGTCGTAGATGGTCTCAGCCAAGGTTGTGCTCCTCTGGTGGGATTGCGGAGGATGAACCAATCAACGATTGTACGACAGCGGGCGGATGGGCCGAAATTCGGCACAGATCTGCAAAATCATCCGCGTGAATCCGCGTTCATCCGCGGCGAAAGAAGTTACCCGAGAATGCGCGCCGCGTCCTTGGAGAAGTACGTCAGGATAATCGACGCCCCGGCGCGCCGGATCGAGGTCAGCGATTCCATCATGATGCGCTCGCGGTCGATCCAGCCGTTGCGCGCCGCGGCCATGATCATGGCGTACTCGCCCGAGACCTGATATGCCGCCAGCGGGACTTCAAAGCGCTCGTGCGCGGCGTGGATCACATCCAGATAAGGCATGGCGGGCTTAACCATAACCATGTCAGCGCCCTCTTCCAGGTCGAGCTCGATCTCGCGCATGGCCTCGCGCAGGTTGGCGCCGTCCATCTGGTAGGAGCGGCGATCGCCGAACTGCGGCGCCGAATCCGCCGCCTCGCGAAACGGCCCGTAGAACGCCGACGCGAATTTAGCCGCATAGGAAAGGATGGGAGTGTTGATGAACCCGGCCTCATCGAGCCCCTTGCGGATGGCGGCGACGCGCCCATCCATCATGTCTGAGGGCGCGATGATGTCCATGCCGGCGCGCGCCTGCGAAACTGCGGTCTTGACCAGGATCTCCAGCGTGGCATCGTTGACGATCTCGTACTCTCCGGCAGCCAGGGTTGCCATTTTGTGAATGGCCTTGGGCAGATCCTTCTTTGTTACGACCATCGCCTTGGTCGCGGCCCGCGCGCCGAGAGATCGCGGCGCGGTCGTCTGGCGCACGATCCCGCAATGTCCGTGCGACATGTACTCGCACAGGCAAACGTCGCCCATCACCAGCAGGTCCCGGACTTCGCTCTTGATGGCTCGTGTGGCGCGCTGCACGATGCCGTCGTCAGCCCATGCGCCGGTCGCGACTTCATCCTTTGATTCCGGCAGGCCGAACAGCATGGTGGAGGGTACGCCCAGCGACCTGAGTTCGCGCGCTTCCTTCACCACCTCGTCCACGGAGAGGTTGTACACGCCGGGCATGGAGCCCACTTCCTTGCGCACGCCCTCGCCAGGGCAGACGAACATGGGGTAAACAAACGAGTCGGGCGTGAGCCGCGTCTCGCGTACGAAATTACGCATCTGCTCCGAGCGCCGGAGCCTCCTCATGCGGGTTATAGGAAAGCTCATAACAGGTGAATTCTAGCACTCGGGATGGCGATCCTGTTCGGGTAACATGGAGCGTCCCATGTCCCCGCTCGCCCACACCAGCGCCCGCGCTCTTGAGTTCGACTCGATGCGGGAGATCCTCCGCGCCTATGCATTCTCCCCTCTCGGTCAGGCGAAGATTGCCGCGCTGGCGCCCTCGGGAGACGGCGCCTGGATCGAGCGCCAGCAGCAGCTCACTGCGGAGATTCGCGAGTATTTGCGTGTGGGCGCGCGCTTCGAGTTCTCCGGCCTGCTGGACCCCACGGCGCTGGTGGAAAAAGCGCACATCGAAGGGGCGGCGCTCGATACCGCTGAGATCCGCGACGTCGTCCTGGTGGTGGACCGCGCCGACGAGTGGCGGCACATCGCGCAGCAGCCGCCGTCGCAGATGAAGCTGGAGTTCGCGGCCGTCGCGGAACTCTCGTCCGCGCTGGCTGACTTCACCGAGTTGCTGCGCTTCTTCCGCAACAAGATTCTGCCGGACGGCACGCTCGACGACCGCGCCTCGCCCGAGCTGGCGCGTATCCGCCGCGAGATCGAGCGGCAGAAGCGGCAGATCCAGGAGTCGCTGCGCGCCTACCTGCGGCGCTTGGCCGAGGGCGGCGCGGTGCAGGACGAACTCATCACCATCCGCGGGGAGCGCTTTGTCATCCCGGTGAAGATCGAGCAGAAACGCCGCGTGCAGGGCGTGGTACACGGAGCGAGTTCCAGCGGCCAGACGGTGTTCGTCGAGCCGCTGGAGACCATCGAGCAGAACAACGAATTGGTGCGGATGCTGGAGGAAGAGCAATCGGAGATTCATCGCATCTTGCTGGAGATGACCGCGCGCATCCGCGAGCAGGCAGTCGACATTCTGGCCGCGACCGCTGTGCTGGCCGAGCTGGAGCTGCAATTCGCCAAAGCGAGGTTTGCCGCGGATTACGACTGCACCGCGCCGAAGTTGGTGGAGTCAGCTCGGCTCGTTCTCCGCAACGCCCGCCACCCCGTGCTCGAGCGCACTTTGAAGGCGCGCAGCGGGAGCATTGTGCCAATCACAGTCGAGCTCGAACCGCCCAACCATCAACTCGTCATCAGCGGCCCCAACACCGGTGGGAAGACGGTGGCGCTCAAGACCATTGGCCTCCTGGTGTTGATGGCGCAGTCGGGTATCCCGACCCCGGCCGAGCGTGCAGAGTTGCCGGTGTTCGATGCCGTGCTGGCCGACATCGGCGATTACCAGTCCATCGAGCAGAACCTCTCGACGTTTTCCGCTCACGTCACCAACATCGATTTCATCTCACGCACGGCGACGCCGGAGTCGCTGGTGCTGCTGGACGAACTCGGCTCCGCTACCGATCCGGCGGAAGGCGCGGCCCTGGCCGTGGCCATCGCCGAGCATTTTCGCCAGATCGGCGCCATCAGCATCATCTCCACCCATCACACCTCGCTGAAGGTATATGCCACGAACACCGCCGGCGTGCTCAATGCCGCAGTCGGCTTCGATGAGGCCACGCTCCAGCCTACATATGAACTGAAGCTGGGCGTGCCCGGCGCGTCGGCCGGCATCAACATTGCGCAGCGCCTCGGCCTGAATCCCGGCATTATTTCGGCGGCCCGCGCCTCGCTCGGTAGCCAGGCTCAGGACATCGCCGGGTTCCTCGACCGCTTGCACGCCGAGCTGCGCCAGGCCGAGCAGGAGCGGCACCGGCTGCAGCATCGCGAGCAGGAACTGGCGCGCGAGCGCCAGCGCCTGGAAGCCGAGGGATTGAAGGAGCAGCGGCAGCGTGTGCGCGAAATGGAAAAGAAGCTGGACGCCGTTTTCCGCGACTTCGAGTACCACGCGCGCGAGACCGTGAACGCCATTCAGGACCGCGCCCAGGCGCTGAAGCTCTCGAAGGACGCCGAACGCCGCATCTCCCGCCTGCGCCGCGAGTTCAAAGACCAGTTCGATGCTGCCGTCGTCGCGCACGCGACCGGCGCCGATCGCGGCGACCCCAATGCCCGCCCCGGCGAGGTTAAGCACGTGTCCGAGGGCGACACGGTCAAGCTGAAGTCGCTGGGCCGAAACGCCGTCATCAAGCGCCGTGTGGACGATCAGACCTTCGAGGTCGAGATGGGCGCCATGAAGATGAAGGTCGGGCGCGACGACATCGCCGAGGTGATCATTCGCGCGTCGGATTCGCCGCTGCGCGCCGCCCGCGCCCAGGGGATATCGGTTTCTGTGGCCGATAACGCCAGCGCTCCCACCGAGATCAACGTGATCGGCAAGAACGTGGATGAGGCCACGGCGCGTGTAGAAAAGTTTCTGGACCGTGCTTTCCTGGCCGGCCTCGGACGCGTCCGAATCGTGCACGGCAGCGGCATGGGTATTCTTCGCAAAGCCCTGCGCCAGTATTTGCAGAACCACCCGCACGTGGCCGCTATTTCCGAGCCGCCTCAGAATGAGGGCGGAGCCGGGGCAACGGTGGTGGAACTCAGAGTGTGAGGAGGAACCGATGACCGACCACGAACTCCGCGAAAAGATCGATGCCATCGAGGGCGGCCCGGCGCTGGTGACCGCGGCGGCAACGGGCGTGGATGACCGCACGCTGCGCTACAAGCCTGCGCCCGATAAATGGTGCATCCTCGAGATCCTCGGGCACCTCGCCGACA
>Ga0209517_10009899_pt1 | contig 10745 bp, 7 predicted proteins | sample PeaSoiMetSII2010_FD_187695 | JGI IMG/M metagenome (GOLD analysis project Ga0209517, IMG submission 187695) | Peat soil microbial communities from Weissenstadt, Germany - SII-2010 (SPAdes) (version 2) | ecosystem: Environmental > Terrestrial > Soil > Wetlands > Peat | place: Germany: Weissenstadt... | reverse complement strand
GCCTCCGAGCCATCTCCAGCCAGGCGCGACTTGTCTCAACGGTGCACAAAATGACTCAACCTCACCCCTCATAGCCCGTTCACGAATAAAGCAGGCTAGCTATTGACCCTGGCGACCCCTGGTCGGGTATCGACTGAGGTCGACTCTCTTGAGGAGGCCCAGCAGCCGCAACATAGCGCGGTTCGCGCGCAATGCCCACACGGTTCTTACAGTAGGTATAACACTTTCAAAAAGGGCCACTCAAATGGTGGAGGCGGAGGAATCGAACCGTAGTCGATCGTGATTGTAAGCCGCCGGACATATCGCTACAATTCGTTCTAGCCGCTCTTGATCTGAGCTACCGCCCGCCCTACGGTAAGAACGGACACCCCGAGGACAAATGCACATTCCGCTTGGCTCTTGCCGCTGGCGAGCAGTTTCCGCAACCGGGCAAGGGCTTTTCCGGTCCAATCTGGCGGGCCGTCCGCCGTGCCTACCCCAGGCCCAAAGCTGAGCCCTGCTGTACGCGTTCGCCCGCGCGCGGCCTCGCAAGGCCCGAAGAAACAGCCCCCTTACACTACGGCGTTCGCGATCTATCCCGGCGATTGCTATGCCAGCACAAACTTCCTTGATCAGGGTTTCGGAAGGACCAGGGATTGTAGTTGGCGGTTCATGCCAAGGCGCGGTGCTCATTTGACGTGCAGCCGACTTTTCAGTCTGAATCCTGAGTTAGGGCCACAACTGTCCTGACTGCAATGACTTGCAACAAGTCTAACTTAGCGGCGCGGTTCCGCCGGGATTGGGTTTACGCCACTAGGAGTCTTGGCTGAATGGGGCCAAAGCGCAAGGTGAGAGTATTCGTCGAAAGCTCCGATCTCGGCCACCTTGGTGATTACCAATACAGATCCACCGCGCCGAGCAGGCAACCCATCGGCGTGAGCGGAACATGCATGTCGATTGGGGCCGCGGTAGTTGCGACTAGAAATTGGCGAGCTGTTGCTTCAAACGATCCGAAGAGAGATGGCAGAAGACCGGGGAAAAGCTCTGCCGTGGAACGGCATCACCACTCTGGCTAAGAACGAGGTAAGGCTCCTGACCGGTGTTCCAGGGAGTCCAGTGCGGTAGATCTGGCCCGTTAGGATCTCCGAATTTCGCAAAGTTCGTCCAGTAAGCCTGCATGATCTGCGAGAGCTTGTAGTCCGTCGAAGTGAACGGCAGCCAACTGAACGTGCGAGCCTGAAACGTGCCGAAGACGTAAGGAAGTTCCAGCGCGTGGAAGGCGCCGAGCTCCGACTCCCCCTTTCCGGGAACTGTACGATCGAACCAGTAGACAAATGCAAGCCGCCCCGCGTTGGTTGTCAGCGCCGCTTCCGCTCCGACGGGACATGCCGCCAGGATGTCGTTGGCCGCCTGATCGATGGCAGGGTTGCCGTGAAGGAGAATTCGAACCGTGTACGTCGCGACCGTCAGGTCTGTCCAGTTGCCGTAAAGAGGGCGCGCCAGATCCGCGAAGTGCGTGAGCATTTCGCCCAAGCCCTGCTTGGCGGCGGGCTGTGGTGATTTCTTGGCCGCCTCCGCTGCAACGACTCGAAAAGCGGCGAATTCTCTGGCATTCAAGCCCGCGAGTAAATCGACCGGCTCAATCTTTCCTGAGGCAAAGGCTCTTGCCGGCGACTGGGGGAGGACCCATCCGTCCACGATCGAGGCGTTGGGGTCGTAGCCCTTGAACTGCGAAACAATCAGGCGGTCTTCAATGTCAGCGACCTGGGTGGCCGGCAAACCCCTCAGGGCTTGAAGTTGGGATCCGGGCTTGCCACCTGCCGCTTCTTTTCCAACGGCTAGTCCCAGCGGCTGCATCTGAACAACGGTGCGTGCGGGTCCGAGCCCGAACGCAGGACCGCTCTCCGCAATGACTCGGCGAAACAGGCTCTTGGTGAGGGGAGAAGCCATCAGCGTTGTCGCGTCGACGGATCCCGCCGACTCGCCAAATAGTGTCACATTGGTCGGGTCGCCGCCGAATGCGGCGATATTCTGCTGCACCCACTCGAGCGCGGCGATCTGGTCAAGAAGGCCGTAGTTTCCTGAACTGTGGTGGGGAGATTCCGCCGTCAGCTCGGGATGAGAGAAGAAGCCCATGGCTCCCAGGCGGTAGTTGACCGTGACGACGATGACACCGTGAGACGCCAGGATGGCGCCGTCGTAGGCGGCTTCCGTCCCACTGCCGACCCTGTTGCTGCCTCCGTGCAGCCATACCATGACAGGTAGGTGCGCGCCCGGCTGTAATTGAGGTGTCCATACGTTGAGGTACAGGCAATCCTCCGAGGGATCGAGGGTCTGACGTTTGAATGCGACGCCATAGGCTGCTGCGAGTGGCTCGATGAAGTTGTCGGTGCCCGCAACGTTCTGCATGCACGGATGGGACGGCCTGGTCGCGTCGCGCACCCCCGGCCAGGAGGCAACCGGTTGAGGCTCGCGCCATCGCAGGGCCCCTACCGGAGGCATCGCGAAAGGGACACCTTCAAATACAGCGATATTGTCCCGCAGCGCTCCCTCGAGCGTGCCGCTGGTCAAATGAACGAGAGGTCCTATGGGCGCCACATGCTGCGGCTTTTCAGCCGATGCGAGGAGCATTGGAATGGCAAGACAAAGACGAAGAAACCACATAAGAAAGCCTTTCCTGTGGATTCGAACCTGGCCTTTCCTGGTGGCCGTTGCGCCTTTTCATCTCCGAGATGGACGACCAACGTTTACTGAAGGAGAGCATGGTCGCCCACCAAGCGAGAATCCCCTCGGTGCCGTCAATGGCGTCGAGGACACAACTGAGGACTTTGGACCGCAGGGCTCTCGGGCCACTCCGCTTACTGCCAGACCCCTCTTTTGGGCCCCACGAGCCACACAACGGGTGGGTTTGCCTTCATAACTACGGTAACAACTATATCATCGGCCCCACTTGCTGGGCGACGGCCTACACGTAGGCGTAGAAGTGCCCTATGCCCGCTCAGGTCTGCGGCAGAAGAGTCTGATCGGTGACTACCCGCGATAAACGTCCTTTATGTTGTGGGACCGTGTCGCCACTTGGTCGTTCTAGTCGCCAAACCGTAGAAGTGCCACTCGCGCGCAAACTCCCGAGAAACTCCGGTAGTGGACACCATAGATGGTGAGCCGATTCAGGTGGGTGAGTGTCTCAAAAACCCCCTCACGTGAAAATCGGTCCAGCGACCAGAAAAGCAGGACATCGAATTGCCTCCGGCTGGCGGCCTGAAACATCGCCTGGAATTGTTCGCGGTCATCGGTTGACCCGCTCTCGTAGTCCACAAACTCACTGACGATTAGCCACCCTTGCCACGCTGCAAATCCGCGAAGCTGGTGCAATTGGTTTTGGGTGCCTTGGCCCCGTTCGCGGGTGCTCACGCGTGCGTAGATTGCAGTTCGGGTGTTCATCGCTGTGGCCTCCGTTGGGTTGTTACCGCCGCCGCGTGCCCCGCCAGGTGTGACATCGCCAGTTCCAGAACCTTGCGGGTGCCGCCCAAAAACGTCTTGCCGGAATGCGCTTCAAGTCTTTGATTACACGTGGAGCGAATTTTCTGGAAGTACCCGCTCAATGTCGAACGATTTTGAGCTGATAGTCGCAGCTTCCGCGGCTCATGTGGGGCTTGGTGTTGGGAGGAATACCGCACGCCTATAGAATACAGACCAGAGATTGTCTTACTGAGGCAAAGCGGGCTTTCCGCCCAAGTGACGGCCAAAGCCGCAGGATTGCAGCGGGGGGACGGCCATCGGATCACGCCGTTCGTCAATACGGGCCGGACGTTAGCGGGAAGCCTGGCAGCAGTGCCTGCATGTGGGGGGCAGTCGCTTCCATTAAGACCTTGTGTGTCCAACCGGACTCAGACAGCCCGGCCGAGCTGTCGCGACTGGCTTCAGACTTCGCGGTTGAGGAACGGGTCGTTGCTTAACACAAGGCGACTCTTGTTCGTGATGCCAAGAGCGCATAGGAATCTGGGCCGATTTCAAAGTGCAGTGATCCCAGTGTCAAGGAAGGGTCGAATCCATAGTTTCAAGTTCCACGGCCTTCTGAAGAGCCGGTTGCAGCCCTCAAACCAAGGAGTCCACCCTAACTGCTACATTATGACGGCCGGAACGATGGAAGAAAGCGGCACATCTTTGGGACCGAGCGGCTGAGGGCCGTAGCCCAGCCGGACCACCACCAAGTCGAGCGAGGGGACGACAAAGCAGCGGTTGGTGGCGAACCCGGAAAACGCGAACGCATCCTTCGGCGCATTCTCACAGAGCTTGCCGACGGTGTTAACCCAAAACGTATATCCATAGCTGGGATTAAGATTCTGGGAACTGTGCGTGGCGAGATCAATCCACCACTTCGGCACGATCTGTTTGCCTTGCCATACGCCGCCGTGCAGCAATAAGTAACCCAGGCGCGCCAGATCGCGTGCAGAGAGATGCAGCCCGCTGTGTGCGTTGGTGTGCGGGCCCAGGTTTCCGCCGCCCCCCTGATAGTCCCAACCGCCGTTCTCGATGCCGATGGGCTCGAAAACCCGGGTCCGCATGACGTCGCGTATCTCCTGGCCGGTCACGTTGCGGAAAATCAGAGAGAGATGCGCGAAGCCCGCATCGGAGTAGTCCCAGGCTTCGCCCGGAGCCGCATAGAGCTGAGCCGCGGACTCTCCAAAGCGATTTGGCTGCCGCCCCAAAGCGATCTCAAATTCGCCGCCGCCCTCGTTCACTTCGAACCCCTCAATGCCATGGTCTTCTCCCGGGATGCCGGACGTCATGCTCAGGAGGTGGCGCAGCTTGATCTTCTCCTTGGCCGGATCGCTGAGTGGGTAACCCTCGGGGATAAACGAGTAGGCGGGGCTGTCGAGGTCGATCTGTGCGTCTTTTGGAAGCCGATGGTTGCGGCTATCGTCGAAGAGCAAACCATAGGCAATCCCGGTGGCCGATTTCGTGCCCGACCAGAGATCGAACGTGGTCTGCGCCATGGCGTTGGCGCCCATCCATTCTTTCACCAGGTAGCCGTGCCGGATCACCACGATCTGCCAGGGGCCGCCGAAAAAGGTAAGATGCACGTTGCCGACTCTGGCCAGCTGTTTGGGATCCATTCCACCCAAGCGGCGTACTTCCTCGTCATTCCGGCAACGCCGCCAACCGCCTGCGGACTCCGATGGAGGGTAGTAGGTTTCAGCGGAGTCCGATTTGTCAGCGGCGAGGCTCGGACCCAAGGTGAGCAATACGGCGCTGCTCAACAAGAGGCCTAAAAAGATAACCATAAAAGGACGCGAGAGATTCTTCATAAGAATTATTCTCCTTTGCTCGGTTCGAGAACAATCGTCTTTCGCCGCTCTCTCCCTTGGGGAGAGGGTGGCTCGCTGCCGGCGCTTTCATCAGTCGGCGCGGGCCGGGTGAGGGGTTACTTTCGAAGAATCTGAACACCCGTTCCGTTCTCCAGGTCATCAAGCCCGGCCGCCGCTTACGCGAACTCGCTCAGATCGATTCCCTCCAGTTCCTGATCGTAAGTCTGGTTCGAAGCCAGCAGTTCATCCCAGGTGATTTCCTTCCCTGCGTATGCGGCCTGGCGTCCAAGGATAGTGCTGAGGGTCGATTCAGCTCCCATGGCCGCCTGATTGTGATATTTTCCGCTGGTGACGCTTTCGATGAAGGCCTTTTCCTTCTCCGGGTCAGATTCTTCCAGCGCGTCGTGGAAAATGCCGGCGGCTTTCTCGGCCGGGGCCTCGTTGCCGACCGCGTAAATGTTGGCGTGCCCTGGCCGCGGCGAGGCAGGTCCCACGCTGCCTTCCCACTCCCAGGGTTCGTCACCGTAAATTCCCACCACGCCCTCGTAGTGCATTTCGGCTACGCCTTTCGAACCAAACATGCGGATGGCGACGTCGCTCAGCGCCTTGCCGGCTTGGTAGGAGTTAAGATTCAGGTGGACATCATTCGGATACGTGTAGGTGACATCGAAGTGGTCCCAACAGTCTCCCGGGTCATCCTTGACCCTGCGCCCGCCAGCGCCGAGTGCTTTAAGCGGATGCGCGCCCAGCATCCAGTTGCAGAGATCAACCAGGTGAATGCTTTGGTCCACGATGATATCGCCGGAGAGAACGCGGTCCCAGAAGAAAGTCCGAATGCGTCGTTCGAGAGTTGAGGCGTTCGGAAAAGGTGGGTAGAAGACTCCGGTCGAGTGATAATACGCCGCGCCGCAGGCGATCTTCCCCAAAGCGCCGGCCCTGACCCGGCGCACCAATTCCACGTAGGGAGGTGCGTGGCGCACCTGGAAACCGATGTCCAGGCTGAGGCGGTTCTGTACCTTGTCGCCGATCTGCATTACACGCTTGCAGCCGGTGACATCCACGGCCGCGGGCTTCTCGCAATAGACGTGCTTTCCCGAATCGACGACGGCTTCCAAATGCTCGGGGTGGAAGATATCGGGAGTCGAGATCTGCACCATATCGATTTCCGGGCAACTTGCGAGCGCCTGGTAAGCCCGCGGGCCCCGAAACATCAGTTTGGGGTCGATGCCGGCATAGCCTTTTTTCTCTGCGATACTATCGAAGTGCCGTTTGCCCCTGTCCAACTGGTCCTGAAAAAGGTCTGCGAGTGCGACCACCCGCGCCCCAGTGCTCTTCGCAAATGACGTGGCGACGTGTGTTCCGCGGTTCCCACAGCCGAGCAGCCCCAGTCGTATCGCGGAATTCGCACCCGTGCCGATTACGCTTTGCGGCTTGATGATCATTATCCCCATCGCGCCCCCAGCGCGCAGGAACTGCCGCCTGCCGATTTCTTTGTTCCATCGCCTCACCATAGTCCCTCCTCGATTTCGTGCGGCTTGAAATTGGCCGCGCGTGCACTGGCTGTTCAAAGCACGCAAGGGGATGCATGCTTCCCTTGCAGCCTCGATGCCCCATAAGTTATCCGCCCAATTGGCGCAAAGTCAAAGCTCGATGCGATCCTCAAGGTCAGATCCTGACGAATTGCTTCTTGCAATACATCCAATAGAGTATCAGCCAGACTACAGCAAAAGCCGCGCTCGCTTCCACAAGTTCCCCCCACTGATCGATCTGCGGCAGTAGATTCCCGACGAAGACATTGCCCAGGAGCCGGAAATCAAAGAGTTCCGTGGCCACGTAGACTGCGATGGAATTCATGCCGATCACTATGAATCCGAAGGCCCACTTCTGGTATCCACGCGCATCGATGATCCAGAAGAAAAGCGCCAAGGCCATAAAGCTTAGGCCACCCGCGATCAGCACGTAGGAGCTTGTCCACATCAGCTTGATGACCGGGAACGACCGACTCCAGATGAGGCCAATAACCAGGCATAGCCCCCCTGCGATCAGCAACCGGAAGATCTTGTGCCGTGGAGTGCAATCGGGCATCAGCCTGTGTCCTGCGACCACCCCTAGAAGCACCGAGGCGCCGAAGCCCAGGTAGCTGAGGAACCAGGTATTCTCACCATAATGTAAATGGCCGAGAATGAGTTTGTCGACGTAGGTTGGCAGGTTCCCGAGAGGAGTCAAGATTCCCGCGCCTACTCCGGGCACAGGGATCAACATGACCAGGGCACAATAAGCGAGAAGCAAAGCAGCAATCGCGGCGGCGCCGACCGATTGCGGATGGCGAAGCCGTTTAGCCTATAGTTTAGCCTGGAATACCGGGCTTGTATGTCAGGATGCGCATGGCGAGCGCTCCCGCCACGGCCGCCGACATAAAGGCGGCAGGTCCGATGCCCTTGGCATCATTTACGCGCAGATGCGACACAATCGCCGCCACAAAATAGAGGACCAGGCCAATGCCCGCCGCCATGCCCAGAAGAGGCCACCATATGCCAAGAACCAAGCCCAATGCCCCCGCAAACTCACAGGCGGCCAGGACCGGAAAGTACTTCAAGGGTATGCCCACCGTTTCATGGATTACATGGATTTGACGCGGCTCGCGGCGCATCTTCCCGAGGCCAGAAAACGCCGCCATCACTGCAACGAGGAGTGTAATCGCCAGATACGCAGTATCCATCCAGAATCTCCATCTTGGCTTTCCTGCTACGGAGCGAGTATAAGTGAAATCTATTGACCCTGCCAAGGAACACGAGCGTGCTTACGGAAGACCATTGCCACTGCCCGAAGTGCCTGCGGAAAAAGCCCACGCGGAAGCAACAAGAGCAAGACGGGGACTTTTGAACACGCGCGATGCCTTCCGCCGCCCGATTCTCGCCGGTGCCAAGCCCCTGAGAAGGGCGAGGTTCCCGTTCAAGGCTGGCCACCGTCTGGGAGTACAAGGAAATAGTTCTACCCTATGGCGTCACACAGGGTCTGGACTGCTCGGCGGCCATTGCCGGGAATCCGACTTATCAATCCCAATCCGCTCGCGGCGCTGTCGATCACAGGCCGTAAAACGTAGAAAGGGGATTTCCAGCTATCTCTGATCCCTCTCAGCGTGGCCAACTTCTGAGTGGTGACGATTCCCCCAGAACCTTCCAATGAGTCGATTGGATTGCCGGACGCAGTGGATATTCCCAAGCAGTGCAGTTCCGACCGTATCGCGACGATCACATCTTCGATTGGCGCAATGACGGTTTGACTTCCTTTCCTGTTTTACTTAACATCGGCACTGACCGCAGGGTCGGTGATCCCGAGTCTGACACAAACTCCGCGATTACGGGAGAGACGCATGGCGAAAAATGCGAAGATCATCTCTGTCGCATTCCTTGTCCAGTTTCTGTTACCCGGCGCAACCGGTCGAGCACGGGCACAGGCGGAGAAGGCTCCCTATTCGGCCATGGCTCCTCTCAATCAGTATGTGATACAGGACGGAAACACTGAAATCGCGCTCGCTCGCACTGCTGCTCCAGCATCCATTTCGGACGGTGCCGAAGTGATGGTGCTGGGACGGAAGGGATACACGACCGCGACGAAGGGCCGGAATGGCTTTCTCTGTATAGTGGAACGATCGTGGGGCGCCGCCACCGATAATCCGGACTTCTGGAATCCCAAAGTCCGTTCCCCTATTTGTTTTAATCCGCCAGCCGCAAAAACCTTTGCGCCCATCTACCTGATGAAGACCAAACTGGTGCTGGCAGGAAAATCAAAAACGGAGATTGTCCAGGCGATCGCATCAGCACTCGATAAGAAAGAATTACTCGCGCTGGAGCCCGAGGCCATGTGCTACATGATGTCGAAGCAGCAGTACTTAAACGACGACGGCAAGAGCTCGCATCCACATCTGATGTTTTTTGTTCCGGGCGATGCGGCGAAAAGCTGGGGAGCCAATCTCCCAGGCTCGCCGGTTATGGCGGCGGACGACCCGCAAGAGCGGGTGACTATTTTCATGGTCTGGGTTGGAAGCTGGTCCGATGGGACGCCGGCACCACCGATTGTGCACTGATCCGCAATTCAATGCTGACCAGCGAGATTGTTCCCTTCGGAAATTCCAAACGCGGGAATCCGGAAGTTGCACCCGCCAACGCGAGCGATGGCGCATGGCCCACACCGCAAAACGATAGCGGGCGATAACAACCAACCCATCACCTTCGCGCCGCACCTGCAGGAAGTCATTACTAGCCTATCGAGCCGGCGCCGTGGGAGCGCTCAGGTCGGCGGATTGGCCGGACGCCACTGGCAGACACACGCCGCGATCGCTGGTGCAGTGACTTTAGGGTGCCTAGTACGTAATGACGGAATTGGCCCTCATAACGGGGTGCTGTGGAAGGGCGGGGCTTCAGCCCAATACTGTTGACTTAATGAAATTTGCGATATACTGCTCTCATCAAATTGAGAGGAGGACCGCAGATGGCTCGAACGATTGCCGAACTTCCCAAAGGTACACGCTTGACCGATTACCTCAGTCTGGGCGTTTTGACCACCCGCTTGCCCTTGTGGCAGGTGAAAGAGGTGCTGGCGGCGCAGGGAAAGGCCAGCCGGCGGCAACGCGAATTGCCGGCGCACGTGGTGGTCTACTATGTCATCGCGCTGGCGCTGTTCATGCAGGTTTCCTACCGCGAGGTGCTGCGCTGTTTGCTGGAAGGCCTGACTTGGCTGCTGGGGCCGGAGCAGACCGTGAAGGTCACCGGCAAGTCGGGGATCTCGCAAGCGCGCACCCGGCTGGGCTGGAAGGTGCTGCGCCAACTGTACGAAGAGGTGGTGAAGCCGTTGGCGGTGGAGGAGACGCGGGGCGCCTGGTACCGGAGTTGGCGCCTGGTGAGTTTGGACGGCAGCACGCTGGCGGTCGCCGATGAACAAGCCAACCGGCAAGACTTCGGTCATCCCCGGAACCAGCGGGGTACCGGGGCCTATCCGCAGATTCGTTTCGTGGCGCTGGTGGAGAATGGCACGCACGTGTTGTTCGGCGCCCAACTGGGAGGCTATGGCACGGGCGAGAACACCTTGGCGGAAGCGGTGGTGGGGCGTTTGCAGCCGGGCATGCTGTGCCTGGCCGACCGCGGCTTCTTCAGCTATGACCAGTGGAAGCGCGCCCGTGCCAGCGGCGCCGACTTGCTCTGGCGACTGAAGAAGGACCTGCGCTTCCCAGTGGACCAAGTTCTGCCGGATGGTTCTTATCTCAGCCACATCCATCCGCCGGCGGGGGCGCCTTCGGTCGGAGACGCCGAGATTCCCGTGCGGGTGATCGAGTACCGGCTGGAAGGAGTGGAGGGGGCGGAGCCGTCCTACCGCCTGCTGACCTCGATCCTGGACCCAGATGCGGCTCCGGCGGAGGAATTGGCGGCGCTTTACCACGAACGTTGGGAGATCGAGGGG
>Ga0209517_10009896_pt1 | contig 10747 bp, 7 predicted proteins | sample PeaSoiMetSII2010_FD_187695 | JGI IMG/M metagenome (GOLD analysis project Ga0209517, IMG submission 187695) | Peat soil microbial communities from Weissenstadt, Germany - SII-2010 (SPAdes) (version 2) | ecosystem: Environmental > Terrestrial > Soil > Wetlands > Peat | place: Germany: Weissenstadt... | reverse complement strand
CATCGGCGAGTATTAGCGGTAAAAAAACTCCCATGCGTGTGTCCCCCTCTTGAATGAAGGGATCCGCTTGAGAACCCGAACCCGGTCGCTATCCTCGATGAGGTTCTCGCTTGAGCCATTGCACTTTCGCCCAGAACTGTTCCTCGTCAAGCGCAGCAGCGGGGTTTCGCTCATATTCAGCCAGAATGCCCGGCCGCCCCACTCCCTGCTTGCCTTCATCGTGCATGCCCCTAAATATTCGACCGATGAAATTTCGCCTTCGTTCGCTGCTTATTATATCCGCCGCGCTGGCCGGGTTCGCGGGCTTCGCCGCAGAAACGCCCGGCGCTGCTGCCGCGCTGAGTTTCGCCGAAAAGGTAGCGCAGATGAAGGCTTTGCCCGGTTTGTTCCCACTCTATTGGGACGCGAAGGACGGCAAGCTTTGGCTCGAAATCGCCCGCTTCGACGAGGATTTTCTTTACTACGATTCGCTCCCGGCCGGCCTCGGCTCCAACGACATCGGCTTGGACCGCGGCCAACTGGGCCGAGAGCACGTCGTCCACTTCACCCGCAGTGGACCCAAGGTGCTGCTGATGGAATCCAATCTCGGCTTTCGCGCCGACGGCGGCACCGCCGCCGAGCAACGCGCCGTGCGCGACTCGTTCGCCCAGTCCGTGCTGGGCGGCTTCAAGGTGGAGGTGGAGGATGGCGGGCGCGTGCTCGTCGATGCCACGGCGTTCTTCCTCCGCGATGCGCACGGGGTGGCCGACACGCTCAAGCGGAGCAAGCAAGGTGATTTCAGAATCGATCTCTCCCGGAGCGCCGTGTACCTGCCCAACACGAACAACTTTCCGCGGAACACCGAGGTCGAAGCAACGCTCACGTTCGAAGGCACCGATCCCGGTGAATGGGTGCGCGACGTGGCGAGCGATCCGAACGCACTCACCGTTCGCACGCACCACTCGCTCGTGCAACTGCCGCCGACTGGCTATGCGCCGCGCGCCTTCGATCCGCGTGCAGGATATTTCTCGACCGGTTACGCCGACTATGCCTCGCCCATTGGCGATCCGCTGCAACGCCGGTTCATCACGCGCCACCGTCTCGTGAAGAAAGATCCTGCTGCCGTGCGCAGCGAGCCCGTCGAGCCGATTGTGTATTACCTGGATCCAGACGCACCCGAACCGGTGCGCAGTGCTTTGCTCGACGGCGCCCGCTGGTGGAACCAGGCGTTCGAGGCCGCGGGCTACGTGAACGCGTTTCGCGTGGAGCTGCTGCCCGAGGAGGCCGACCCGATGGACGTCCGTTACAGCGTCATCCAGTGGATTCACCGCTCCACACGCGGCTGGTCTTATGGCAACTCCATAATCGACCCGCGCACCGGCGAAATCCTCAAGGGCGCGGTCTCGCTCGGCTCGCTGAGAGTGCGGCAGGATTACCTGATCGCCGAGGGCCTGCTCGCCCCCTACGAGACCGGCAAGCCTGCGTCGCCCGAGATGGAAAAAATGGCCGTCGCGCGACTGCGCCAGCTCGCCGCGCATGAAGTTGGCCACACGCTCGGCCTGGCGCATAACTTCATCGCGAGCACTGCCGGTCGCGCATCGGTAATGGATTACCCGCCGCCGTTCGCACAGCTTCGCGCCGATGGCGCGATCGATCTCTCGGAGGCCTACGCGCTCGGCATCGGCGAGTGGGACAAGGTCCCCATCGCCTACGGCTACCAGGATTTTCCGAAAGACACCGACGAGCCCCGTGCGCTGAGCGGCATTCTCGACGCGGCGCGATCGCGCGGGCTTATTTTTCTTACCGACCAAGACGCGCGCCCGCCCGGCAGTGCGCACCCGCGGGTTCACCTCTGGGACACAGGCACCAACGCCGTCTATGAACTCGAGCGCGTTCTCACCCTTCGCTCCGCCGTGCTCGCGCGTTTTGGCGAAAACGTCATCAAGCCCGGCCGCCCGCTGGCGGTGATTGAGGAGGCCCTCCTTCCCGCCTACCTGATGCACCGCTACCAACTCGAAGCTGCGGCCAAGTCCATCGCCGGCACTGCCTACACTTACGCGCTCCGCGGTGACGGGCAGGTGCCGCTCACACCGGTCGCCCCGGACGAGCAGCGCCGCGCGCTCGACGCCATTCTCGGCTCGCTCGCACCCGAGGTGCTCAGACTGCCCGAGTCGCTCTTGAACGTCATCCCGCCGCGCCCCGAGGGATTTCCTCGGCACCGCGAACTCTTCGCCAACCACACGGCTGGCGTCTTCGACGCGCTCGCGCCGGCCGAGGCGGCCGCAGAAATCGCGTTGGCCGTCCTGTTCGATCCTGGCCGGGCCGCGCGTTTGATCGAACAGCACGCGCGCGACCCACGGCAGCCCGGGCTCGACGAGGTAATCGACCACACGCTCGACGCTACGTGGCGCAAACCGGCCGGCACCGACTACGCTGGCGAAGTTCAGCGTACGGTGAACTACTCCGTCCTGGTTCACTTCATCGGTTTGTTCGCTAACCCCGCCGCCACACCGCAAACCAAAGCGATCCTCGGCTACAGACTGAAAACGCTCGCCGAGGCGCTGGCGAAAGACGGTGCCAAAAAGAGCCTCCCCCTTCCGCAGCGTGCACACCTCCTGCAAGGGCAGCGGATGATCGCGGACTACTTCGCGCGGCCAGCGGACTACGTGCCTCTGAAAATCCCCGCGCCGCCCCCTGGTCAGCCCATTGGGGATCTCCTGGATTGCGACTTCTGAGCCTCCGCCGGAAAAGGGGCCACCTCATCGCGAGGTTAACGGCGGGCTTTCGCCCCTGGCAGGCCCCCCTTTTTCGGGCTGGCTTTGCGCGCTGAGGGCGCGGAGAGGAGGAGGAGGGATGGAGGTTAAATATGACGCCTCTTACAGGGCTTCACGATTTGTGGGATGGTTAACCTGGGCCTGCGCTCGTGGGACTCGCCGCACCCCAGGCTTTCACACTACGGGCTTTCACCCCTGTTGCGCTAACGAGATACCGCTTGGCTTCCGCCGCGAGAACCTTATTCTTCCTGGCGGTTAGATGAGATGAAAGACTCCTGAGCAGCAACAAGTTTCCCGACCTGCAGGAAAACACTGGAACCCTAAACGATGTTCAAGCCCGGCACACTTGGCCCTTTTTTGGGCCTGATGCTTCTATGTTCTTGCGCGACGGAGAACGCGATTGGTTCCACGCTGGTGGCGGAGGTGCCCATCAATGCGGAGGCAGGTCGTGGGGGCGGGTTGGCGGTGACGCTCCGGTTGGACAGCGGCGAAGAGCTGCCATTCGTGGTGGATACCGGAACGTCGGGCACGTTTTTGGACAAATCCCTGGAGCCAAAGTTAGGCAAGCCTATCGGCACAACAGAGTTTCAAAGCTGGGGGGTTAAAAGGACGTGCAACCTGTTCGCGGCGCCAAAACTCTATTTAGGAGGCGTTCGGCTGGTAATGCCTGAGACCGGCATCGTAACTGATAATTGCCAGCAATGGGGATCCGCCGCAGGCCGGCCCATCATGGGAATGCTCGGCTTTGACTGCCTGCGGCATTATTGCCTTCAACTGGATTTTGCCGCCGGCAAGATGCGTTTCCTGGACGATGAACGGGCCGACAAACGACAGTGGGGCACGGCCTTCCCGATCGTTCCGCTCAACTCCAACGACGGCCGTCCAGCGGTCAGCCTGAATCTGTTCGGCGCGCAAGGTCCACATTCACTGATTGACAGCGGCTTTGCTACTGACGGCTGGCTGATGCCGCAATACTTCCAGCAATGGACCAACCAGGCGGTTCTGCCGGCGCAAGGGGAAGCGCGTTGGCCCAACGGACTGTTTGGCGGAGAGAAGTATCCCTTTGTCTCCTTGCCGAGGATAGACGTGGAGTCGGATGGGATTGGACTGCGCTTCCTGGCACGGCACCTGGTCACGTTGGATTTTCCAAGACAGACAATGTATCTGCGGCGCCAATCCATCGGCCCGCTTCCTGACGCGACGCGCAAAACGACTCGGATGGAGGCTTTGGAGCCCTTGATCGTGGAAGTGCTCCAGGAGGATGTGGGCGCTGCGCGCAAGGCGCTGGTCAAGATCGAGCACAGCCGGGCCAGCGCGCTGGAAAAAACCGTCGCGCGGAAGCTGGCGGCGGCCTTGGAAAACGAACCCAAGCCGGCTCCGGCAGACGTGCCGCCCGCGGTTACCCAATTGCCCTTGGGTGATGCCCGTCCGGAACTGGCCGAAGTGGGTTGGCTCAAGCCGGCGGCCAACCGCATCCCTCTGAACGAAGACGTTGCATCGCCCTTGCTGGACTCGGGGAAAATCTATGCTACTGGGTTGTTCGCGCATTCACCATCCCGGTATGTTTTCGATCTGGGTGGCAAATGGAAGACGTTGCGCGGCGAAGCCGGATTGCATACGGCCTATCAACCCGCCGCATTGGGAGTTGTTTATGTCATCAAAACCGATGGCAAGGAAGTTTTTCGCTCCTCCATCATTCGCGGGGCAACTCACGCCGACTACGCGGTAGATGTTGCGGGTGTGAACACGCTGGAACTCCTGGTTGAAAACGCGGATGAGCACAACTGGGCCAACTGGAGCCTATGGCTCGATCCGACACTTTTCCGGGGATCATCAAAGAAGACGGATGGGCAGTGATGGGATCATAGACGAGTCAGAAGGGAGGCAAGTCGTGAACAGGCGAGATCGTTCGAGGTTCGAAGGTCCTGCAGACTGCAAGTACTGCAAGTCTGCGATACAGCGCAGATTGAAAATATTGAAAATCTGCGCTCTCGGCGGGCAGGGGACTGCCCCGCCCTACCTTGTCTGAGGCTGCGCCTCGCTAATGCTTAGGGCGGAGGAGGATGGCTTTTTTGTCGGTGCCTTCGACTTCGACACTGTGGGTCTCGATGCTGGGATCGTCCTTGAGGGCCTGGTGGATAATGCGGCGATCGAAGGCGTTTAAGGGTTCCAATTCTACGACGTCCCCCCAACGGCGGACTTTTTCGGCGGCCTCTTTGGCTTTCTTAACGAGGGCCTCGCGCGCCTGGGCGCGGTAGCCCGCAACATCCAGCAGGATTTTCGGAGCGGAGGGGTCCTGCTGGAAGAGGAGGCGGTTGGTGAGGTATTGGAGGTCGGCCAGAGTTTGCCCTTGGCGGCCGATGAGCCGGCCGGAGTCATCGGTCTTGACATCCAACAGAACACCTTCGTCGAGGCGGTGCTCCTCGACGGTGGCGGAGAAGCCGAGCAGTTGGAGGATTTTTTCGAGCGTGTCTTTGGCTGGAGCAGACATAGGTGATGGGTGATGAGACGTGGGTTGGTCGAAAATCAGCGTTGAGGCGGGCGGCCTGTTCGCGCTGGAAAGTGTATGCTCATTAAGTCTGGCAACGTTCGGCCACTTATTTCCTCTTTTTTTGGGGCGGCGTCAAGAGCGGACCTTTCACGGGACCAGGGCCTGCGGGGCTCGAGGGGACCGCGCGGGTCAGCTTGGTTTGGGCGATGGTGAGGAGATTTTGCACGGTCCAATAGAGGGTCAGGCCGGCGGAGAAATTGTAGAGGAAGAGCATGAAGAACAGGGGCATGTAGCGCATGATCTTTTGCTGGGTGGGGTCCACGCCCGGCGTGGGGGGCGTGAGGCGGGCTTGCCAGAGCATGGTGGCGCCCATCACGAGAGGCAGGAGGTTGAACGGCAGACCCACGCCGGGGATGCCGATAAACGGAATCGAGCCCAAGCCGGGAATTACGAGCAGCGTGTCGGGCTTCGACAAATCGGTGACCCACAGGAAGCTCTGGCCGCGCAGCTCGATGGCGCTCTGGATCATGCGGTAGAACCCAAAGAAGACCGGGACTTGCAGGAGCATCGGCAGGCAACCGCCGAGCGGGCTGACCTTTTGCTCGCGCATGAATTCCATGGTCTTCTTGTTCGCCTTCATCGGATCGTCTTTATACTTCTCCTTGATGGCGTTCAGTTGCGGCTGCAAGGCCTGCATGCGTTTCATGGACCGCGTGCTGGCTTGAGTGAGAGGCCAAAAGACGATTTTGATGATGAGCGTGATGGCGACGATGGCCCAGCCGTAGGGCAGGGACAGCGCCTCATGCAACCAGTTCATCCCCAACAACAGGGCTTTGGACACAAAACCGAACGTGCCGAAGCTCATGATGAGGTCGATGTTGTTGTTGAACCGATCGGCGAGGCGGGCCAGGGTCTGGTATTCTTTGGGGCCGGTATAGAGGAAAACACGATTGGTGACGCCCTGGTTGGGAGCAATCTCGAGGGCCGGATAAACGAGGGCGGCCTCGAACCCCTGGGCCGGGGGAGCGCTAGTCGCGACCAGGCGGGCTTCCTCGCCGGTGGGCCGGGGCAGATCAAGCCGGCGCACGATCAGCGCTTCGGCGGGCTGCTGAGGCATGGCCGCCAGCGTGAAATATTGGTTGTGAACGGCAGCCCACGCGACGTTACTGACGCCCCCGTGATATTCCAGCGGGGGAACCCGGGGCATACAACCAAAGCCACGCGTGGCAAAATAAGAGGCGCCGCCGACGTCTTCCGTTTTGGCCCCGTTGTACCAAAGGACACCGACGGCCAAGCCGGTGTCGCGGGGGTTGAGTGGGGTGGCGGTGCCGACGATCCACTGCTGGGGGGGCAGATGCAACGACTGGCTTGAGTGGTTCTCGAGCCGAATCGTGGCTTCGACCAGGTAATTGCTGCTGACCTGAAAGTCTTTGACGATGGTCAGGCCGTTGGTGAGCGCCTTGCTGGCGCGCACGCCGTTAGCGATGGGGGTGAGAGTAAAGATGCCGTCTCCCTCGACGGCTGGGCCGTCGAGCAACGCCAGGGTGGGTGCGGGAGCGAACGAATTGAGGGTGGCAACGCGATTGGTATCTGTTTCCTTTTCAAAGCGAGTCGCGACGGTCTCCTTGTAACGAAGCAGTTCAATGCGCTTGATGCCGCCGCCATAGGTACTAAAGACATAGCGGGCTTCGCTATTGGTCAGAGTCAGCAGTTCCTCGGGCACGTTGGTATTGGCTGGGACGGTCAGAGCGGTTGCGGGTGCTTCGGGGGTGACGGGTGGAGGGTACGGAGCCGAGGGCGCGCTGGTGGGAAAGTTGGCAGCGGGCGGGTTGGTCGCTCCGGCCGGCAAAGGCTTGGGCGGATAAAGCTTGTTGACAACCAGCGGATTCCAAAGGATCAGCAGGAGAAACGCCACTACGAGAATGATGATGGATTTACGGTCCATGTAGGGCTTGAGGAAGAACGGGCGAGGCGTGGCGTATTGGGTTATGAAGGTGGACTTGCGAAGTACGGCCGGCTGAAAGCTGGAGAGGAACCGGGTCGCAACCGCACCCTCCCCAAGGATGACACCGGGCGAGGCGTTTGAGGCTAAGCCATCCGCCGGTCAGCGCGCCGTGGCGCTGCAGGGCCTCGAGGGCGTAGGCCGAACAACTCGGGCTGAAGCGACATTGACCCGCGGTCCCCAAGATAAAAACCTTGGCGGGCGAAATCAGCCAGCGGTAAACCCGCACGGCCAGTATTAAAATGTGCTGAGCCAAATTCACAGTGCAACTTCTTAACCGATTGGCGGACTCCTCCCACCCCGGGTGGGTCACTTCAACAATCCAGCTTTCCGGAGCGTTGTCAAAAAATCCCTTTCGACGTCTGCGAGGGCTTTGCCCACGATTGAGGGGCGCGCCACCAGGACCAGGTCCACCGGTTGGTCCAGGGCGTGTTGGTGGAGGCGGAAGGTCTCGCGGAGGAGGCGGCGGGCCCGGTTGCGGGTAACGGCTCCGCCGATTCGGGCGGCGGTTACGACGCCTAAACGCGAGGGGGAGCCGGGCGGAAGCCGCTGCCAATTCGCCACCAGGCACCCGAAGGTGCGGCGCTCGCCCTCGAGTCGCAGCCGACGGAAATCGCGATTTCTTTTGAGACGGGCATCGCGGCCAAAGCGCAGACGAGCTGGTGAGAGAGCCCCCATGGCCAGGGCGCTAGACTGGCGTGAGTCGCTTACGCCCAACGCGGCGGCGATTACGCAGGACGCCCCGCCCGCTTTTAGTCGAGTTGCGGCTCAAAAAGCCGTGCTGCCGTTTGCGGCGAATTTTCGACGGTTGATATTGTCGCTTCATAAATTATCTGTTCGAGCCCGGTCAGCCGACCCGCGTGCCTATGTCCAAACGACGAGTTGGCCCGGGACCCCCCGCTCTCGGAAGCGCAAAGATAGCGGTAGGATCGCGGGCGTCAAGCTGAAGGTATGGACACGATGGCGCGTTCGAATTGCTGCAGCGTGCCTTCGATGCCGTGCGGGGACTTTAAGAGGGAAGTGCCCACGAGCACCGCGTGATAGCCCAAGCGGGCCACCTCGCCGACCTTGTCCGGTCCGACCCCGCTCTCGGCGACTTTGATGGCGGTGGAGGGAAGATACTGGACGAGTGAAAACGCGCGAAGTTCAACGCTGGGGTCGGATCCTGGATTGGAAGAGCCAAAACCCGTGCGCACGAGCAATCGCGCCAGCCACCATTTGCGGGAAGCTGTGAAATTGCGGCTGTTGACCCCATAGATGAGGGCCTGCGCGGGAATGGCGGCGATTTCCTCCCTGGTATGGGTTTCGAACAACGCGTCCATTCCCAGGTGCTGAGCCAAGGCAAATAGCCTCTCGAGTTTGTCGCGGGCCAGAACGCTGGCCATCAACAAGACGGCATCGGCCCCAAAAGCCCGGGCCTCGTAGAGCTGATATTCGTCGAAGAGAAAGTCTTTCCGCAAAACGGGCTTGGGCACCAGGGCTCGGATTCTCGACAGTTCTTCGATACTCATCCCGAAATGAGTGGAGTTAGTCAACACGGAGACCGCCTTGACGGCGGGGCTCTGGGCGTAGGCGGAGGGGGCGCGCTCGAAGTTATCGGCGCTCATGGGGCCGCCGCTGGGCGAGCGCCGCTTAATCTCACCGATGAGCGCGAAGTTCTTCGCTAAGGCTTCCCGGAACGAGCGGACCGGGGGTGCATCGCGGATCATGCGCTGCAGGTCGTCCAGGCTGCGATGTGCTTTGGCAGCCCTGATTTCCTTTTCCGTATCAGCCAGGATGCGGTTCAAAAAGGCCATAACGCGTGTATTTCACTGAGGATTTCAAGATGAGATGCCCGGCAGGCAGGGGCAAGGAGATTCAGCACACACGGCCGGGAGGTTGACTTTGCCGGGAGACGCGGGGAAACTCCTCCGGCGGGTGGGCGGCGGGTAACGTTGGGTGCATCCAACGTTGCCTGACGCGGTGATATGTCGTCTGTCAGTTAACTATGGACCAGAACGAGAAAGGGGCCTCCTCTCCCCGGCCCTCTCCTCCCGAGGAGGAGAGGGAGAACGCTCGGCGACCGGGAAACGAGCCTAATGCCTTTCGCGATCGAGTGATCGCGGCAGCGGAGGCCGCACTCAAAGCCGGCGGCTCGGTCGGCCCGCTGGAACTGTTCCAGCACATGCAACTGCTGAGCCCAGTTCACTTCGAGGGCTGGCGCAGAGGCAATGAGCACTATCGTGTGCTAGAAGAATGGATTCAGGCAGGGCAAAACAAATTCGAGAGGACCCTGCGCTACTTCGCGGAGTGGGTCAAGGCGCGCGGGTTGCGTCCGATCGAGGCATCGTACACCCGCCGCACGCCGCGGGGCCTGGAGGAACTTCAGGTGACGGCCGGGAGGAACCCGGAGATGGAGAAATTCTATCGCACGCATTACGCGCCGGCGGAGTTGCCGGCAGGGAAAGCCAAGCGATTGGAAGCGAAGCTGGCCAAGGCGCCTGACCTGGTGGTTTTCGCGAAGGTGAGCGAGGAGGGCTCGTGCAGCGAGTGCGGGGCGGAACTGCCGCGTGGAGTGTTTCTATTCATGGAGAACGGCCAACCGCTGTGCCTGGCCTGCGCCGATCTGGATCACTTGGTGTTTCTGCCGGCGGGCGCTACGGCGCTGTCGCGCCGCGCGCGCAAGCACAGCCCCCTTTCGGCGGTAGTGGTGCGCTTCAGCCGCACGCGCCGGCGCTACGAGCGGCAGGGCCTGTTGGTCACGCCAGTGGCGCTGGAACGAGCTGAGAGCGAATGCGCCGCGGATGCCCCGGAGCGAGAAGAGCACCGCACCCGGGCCGCCGCGGCACGGCAAGTCGAGGACAGCGAGTTTGTCGAGACGCTGACCGAGGCCTTGCGCAAGCAGTATCCGGGCTGCCCGCCATCCGAGGCGAAGGAAATTGCCGCGCATACGGCCGAGCGCGGGAGTGGGCGCGTGGGGCGCTCCGCCGCCGGCCGGGCGCTGGATACGAAGGCGCTGGACCTGGCGGTCAGGGCGCACGTGCGGCATGAGCACACGAACTATGACGTCCTGCTCATGAAGGGGGTGGAACGGCTGGAGGCGCGCGTGCAAGTGCGCGAGCAGATCGAGCGCGTGCTGGCGGATTGGGTCAAAGAGGCGGGGCAGTAGTGGAATGGCGAGGGGAGGACGGCTCGGGGATCCACGCCAAGCCAGAATCGGCGCGGCCGGCTCTGGATGGACTGTTGTTCGCACTCGGCGTTCGAAAGCGGCACCAAGCTGCTAATCTTTACCCCAAAATGCCCTCGCTAGACACCCGCAGGCTTCCGTAAGGCCCTATGTGAGCTCAGCGAGAGCCAGATCAAAGTCCCGGAGGGACGATGCGAGAGTAGCCCAGGGCAAGCTCGCTCCGTGAGATATTGCCGCGCAGGATCTTCGGGTTCGGTCACACCTCTATCTCATGGGGCGAGGAACGAGCGCCGCCCTGGGTAAGACGCCCCAAAAACCTCCTTTCCCTTTTCTCG
>Ga0209517_10009895_pt1 | contig 10747 bp, 6 predicted proteins | sample PeaSoiMetSII2010_FD_187695 | JGI IMG/M metagenome (GOLD analysis project Ga0209517, IMG submission 187695) | Peat soil microbial communities from Weissenstadt, Germany - SII-2010 (SPAdes) (version 2) | ecosystem: Environmental > Terrestrial > Soil > Wetlands > Peat | place: Germany: Weissenstadt... | reverse complement strand
AGATTTTCAAGGCCGCGGCAGTAACGGCATGAGCAAGGATTGGAAGGCTTGGGACGGAAGCTGCTGGGGCTACGAAGGGTTCCTGGTGGATAATTACTATACCCTGTTGGCGGTACTGGACCGCGAGGCAGCCCTCAAGCGAGCGGCCAAGGTTCCCTCCAGCCCATAGGCAGCTCCCTTCGTGCCGCTCGCCGTGATTGAGGTCGCGCCGCGCATCGGTGTCAACTTCATCCAACGTGAGGCGAAAGGTCCGACAAGATTATTGCCGCATGAACTTAACTTGATAGCCTGCCTCCATGTGGCAGCCGAAGGTTTCCGCAGTTCCGGACCCGTTCCAAATCTGCTTGGGGCGTGATCGCATCTATAGGGTAGTGCTATCCATAACCCTGTTTCTCGGGCTGCTTTGTCCGCCGGCGCGGTCGGATGATTCGGCGTCGGGCAGCCTCCCCGTTAGTGCCGATCTCCGGCCCCTGCTGGAGCAATACGGTTTCACCCCCTGCGAACAAGGCGCGCGCAACACCTGTTCGGTGTTTACCATGAGGGGTGCGCTGGAGTTCGCGGTGGCCAAACGGCAGGGCCATTGTCCTCGCTTGAGTGTTGAGTTTCTTAACTGGGCCGCCAACAAGGCCTGCGGGAACAACAAGGATGGCGGGTTCTTCTCTGAAATGTGGAAAGGCTTCTCCGCTTACGGCATCTGCCTCGACGACGATCTGCCTTACCAGCCCGAGTTTAATCCTTCCCTGACTCCGCCGCCCCCAGCCCTGGCGGACGCGAAAACGCGCCTGGGCTTGGGCCTGCGCTTGCACTGGATCAAGGAATGGGACGTCAAAACCGGATTGACGGATGTTCAGGTCGCCTCCATCAAACACATCCTCAGCACGGGATGGCCCGTGGCTGGCGGCTTCCGCTGGCCCAAAGAGCCGAGATGGATTGACGATGTCCTTCAGTTGTGCAGTGCCGACGCCGTGCGCGACGGCCACAGTGTTTTACTGGTGGGCTATCGCGATGACGCCGCGCAACCCGGCGGCGGGGCTTTTATTTTCCGCAACACCTCCGGCCCCGGGAGAGATGGCCTGATGCCTTATGCCTACGCGCGAGATTACCTGAACGACGCGGTTTGGATTGATTATGAGGCGAGACCCAAAACCGTTTCCGGCGCGGGTACGCGTACCCCAGTGATGGGCGACCCACTGGGCGCCCTGACGACTTTGCCTGCCGGCCGTAACCGCCGCATTTCCAGCAATGAGCAACCGGCGTGGAACGACGCCAATATGGACATGACCATCTTGCCGCCGGGCAAATCACTCGAGATGCCGTTGCTGCAAGGCCCGGGCGTGATCACCCATATTTGGATGACCAGCCACGCTGGCCGCGTAAATGAACTGAACGCGCTTTCCCTGCGCGTTTATTGGGACGAGGCGAAGGAACCAGCCATCGAGACTCCGCTGGGTGAATTCTTTGCCGTCGGCCAAGGCACCCCCGCGTCGGTCGAGAGTGTGCCCGTGCAGGTTTCGCCCACCGGGGCGCTCAGTTGCTATTGGCGAATGCCTTTTGCCAAATCTGCCCGTATCGTCGTGCGCAATGACAATCCCAACCGAACGACCGGCCTTTATTGGCAGGTGGATTATGTGGAGTTGGACAGCCTCCCCGAGGACACGCCCCGCTTTTACGCGCACTACCGTCAGGAGTATCCAGCCGTCCTGGGTCGCGACTACGTCGTCGCTGATCTGGAAGGCCGGGGGTCTTACGTGGGCACAGTTATCGGTGTGACAGAGGCCCAGGATGGGTGGTGGGGGGAGGGTGACGACTTTTTTTATATTGACGGAGAAAGCGTACCCAGCCTGCAAGGCACTGGCAGCGAAGACTATTTCAACGATGCTTGGGGCTTTCGTGTGCGCACCAGCCATTGGTTTGGCCAGCCCCGCTGGCAAGGGGAATTCGCCGGCGACAGCGGAGTCGCCTATCGCTGGCACGTGCTGGATCCGGTCGGTTTCACCAAGTCACTCAAGGTCGCCTTCGAGCACAAGGGTAATTGCGACGATGAGATCAAAGGTTTTTTCATCGAGCGCCCCGATTTCATCAGCAGCGTCGCGTTCTGGTACCAGTTAGGCGAACCGAAGACATTCGCCGAAATGCCGTCTTATCCGGAGCGTTGCGTTCCCTGGCAAACCACCTACCTCGTCAGCACGTTCCGGCGGGCTAAAGTCAGCGGCCCGGCCAAACCGCTGGTGGCTTTCTCCGGCATGATGGGCGCCCGGCCGATCCTACGCTGGCCGAACACCAAGCCCGGCGCGCGAATGACCGTGCCCTTTAGCGTCGCCCAGGAAGGCCGTTATGCCGTGCGCATCATGGCCGAGGCCGCCCCCGATTATGGCGTGTGCGACCTCGAATTGGACGGAAGCGTCGCGTTGCCAGGAGCGGATTTTCGTGCCGCTGACTACCAGGAACTCGACCTTTCTTTACGCACCCATTTTTTCAAGGCTGGCCCGCACGAACTTTCGTTCCGGGCGGTAGCAGTGAACGGCAAGCAGGCCCGCCCAATCGCGGTGGAATTGCTGAAACTCCTTCCGTTGCCGCCGGAGGCCACGCGTGTTGTGAAGAATCACAACGAAGCCCACTTTATTCGCCTCGGCATCGGACGCGCCGTGTACGCCTACCGGCTGGCTTACGGAGTTCTGCCAGGTTCGCTCAACACGCTCGTCAAGGCCGGGCTAATGTCCGCCCGCTATCTGGCCGATGAGAACAACATTCCATTGCTCGCGCATCGCGAGGGGGATTACCTCGTGGTGGAGAGTAAAGGGCCGGAGGGCTGGACCTGGCGCTGGCAGGGGCTTGACGCGCGCCGGTGACAGCCAGGAAGCAAAAGACGTTGGATTCCGCGATGGACTGGGAGTTCACCATGTGGTGAGCGGTGCGCCAGCGGTGCCGGAGCGCGGGTCTGTGCTGCGTTTCGGTTTTTTAGAGACGGCTTGCTTGGACGTAATGGCGGTTGGTCCGTTCGCAGACCTGGTGCTGCTTGTGGCCCTTCTGATCTCCGCGTCGAGGTCAGGATGGCCGGACAGCGGTTGGATGTTTCCTGCCGCGATCTGCGCTATCAGTCCGTGGCCAGTGGTGCTTTTGATTGGTCTGCTTGGTGGCACCGGACTGGATGCGCCCTAACCAAAAGACGGTCAGCGCATCCAGGACTTCGAAGAGGCTCGCTAAGCTTGCATGGCGACCTCGCGATAGCCTGCGAGTATCTGGCGGACGCGGCGTTAGCGCGCGCGCTTCTTCAACACTTCGACCTGGCCGAGGTACTTCCGGGCCAGTTGGTTGGTGGGTTCGAGGCGGAGGGTTTCCTCAAATTCGTGCTGGGCTTGGTCGAGCTGGGCTTGCTTGGCGAGGGTAACACCAAGATTGAAATGGGCGCGCGCGTTGGCGGGTTGGAGGCGGGTGGTGGCTTGGAATTCGGTCGCAGCCTCAGTCACCTGGTTGGCGGCATCCAGTTCGCCGGCGAGTTGAAAATGGGCTTCCCAAAAAGCCGGCTGCGCCTGGATGGCTTGGCGAAGCCGCTCGATCGCCTCGGTGTGCCGGCCCAGCTTGGAAAGCGTTTGCCCCATGCGGAAGAGCGCCATGGGGTCCTGAGGCCGCTGCTGTTGCGCACGGGCGAATTCGCCGAGCGCGAGCTCCAGTTTTCCTTGACCAAGGTGGACGTTGCCCAACTCGATCCAGCCTTGGGTCAACATCGGGTTCATTGTCAGCGCCTGCGAAAGGGCCGTGTGGGCTTCATCAGCCCGGCCTTGCAGCGCCAGCACTCGCCCCAGTTGGAATTCAGCCAGGAAATCGAATGGCAGCAGTTCTTTGACTCGCTGCCATTGTTCCGCCGCTTGGCCCAAATCGCCAATCGACTGCAAGAACTCGGCAAAGCCCTCGCGCAAGTAATGATCGTCGGGGTAGCGCTCGATCACCGTTAGGAATTCAGACCGAGCCCTGGCCGCAGCGGCGTCATCCATGCGCTGGTGCAAGGCGTTCACTCGTTCCGTGAGCGCCGCGACTCTCTGTGGATTATTGGACTGGCCGCTCAACGGCGGCTCCGCCAGCCGTCGGATGACAGACTGGAGGACCAGCGAACGGTTCCACTCCGTCAGCCCAAGCCTGCGCGCGCAGGCGTCCTCGCCCGCCCACTCCGCGGCGGCTCCGCGCGTGGCAGCCGCCGGCAGGACGGCTTGCACCTGCTGTGCCCAAGCCAGGGCCAGCCGATAACTGCCCTCGAAGGTAAAATGCACATGCTCATAAAAAGCGTCCGTCCCCGGCATCGCGTCAAGATTTGTGGCCGCATCGACCAGCACCAGTCCGCGCCCGGCCCATTGCTTGCCGGTCTCGCGAATAATCCCGTTGATGCGTGAATCAGCGCGAAAGGGCAGGGCGTCGCAATCGACGGCTTGCTGGAAATGGTCCTGGGCGGCCGCGAGGTTCGTCAGGTGCAGGAGGCAATCGCCCCATTGGAATTGCACGGCCGGGTTTTTGGCGTCGAGCTGGGTGGCTTGCTCGTACAGGTGGGCAGCTTCGGTATAATGCCCCTGGTCATGGCATCGGGCGGCTTCCACACCGAGCCGCTCGCATTCCGCCCGCGAGGCCGGCGGCAGGTTGCTGTTGAAAAGGGAAGCGAATGGCGGGCAATCCTTCAGGTTCACGGCCACCGTGTTAAGGATGACCTTAGCTCCTGAATCCAAACCGGCTCGGACGATGTCATCGAGGTTGCCCCGAAAGTTGCGATAGACGGTCTCCTTCCGAGGGTCATCCGGACGGAGTTGGTTGCCCAGAAACATTTCCATGCCGCCCCACGCGGGCGCGCGGGCGCGCCCTTTGACCTTGCGGCCCAGGCCCACTACTAACTGACCCAGGCGCGTGCGTTCGAGTCCCAAGCTCAGCCGCACCAGCCAACGCGGCGGCGCCTTGGGCCCAAAGACCGTCGCAGCGCCGAAAGGGCCGACCATCTCGTTATTACCCATGTAAATGATCCACAGGTCGCCCTGCTGATGCGCGCAGTCGCGCGCAATGGGCAAAATAACGTGGGAGTTAATGGCGGTGATGCCCGTATTGACGACCTCGAATTTTTGGCTGGGGAACCGTTCGTTCAGCAGCGCCTCGAGGTAGCGTCCCGCGCCAAAGGCCGGCTCGGGGTCGCCCATCGCGGCGGATTCGCCCAGGATAAAAATGCGGGAAAGATCCGCCGGCTTTTCGGCCGCCATGCGGATCGGACTGGGAAAGCGCGTTAACGCCGGAGGAAAGAACCGCATCCCGAAGCCATTGTTGTAAATCAGGAAATCCTTGCCCTCGATCGAAAGCCGCCGGAAGAAACCGGTGGAAGAACCATAGCCAACCAACAGCAACGCGCCTTCAACCAAGCCCAACAGCACGAAAGGCATGAGAACGGCGGCAGCGACGCGAAACAGGCGCGTTCGGCCGGTTCCGGGGGCTGGCTCAACCGAGGTTGAGCCGACCCTTGGGGCGGATTTCGGATTTCGCGGCGGCTGTTTCAACGGTCCAAAGTTTAGGCGCGGCGTTTTGGGGCGCAACCGTTGAATTCGGAGGCGGTGGGTTGACCGGAGTCAAGTTTAGTCGGAGTTGCGCAAATGGTATCAGGCCACGACTCGCAAGGTAGGGCGCGTCACTCCGTGCGCGCCGTTCGTGGGCCTACGAACATGCCCCCGCCTGCGGTGTTCGGCGGCGGGCAGGGGACTGCCCGCCCTACGTTGCGGGCAAGCCGGTCGGAGAAAAATGTCCAAACTCCCGGGGGATTACACAGGGTCGGGTCTGTAACCCGAAGGTTCTCATTCTCGAGTGCCGGCCTTGAGGTATTTGCTCACGGCTTCGGTGCGGCCCTGGACGTGCAGTTTCTCGTAAATCCGGCCTAAATGAGTGCGCACGGTTTCCGGGCTGATGCCTAACCTGACGGCAATTCTTTTGTTGGTGATTCCTTCGGAGAGCTGCTCGAGAATTTCCAGTTCGCGCGGAGAGAGGCCTTGATCCCTAATGCCGTCGGTGGAGGCGGTTTGGAAAGATTGAACAACCAACCGCGCGATTTCGCCCGTCATGGGAGCGCCCCCTGCCTTGACTTCAGAAATGGCGCGCAGAATTTCCTCTTTTGGGGCGCGTTTGAGCAGGTAACCGCTGGCTCCAGCTTTGAGGGCACGAAAGATGAGCTCGATGTCCTTGTACACTGTAAGAATAAGCACTTGAAGCTCCGGCATGCGTGCCTTCAAGCGGGCTGTGCAAGCGATGCCGGATTCGCCAGGGAGATTGATGTCCATTAGGACAATCTCCGGCTTGAGACGGGGGATCTCGCCGATGGCTTCCTTGGCGGTGGCGCACGCACAAACGCAACGGAAGGAGGAGGTGGCGTCGATCAACTCGCGCACGGTTTGACGGACGGTTTCATTATCTTCGACGATGCCGATGGTGGTCATAAATCTGTGGGAGTTGGAGGCAGGGGAAGCGTCATGGAGACCTTCGTTCCCGCTCCGAGCTGGGAGTGAATTTCGCAGCCGCCGCCGATGCCGGCCAGCCGCTCCTGAAGGTTGGAGAGACCGTTGCCAGACGGATTTGTGGCGCGGTCAAAACCCCGGCCATTGTCCGCGATGACGATTTGCAGTTGCTGGGCGGCCACGGTTAACTCCATGAGGACTTCGCTGGCATGCGCGTGCCGGACGACGTTGCGCAGGGACTCTTTGACAGCGAGGAAGAGGCTATGACGAATTTCCGCCGTCAGCCTCACCGAGGGAAGGGCCAGTGGTATTTTGAGCCGGCAAGCGACGCCAGAAGCGGAGAGATATTCTTCGGTATAGCTGCCGACATAACTGGCCAGAAAGGGAAGGGAGTCCTGTCGCGGATTGACGAGCCAGACGATCACGTCCAGGGCCTTGACGACGGCGCGCGCCTTGTCGGCAATCGTTTGGAAGCGCTGGCCCGCTCGATCCAGCGAAGGGGGCCAGCCGGGCCCGGCGTCTGCCAGCAGGCTGATTTCGGTCAGGCTCGAGCCCAGGTCATCATGCAAATCACGGGCAATGCGGGCGCGTTCCGCCTCGACGGCCCGCAGATGTTCGGCTTTTTCGCGCACCTGGATTTCGTTGCGGAGTTGGACCGTGCGCTGTTCCACCTGGCGGCGTAGCAGGCCAATCCAGACCGCAGCGATTCCCAGCACACCGAGCAGAACTCCGAGGATGCCGAGCAAGCGCCGGAGGGTCCACCAGGGCGGCTGGGCAATGACGCGGATGTCCGACGGGTAATTGAGCAACAGTTCGAATGAATGAATGTCGCCCCAAGCGCCGCGTCCGGAGTAAACGCCGGTAAGTTGCAACCGGCTGCCCAGTCGCAGGGATTGGACAGACTCGGGCTTGGCGTTAATCCGAGCCACCAGGCTGCGCGAACCCATCTGGAGCCCGAGAATTTGGTCCTTTTGGTCGCTGCTCAGCTTCAGGAGCAACGCCTCGACCTGGACCAGCGTGGCATCATGCTGACTATCGAACAGGGCCTCTTCAGAGAGCCGCTTAGGCGCCGGCAGCGGGTCGAACCCGATTTTGCGGACATGGGCCTGGCGCAAGAGCGGCGAAGGTCCCCCCAACTCGGGAAAACCCACGACCTCGACCCGGTCACCTGGCAGCAGTTCGAGGGGAGCTTTAGGCTCAAACCTCAGCCCGTCTTCGCCATCGAGCAGCCGATACTCGGCCCCGCGCGCAAGGAGGATTTGTCCACACACTTTGACTGGTTCGAGAGATCCAGCCTGCGCGTCGAAGAGGAGCAGCTCGGCCGGATGCTTGAGCGGAGCGGCGTAGGGATCCGTTGGGGCTGCGCGATCAACCTGGATCGACGGATCGTGGATTTCCACTTCGCCGATCTTGAGGACATGGGTGGTATCATCTTTCTTGGCCCAGAGACAGCCACGCACGCGCAGCAGCGTGCCATGGAAGCACTTGAGGTCGTCCGGCCGTTTTTCCGGCAGATCGAGGTGGAGGATGCCGCCGTGCGTCAACAGAGTGAGGATGTTGCTTTGAATATCAGTAACGTTACCCCGCACTTCGACATATACGGTATCCAGGCTTCCGTTGATCAATTGATCATAGCTGGGGCGCAGTGGCTCGGGCAGCATCCCCAATCCCCGTCGGACCACGCGGCGCGCCTGAATCATCGGGGAAAACTGTGCATCGGTGATCCCTTCAACCTCCCAAGATTCCCCCCGACGCGGGCCATCGGCATCCGCGACAGCGACGTGGGAGACGTAAATGCTGGCCGTCTGGTCCTGAATAACGACGGCACTGCCTGAGCTCCAAGTGATCGTACCGGTGACGTGGACGGGGTAGCCGCGCAGAGCCTCGTTGCGTTTGAGGCGCTTGATTTGGTCCACGGTGGTCAAGGTGGGTAGCTCATCGGGACTGGCGGGCACGTTTCTGACGGGCTGATAAAAGAGACTCTGCAAGACCACGTTGCTGCCCAGCAGTGTGGGAGTGGCCAGGACCTCGAGAAAGGCGTTCGTCAACTCCGGCGCGGAGGAGTGAGTCTGCAGGCGAATTTGGCCAGTGCCGTCTTCGAGCAGAGTGAGGCCATCGGCGGCAGGGCAGGCGCGGGCGCGCACATGAACCAGACTATTGCCCGGTTTGGAATGATCAGTAGAAAGGACATCGCGAATGGCCATCAATGACTGGGCGCTCCAGAAGGTGGCCGGGGGTTCCAATACGCGAAGATGCTCTGCGGCCGGGACCCACAGCGCGCCAAGGATAGCCTGTCCATCAGAGGTCCACGCGTTCCTGGAAATGCCGGTGGCCTGGACCCGGCTGTGAAGCAGAAGGGTGGGTAGCACACCCGTCGCATCCGCCAGATCGATGCGAAGGTGTCCCGTGGGCGAGGTCAGTTCCAACTCCAGTCCTGGCGACGGCGCATCGCCGACGAAGCTGACCACCCCTTCAACAACGGTCCACTGCGAATCCTCGCTTTCGGAAAGCATCTGGCCGATAACGAGACGGCGTGGTTCCGGTGGCGCCATTTGGCCGCCGAGCTTCAGCGTGAGCAACTGCATGGAGAACTGGCTGCCGCCGTCGGAAGCAGTGCAAAAAGTGTAGCGACCATCGCGCGGGATCTCCAGGGAACCGGTGAATCTCACGGCAACATTCGTGTCGCGCGTTCGCACGCCGAGATCGATATCGGTTGTGCTTCCCGTTTTGACAGGCTTTAGATATTGGAACGCCGGCGACTGCCACCAGTCCCCTTCGTAGGCCTCGAAATCCAAGCCCCCTGCCGACCCAGCGAGCTTCTTTAATTCGCCCGGACTTAGCCGATGCCAGGCTGAGGCAGGGATCTTTTGCCGCGGAAGGTCCGGACCTTCGTAATAAATGCTCAAAGCCGGTGGAGTAGCCCGAGTAAACCACGTGAGCATAATGGAATGATGGCCGGCAGTGAGGGAAACAGTGCCGGTCTTTTCCTGCAGGCCATGCACGCCATCGTTATCCACGACAAGCATTCTCCCGAATTGGTGACAGCTTCCGATGGCGTTGCCGGAGCAGTTGCCCTCGAGAAGGACTTGTTGCCCGGGACGGAGGGCTTGGCCCTGCGGGTCCATGGAAACCAATGCACTTCCCGAATCATCCTTCAGCACGATTTCATCGCCGGCCGCGTTTGCCCAAGCGACAACTCCTTGCAAATGCACGTAACAAGAGCTCTCTTCGCCATGACTTACGAGGCGGTCCAATTGCAGCGCGTTGGTGATCACGGGCAATGAGGGCTCAAGAAAAGGTTGGCTAGGCGCGGCGAGGGCAAATGCTCCGACCCCAACGCTCATCACACTGCGGCCGATTACTCGCTGCAGCCATATCACGAGAGGATGGCGCATAGCGCCAGAATAGCCCGCTTGGTTACTCGGTTCACGATTAATTTGGATCCCAGCAGTCGAGTGCCAGCCTCTTCCCGCCCCGCGATGAAAAAAGCCTCCTCTCCCCCCCGCTCGTGGTTTCATCGTTCCTCGATTGGACTGCGGCCCCCGCTGGAGCCTCGCCCTGCTATGAGACTCGCTGTCAAGCCCTTCGGGTTGTTTTTTTATCTCATAATTTGCTTGCGTGTTTTGGCGGCACCGGCGGGCCATTGGGCATTTGCTGTTGGCCATTCGGTCACAAGCGCGGCCCTTGGCTTGAAACCACCATTCTTTGTCCTCGCGTGAGCCGCGAAGCGGAATGGCCCGTCCGGCCAGAGGACTAAGAGCAACCATCTTCCACGGGCAGGCCGGCGCGTGCTCTGGCTTGGCTTTGCGGGGGCGCGCGCCGGGCGCACTGGCAGGCAACCTCTAGCTGCCTTTTGTGGACCAAACGCACGGCTTAGGTCGTGAGGGCTAGCGAAGCGCTTTTCGGGGGAAACGTTTTCCCAGCGGGTGTCAGTGGGGCAAGCCCACGCACAACCTGCTATCCGGGTCCAAGCCCGTAGGCTCGCCCAATATAACCTATCCGTGTTATAAGGCTGGAAAACGAGCGCGCCCAATCTACCGAACGGTTGGGTGTTTAACCCACCAAGGGCGCTCACGGGTCGCGCGCCGTTTTCCGAAAATCGCTTCATGGCCTGACCTAATCGTTGGGTGGCAGTGCGGGCTTAGAGCGGCTTATGCATGACCCAACCCAGTTGCTCCGGGGTCACTTTGCCGGTCTTCCATTTCCAGATGTCCACCAGCAACTGGCGGCCAAAGGCCACAATGGCCTGCTTGCGCCGACGCACGTGCACCTTGGGGTTG